>Ga0105104_10002769_pt1 | contig 12658 bp, 13 predicted proteins | sample PPLLaktember2015_3_FD_87034 | JGI IMG/M metagenome (GOLD analysis project Ga0105104, IMG submission 87034) | Freshwater sediment microbial communities from Prairie Pothole Lake near Jamestown, North Dakota, USA - PPLs Lake P7 Core (6) Depth... | ecosystem: Environmental > Aquatic > Freshwater >...
TATCAAGCCGATTTGTTCTTCCAGTTAGAAAAACCGCTTGACATTCATAAGTTGTAAGCATATATTTTCGAGTGCTTTTTTACAAGAGAAAGGTTTATTAATATACCGCTAACACTCAATTAACCGATATACTCATTTAAGAAGGAGTTATATAATGAAACGCATGCTATTAATTTCGACACTGTTGATTATCGCAGTGAGTTTGTCATTCAGCCAGATGGCATATAAAAAGGGTGACCAGGTTATTTCGCTCGGTATCGGACTTGGTGGTTTTGCCGGAGCTTACGGCGGTACGTCCGGAATAGCATTCAGCGGCGGTTATGAAAACGCTGTCCATGAGAATGTTTCAATTGGCGGCCTCGTCGGATATTCTTCATCATCAGACGAATATAATTACTATGGCGGATCTTATGGATGGAAATATACATATATCCTCATTGGTGTGCGCGGTGCTTATCACATCGATCTCATTAAAGATCCCAAAATTGATACATATGGCGGAATAATACTGGGTTACAATATCGTTTCAGCAACAGAAACCGGTTCAAGAATTTCCGGTTACGGTTCATATTCAGCATCTGCCAGTTATATGCTGTTCGGTGCTTTCATCGGTGGCCGGTACTATTTTTCACCGAAATTGGCCGCCCAAGTTGAACTGGGTTATGGTGTAGGTATTCTTAACGTCGGTATCGCTTATAAATTATAATTATCACCGATGCTTTTGAGTTAGAAAAGAAGGGAGAAAATCAATACGATTTTCTCCCTTTTTCTTTTATAAAGGCTTTATAAAAAAGTGTATTGTCATAGCTGCATCAATAACTATTTCTCAATAAATATTTGGAGTAAGTTATGAAAAAGTTTTTGATCCTTTTTGTCGTAATTATATTTATAAGTATGCCGGTTTTCGCAGGGAGCGATAGTCCGGGATCAACCGCAGGCAACAAAGGTATTCTATTCCAATTCAGCGGCTTGAATGCATTGGGCGCCGGTGCCTATAATGGCGGTTTCGGTGCAAAATTATTTCTTTCAGATTATATGGCTGTTCGTGGCGTTGTTTGCCTGGCATTATCAAGTTCCAAAACACCTGCTAATCCGGGTACCGGACAAATTGGCGCTGACGGGGGGAATTCGTCCAGTACATTCGGTGTTGGCGGAGGAATTGAGCTGCACCTTACAAAAAGTCGAATTAGCCCGTATTTCGGCGGCGGAATAATGCTGACCACCAGAAGTACAGAAAGCAAACCCGCCGTTACTGCGCCTACAGGCGGAACAATTAACCAAACTGTTACAAAGAATTCAGGAGGTTATACGGAATTCAGCTTTGGCGGGATTTTCGGTGTAGAATATTACGTAACGGACGGGGTCAGTCTTTCAGCAGAATATCTAATCGGTGTTGCTTTGACTTCAAATAAAGACGAGGAAGTAACAACGGCTGGCAGAACGATTACGACACCACAAGGCAGCACCAGTAATATTGGAATTACAAACGGCGGCACTTTGACATTAGCGGTATATTTCTAACCTCTACAAATAATTTTGATGTCCGATCGGAAAAAGGTGTTTTGCTAGCACAAAACACCTTTTTTATTTCTTTTTAGGGGAAACTGAAATAAATCGCAATGTGTTACATTTATTGCAGTAATTGGATTTTGTCGGATATTGAAAGCCTGTTTTTATTTTCGTATCTTAATATACTATGAAAGAATTTGCACACAAAGAAGGAAAGCCGCGCTGTCATTGCGGTGTTTTTGGAGTCTTTGGTCATCCTGAAGCTTCAGTGATATGTTACTACGGCTTACAAGCGCTGCAGCACAGGGGTCAAGAAGCAGCGGGTATTGTTACAAGTGAATGGCTTGAAGACAAAAATAAATGGCGGTTTAATATCCAAAAAGGAGTCGGCCTCGTTTCGGATGTTTTTAAGGATGAAAAAATTCTTCGAGAAGTATTGAAAGGCAATTCTGCCATCGGGCATAACCGGTATTCAACAACCGGTTCAGCCGATAACAAATCGAATATTCAGCCTTTTGTAGTCAATTATAAATCCGGCAACCTTGCGCTCGGACACAACGGCAACCTGACTAACTATCGATCGTTGCGCCATAAGCTTCAAAACGAAGGAACAATTTTCCAGTCGACTTCCGACAGCGAAATTCTCTTGCATCTTGCTGCAAGAAGTAAGCACGAAGACCAGATTCTTCAAATTAAAGAAGCGCTGGATTATGTCGATGGCGCTTATTCCATCGTTATGTTAACCGATGAAAGTCTGATTGCTGCACGCGATTCGCATGGATTCCGTCCGCTAGCGCTTGGTAAGGTGGATGGCGCGTATGTTGTTGCTTCAGAAACCTGTGCGTTTGATATTATTGGTGCAGAATATATCCGCGATATCGCTCCGGGTGAAATAGTTGTCATCGACCGCGATGTCATAGCAACAGGGGAAGTGAAATCTTTATGGATTTCTAAAAGATCTCCGCAAGTGCATCACTGTATTTTTGAATTTGTCTATTTTTCCCGTCCGGACAGTAAAATATTCGGTATCAATGTCGATAGGGTTCGGCGCAAGCTGGGAAAGCTGCTCGCCGATATAGACCCGGTTATTCCCCAATCACCTGAAGATAAAGTTGTTATTATCAGTGTTCCGGATTCCAGCAATACTTGCACCCTGGGTTATGTTACAGAAAGCAACAAGAAAGGCCGGAATATCCGGCTTGAACTTGGCCTGATCAGAAGCCATTACGTCGGGCGTACGTTTATACAACCTCAGGAAAATCATCGTGAGATTAAGGTAAAGATGAAGTATAATACCGTAAAGGGTGTCCTCAACGGAAGAAAAGTCGTTATTGTTGATGATTCGATAGTTCGTGGAACAACATCAAAACAATTAGTAAAACTAATCAAAGAAGCAGGACCGAAAGAAGTGCACTTCCGTGTTTCTTGCCCTCCCATTAAATTTCCATGCTACTACGGAATGGATTTCCCCAGCAGTGAGGAATTGATAGCAAACCGATTCAACGGCGATATTGATGCTGTCAGAAAAGAATTGGGCGTCGATAGTCTTTCGTATCTGCCGATAGAAAAACTCCTCGCTTCAGCTCCCACGGATGACGGCCGGAACTATTGTACTGCTTGTTTCGACGGCAATTATCCTGTTGCAATTGATCCAGAGGCTTCAAAGAACGAAAACGACCAGTAATGACCCACCGTTATTTTACTGTTTCTAATTTAATCAGTGCCAGCCGAATCTTTATTGTTATTCCAATGGGTTACTGCCTGTTAACGGAGTTTCCTCATCATAGATTATGGACAGCCGGTGTAATCATTATTGCGGTTGCGACGGATTTTCTCGACGGATTTCTTGCAAGAAAATTGCATCAAGTAACGGAAATCGGCAAGATCATAGATCCGGTGGCAGATAAAATCGGTATCGGAGCTTATGCTGTCTTTCTTGCAATAACCGGAGATATACCTCTTTGGTTTATCATATTTGTGTTGTTGAGAGATATTCTAATACTTTCAGGCGGTTTATATATCCATCATAATAAAAAAATTGTTCCTCAATCCAATTGGCCGGGTAAAATTTCAGTAACCTGTATCGCCGTTACTTTCTTTCTTGCTACACTACGAATTGATGCTTTGAGGTCCTTTTTTACTTTTTCTCTCTGGTTAAGCGTGGTCTTGATGATATGGTCATCGTGGATTTATGCCCAAAGACTTATAATCGGCAGGAACATCGATAATATAAAGTGATTTTATGGCTTTTTTTGAAACTCTTACGAAACTTAAAGCCGGACTCGCAAAAACAAGAGATTCGATTGTTAATAAAGTGCAGCGGCTTGCAGCGACAAAGAGTAAGATCGATGACGAGTTATTGAACCAACTCGAAGAAATCCTTATCGCAGGCGATGTCGGCGTCGAAACTTCAAACCTCATTCTTACGAACTTGAAACAGCGTGTCAAAGAAACGAAATATGAATCGACGGCTCAACTAGCCGCATTGCTTAAGGAAGAAGTCGCGGCAATTCTTCCTATAAAGGATGATAAGGAACCCTCTTTAGCAGTGCTGCCGGAAGTTTCCAAGCCGCATGTTATTATGGTTGTCGGTGTGAATGGAGTCGGGAAGACGACAACGATTGGAAAGATGGCGTACCAGTACCGGCAGGCAGGATATAAGGTTGTTATCGGGGCAGCCGATACATTCCGGGCTGCAGCAAACGAGCAGCTCGAGATTTGGGCAAAGCGCGCCGGAGTAGACATTGTCCAGCAGTCGCATGGTTCGGATCCGGCCGCTGTAGCTTTTGACGCGATTAATTCTGCTGTTTCAAAGCAATCCGATGTCGTTATAATTGATACGGCCGGACGGCTTCACACAAAAAAGAACCTGATGGATGAGCTTAAGAAAATTAAACGAGTGATGGACAAAAGGCTGCCCGGAGCGCCGCATGAGGTCCTGTTGGTGCTTGATGCATCGACAGGCCAGAATGGCCTGCAGCAGGTCAAGCATTTTACGGCCGCAGTAAATGTAACGGGAATTGTGTTGACGAAGCTTGACGGCACGGCAAAAGGAGGCATCGTGCTTGCAATCAGCAATGAAATGAAACTGCCCGTAAAATTCATCGGTATTGGTGAGAGTATTGACGATCTCCAGCCGTTCGATCGCCGGGCATTTGTCGATGCTCTGTTTGAGGGCGGCGAGATAGCGAGTAATTGAATATACCTTGTCTTCAAAAATTCACATATTAACACCTGAATTATCGAATAAAATTGCAGCAGGCGAAGTTGTGCAGCGTCCTGCTTCGGTGGTAAAAGAATTGATTGAGAACTCGCTCGATGCCAAAGCAACACGCATCAGCATTGTAGTAAAAGACGCGGGAAAAGCGCTTATTCAAGTTGTGGATAACGGCGAAGGAATGTCGGAACAAGATGCATCTCTGGCATTTCGAAGACACGCGACGAGTAAAATTCACACTGCAGGCGATTTAGAAGAGATTCATACACTCGGTTTCCGCGGAGAGGCGTTGGCCTCAATTTCGGCAGTTGCGCGGGTGGAAATCAAAACACGTTCCGAATCGGACGATCTTGCTACATTTCTCAGAATCGAGGGAGATGAAATAAAAGAAAGGACTAAATCAGCCCTTGAACGCGGAACAAGCATCACTGTCCGCAACCTTTTTTATAATACCCCTGCCCGCCGCAACTTTCTCAAGCAACGCCAGACAGAATTGAAAAATATCACTGATGTAATTATGAGAATGGCCGTTGCTTATCCGGAAGTTGAGTGGTTCTATACGAGCGAAGATGAGGTGATGCTCGATTTAAAATCAGACTCGATTGAAGGAAGAGTGAATGCCGTTTTTGGGAAGGCTCTTTCTCAATTCATAATAAAATTTGAAAATACGAATGATCTTATGTCTGTAAACGGGTTCCTCGGCAGACCTGACTTCGCACGAAAAAGCCGTGCTGAACAATTGGTGTTTATGAACCGCCGGTTTATTTTCAGCAAAATGATTAATCATGCGGTATTTCAAGCATACGAACATTTGCTGGAAAAGGGATCTTTTCCGTTCTTTATTCTAAATCTTACTATTGATCCGCGAAAAGTCGACGTCAATGTCCATCCGTCAAAAATGGAAGTAAAATTCGAAAATGATTCAAATGTTTACCGGATGGTCCTGTCGGTTGTGCGAAAAACTCTCGTAGATAATGATTTGATGCCCTCTATCTCTTTGAAGGAAGGCGATGCGGTTTCACCGGTTGATACCAAACTCCAGTTTGACAGTCAGGTATGGAAGAAAACAATAGAGGGCGAGATTGGTGCGCCCGTCTTTCCTATCGGAACGACTGTGCGTCCGAGTGAATCGAAATCATATACAAAACCGAATATTATCGGCCTTAACGAATTAGAACGATCCGCATCAAATTCCGAAATTTCCCTGCCGTTTAATGCGTCTCCCTCGTCAGATACTAAGATCCTCTCGCAGCGTTCAGCAATTGATTCATCTGTATCGCAGGATAACAAACCTGTTTGGCAGGCGCATAATAAGTACATTATTTCACAGATTCGCAATGGATTGATGATTATCGATCAGCATGTCGCCCATGAACGAATTCTTTACGAACGCGTACTTTCGAATTTTGAAAACAGCCTTCCTTCTATCCAGCAGCTGCTCTTTCCCGAAACAGTTGAGGTGAACGCGAGCGACTATTCACTGGTGAAGGAACTGCAAACGCATCTTGAGCGTCTCGGATTCGATATAAAACTTTTCGGTAAAAATACGATAGTAATTGAAGGGATTCCTGCTGATGTTCGCATCGGAAATGAAAGAAAAATCCTGCAGGATGTATTGGATGAATTCAGGAACAATGAGCATGCCGGTATATCAGATGTTCGCGATAATCTGGCAAAATCATTCGCTTGCAAGGCGGCGATAAAAGCAGGTGATAGACTGAATTTTAATGAGATGGTAGTTTTAATTGAACATCTCTTCCTTACAAAAATGCCGTTTGTTTGCCCGCATGGCAGGCCTGTGATCGTAAAGATTCCGCTCGAAGAGCTTGATAAGCGATTCGGCCGCACATAATTTCTCCCGGACATGAAAAACGAATTGCTTAATAGCGGAAGGAGAGGGCGATGAATAGTAAAATTATCGGTGCATTCACGATATTACGCCCAGGTCAATGGCTGAAAAATGTATTTATTTTTGCACCGCTGATTTTTGCAAAACATCTTTTTGACCTGCCGTATATTCAGCGGGAGATCTTTGCTTTTTTAGGGTTCTGTTTAGTTTCCAGCATTATTTATATTGTAAACGATATTTTTGATCGTGAAGCGGATAGACTTCACCCGATTAAACGAAGTCGCCCTTATGCATCAGGTGTTATCGGCATGCCTGAAATAAGTATCATTCTCGCCGTTCTTCTTGCATTGACAATCTTCTTGATCCCTTATTTACATTTGTATTTTTGGTATACAGCAATAATTTATACAGTCCTGAATTTCGCTTATTCTTTTGGTCTAAAGCGGATAGTCCTTATTGATATATTCATTGTAGCTGCAGGATTTATGTTACGTGTATTTGCCGGTGTTTTTGCTATCGAAGTAGAAATTTCGTCCTGGCTTATCCTTTGTACGCTGTTTATTTCCGTATTCCTTGCCGTTTCCAAACGACGCGGTGAACTTATTCTCAACTCTACGAGCGAGTCCTTTAATTCCAGGCCGGTTTTAAAGCAGTATGACCTTGCATTTATAGATCAAATCATGACTATAGCAGCTTCCGGGGTGGCAATTTCGTATGCACTTTATACTGTCGCTGACCGTACCGTATCCGTCTTTAAGACTGAGAACCTGATTTTTACGACAGTGTTCGTTTTGTTCGGTATATTTCGATATATTCTTCTTGTACGAAATAAAAAAACCGAGGATAATCCGATGCATATACTTTTAAGTGATCCGCCGATGGTCGTAAATATTTTTATCTGGTTTATTGTTTGTATCATTATTATTTATACTCCTAATTAAAAAAATGAAACTGCCTGTACCAAAAACACCTGTCAGAAATCAGGGAGCGCGAAAAGGACCCGTACGTGTCGCCGTTGTCAAAACAACTCCGCAGACAGTACTGGAAGACATGCAGCGTGCTATGGAAATGGCCGGAATAAAGAACGCTTTAAAATCCGGTGTAACCACGATACTCAAGGACAATATCTCGTGGCATTACCCTTTTCCGGGTGCCAATACAACACCATGGCAAATGGAAGGGACTATCCTAGGTTTGAAAAGAAACGGCTTTAATGATCTGGTCTGTGTGCAGAACAAAACCGTGGTGACAGACGCTTTTAAAGGCGAGGATTTAAATAAATACACTCCGATATTTGATAAGTATCGCATTCCTGTACTGTTTAACTTCCATGAAAAAGATATGATCTGGGTTGAATTCAAACCGAAGAGTCCGCTGCTTGTGCTCGATCAGATTTTTGAAGATGGAATTCGCATACCGGATTACTTTATCGGCAAAAACATCGTTCATCTGCCTACTGTTAAATGTCATATCCATACGACAACAACGGGCGCTATGAAAAATGCATTCGGCGGCTTGCTCAGCACTCACCGGCATTATACTCATACCTGGATACATGAAACTCTGGTAGATCTTCTGGCAATACAAAAAGAAATTCATCCCGGAGTATTCGCTGTTATGGACGGCACGACCGCCGGCAACGGTCCCGGGCCCCGGACAATGTATCCGGAAGTAAAGAATATCATACTCGCAAGCGAAGATCAGGTAGCAATTGATGCCATTGCGGCAAAAATGATGGGATTTGATCCGCTTTCGATTCGGTATATCAATTTGGCTCATCAAACAGGATTAGGATGCGGCGATCCGAGGGAAATTGAAATTGCCGGAGAGGATGTATCTCAGGTTAATTGGAATTTTTCTGTCGGAACAAATGCCATAAAATTTGCGGCAAAAATATTCTGGTTTGGTCCGATGAAAAACGTACAGAGCTTTTTCTTCCGTACACCCATCGTCAATCTGTTTATACTGGCATCTGAGATTTATCATGATTATTATCGGTGGCTTTTGAAGGACCGTCCGGTATTCAGAAAATGGCTCAAACGGACGGAGTGGGGAAAACTGTTTGCATCATATCCTCCTGCCGGGTAGCCAATTTTCGATAATATGCTAATGACTTCCCGTACCCGTGCAGAATTGTATTTGCTTTCACTTACGATTGTCTGGGGAAGTACATTTGTTCTGACGAAGTTTATTTTAGAAAACGCGTCTCCTTTTGCTTACATCTCCATTCGGTTCACAATTGCATCGATTTTATTTGCGTTATTTTTTTTTCGAAGGCTTCGGATAATTTCAAAAGATGCAATAGTTAAGGGTACTATCCTCGGGGTACTGCTCTTTATAGGTTTTGTGCTGCAAACTGTGGGTTTAAAATATACAACAGCGTCCAAGTCCGCTTTTATTACCGGCCTTATGGTAGTATTTACGCCTTTATTCCAGCTTATAATTGAACGGCGGGCGCCCAAACTTGGAAATATTATAGGCGTTTTTTTGGTTGCGATCGGTCTCTTTTTCTTGACCTCTCCCAAGGGTTCAGACTTTAATTTCGGAGATGCACTTACTCTACTCTGTGCCGTATCGTTCAGCATATATACGGTTTACTTGAATATTTATGGCGAGGAGCATGACCCGGCCCATCTGACTTTTATGCAATTCATTTCGACTGCACTGTTTTCTATTTTGTTCGTGTCATTTTGGGAAACAGCGTATTTAAATATTAATATGAATTTTATCATGCTTATTGTATATCTTGCTGCATTTCCGACAGTTGTTGCGCTGTATATTATGGCTAAATATCAAAAATATACAACACCGACGCGAAGTGCAGTCATTTATTCTCTGGAACCGCCTTTTGCAGCATTATTCGCCTTTTTGATTATCGGTGAACAGATAGGAATAGCCGGGATTATTGGAGGAATTATTATTCTTTTAGGCTTGATTATTTCCGAGTTATCTGATGCCATTTTTAAGCAAAAACAGAAGAAATAATGCGATCAGGATTTTGTCCCTGAATCGCGGTTTTTTTGTTCGTGTCAAGAGCTTTCTGTGATATTTCTCAAGAAGAAAAAAATGATGCAATCATTACTTGCGGAATTCATAACCAAAAAGTATATTAAATAGAAATGAAATTGGGGTATAAATATTTATTTGCGGCAGTTGTTCTACTGTTTATTTTTACAGAAATGACACTGTCACAGGGTAAGCCTGAGATTAAAGTCATAGCTTATGACGGATATATCAGGATTAGCTGGGAGATGCCTAATAATTCAGAGGCGGGTGTCGATCATTATGAAGTGTGGCGGAGCAGCGGAATTTCTGCTTCTTTACCTATTGCTAAAGTAGCTCGAGGAACATTTTACTTTAATGATATAAATTTGTATAAAGCAGAAGTTCATTTTTTTAGTTATCAGGTAAAGGCGATAGGTTCCAATTCGACCCTTCAAAGCACAAGCGATCCTTTTGGAATAAGCTACGCAGGAACTAATGATACATACAAACGTACCTGGGGCAGCATCAAAGCAATGTTCAGATAAAAAGTTGTGTTTAGAAAATCTTTTGAATAAGCGAGCATCATGCATCGCTTTTTTTGTTTTAGGGCGTTCTTATGAGACCATTGATACTCGCATCCCAATCGCCTCGAAGAAAAATATTATTGAAACAGATCGGGTTAAAGTTTCGTGTTATCCCAAGCCATGTTTCTGAAGTACTATCTTCCGGCCAATCACCCGGTGACAATGCAAAACGCATTGCAGTTGATAAGGCTGCTGAGGTAGCCTCTCGTTTGCGAAAAGGGATTGTTATCGGAGCGGATACGATTGTTGTGCTTGATCACCATGTTCTAGGCAAACCGACATCGAAAGATGACGCAAAGCGGATGTTGAAACTGTTGAGCGGACGCGAGCATTCCGTATATACGGGTTTTAGCCTGGTCGATGTGGAAACAAAAAAGCATTTGGAAGGAGTCGAAGAAACAAAAGTGCGATTCCGCAAGCTGGATGAAAAAGAAATTATCTCATATATCGATTCAGGATCACCGATGGATAAGGCTGGTTCGTACGGAATTCAAGATGATTATGGAGCTGTCTTTGTTGAAAAAGTAAATGGATGTTTTTATAATGTTGTAGGATTTCCTCTTGCCCGGTTCTATTCGGCGTTACAACGATTTATTGCTCAATTAGAATAACGTGAAAATCAAAAAATAATGACGAAACAAAAAATACGAGTTCTTGTTGCCAAGGCCGGATTGGATGGACATGATCGCGGAGCAAAGGTAGTTGCTGCGGCATTACGGGATGCCGGATTTGAAGTAGTTTACTCAGGACTTCGTAAAACGGCGGAATCAATCGTAGAATCAGCGTTACAGGAAGATGTTGATGCGATTGGCGTAAGCCTTCTGAGCGGCGCGCATATGACGATCTTTCCAAAAATACTGCGGATAATGAAATCGAAAAAGATGGAAGATGTACTCCTTTTCGGCGGAGGAATCATTCCATTAAAAGATATTCAGGAATTGAAAAGTATGGGAGTCGGCGAACTTTTCACGCCGGGAACTAATACTGAAGACATCGTAAATTATCTGCTCCGCTGGAACATGACCCGCCAATGTTAGTTGTTTTCAGTCCAACTGTACAAAAAGAACCCGTTAAGGGAATTACTTAACGGGGCTGCTGTGTAAAAGATCTATTAACTGACCTTTGCGACTTTAACGGCCTGCAGGCCTTTTTGTCCTGTCTCAACTTCGAATTCTACTTTATCGCCCTCTTTGAGCGTTCTGTAACCGTCGCCGTTGATAGACTTGTAATGCACGAATACGTCTTCACCAGTTTCTCGTTTGATGAAACCGAATCCTTTGGAATTATTGAACCACTTAACTGTACCCTGTTCCATACGGGTTCACCCCTTGATACATTGAACATCACACCGCAATTTTGCACTCCAACGAAAAAGGCGTATCGGATGCTGCACCTATATTGCTTAACCCTGCCACATTCCTCAAGCGGATCGGCTCATTCGAGCCATAAAATTGAATCCACAGGGATTATGTGATAGTGAAAACAAATTACGATGAAACAAAACCGGTGTATTTAATTACACTAGAATATTACAATTTGGTATTTAAAAATGCAAGTATTCGCCGCAGGTTTTTCACATTATAAACTAATCGCCTTCAGCCAGCCATATACTGTAATCTTCGGTATCCGGCTTAGTCTCCGCTGTCTCCGGTGTGACTTTACGGTCAAGAATGCGGATGCCCTCGTCCGAAAAACCGAAAATATCATCCAGAGAAAGGATGCGGTCAAGCGCCGTCTGTTCAAAAAGCTCTCGGAACTTGTTTGCCGCTTCATGAAGTTTTGCCAGGTAATAGGCGGTATTTTCATCGGCTTTTAAAGAATCCCAGTCTTCGGCAATGCGTGAATTACGGGCAGGGTCGGCATCTGTCTCGGTCCCGGAAATATAGTAAGAGAGTCTGGTATTCGCTTTGACAAAGAGGCTTGAACGAATTGCTGCTTCCAGCGCAGGTGAAGGGGAAATCCGGCCTGCGGCAATTTCGTTCTGGTACGTCTCTGTATCTATACGCAGAATTTCAGTTTTACAGAAATCCCTGGGAGTCCACTTATGCTTTACAATCTGTGTATAAGCAGTTGCATATGAATGATGCAGCCGCATTAAATCGTTTGTTAACATGCATTCAACAAATCGCTGGATGAATATTCTTAGATAACGCTCCATGCCGCGTGAAATGAGGCTGTTGCCTTTGATCAGGACATTGTCGTTTTGGCCGAGTATTGCATAATTGTTTTTCCTGTAGCTGAGCATTTTTTTATAATGATTAGACGGAACAAGAGATATGCCTTCGGGGAGTGTATTCGAGAGCCGATCGATGAATTTTCTGCGGTTTGTTTCTCCGATAATATTATCCGGCATGAGCAGGAAAAATCCACGGTCGTCGGATTGAATAATGGTGGCATTGAAGAGTTCGATTTGATGCGTGATTTCTTTAAGAATTTCCCGGCTCGCGGTAATTACGGTTTCGGCTCTGTCGGGATCGTTAAAAAGACCTTTTGCATAACCGAGTGATAGATGAA
>Ga0105104_10002770_pt1 | contig 12655 bp, 11 predicted proteins | sample PPLLaktember2015_3_FD_87034 | JGI IMG/M metagenome (GOLD analysis project Ga0105104, IMG submission 87034) | Freshwater sediment microbial communities from Prairie Pothole Lake near Jamestown, North Dakota, USA - PPLs Lake P7 Core (6) Depth... | ecosystem: Environmental > Aquatic > Freshwater >...
ATCCCCTGTCCCCTATCCCCTATCCCCTGCCCCCTATCCCCTATCCCTTGTTCACTATCCCCTATCCCCTGCTCTCTATCCTCTGCTCTCTGCTCTCTATGTTCCAAAATCGCCACGGCAAACCAGAGCGCCAAAAACCCAAATGCGTTGACGAACATGTCCACTGTGAAGAAGTGCGACTGCTGGATCTGCATCACGGTCAGTGCTGAGAACAGCGCTGCCAGAATGCCTGCCCGGCGACCATAGAGATGGGAGACGATGAGGTACAGGAATAAGATCGCGAACAAATCGGCAAACGCAGAGAACTGGCGCCCAAATATCCGCAAACCTGTTTGACCCGTCGCATCCGCCGCAATGCGGATGATCGTCATCGGCAGGTTGCCATAGACATAGGAACCGAGACCGCGATTATACGGATTGAGCGAGGAAGTCTTCGAGTTGAAGTAATCCCCCAGGCCAAGCCATTCTTTCTGCTCCACAGGGCAGGCTTCCACAGAAAGAGCAGGGTCAGCGCACTTTTGGGCGCGTATCCCTTCCAGCACACTGCTAAAGTGATTTTCATCAGGATGCTGCCCGCCGCCCTGGCCCCAATTCGCACCCGTCAAACGTAAATAGCCTGCCAGCAAAACCACCAGCAGGAAGAGAACATCATACAAGAAGGGATATTTTTCGCGATGATTCATATTTTAATTGCGACTCTTTTGAACCGCGCAGAGCGTCAAGATCACAAAGAGGAAAGAAGAAAGAATCTTAGCGTTCTTCGCGTGCTTTGCGGTTAATTACTGATTTGGCACAGTAAAAATCCAGAAATCATGACCCGGCACGCCCGAGTCGAACATGCGCAGTTGGCCGGTCGGGTACAACGACTCCAAGACGTTCAATGATTCCTGATCGTTCCCTTCGGGCCGCTCCACATCCGCTTTCACCAGGAATAGTTTTGGTCCCGCAAATTCTACCGTGCTCGGCAGATTTTCGCGCCAGACTGCCAGGTCGCGGTTCGGGATCCCTGCCCACACCGCGGGCAGACGGGTGTCCACCCAGTGCGGGAAGGGCACGATCCAGACGGTATCCGTCCTCTGATAGGTTTGTTCGAACTCCTGAATGACCCCGCCCATATCGGAGGAATTCCATGATCCGCCGCGGAACGAGTTGTAATATTGATTGAAGACAAGATCATAGTTTTGAGAGGCGGAAACAAGCAGCAGCAGGCCCGCCAGCCCCCACATCAGGGCGTTGCGGGTCCCTCCACGCCCGAGGCTGCTGAGGAGACCATCGAGCGCCAGCGCCACGATCACGAACACAACCACATACGCGCCTCCGGCGCGGTTCAGTGCCGGGTTCTCCCCGGGAAATGCCAGCGACAGGATGGACGGCATCAGCAATAATGGGATGGATATCAGCAGGAATAGGTCCAGCCAGTGACGCTGACGGATATAGCGCACCAGAATCAGCACAACGCCGATCAGGAATAATGCCGCGCTGACAATGTCCAGGGCAGGCCGATGGGTCACCGAGTGAACCCAGATCTCCCCATCGTCATAATTGAACATCCGGATGGCATTCCAGAAATTGGAAAGGAAGATTTGCCAGGCGGGACCCGGCAGGGGCTGTTCCACACCACCGATACGCGTAAATGCCCGAAAACCAAACTCCTCCGGGCTGGCAAGCCAGTAGCGCAGGAGCGGCAGGAAAACGAACAGGGAGACAAGCGCAAGCATGGTCAGCCAGACCGGCAATTCCTTGCGCGCGCCTTTCGATTGGGAATGGAGCCAGTACAGGATGAATGCAATGACAACGATGAACGGCACGATCCGCATGGGACTGTACCCATGCAAGCCGATCCCCAGGAAGAGGCCTGCGAGCAGGAAATCATTCCGGTTGCGCGTCCGCAAGCCGCGGATCAGATAAAGAAGCGTCGGCGCGACGAAAAGCGGATACAGCGGGAAGCGCAGTCCAACCCGGCTGATGACGTTAGGCCAATAGCCGATCCCGGCAAGCAGGAAGGCAAAGAGGCCCACGCGCCCGCCGCCGATCTCCTTCCCGAGCAGATAGATGAATGGCAGCGTCAGGAAACCGAGCAGGGCTGTTCCCAGCTTGAGACTGAGAAAGGAGAAGCCTGTGCCAAAGAATTTTGCAATAAATAACGTCCAGTACATCTGAAAGGCTTCACGACCTGTGTTGCGGGGGAAGAAAATACGCGTTTCCCCGGTCGATACTTCATAAACATCAAAGATCTTCTCGGCATGATCGCTGAACGGCTCCGGCGGCACGCCGGGTGTTTCGGAAAAGCGGAAGAAAAGCACCAGCGCGGTCGCGGCGATGAGCAGGATGATCCACACATTCCGCGGGAGCAGGGGATCCCGGGTATCGACGGTCGAAGCCGGGGCGTTCCTGTTCAGCCAGAATGCCCGCATCAAAAACAGAATAACAAGGATCCAAAGTGAGAAGTTAAGCCCGGTAAATTGGTTATCTTCCAGGGGCAGGTAGGCAGCAATCGAATCAGGCAGAGAGATTCCCGGCATTAATTGACTGCCGCCCAGAAGAAGAAAGGCAAGCCAGAAAAGCAAGACAGCGGGAATGAAAGGCAAAAAGCGGACCGTCAATGGATCCGTCCCCTCGGATGTTGGTGCGAGGGAGGGCAGCGTCCATTCGCCGCGCAGGAGCGCCCAGCCCAGCAGCGCAAAGGCCGCGATGTAGAAAACAAATCCGAATTCAGCACGGGCATGCGGAGGCTCGAACATGATCTGCCCGATCAACGCCAGCCCAAATGCCAGCAGGACGCGCCAGGGGAAGGGAGGTAGGGGCTTGTCTTCGTTCGTTTCGACAGAAGACACCGCCTCCACCTGCTCTGAACGAAACAGAGATTTGACGTAATCGAGGACACTGGGTTCCCCCAATTGATATTGATTCGGGTTGGGATGTTCGTCACTCATGTAGCTTCTCTTATTCCGGTTGCTTCTTTCTTCTGTCCTTATTATTTCTTTCTTGCGATCACGATGATGCTTTCCCCCCAGCGCATGGGAAGAAAAATAAAGCCGCTGATTGCCTGAAAGCCGCCCAGCGAACCGAAGAACAATTTCTGGATCGGTTTTGGCACGAAACGAATATAAGGCACATCCCAGAAACCATCAGAAAACACCCTGATGGACCTGAAACCGGCTTCTTCGATCCACGCCAGCCATTCGGCAGGCCGTTTCAATGAGATATGCGTCGGGTCCTGGTAGCCGATCCATTTTTCGCCCTTCCACGGCTTGAGCAGGGAATCAAGATTCGGCGTGGCAAGGATCAATGTGCCGCCGCTTTCGGTCACACGCCCAATTTCCTGGATCGCCTTCTGAGGGTCCGGCAAATGTTCCACAATATGCTTGATGATCACGACGTTAAAGGAATGGTCGCGAAACGGTAATTCCTGGGCGCTGGCTGTGTGCAGGTGGGTTTGCTGCACAACTTCCCTCGATTTGTTTACCGCCCAGTGATTGACGTCGATCCCGTAGGTCTGGAATGTATCTTCCAGTTGCCCCACGAGATGGCCCATGCCGGAACCGATCTCCAAAAGACGCGCACCCTTTTGTCCATAACGGCGAGCCAGCATGGCGTTGAAACGATTCGACCACCAGTACATACTATACTTTGCGAACGAAACATCCGCGTAGGTATGGGTGGAAAAATATTTTTCGTCGAAAGACATGGGGATGTATGCAGGTATACAGGTCTACAGGTATACAGGTATACAGGTAGACAGGTACACAGGTAGTCAAGCGTAAAAAAACTTGTTTACGTGTTTACTTGTGTACTTGTCTACTTGTGTACTTGTCTACTTGTCTACTTGTCTACTTCCTCCTCGCGATATAAAAAGTAAATGTCCCATTCTCCACCGGCTCTGGCGAAGCAAACCTGCTCACGTATTTTTTGGTCAACCAAAGATTCCAATGGGTGGGAGCGACGATCCACCGGCCGGTCAGCAGACGTGTGAACACCGATGGAACGCCAAAATAATGTCCCCATTCTAACACGCGCATGGAGGCGGGCGAAAAGTAATGCCACCAGCGGACCAGCTCAAAGCCGGCATTTTCCAGCCGTTCCTGCCAGACATCGGGCTCATCCGCGTGCTGCACGCGCGAGATCTTTCGAAACCACTCAGTATAGCCTTTGCCCAGGAAGCGCGAGATCGAAAGTTCACTCAAGTATCTTGGGTTGGGCACACAGAAATAGAAAGGGGCGTCCTTTTTCAACACGCGCCCGGTCTCTGCCAGCACCGCCTCGATGTGCGGGATGTGCTCGAGCACCGAATTGCTAAAGCCGCTTGCGAAATAGCCCGCCGGGAACGGAGACCGCGCGCCGTCGGCTTCGACCAGTGACTGGTACGCGCCGAACTTCTGCGCCTCGTGGATCGGTCCATGCCAGGGATCGAGCCCCACGTCGATTTTTCGATCGAAAGTCAGCGAGGCGAAATGGCCGTCACCGCAGCCAACATCATAGACAGGCGCGGGGAGCGGCAGATCCTGATAATAGGAACTCTCGACCGCGCGCAAAAAGGCGCGGAAGTAGGGCAGGTCGCGCAGGTGCAGAAAGAGGAAATCTTTTTTCAAACTTTATTCTCGGCAGTGGGTTTAATGAGCCAGTACGCCAATGGGCCTAAAAAGGGGATCGCACAAATGATCAGGACCCATAGCGCGAGGGTCGTCCCGCTCAGGTTTTTCTTTCCGAGATCGATCAGCGAAATGAGCGGAAAGCCGATCCATAGAATGGGAATGATCGATTGGATCAGGAGCAAGCCAATATTGATGCCGAGCGGTTCCATGGTCATCGCCCTTTCTTCATCAAACCCTGGAACAGCTTTTCATACTCGGCTGCCACAGAATCGGGATCGTAGGTTTTCTTAATGGCTTCGGGATCCCCGCGGTATTTCTCCGGCTCATCCAGGATCTCGAGCAGGCAGGCTGCCAGATCCGCCGGATCGCCAATTCTGGCTACACGACCCATGCCGTGCATCAGCACGGGCTGCCGGACGCCCGGCAAAGCGGACGGGACACATGGCACGCCGTTCATCATCGCTTCGATCTGCACCAGACCGAAGGCTTCGGTCGAATTCAACGAGGGAACAGTGAGCACATCCAGGTTGGGATAGAACGCCGCCATCTCCACCGGGTCGAGGTTGCCCAGGAATGTCCAGTGCCCCGCGATTTCATGCTCGCGGATGCGCGGCATGAGCCGGTCGGAGTAGGCTTGTTCGCCCATCACGTTTTGATAGGTACCCGCAAATAGTACCTGTGCTTTCGGATATTTCTTCAGGATGATCGGAAGTGCATCCAGCAGCACCTCCACACCCTTTTCGGCGGCAAAGCGCGCCGCCATGCCGATGACGGGATGCCGCTCTTTGATGTGGTGTTTCTCGGCGAACGCTTTTACCGCCCCGGGGAGTGGATCCGGCAGTTCCACCGGAGGCAGGATCGGGGTCAGTTTGGATGCATAGCGCGAAAGATACGGGGAGTTGTCGGCATAGTCCCGGGTGTAAGTCACGATGTGATTCGACAACATCCCGGCGGTGTTGTTCTGGAAATCCACCACCGCGTTGACAATACGGTTGAAGAAGCCAGGCGGCAGGAACAGGTCGCAGTGGTAGGTCAGCACAGCCGGTTTCCCGAAAAGGCGCCCGCGCAACGCCACGCCGGGCGCGTCGAACTGCGGCAGGTGCATCTGGACGACATCATGCTGCGCCACAAGCCTGGTGGCAACCAGACCGAACGTGGGCGCGATGACGCCTTTGCTGATGCGCGCCGCCACCGGCACACGGATGATCTTCACCCCGTCCAGGGTCTCTTCGAGCAGCAGCGACGGATCGTACTGCGTAGTCATCACGGTGACCTGGTGCCCGCGCCGGGCAAAGGCGCGCGCCAGCCGCTCGGCGTAGATGGTCAGCCCCGAGGTGTGAGGACGATAGTATGTGAGAACGGTAAGGATTTTCATGTTGGCTTTCCATTTAGGGTCTCAAAACCCCAAAAAGCGTTGGAATTATAACGCAGACGGAATTCTCCTCGTATTTGATATGGACTCCACTTTATAATAGAGACACCAATCGCAGGAGGAATACAATGAAGACAAGAATCGTAACAAACATTTTGCTGGCTGCGTTGATCCTGGCAGGATGCTCGAATACACAAGCATCTCCGAAAGTATCGGAAGAAGTGCTCCCGGGAATCCATATGAGCGATGACCCGGCTGATTTCCCATTTCCTACATCCGGGTACGCCGTCTACATCATCGGTGAGACCCATGGAAATCAGGAAACGAAATTGGTCTTCCAGGCCTATTTGCAGAGCCTGCATAAAGAATCAGGCTTGCGTGACGTGGTTTTGGAGGAAGACCAGGCCTATGAAACAGATGCAAATGCCTATGTTCAGGGATCGACCGAGGAGCTGCCCACTGGACTCTGTCTTCGAACGGATATCCTTGGGCAAATCCGTGAATTCAACGCTTCGCTCCCGGCAAATGAACAGGTCAATGTACATTTGGTGGATGTCGATTCACCCTTCCCGGTCATATACAAACATTTGATGGAACTTCATGCTCAAATAGGACCAAAGGCTGAAGCGGTTCAGATCCCTGCATTATCAGAACTGAAGACCTGGAGTCCAAAGTCCATCTATGACTTGATCGAAGAGCTTCAAAACGTCTCTGCGGATCGACCCGATATCACCAATGGATTAGAAACCGTAGATCTATCATTTCAGTGGTATTTTTTTGGCAATGACATGGATGCCGATAGAGGTTCCGGGAAAACTTTCTTTCCGCTCCGGGAAGATGTGATTACGCAAAACATACAACACCTGGTGACCCAGCTGAATGGAAAGCCGATTTTAGCGTTTTTCGGGGCAGCGCACGGAATGAGAATAGCGGCTGATCCCAGGCCCCCTGTACCAGGTTTCAAATCATGGACACAACGCCTGATTGAAGCAGATGTAAAAGTTTATTCCCTGGCTGTTCTGGGAGCCTCAGGAAATGGTCATTGGCGCGGAGAGTCCTTTGCTTACGGGGAGGGCATCGAGGAAATTCGATTTACAGAAGGCGATCCTCTGGTTTCATTCTTTGAGAAAAACTCTGCGGATACGATCATTTATACTGACTTAAGGATGGAATCTAATGCAAAGATCCAGTTGGCATCCGCGATTCCCGATATTCCTGCCAGCCAGATCTATGATGGGTTGATCATCGTCAAGGAATTCACCGCTATGGAAAATGCATGTCCCCGGTAGGGTCAACAGATCGTAAACAATCGAATAAATGGATGTTTGCCATCCTGCGTGAAGCCGCCTGGGCGCCGCTCAGCGTCCTGGGCTTCTATTTGCTTGCACGTAGTTTTCTGCTCTTCAAGCTGTTCCCGCCCCTGGATATCCCAACTCACCTCATGGGTGGTATTGCGATCACATACTTCTACCGCGTGGCGATCGGCCATTCGCAGAAGGTTGTGGGCGAGATCCCGTTTCCCATCCAGGTCCTCCTCGCGATCACCTGCACCGGGACAACGGCGATCCTCTGGGAATTCTACGAAAACATATTGGATCGCTTCTTCGGCACGACCATGGTACGCGGGGTGGAAGATACCATCGTGGATCTGTTAATGGGACTGCTGGGCGCGCTGGCACTCTCGCTGTTTTACCGGCGGCGACCTTAAGCCGTATCCATTTATGGCTCTGTGTTCATCTGTGTTCATCTGTGTTCATCCGTGGTTAAAAGGCTTTTCAGATAGTCTCCGACGATTGAATTCAGTATAACGCTAATAAAATTGCCCGGCTGTTTGCGTTCCAGCCGGGCAATTTTATTAGAACAAATCTTTATTTGCGTTTACCCACTCGAATAGCAGTCGGATTCCATCGTCGATGTTGGTTTTTGGTTTCCAACCAAGCTCTTTTTGTGCCTTGCGCGTATCCGCATAGAACACGCGCTGGTCGCCGGGACGCCAATCCCCGCGCCCAAATTCAATTTTTTCGCCGAGAAGCTTTTCTAACTTGGGAGCGAATTCAGTCCACACGGAAATTGTGTTCTGCACGCCGCCGCCCATGTTGAATACTTGGCCTTTGACTGCATCAATTTTTTCAATTGCAAGCTCATACGCTTCGGTAAGATCTTCCACCCAGAGCATATCGCGCACCTGTTTGCCATCCCCATAGATCGTGATCGGACGTCCCATCACTGCAGCAATCACAAACCAGGCCATCCAACCCTGGTCTTCAACCCCAAACTGTCTGGTTCCATAAATAGCCGATTGACGGAAGACAACCGACCGCAGGCCATAAATGCGGGCGTAATCGCGCACGTACTGATCGCCGCTGCCCTTGCTGCACCCATACGGGGAATGGAAATCCAGCGGCTGTGCTTCAGAAGCACCATTGATCAGATCCTTATAGCGCCAGCGCGTGGCTTCCTCGATCAGTTCCACCTCTTCCATCCCGCCGTAGACTTTATTGGTGGAGGAATAAATAAAAATGGGATCTTTCTTCGACAAGCGCGCAGCTTCCAGTGCATTGAACGTTCCCAGCGCGTTGGCTTCGAAGTCATCTCTGGGGTTCATGACGGAGGTCGTCACCGCGACCTGGCCCGCCAGGTGGACGATCACATCCGCCTCCCGGGCGGATTCCGCTAAAAGGGCAGCGTTCCGCAGATCGCCGACGATCAGCCGGAACGCCTCCTTCCCGAACGTTTGCTCCAGCCAGGCGACGTTCTTGGGCGCTCCCGCCCGCGACAGGTTGTCGTAGACGGTCACGTTCTCGCCGCGCTCGACCAGCCTGTGGACATAGTTCGATCCGATGAAGCCTGCACCCCCGGTGACGAAATAGTTACGCGTCATGCTCTCCTCCTAATAAGTGCGATATGTTGTAGTCCTTTTTGCGAAGAAAAAGACCATGAGTACGCCGAAGATAAAGCCGCCAATATGCGCCCACCAGGCGATCCCGCTGGCAGCCGCTCCCTGCATGGCGAACAATCCCGAATAAAGTTGTGTAACAAACCAAAGGAGCAGGAAGATCGCAGCCGGGATCTCGATGATCGTAAAGATGAAAATGATCGGCACCAGGCTGGCGATCCTTGAACGCGGGAAGGAGATCAGGTACGCTCCCAGCACGCCCGCGATCGCGCCGCTGGCTCCGATCATGGGCACGCTGCTGGCAGGCTGAAGATAGGTCTGCAAAAGGACCGCCGCCACCCCGCTCAGCAAATAAAAGACGAGGTAACGCATCCCGCCCATGCGTCCTTCCACATTATCGCCAAAGATATGCAGGAACCACATATTGCTGATCAGGTGGAACCAGCCGCCATGCAGGAACATGGAAGTAAAGATGTTCACCCACGCGTTGGCTGGATCACCGATCAGATCCGCAGGGATCGAGCCCCAGGTAAAGATAAAACCTTCCAGTGCCGCCGGACCCAATTGCAATTCATACAGGAATGCAAGTACATTGATGACAATCAATAACAGATTGACAAATGGAAATTTGTGAGTACGGACAGTATCATAAAGAGGGATCATAACTTAGGGTACGTTTTCTTCTCCAGCCTTTAATCTTAACTTCTTCAATTGCTCATAAATTCCGGATAGCGTTTGACCTTCCCGCAAAAGCCCGATCCCGCCGATCACGCCGCTATTGAGATAGTTATAGAGACGCCCCGTCAATGCGACCGCCAGCGCCGTGGATTCGCTGCCCGCACCGGCCACCAATGCAACGGCTCCGCCAAATGCCCCTTCGAAGGTGCCAACACCCCCCGGCAACGCAGGGATCGCGCCGCCGAACGCCGCTCCGCCCAGCCCGAACATGCCCCAGCCAAGCTCTGCCTGCGGGAAGAACGAAAGAATAAGCAGGTAATAGGAAACGATCGCAATCGACCAGTTAACCGTCATCCAAAAAAGAAAGCGGACGAACAGCCAGCCATCTTTTAACACGCCCAGCCCCATGAAAAAGGATTCCAGGAAGTTTCCGCCAACCCGCTGGAGCGTGGGCCAGCGTGCGCTCCAACGCTGGAATAAATTCAAAGCCCACTGGTTGTAACGAGCCAGCAGGTAAAGTATTACGAAGCCTGTCAGTATGACGATCCCGGCGATCACAGCGATCTGACCAGCCTGCCCGGCGCCGACGACGAAGGGGATGGACGCCAGGAGAATGATCGCTGAAAAACCCAGGTCCATGGCGCGCTCGATGACAATGGTGGGCAAAATCTCCCCAAACTGCAGTGTGGATTTGCGACTGAGCAGGAAAGCGCGTCCGATCTCCCCCAACCGGAACGGAAGGAAATTGTTCAACAGGTAACCTTCCCCGATTGTAAAAAGAACATCCAGATACGAGGCCCGATTGCGTAAAAGCGTTCGCCAGACGATCGCACGCACAGCCATCCAGAGAAAACCGATCAGGATCGCGATCCCGAGCAACGCGTAATTTGCATTGCGAACGGCATCCAGCATCTCGCCCAGATCGACAAAATATAAAATGGCAGCGATCAGCACCAGGCTGACCACTGCTCCGGGCAGCCAGCGTTTGATATCTTTCATAATCTTTTACCACGAAGGGCACGAAGAGCACTAAGGTGAAAGGCTGATGATTGGAAAGGTTTTCCTTAGACTCTCTTTGTGTCCCTTAGTGTCCTTTGTGTTTAAGAATTATTCCTCGTCTAATTTCAGAACAGCCATGAATGCGTCCTGGGGGATCTCCACATTCCCAACCATCTTCAGACGTTTCTTGCCCTTCTTTTGTTTCTCGAGCAATTTCTTCTTGCGGGTAATATCACCGCCGTAGCATTTTGCCAGCACATCCTTGCGCGTCGCTTTGACGTTGGCGCGCGAGATCACGCGCCCCCCGGCTGCCGCCTGGATGGCGACGTCAAACAGCTGACGCGGGATCAACTCCTTTAGTTTGGTGATGAGCCGCTGACCCTTGTGAAAGGCATCCTTCTTGTGGACAATGCTCGCCAGCGCATCCACCGGCTCGCCGTTGACCAGGATCTCCAGCTTTTGCAGCTCATCCGGGCGGTATTCGAGGAATTGATAGTCCAGGGAGGCATAGCCCTTGGTGCGCGACTTCAGGTCATCGAAGAAATCTATAATGATCTCGGAGAGTGGAATTTCATAGTCAAGCTGGACGCGGTGCGGCGCAGGATATTCCTGCTTCTTGAAGACGCCGCGGCGCTTGGTCACCACTTCCATGATGGGACCGTAGTAATCGGTCGGTGTGATGATCTCGATCGTCATCCAGGGTTCACGGATTTCAGTGATTTTGCTCTCATCGGGCAGGGCTGCGGGCGAATCGACTGGAATGACCTCACCATCGAACATCACCACTTCGTATTCCACCGAGGGCGCGGTGAACAACACATCCAGGTCATATTCACGCTCGATGCGCTCCTGGATGATCTCCATGTGGAAGAGACCCAGAAAGCCGGCGCGGAAGCCAAAGCCCAGCGCCTGGGAGGTCTCAGGTTGGAAGGTCAGCGAGGCATCGTTGAGCTGAAGCTTGTCGAGGGCTTCGCGCAGGTCACTGTAGTCATCGGCTTCCACCGGATAGATCCCGGCAAAGACCATCGGCTTGGGATAACGGTATCCGGGCAGAGGCTCCGAGGCGGGATTCACGGCGCTCGTGATCGTATCGCCGACGCGGCATTCATGGACGGTTTTGAACCCGGTGGCAATGTAGCCCACTTCCCCCGACCCCAGCGCCTGGACCGGCTTCATGCCGGGCGCGAAGATCCCGATCTCCACGGGACGCATGTCCACTTTGGTGGCAAACATGCGCAGAATATCGGTGGATTTTAGTGAACCTTCCATGATCCGGACATAGGCGATCACACCTTTATAGGCGTCGTAATGCGAATCAAAGATGAGGGCGCGCAAAGGCACCTCGTCCGCGTCTTTCGGCGGCGGGACGCGCCTCACGATCGCTTCCAGGATCTGCTCCACATTGACGCCCTCCTTCGCCGAGACCTGGATCACGTCCAGCGGATCCACCCCGAGCAGTGCGCCGACGTCTTCCGCAACCTCGTCGGGGCGCGCCGAGGGCAGGTCGATCTTGTTGATGACGGGGATGATCGTCAGGTCCGCCTCGAGCGCCTGATAGAGGTTCGCCAGCGTCTGCGCTTCGATGCCCTGGGTGGCATCCACCACAAGCACCGCCCCTTCACAAGCCTTGAGCGCCCGGCTGACCTCGTACCCGAAGTCCACGTGACCCGGCGTGTCGATCAGGTTGATCTCGTATTTTTGATCGTCCTTTGCCGTGTAATACATGCGGACCGCAGAGGCCTTGATCGTCACGCCCTTTTCGCGTTCGAGGTCCATGGTGTCGAGCACCTGCGCGGTCATGTCGCGTTCAGAGATCGCGCCGGTCAGCTGGAGCAGCCGGTCGGCGAGGGTTGATTTGCCATGATCGACATGGGCGATAATACAAAAGTTGCGAATGTAATCTGTCATTGCGTGCGAGAGTATAACGTATTTTTAACCACAAAGGCATTGACGGAACCTGTCTGTCAACCGGAAAAGAGGGGGCATGACCGATCCATGGCTTTCTCAAAGTCTTCGTGACCGTCAGTTTTATCCGCTAATTCGCGCGAATTCTCAAACGATTTGTGGAGACATCCTGCCCGCAGGGTATTGGCGTGAATTCGCGGACTCATTTTCGAC
>Ga0105104_10002772_pt1 | contig 12644 bp, 10 predicted proteins | sample PPLLaktember2015_3_FD_87034 | JGI IMG/M metagenome (GOLD analysis project Ga0105104, IMG submission 87034) | Freshwater sediment microbial communities from Prairie Pothole Lake near Jamestown, North Dakota, USA - PPLs Lake P7 Core (6) Depth... | ecosystem: Environmental > Aquatic > Freshwater >...
CCGCCGGAAAACAGAATCACCGGTGCGCCGAAAGCAGCCAGATCATCAATCAGTGTTCTGCCTTCTTCCGTTGTCAGCTCGTCGGGATAGTCGACATCAGCGGAGCTGGAATAGCAGTGAATGCACTTCAGATTACAGCGGCGAGTCATGTTCCAGACCACCACCGGCTTTTTGTCAGATGAAAACTGCAGCAGGTGCGACGGAAGCATTCCGGAGTGACGGTTGTAGCGCAGCACATCGGAAGGCTCCACCGCCCCGCAGTATAATTTGGAAATGCCGATCATAATGGTTCCCTACCCTTCCTTACGGAATGGTTCATTTTTAAAAATAGTTGACCAGGGACTGCACCAGTCCTTCCATAGTATATTCTTCCTGCCGGATATCCACCCGGAAACCGGCTTTTTCCGCAGTCGCCGCCGTCACCGGGCCGATGCAGGCAATTTTCACATGCCGAGGCAGAATGAAACCTTCACCCATAATTTCGACAAAGTTGGTCACGGTCGATGAGCTGGTAAAGGTGATCACATCGACCTCTCCCGTATCAACGTACGCGGTCAGGTCTTCTTTTTTTCTGCCGGACTGAATCGTTTGATACGCTGTGACCACATCGACCGAAGCGCCCTGATTTTTCAGGCTTTCAGGCAGAATGTCGCGCGCCCTGGACGCCCGCGGAATCAGAATTTTCTTTCCTGACAGATTCATCGAAGCAAACGACTTCAGAAGGCCCTCGGCAACGAACTCATCGGGCACCAGATCGACGCGGATCCCCCTGTCTTCGATCTGCCGGGCTGTGGCCGGGCCGATGCATCCTATTTTGATTCCCTTGAGATCCCGGATGTCCATGCCCTTCTGACGCAGACGTTCAAAAAAGAAATGTACACTGTTGGCGCTTGTGAAAATCAGCCAGTTGTAGCTTTCAAGCTGAGTCAACGCAAGATCCAACTCGCTCCAATCGGAAGGTTGCGTAATGCTGATCGTCGGGAAACCAATTGGATTGGCACCCTGAGCCGCAAGCAGCCGCGCCAGATCATCCGCCTGCCGTTGGGGACGGGTAATGACGACACCTTTTCCGAACAACGGTTTAGTATCAAACCAGCGCAGGGTATCGCGCAGCTTAACGACAGGACCGACAACCAAAATGGCGGGCGGCTTGAAATGATTGGCCTGGGCCAGACCGGCAATGGAGGACAACGTCCCTGTCAGCACCTGTTGCCCTGCCGTTGTGCCCCGGCGAATCAGCGCTGCGGGTATGTCAGGCGACTTGCCATGCCGGATCAGCGCTTCGGTAATCTGCACGACGTTCTTCACACCCATCAGAAAGACCAGCGTACCGATTCCTGACAACGCCTGCCAGTCGATGTCGCTTTTGTCTTTTGTCGGATCCTCGTGACCGGTCACAAAGGCCACCGTGGACGTCAAACCGCGATGGGTCAGCGGGATGCCGGCATAAGCAGGCACCGCTATGGCGGACGTGACACCGGGGACCACTTCAAATGGTATCCCTTCAGCCGCCAGCACTTCGGCCTCCTCGCCGCCGCGTCCGAAGACAAATGGATCGCCTCCCTTGAGACGGGCTACCGTGCTGCCGCCCCGCGCTTCTTTGGCTAACAGCTCATTGATCCTGTCTTGCGAAAGAGTATGATCACCGCCTTTTTTCCCCGCGTAAATAATCCGCGCGTGTATCGGGGCGTATTTAAGCAGTTCTTCGTTGATAAGGTTGTCGTAGATCACAACATCAGCCAGTCGAAGGCACTCGACGGCCTTGAGGGTGATGAGGCCGGGGTCCCCTGGCCCCGCGCCAATGATATAGACTTTTCCCTGTTTTGTTTTTTCAGTCATATTATCAGCACAACAGGTTCAATAGTTGCCTGCCGCCTTTCTCTAGAATCATATCGGCAAGTTTTCGTCCCAGTTCTTCCGCTTCGCCGGGCTCCCCCCAGACCTTATCGCGGATCACGCTGCTCCCGTTCGGCGCGGCAAGAAGGCCCTCTAGGGTCAGGCGCTGCTTCTCAATCAGTCCGTAAGCCGCTATCGGCAAACGGCATCCTCCGCCCAGTGCCCGGAGGTAAGATCTCTCCGCTGAAATTTCCGTTGCTGTTTGCTCATGGTTAAGCTTCGCCAAAACCTTCAGCAATTCAGTGTCCGTCTTTCTTATCTGAAGCCCCAGGGCACCCTGACCCACCGCCGGCAGCATCAATTCTATCGGAAGAAACTGCGTTATTTTCTGAACATAACCAAGCCGTTTCATGCCCGCGGCGGCCAGGATGATCCCCGTCAGATTCTCTGTCTCAATTTTTTTGAGCCGCGTGTCGATATTGCCACGCAACGGCACAATCTCCAGGTCGGGCAGCATAGCTTTTATTTGCGCGCCGCGGCGGAGCGATCCCGTACCGATTCTCGCGCCCCTGGGCATGAATTCCATTTTTACGTTGCCGCGCGACACCAGAACGTCGCGCATGTCCTCGCGGGGAAGAATGGCTGCAAACATCAGATCCTCTGGCGTTTCACCCGGAACATCCTTCATACTGTGAACCGCCAGATCGATGCCGCCTGAAAGCAGCGCCTCTTCTATCTCCTTCACAAACACACCCTGTCCGCCAATCTGTGCAAGCGACACGTCCTGCATGATGTCGCCGCTTGTTTTGATCACGGTAATTTCGGCAACAATTTCAGAGGCGGTTTTTTGAATTTTTTCCACGACAGAATTCGTCTGTGCCAGCGCGAGACTACTGCCCCGTGTTCCAACGTTAATTTTCATAAAACCCCTTTCAGTCGTCGAGCCGGAAGAGCTGCCTCGCGGCCGCCACAATATCCTGCGATTGAAACTCGGCGCTCTCTTCTTTCATTACTGTCACCGGTGCGTGCAGGATCTTGTTAACAATGCCATTCACCAGGGCTTCGACTTTTTCCCGATCGGCGCTTTCGAGGCCTTCCATCCAGCCTGATTCTTTTGCGATCTCCATCCGGACGATGCCTTCGGCCTTTATCCTGAGCGACACGATGGTGGGTACAGCTTCCAGTTCCTTAAGCCAGTTGAAATACTGAGCAACCTCTTCGTGAACGATCTGCTCCGCCTTCAGCGACTCACGACGGCGGTTTTTCATATTTTCGTCAACAATGTCCTGTAAATGATCAATATTGTATAAATAGACATTTTCAAGACTGTCCGCTGCGGGATCAATGTCCCGCGGCATGGCAATATCAACCAGAAAAAGCAGCCGGTTCTTGCGCTTGCGCAAGCAGCCGCGAACCATGTCTTGTGTTACGACATACGACGTCGCACCGGTGGAGCTGATGACAATATCAGCATCGCAAAGCGCTTCGTCAAGGGCGCCGAGTCCCACCGCCCTTCCGTGATATTTTTCGGCAAGCATCTCGGCCTGAGCGGTAGAACGGTTGGCGACGGTTATTTCCTCCGCTCCGTTGCCGATCAAGTGCATGCAGGTCAGCTCCGCCATTTCCCCCGCTCCGATGATCAGGATTTTTTTGCCGGCCAGCGATCCAAATATCTTCTTGGCCAGCTCAACCGCAGCAAAACTCACCGACACCGGATTGGCGGCAATGCCGGTTTCTGTTCTGACCCGTTTGGCCGTGCGAAATGCCCGATGCATCAGACGATTGAGTACAATACCAATTGCATTTTCCGCCAGCGCCCGGCGGTAGGCGTCTTTCACCTGTCCCAGAATCTGCGTTTCACCCATGACCAGCGAATCGAGGCTGGAGGCAACCCGGAACAAATGCCTGATGGCATCTTCATCGCGATATGCATAAAGGCAGGATGCCTCATGATCGGTCAGGGCGCCGTTAAGTGCCAGAACAGATTTCAGCATATCCACCGGCCGCGAATCATCGTCAGCGGATGCCACCAGTTCCACCCGGTTACAGGTGGAAAGATGCAGGATTTCGTGAACGCCCGGAATCGCCTTCAACCCTGCAGGGAAATTCCCTTCCCGGCCGCACCCGGCCGAGAGTTTTTCAAGAACGTCGATCGGCGCCGTTTTATAATTTAATCCAACTACTGCAATCATATTTTTTTTCAAATAAAATTATGCACGGTTGCAAAACAAAACCTGATCACCAGGGCCGAGGATAAAAAAAGCAGAAACGCAACACAGGATAACAATGCTATCCGGGATCCCTTCCAGCCGATGGCCAGACGCTGATGAAGCAAGAATCCATAAGCCGCCCATATGGTAAAAGACCAGATGACCTTGGGGTCGGCAGGCCACCGCCCCCCCCAGACAAATGCTGCGTAAACCGCGCCCGCGATCATTCCCACGGTCAACAAAGGGAATCCCCACAACAGCCCCAGGTGATTAATCCTGTCCAGTTCACCCAGTGACGGCAAAAGCCTGCCCATCTTGCCCGGTTTTTTATGTTTGAGGAGATTGTTTTGAATGATGAACATCGCTCCGGCCGCCGAAGCCAGGACGAAGAGGGCTTCTCCGGCAATTGCCAGCAACAGGTGCAGCTTCGTAAGCCAGCTCTGCCACTGGGGCGGTACCAGATTTTTATCCGAGCCATAACCGGCTGCGGCAATCAGCAGCAGTAAAATGAACGGAACAATGAACGAGCCCAGCAATCGGGTCTTACTTTTAAATTGCGACCCCAGATAAATTCCTGCAATCGCCCAGGCGTAGATTGACAGAAAATGGCGGGATCCGAAATGGTTCCAGCCTGTTGAATGAACGGCTGCCAGAAGAAGGTACAGTGACAGGAAAACGAACGAAGCCGCCAGAATCCAGGTGGACACCCTGGCCAGCGAGACTTTCTTCACCAACAGGGAAAGTAGATAACCCGCCATGGCCAGCACACAACAGGCAAGAGCCGGTACAAACATGATCGTTTCCAAACTAGCCAAGGATCACCTCCTCACCGGTAATATCGCGAACAATGGTCTTCACCGTGGCTGCATCCCTGTTGCGGATTGCATCCAGCAAACCCGCCGACATCAGCTGATCAAACCAGGCTTTACCGACACCTGCATTTTTTTCCATTTTTGTCCGTAACTGCCCTAAAATGCTCACCAGAACAGTGTATTCCTCGCCATAGACAGATTCCAGCTCTTCACGCAGATGCCTGGCCAGCGCGGGTGATTGACCTCCCGTGCTGCAGGCAATCATGAGATCCCCCCGTTCAATCAGCGACGGCAGGATAAAATCACATTTTTGCGGATCATCCACAATATTCACCGGAACACTCCTGGCTCTTGCGTCCAGGGAAATCGAGGCATTGATTTTTTCATCGTCTGTCGCACCAATAACGAGAGCGGCGTCATTCAGATAATCGGCCCGGTATTCATCCTGTATATGCTCGATAAGCCGATCTTTTTTCAATTTTTCCAGTTCCGGAACAAGATTGGGGCTCACCACGCAGACTCTTGCCCCGCAATCCAGCAATCGTGCGATCTTTCGTGCGGCCACATCACCCCCGCCGACCACAACGCACTTTTTGCCCGCAATGTCCAAAAAAACCGGATAATATTTCAAGTTTTCCCTTTCTGCTAAAATGATTCATCGAAATCATTAATTTTTAAAAGCTATCACGAAGGGGTGTAAAATTCAAGCTGGGGTTTGGCCCAATGGGATTATTATCTGATTGGAATCAGTGAATAATTATTGACAGCATCGGATACTTTGTCGTATGGTTTCTCCGGTTTCGATACAAGACGATCTTCATCCTCGGCACATAATACTCAAAAGACAACTGAAAATCCGCGCGGAGACCAGAAAAAAAGCCAGACCATTAATTGGCTAATTCCAAACCAGGGAGGTTTGCAATGGGAATTCTAACGTGGATCATGATGGGTATCATCATCGGTATACTTTCAGAACTGATCATGACCGATCCGGGCCCCGGAGGAACTGTTTTTACAATTCTGCTGGGTAGTGCGGGCGCTTTTATCGGTGGATTCATTGGAACTTTTTTCGGCTTTGGTTCCTTTACGAGATTCAGCGCGGGAAGCCTTGTACTGGCTGTAGCGGGTGCGTTGGTTCTGGTGACTCTCTCTCGCGTGCTGAAGAAGAAATAAGGCGTATAGCCGAATTATAAACCATAATATTCCTAGCATATTTTCAAGCGCTATTGTATATGATTAATTAACCATTTGCGATGTAAATTGAAGGCCATTTACTCAAATGAACTGGTTATTTCGTAATCTGTGCTACATATTACAAATGGAGAACTCGATATTATGCAGACAAAGTCCGGATCTCTTAAGGCCCAGGACGGAACATCCATCTTCTGGAAATCATGGCATCCCGACACCCCACCCAAAGCCGTGGTGCACATCATCCATGGCTATGCCGAGCACATTGACCGTTACACAAATGTCATCAATGAACTTGTCCCTGCGGGATATGCCGTTTTCGGCAACGATCATCGCGGGCACGGCAAGAGTGAGGGCAGGCGCGGTCATGTAAAGAACTTCCAGGAATTCATCGACGATGAAATACAGTTCCGCCGCGAAGTGATCAATGTTCATTGCCCCGGGATCCCTTACTTTGTTCTCGGCCATTCCATGGGAAGCCTGATCGCCTTGAATTACATTGAGCAGAATGCTGGAGAAATCAAGGGTCTCATATTATCAGGCACCGGCTCGCAGCCTGGAACGGACATCCCTAAAATCCTCGTGACGTTAACAAAGATTCTTTCCAGAATACTGCCCTCCGTTCATGTGAAGTCACCTCTTCCTCCGGAATTTATCTCGAGGGACAAGGAAGTGGTCAAGGCTTATATCGAGGATCCCCTGGTGTACAACGTCATTACGCCAAGGCTCGCATACGAAATGAACAGATTTGTGGTCATCGGCGCACATAACTCTCTCAAAATTAAAATCCCTGTTCTCATTCAACTGGGTTCGAAAGATACAGCCTTTTCTGGTCAGAAAGAACTCTTCGAAATGATCGGGGCAAAGGATAAAACGTTCAAGCTCTACGAAGGCCTCAAGCACGAGGTGTACAACGAACTTCCCGTTGACCGGGTCAGGGTACTTGCCGACCTGAAATCCTGGCTGGACGCACATGTATAGAATCAATCCCCGGCCTGTTAGCCGAGCATTCAAAATCTGCAGACCTGTATTCTGTTATTCTGCTTCTATGCTATTCTGGAGAATTTATGGCAGCCGTGGACAAACAAACGAAACATGATGATTTATTGAAACAGGCTCGTCGTTTTTCCATTATCCCCAAAGACGACCCCCATCAGGCTATGCGGATCCGCCGTTTCTTTTCGGCATCTGCCGCGTACGTCCTCAACGTCGGTCTGTCTTACGCCGCTTATGTGTGGGGCATGATGGAGTGGCAGGCGATTGCCGGGTTTCTGATCATTATTCCGGTAATCAATATTATTTTATATATTATCTTCCGTACGGGCCTGAATCTGAAGTTCCCAGACCCCAGCCTGACGATCATCCAGATGTGCGCAGCGATCCTGGTGACGATGTATGGAATGTATTTTGCAAATGAAGCCCGGGCTATCCTTTTACTGGTGTACATCCTCATTCTGATTTTCGGCATTTACAAGCTCAATACCCGCAGTTTTTTATATGTCAGCGCTTTTACGCTTGTAACATATGGAATAGACATTGCGCTTTTAAATTATTTTCGCTCTGATAGTGTCAATTTGAATGTTGAATACCTCCAATGGCTGGTCCTGTCCCTGGTCCTGGTCGCCTTTTCCATCATCGGGGGACACATCAGCTCATTGCGCCGGAACCTGCGAATCAGCCGTACAGAACTGGAAAAGTCCCTTGCCATCATCAAGGAAATGTCCATCCGCGACGAACTGACCGGTGTTTACAACCGTCGGCACCTCATGGAGCTGCTGGAACATGAACATCACCGCATATCCCGCGGCGGCGCCCACTTCTCTGTTGCCATGCTAGACATTGACTATTTCAAGACCGTTAATGACACACATGGTCACCTGACCGGAGATGAAGTCCTGAGGGCCGTATCAGATGTTATCCACAACAGCCTCCGCAGCGCTGACTTTTGCGGCCGTTACGGAGGCGAGGAGTTTCTGCTTGTCATGACGCAAACCAATATCAACGGGGCTCTTCTGTGTGCGGAGCGCATTCGATCAAATATTGAACAGAGCCGCTTTCCCAACCTGGGGTCCAACTTCAGAGTTACCGTTTCTTTAGGTGTGACCGAATTTGCGGGAAAAGAAGACATCCCGACAATGATTGCCCGCGCCGATAAAGCCCTTTACCTTGCCAAGGAAACTGGACGAAACCGCGTGGAATATAATGAAGCCTAGTGACAAAATGGCAGGTTCTCTCCCGTTTCTCAGATGTTCAGGCTCGAGTAATAGCCGGCTCCTTTCATGAAAAAAATGCCTGCTTCATTTTGGCGATTCATCCGGCATCTTTTTTTGGCCGATCACATTATCCGGGACATTTTCTTTTGACTCATTTTTTGTATCTGACTGTCGCTCCACTATATCATTCTGCTCCTTACCGGAGTCATGTTTTTCGTTCTGTTGAACTTCAGGGACTTCATTTTGCCTGTCGGGAGAATCAAGGATTTCTTCTTCTTTTATTTCCTCCGTTATCTCCTCTTTTGTTTCATCTTTTACGTCTTCATCTTTTTGCCGAACAACTTCATCGTACTCCCTGATAATAATGCCCCGGCGCAGCATGATCTGGTAAATTCGCTCCGCACGCCTTGCCGCATATCGTGAGCTGCCTTTCGGCTGAAATTGCCGCGGATTCGGTAAAGCGGCAGCCAGAACGGAGGCTTCGCGCGCGTTCAGATCCCTTGCTCTTTTACCGTAGTATTTGCGGGCCGCGGTTTCTATTCCAAATAATCCGTCGCCCCATTCGGCGACATTCAGATACAATTCAATAATTCTTCTTTTCTTCAGGTTTTGTTCGATGCGCCAGGTTAAAATAGCCTCTTTCACTTTACGAATCGGATTTTTCGCCGGCGTCAAATACAAATTTTTCGCCAGTTGCTGTGATATGGTGCTGCCGCCCGCCTTAAACTTTTTATTCTCGATGTCCTTCTCCAGCGCTTTCTGCATTGCTTCAAAATCAAAACCTTCATGGGACCAGAATTTGTCATCTTCCGCAATAATCACGGCTTTCACTACATAGGGAGATACCTGTGAAATGGGCACCCACTCTGAAGAAATTTGTTTCTCGATTCCCTGTGACCGCCAGCTGTCTTCACGATATTCCATAAACGCGGTTTTATCGGGACGATTCGTTTTGAGAGCTGCCACGTTTGGATAAAAGAAATACCTTCCGATGTCGATGACAAAGACGACAATAATACCAAGCAAACCCCATAAAATAATTTTTTTCCACAACCGCATTATTGCTTTTTCCTTTTCTTATAAGTTGAAGTCTCCTATACCTGATTAAAAAAGATTGCAAAATAAATTTGACAGGCACAATTTTTTTTAGTATGCAATTGGCACGAAGTGTGTAAAACGCAATGAAAAAGATAGACCTTCGTTTTCTGTGTGCAGTAAACATCAGTGATATAACGAAACTTGGCAGCTTCGCGCTGCAATCTGTGCACCGTTAACAAAATGGGTCCCCCCGCAAAAAAGGAGGTACTTCATGAGGAAACGGCGGATATTGGTTCTTTCTGGTTTATTTGTACTCTTTATGTGTTGCTATCAATCCGTCGCCTACGCAACACAGTACACGGTCAAAAAAGGCGACAATCTTTTCGAAATTTCACAAAAACTCGGTGTCAGTGTTCAAACAATAAAAAAAAGCAATAACCTGATGGGCAACAAGCTTAAGCCCGGCCAGGTTTTGTCTCTCAAGAAAAAAAGTTCCGCTTCTCCCGTTTCCGTAAAATCCAAATCCACGTCGGTATCCCATTACAAAGTTAAAAAAGGCGATACTCTTTCCACCATTTCAAAAAAGACAGGCATTCCCGAAAAACAAATTGTCGCGCTGAATAACATAAAATCCAAAAAGCTTCGCGCGGGCAGCAGCCTTATTTTATCAAAGACAAAACTCTCTGCGCCTGTTGCAACAGCCCCTTCCACAGCAGCCCCGTCGCATGCGGATGAAAACGACATTCTCCTCGATGAGGAAGAAGATGAACTCGTTACAGCCGGATTATCAGACGACTTTGATTACGAAGCAGGATCCAGCAATGTGTTTTTGGGCAAGTGGGGCAGCGCAGATGAAAGAAAAATGTTAATTAAGGTCGCAACCGGATTTTTGGGGGTACCCTATCGCATGGGCGGCGTGACGGTTCAGGGAATTGACTGCTCCGCGTTCGTCAGAAAAATGTATGAATTCTTCAACATCAGGTTGCCACGTACAGCGCGTGAACAGGCCATGGTTGGTGTTCGCGTTGACCGAGACAAACTGGAAGCAGGAGACCTGGTTTTTTTCCGCACCAGAAGACCGATCGGTCATGTTGGCATTTACATCGGAAACAATGAATTTGTTCATGCATCTTACAGCGCAAGATCCGTGCGCATTGACAGCCTGGAAAAGCCATATTTTCAGCAGAGGTTTCAGCGGGCCGTGCGCGTCAAAGATCTGAGCAAAAAAAGCGGTACATGATCCCGCGGAGTAGCCACAGAAAAATGTTATGAAATTTGGGGGCTTTTGGCCCCCTTTTTTATTTTGTTTTGCCGGTTGATTATCCTTTGAGTTTATTATATGAATCGCACTTTAATGGAAGACAAATATATCGGACTTCATGTAAGCGGTAAAAAACGCAGCAGCAACACCTGTCTTGAACTCCTTCAGAACTGAAGGATAAAATGCGGGATTGTAAAATAATTACTAGCTTAAGCAGGTAAAGATCAATGGGTAAAAATATTGTTGAAAAAATTCTTGCTGGTCATTTGGTTTCGGGAAATCTTGCACCCGGGGATGAAATCGGTATTCGTATTGATCAAACCCTGACGCAAGATGCCACCGGCACCATGGCCTACCTGCAGTTTGAAGCTATGAATGTGGTAAAAGTAAAAACGGAACTGTCTGTAAGCTACATTGATCACAACACCATTCAAATTGGTTTCGAAAACGCCGATGATCACTGTTATCTGCAAAGCGTCGCGCAGAAATACGGCGTGGTTCTTTCCCGCGCCGGCAACGGCATCTGCCATCAGGTGCATTTGGAACGATTTGGAAAGCCGGGAAAAACATTGATCGGATCCGACAGCCACACGCCCACCTGCGGAGCACTGGGAATGATTGCCATCGGTGCTGGCGGCCTCGACGTGGCGCAGGCAATGGCCGGCGAACCGTTTTATCTCGCCTGCCCCTCCGTCATTAGAATCAACCTGCAGGGCCAACTGAACCCCTGGGTCTCCGCCAAGGATGTGATCCTCAAGGTGCTGGAGATTTTCACAACCAAAGGCAACGTCGGAACCATTTTTGAGTATGGCGGTGAAGGTATTGCGTCGCTCAGTGTTCCGGAGCGCGCCACCATCACAAATATGGGAGCGGAGTGCGGGGTAACAACCTCCGTTTTCCCAAGCGATGAACTGACAAGACTGTTTCTCCGATCACAGCAGCGAGAACAAGATTATACCGAATTAAAAGCAGATGATGACGCGGTTTACGAAAGGACCGTTGATATTGATCTGTCGCAACTGGAACCGCTAACCGCCAAGCCGCACAGCCCGGATAACATCGGCACCGTTCGCGGCATGAACAATATCCCCGTAAATCAGGTGTGTCTGGGCAGTTGCACGAATTCCTCTTATAAGGATTTGGTCACGGTTGCTAAAATTCTCAAAGGCCGCGTGGCGCATCGCGATATCAGTTTTATTCTGGCGCCGGGTTCCCGGCAGGTGCTTGATAATCTGGCACGCGACGGATATCTGGCCGATTTGATTGCTTCTGGCGCCAGACTGATGGAAAACGCATGCGGTTTCTGCATCGGCAACAGCCAGAGCCCAAAATCCGGCGCCGTATCGCTCAGAACATCAAACCGTAATTTTCTGGGACGATCGGGAACCATGGACGCCGATGTTTATCTGGTCAGCCCCGAAACGGCCGCGGCAGCGGTTATCACAGGCCGTTTTACCGATCCACGTGATTTAAAGATGGAGTATCCACAGGTCCAAATGCCGCTGGACCCGGTTATTGACGACAGCATGATCATCCGACCGGACAACTTGCAAAGCGACATCGCAATCTGCCGGGGTCCGAATATCGGAGCTCCTCCTTCCAACTCACCACTGCCCGAGACCATTTCCGGACGGATCACGATCAAAGTCGGTGATAAAATCACGACGGACCACATCATCCCGGCTGGAGCGCGGATGAAATACCGTTCGAACATCCCCAGATATTCGGAATTCGTGTTTGAAAACGTTGATGCATCCTTTGCCAAACGCGCCCTGGCTCTGAAAGAAAAAGGAGTGCACAACATTATTGTGGCGGGTCTATCATACGGACAGGGATCATCGCGCGAACATGCGGCTATCTGCCCCATGTATCTCGGTGTCCGCGCGGTTATCGCCAAATCGCTGGAAAGAATTCACGCCGCCAACCTGATCAACTTCGGCATCCTGCCTTTGACATTTCTCAAGGAGAGTGACTACGACTCCATCGACCAGGGGGATGATCTGGAAATTGCCGAAGTCCGGAATACGATCATGGAAGGCAAAAACCTGGTCGTACAAAACAAGACCAAAGGCACGTCGTTCCC
>Ga0105104_10002773_pt1 | contig 12642 bp, 13 predicted proteins | sample PPLLaktember2015_3_FD_87034 | JGI IMG/M metagenome (GOLD analysis project Ga0105104, IMG submission 87034) | Freshwater sediment microbial communities from Prairie Pothole Lake near Jamestown, North Dakota, USA - PPLs Lake P7 Core (6) Depth... | ecosystem: Environmental > Aquatic > Freshwater >...
TCGTGACGGGTGGGGAACACGCCTTTCCGGAACTGTTTGCGTCTTGACGTGTTGCAACGGGTGTGCTAAGGTTTAGCCGTGCAAAATAGGATTATGGTGGTCTGACCACAGGTTCAGTGTGCCTCCCGGTGGAGCGCACTGGCCACTGCACAGGCGATGGGGAGGCAGAAATGGGCGATGCGCCCATTTTTTTTTCGGTGTGATGGTCCATAGCCGCACGCGGGATCGTTGGGGAGAACGCCACCGATGGAGCGCGATGCCACGATTGCAAGCCTACGACAGGTCGTTGAGCCCTTGCTGGCAGCTGAGGGGATGGAGCTCGTCGACTTGCAATGGAGTCGCCGTGGGCAACGCTGGGTCCTTACCCTCTTTATCGAGCACGAGGGGGGAGTAACGCTCGACGATTGTGCCCGGATCAGTAGACAGGTCGGGGAGCGCATCGAAGTCGACAACCTGGTCGACCATGCCTACACCCTGGAAGTCTCCTCGCCGGGCCTTGACCGACCCTTGCGGACGTTGGCCGATTTTGAACGTTTTCACGAGCATCTGGTGCGGATCGTGACGACGATTCCGATTCAGGGTCGCTCGACGATTGTCGGCCGACTCAAAGGCGTCGAGGGAGAGAGCGTGTTTGTGGAAGCCAAGCGCTTTGGCACGGTGCCAATTCCCGTCACGCAGATCAAACACGCCAGACTTGAGATCGAGTTCTGATCACCTGGAGAGACGGTGGTGAATCAAGAGATTCTTCGCATTATTGAGCAAATCTCCCGGGAGAAAGGGATCGAGAAGGACGTCCTGCTGGCCGGTGTGGAAGCGGCGGTGCTGTCGGCCGCCAAACGCCGGTACGGCCCGGCCGAAAGCCTGCAGGCGCATTTTAACCCTCAAACCGGCACGCTCGAACTGACGATCGCGAAGACCGTCGCGGCGCAGCTTAAAGACCCCAAAGGCGAGATCGCTCTTGAGCAAGCCAGAGCCTACGACCTGGATGCGAAGGTCGGGGACGTGATGCACATCCCACTCGAGGTGGAAGGATTTGGGCGCATTGCGGCACAAACGGCGAAACAGGTGATCATCCAGAAGGTGCGCGAGGCCGAGCGGGACATCATCTACAACGAGTATAAGGGGCGCGAGGGCGAACTCGTCAACGGCGTGATCCAGCGCTTTGAGAAAGGGGATATCATTCTCGACCTTGGCAAGACCGAGGCGCTCCTGCCGCGCAAGGAGCAGTCGACGCGCGAAACCTTCCAGCGCGGCGAACGGGTGAGAGCCTATATTCTCGAGGTGCGCAAGGGCACCAGCGGCCCGCAGATCATCGCTTCTCGCACGCATCCGGGGCTGGTCGAGCGCCTTTTTGAGATGGAGGTGCCGGAGATCTACGAGGGTATCATTGAGATCAAGGGCGCGGTGCGCGAGCCCAATGGCCGCGCGAAGATCGCCGTCTATTCTCGTGATCGTGCTGTCGACCCCATTGGTGCCTGCGTAGGCATGCGCGGCGTGCGGGTGCAATCGGTGGTCCAGGAACTGCGGGGCGAGAAGATCGACATCGTGCAGTGGTCGGACGACCCCGCCACCTTCGTCGGCAATGCCCTCAGCCCGGCGAAGATCTATAAGATCAACGTGAACCCGGATGGTCGCGCCATGGAAGTGATCGTCGAGGATGATCAACTCTCGCTTGCCATCGGCAAGAAGGGCCAAAACGTCCGGCTCGCCGCCAAGCTGACCAAATGGCGTTTGGACATCAAGAGTCGCTCAGAATATGAACAGGGGCTGCGGACGACAGCAGAGGGCGCGCTCGCTGGCCTGACGGCCGCGTCAGGGGTGGTAGGAGAAATGGTGGGGGCGATGGACGACGTCGCCACACCGACGCCGGCTGACCTGGGCGCCTTGTCGGTGGAGAGTGAGCCTGGACCAACGGCGGCCCCCGATCGTATGGTCGATGCCACGATGGATGGCGGCACGCATGAGCTTGAGCGGTAGAACTCGAACAGGGCGGCATAGTCGGTCCGCCATCGCGTCCACACGAGTGGCCGAGCGCACCTGCGTGGGGTGTCAGCAGGTATGTCCGAAAGATCAGTTGATGCGACTGGTGTGCGGTCCGAGTGGCCAGGTGCTGCTGGATATCCACGGGAAACTACCCGGGCGTGGCGCCTACCTCTGCGCCCAGCGTCCCTGCGCTGAGCAAGCCTTGAAGAGAACGCGATTACAGGAGGCCTTCCGGCGTGAGGTGACCCTCGCTTCTCTCGATGAGCTGGTGCGTGCGATGATTAGCGTCATGGCCGAACGGGCACTGGGCTGCATACGCATTGCCCGCAAAGCTGGGCGTGTTGTCTCGGGATACACACAGGTGAGTCGTGCCTTGATGTATGAGCCGGTGGCCTGCCTCCTCGTGGCCGAAGATACCGCACGAGAGCGACTACGTGAGTATCAGGGTTGGTGTGCGAAGCGTCAGATACCCTGCCGCTCGTTCCTAACGAAGGCTCGGTTGGGCGAACTCGCTGGGCGGGACGAAAGTAGCGCGATGGGGATTTTGGAGCCACGCTTGGGCGAACGTCTGATCGGGTATATCGAGGGGATGAGCCGGTTGACGGAACGGTAAGGAGGTGGCCAGATGGGGGTGAGGGTCTATGAGCTGGCACGGACGTTAGGGCGCTCTAGTAAAGACCTCATGCACGAACTGAAAAAACAAGGGATCGATTTGAAAAGTCACATGAGTAGTATCGATGAAGAGACCGCCGAGCTTGTGGCTGACTTGCTGAAGGCATTGCCGCCACCCTCGGTCAAGGATACGTTGGTGGCACCACCTGTGGTTGGGGAAGAAGAGGAAAGCCTTAAAAATACCCTCAGCACATCCCCTACGGCTGTGACCGCGGAGACGGCGGTACCAGCGCCTGTGACCCCAACGCCGGTGGTGATTCAGGAGCAGCCGTCTGTCGTGGTCGAACCCCCGAAGGCGGCCGCCGCCGTTGAGGCACCGGCGGTCGTCAGAGCTCCACCGGAAAAGCACCTGCGACTGGGCGAGGCTGTGACGGTGAAAGAGCTCGCGGAGAAGATGAATGCACGCCCGGCAGAGGTCATTAGGGTCCTGATGAAGCTGGGCGTCATGGCCACGATCAATGCGGTGATCGACCTTGAGAAAGCTACAGCGCTGGCCCAGAGCTTCGGCTATAGTGTCGAGGCAGCTGCCGGCGATAGCGGAGAAGCCTTCATCGACGAGGAGGACAGCGAGGAAAATCTGTGGCCACGGGCGCCTGTGGTGACAGTGATGGGCCATGTCGATCACGGCAAAACCTCGCTGTTAGACGCTATCCGTGCCACCAATGTCACGCAGAGCGAGGCCGGTGGCATCACGCAGCATATCGGCGCCTATGCGGTGAACACCACGCGGGGCAACGTCGTCTTCCTCGATACCCCTGGCCACGAAGCCTTCACCGCCATGCGTGCCCGCGGTGCCCAAGCAACAGATATCGTCGTCCTGGTTGTAGCGGCCGACGATGGAGTCATGCCGCAAACCGTCGAGGCCATTACGCATGCGCGGGCAGCAAATGTGCCAATCGTGGTGGCGATCAATAAGATCGATCTCCCAAATGCCAACCCCGATCGCATCAAGCAACAGCTCAGTGACCATGGTCTGGTCCCCGAGCAGTGGGGCGGTGAGACGATTTTCGTCGAGGTCTCAGCCAAGCGCAAGCAGAATATCGATGAGCTGCTCGAGATGCTGTTGTTGCAGGCGGAAATTCTCGAGCTGCGCGCCAATCCGTCGCGACGTGGCCAAGGGGTAGTCATCGAGGCGGAGCTGGATAAGACCCGCGGGCCAGTGGCGACCCTGTTGGTGCAGAAAGGCACCGTGCGTATCGGCGATGCCTTCGTCGTCGGCATGCACTATGGGCGTATTCGTGCCCTCCTCAACGATCGCGGCGAGAAGATCCCCGAGGCCGGGCCAGCCACCCCGGTCGAGGTCATCGGTGTGTCGGGCGTGCCGCTAGCCGGCGATCTCTTCCAGGTCGTGGGCGACGAGAAAAAGGCGCGGCAAATCGCCACCCTGCGCCAGCAACGTCGGCGTGAAGAGCACATCCAGCGCACGTCGCGGGTGACCCTGGAAGATCTCTATCGCCAAATCAAAGAGGGTGAGGTCAAAGAGCTCAATGTGCTCATCAAGGCCGATGTGCAGGGATCAGCCCAGGCGGTGCGCGATACCCTGGAGAAGCAGAGCACCAGTGAGGTGCGGGTGCGCGTCATTCAGGGCGCGGTAGGCGGCATCACTGAGAGCGATGTCATGCTGGCGTCGGCCTCGAATGCGATCATCATCGGTTTTAACGTGCGACCGACCCCAAAGGCAAGCGAGTTGGCTGAGCGTGAGGGCGTCGATGTCCGCATGTATACCATTATTTACGATTTGATCGGCGACGTCAGAGCCGCGCTGGAGGGTCTGCTGGAGCCGGAGGTGGCCGAACACATCATGGGCCGTGCCGAGGTGCGTGAGACTTACCATATCCCACGCATTGGCGTCGTAGCCGGCTGCTACGTCACCGAGGGCACCGTCACCCGCAACGCCGAGTGCCGGCTGCTGCGCGATGACGTCGTGGTCTATCAAGGCCGCATCGCCTCGCTCCGCCGCTTCAAGGAGGATGTCCACGAAGTGAGTAGCGGCTATGAATGCGGGATTGGGCTCGAACGCTTCGCCGACATCAAGCGCGGGGACATCATCGAGCCATTTGTGCGCGAGCGGGTCGCCAAGAAGCTAGCCGCGCAAAGCTAGGCCTATGGTTGTTGGCATATGCAGTATCGATCTCCGCATTCCGGGTAACGACAGCCTCAAAGGCAAACGGAGCGTGGTCCGCAAGATCAAGGAGCGCGTCAAGAATACCTTTAATGTCTCCGTCGCCGAGGTTGAGGACCTTGACAAGCTGCAGCGCGTCGGCTTAGGTATCGCATTCGTCAGCAACGAAGCAAGCCATGTCCACAGCACGCTCAGCAAGGTGGTCAATTTCATCGATCACCTGTATGTCGCGGAGATCATCGATTATCACATCGAAGTCTGGTAGGCTCGATGCACCCCTACAAACGCTCTGAACGTATTGGAGAGCTCATCCTGGCGGAAATTGCCGATCTGCTCACGCGCGAGATCAAAGACCCACGCATCGGGTTTGTCACCTTTACGCGAGTTGAGATGTCGGACGATTTGCGGCATGCCAAGGTCTTCATCAGCGGCTTTGGCGCGGAGCCGGAGAAGGCGCGCACGCTGCAGGGCCTCTCCAGCGCGACGGGATATATTCGCCGCCATCTGGGACGGGCCTTACACCTGCGCTATACTCCGGAGCTCTCCTTCCTGCTTGATGATTCATTGGAGCATGGAGCAAAAATTGCGCAGATCCTCCGCCAACTCCGTGCCGGATAAAGGTCCCAGTCACGTTGGAGGCTTGTTGAACATCGACAAGCCCAGCGATTACACCTCACACGACGTTGTCGCCCACATTCGACGGTGGACACGTGTTGCCCGCGTCGGACACGCCGGCACGCTCGACCCGCAAGCCACCGGCGTATTACTCATCGGCTTGGGCACAGGGACGAAGCTCACGCAATTCCTGCACGAATGCCCCAAGACCTACCGCGCCACCCTGCAGCTCGGGGTGCGCACGGACACCTATGATGCTGCAGGGAAGGTGGTTGAGGTTTCCCCCGTGAGGGAGATGAGCCAAGGCGAGGTGGAGGCAGTGCTCGTTGGCTTCCAAGGAGCGATCGAGCAAATCCCGCCCATGTTTTCCGCCCTCAAACAGCAAGGACGGCGCCTCTACACGCTTGCACGCGAGGGGATTGATGTCGAGCGGCAACCCCGGCGCGTGCAGATCTCCCGACTCGCCTTGCTGGAGTTCAGCGCGACGACCCTCAGCCTCGAGGTGGAGTGTTCAAGCGGCACATATATTCGGGTACTGGCGGACGACATCGGCACCCGACTGGGCTGTGGGGCACACCTAAGGGCGCTCGTCCGCACGGCGACTGGCCCATTTGCCCTGGCGCAAGCGCTCACGCTGCCGGCATTGGAGGACGCGGTGCGCCAAAATGACTGGCGGCGCCACGTGATTACGCTGTCGGCAGCGGTGGCCGCCTTCCCGGCTCTTATCCTCACTGCTGCTGCCGCCCAGGGGCTTGCGCACGGCGTTGCGCCGACGCCACGAGGGATTGCGCGCCACGTGGGGACATTTGAGGCCGCGGATACCGTGGCGCTTCTCGGACCAGATGAAGGCGTGCTCGCCATGGGATCAGTGACCTGTGGCGCTGCGGAACTGGAGGATATGCCTCCGAGCGCTCCGGTCGTCAGGCTCCGCCGCGTGTTGAGTTGAGAGACTCAGCCGTCCGTCCACGCCGCCGCCCCGAGTCCTTTGCAAAGGAGATGGCCTCTTCAGCAACTGTGTCGCTCCGCTGTGATGTAGGGCGGCACAAGGATGTCTGCGAGACGTCCAGGCGCGGCGGAGAAGCTTTGAGGTCCCTCGTCACGCGCGTGAGGGGGAAGATTCACAGTTGTGCCCCTGCACGAGCGGGGTCCTGCGCCCTATCGATTGTTCTTGCTCAAGCCTGCCGGGAAGGATTCGCAACGTGCAGATCGCCAGCCCCTTTACAAGCTGAGGGTGTTCTGGTACAGTGAGCCATTAAGCTGAAGTTTAATACGATTTCCAGCACGAGCGACGTGTGTGCGACAAACGCGCCTGAAAGGAGTGGGGGAGTATGCCACTGACGTCGGAGCGGAAAGGAGAGATCATTCAATCGTTTCGCCGCCATGAGCAGGATAGTGGGTCCCCCGAGGTGCAGGTGGCGATCCTGAGCGAGCGGATCAGCCATTTGACCGAGCATCTGAAGACCCATCGGAAGGATCACCATACGCGGCGAGGGTTGTTGAAGCTCGTCGGGCAACGTCGGCGGCTGCTGGGATATCTACGATCGTCCGAGTTCGGCCGTTATGCCGTGATCATCGAGCGACTTGGACTGCGGCGCTAGACGATTCCCCGGTCGCCTATGGCCATAGGCGCGACAGACGGATGAGGCGATGGACGCGCCTGGCCGGCAGAAACTAGCAAGGAGGGTAGATGTCCATGCTGCAACGCGTGGAAAAGGAGCTCGCCGGCAGGAAATTGGTCCTCGAAGTCGGGGAGGTTGCCAAACAGGCCAACGGTGCCACGCTCGTCTCGTACGGTGAGACAGTGGTGTTGGTCACGGCGGTCGTAGCCCCGGAGATGCGAGAAGGGATAGATTTCGTGCCACTGACGGTGGATTACCGCGAGAAAGCCTATGCCGCCGGCAAAATCCCTGGGGGGTTTTTCAAGCGCGAGGGCCGACCCAGCGAGCGCGAGGTGCTCACGAGTCGCCTCATCGATCGCCCGATCCGTCCGCTTTTTCCCAAAGGCTTTAGTCAGGAAACCCAGGTTATCGCCATAGTACTGTCCGCGGACACCGAGAACAATCCGGATGTCCTGGCGATGATCGGCGCGTCAACGGCGCTGACGGTCTCCGACATCCCCTTTCAGGGGCCGATTGGGGCCGTGCGCGTAGGCCGGATCGAGGGTGAATTCGTCATCAATCCCACCCGTCAGCAGCAGTCCCTCAGCGATCTCGATTTGGTCATTGCTGGCGTTGACGAGGGGATTGTGATGGTGGAAGGCAGTGGACGAGAGGTGTCCGAGGAGGTACTGATTGAGGGGCTGGAGGTGGGACACCGGGCCATTCGTGAGATCATCGCCCTGCAACGCGACCTCCGAGAGACGGCCGGCAAACCAAAACTGCCCTCAGCGACGGAAGCGAGTGACTCAGCGTTGGTCCAGCGGGTACGCGAGGTGGCGACGCCATGGGTGCGTGACGCTATCCGCATCCCTGAGAAGCAGGTCCGCGAGCGCCGCATGTCAGAGGTGCTGGCCGAAGTCCTGACGGCCATGGCCGACCTGCTGCCAGAGCAGGCCCTTCTGGTTCCCAAGCTGATCGAAACCATCGAGCGTGAGCAAATGCGCACGATGATTCTGGAGGAAGGCATCCGGGCCGACGGCCGTCGCACCGACGAGATTCGGCCGATCAGCATCCGCGTCGGCGTCCTCCCCCGTACGCATGGCTCGTCCCTGTTTACGCGCGGGGAGACGCAGGCCCTAGTGGTCAGCACCCTAGGGACCTCGACCGACGAGCAGATCGTCGATGAACTTGAGGGGAAGAGCTCAAAAGCCTTCATGCTGCATTACAATTTTCCCCCATTCAGCGTCGGTGAGGTGAGCCCTATGCGTGGCCCGGGCCGTCGCGAAATCGGCCACGGGGCCTTAGCCGAGCGCTCCGTCGCGCCGATCTTGCCCAGCAGCGACACATTCCCCTATACCATCCGGGTGGTGTCTGACATCCTGGAGTCGAATGGTTCTTCTTCCATGGCGACGATTTGTGGGGCAACCCTCTCCCTCATGGATGCCGGTGTGCCGATTCTCGCTCCGGTGGCGGGGATTGCCATGGGACTGATTAGCGAGCCGGGTCACGGCATTGCCGTGCTCTCGGATATCCTAGGTTTGGAGGATCATCTGGGGGACATGGACTTTAAGGTAGCCGGGACGCCGACCGGCGTCACCGGCTTTCAGTTGGATGTGAAAATCGGTGGTGTGGACACGACGATCCTGCGGGGTGCCATCGAACAGTCACGCCAGGGACGACTCTGGATCCTGGAGAAAATGGCGTCAGTGATCGCTATGCCGCGCGCACAATTATCCACACATGCGCCGCGCATTATCACCATCCGCATCAACCCGGATAAGATTCGCGAGGTTATCGGCCCTGGTGGGAAAGTCATCCGCGGCATCATTGAGAAGACCGGCGCGAACATCGACATCGAAGACGATGGTCGCATCAACATCGCGTCAGCCGATGAGAATGCGGCGCGGGCGGCCATTGAGCTAATTCGCGGCATTACGGCGGAGGCCGAGATCGGCAAAATCTATCGCGGCAAAGTGAAGAAGATCACCGATTTCGGCGCGTTTGTCGAGATCATGCCGGGCACGGATGGCCTGGTGCATATCTCCCAGATCGCCGAGCAGCGCATCAAAAGTGTGTCGGATGTGCTGAAGGAAGGCGAGGAGGTCATGGTCAAAGTGCTGGAAATCGATAAGCAGGGGCGCGTCAAACTCAGCCGTCGCGAAGCCCTCCGCGAGGCTAAAGAGCGCGACGAACCTGCACCGGCCGATGCCTCCACCTAAGGCAGATAGTCCCGCTTGAAGCCTAGAATTCCCTTCTATCTGTGCTAGTGTGCCGCGTGTGCGGCCGCCGAGTTGACCTGCTGGCTGGAAGCGCACTGACGCCCAGCAGGTCAGTGGCGGTGCTCCTCTCGACGGGCATACCCTCAATTACACACCCACGACTGCTGGCAGCCGTATACCATGGTCGGTTCTTCCTAACAGAAAATCCTCCGAGCGCTTCGGCGTGCTTGCAGCGCGCTCGGAGGGTTATCCGTCCCTGGGTAGGGTGTCTCCATAACCGGCAGTCGGTAGCGGAGCATCAAATGTGTTAATATTTCATTGATAAAATCATATTATATGACAATATATCTAATGTAATATATAATATTTAGTAACTTAAATAATGGATTTAAATGTATATTATGTTCATCATGCGCATGAATCCCTGCCAAGTCTTGACCTATGAGCGGGCGATCGGTGGAGGGCGACGGGCCTCTGGGCAATGATGGCAGGGTACTTGTCAAGTGGAGGGAAATGTACTAAGATGGCGACCGTTGACTAGCCGTAAACACGTGCAGGTGAGAGTGAAGTGCCGGTTGTTTGAATGGAGAGGGCGTTAGCACTGATCGCCCCGGTATCGGAGGAGGTATCGATGATCACACGGGAACGGTTTGAGCAGGGCCTGACATGGGATGAGTACATGGGAGGGATTCAAAAGAACCAAGATCTCTTTAAGGTGAAATACGAGGAAGTCGAGATTTCGGCTGAAGACCGAGCCTTCTTCCAGGGCATCAAGAAACCCATTTACGTCCTCGCCATCGGGGAAGATTGGTGCCCCGATGTCTACAACAACCTGCCGGTCATGGCGCGGATCGCGGCGCTGAACCCGAACATCCAGTTGCGCATTTTCCCGCGTGACCAACATCACGACCTGATGCATCGCTACCTCTTCCGAGGGCAAAGTCAGTCGATTCCTGCCTTCGGCTTCTTCGATGCGAACTTCCAGGAATTCGCCAAGCACACTGGCGGCCGCCCCAAATTGCTGTGGGATTGGATCGATCAGCTCGGCAAAGACGAATCCCGCCCAAAATTGCGGGAGCACTATGCCGCGAACCGTGGGCGTGAGATGCTGCGTGAGTTGCGGGAAATTCTGCAGAAAGGAGTCTGAGCAAGGATGGGAGGGGCCCGGTTCGGGGACCCCTCCCCGCCGCACCAGTTCCGAGATGCGGGGAAACGTCTGGACGCTTCCGACGCCTTGACGTTCCCAGCCGATGGCGCGCTGCCGATACCTCGGAAGAAGCGGAGGTGGTGGCCGTTAGGAAAGTTGACAGAATATCCCTTATGGGAAGTAGCCGGCGAACGCGATCAGTGGCGCCAGCGCTTGCCCCTCGGCTCCCGCGCCCCTTCCTAGAGGGCTTCGTCGGCATCGCCCTCAGCGGTGACGTCGCCGCCAGGCCCCCGTTGTTCTGCCTCCATCATTTCGTCGACCACCGCCCCAAAATCCTCACCGGCTTCGTCCCCTAGGGCACTGCCCATCTGCTTTGCCCACTTCGCCAAGCTGCGTGGATCCTCAACGTCGCCGATCTTCGTCGGGTCGGCGAGGTCTTCCAGCATGGCATCCTCAGAGCGGACCCGCGCGACCCTTGAGATCAAGCGCGCCAGATCCTTTCCCTGACACGTGGGGCAGGCCGGATCGCGCGAATCGCGCGACACCCCGTAGAGAAAGGCAAATGTGCGTCCACAGGCATTACAGCGATACTCATAAATCGGCATACTCGTCCCCTCACGCAGCGCGACATCGCTGCGGTCCACAGGCATCTCTCACCAGCACGCTGTCGACACCGCTCGCCCGCGGTCGATGCCGCAGTTCTGCACACGCCGCGGTCTCGGCAGCGGCCAGGCCGAGCGCCAGCACGCCTGCCCACCGACACCCACGTGCTGGCCGCCCCCAGGCACAAGACAACGGGCAGCGGCGCGGTGGCTACGAACGCCAGGAGGCGGCGGGGATGTCCTTGCTATAGACGTCGCGCGGCCGGCTGCCGTCGGCTGGACCAACCACTCCTTCCCGCTCCATGATTTCGATCAAGCGGGCCGCCCGGTTATAGCCGATGCGCAAGTGACGCTGCATGAGCGACGCCGAGGCTTGTCCCAGTCTGGCTACCAAGGCCACGGCCTCATCATATTTTGCGTCGACGACCTCGGGTTCGGTGTGGTCATCGGGTTGGGGGGTGAACATTGACCCATCGTAGACCGGGGTTTGCTGCGTGCGCAAATAATCCACCATCCGTTTGATCTCGGCTTCCGAGACGTAGGCGCCATGGATACGCACCAGTTGCGACGTCCCTGGCGGCAAGAAGAGCATATCCCCCTTGCCGAGCAAACGTTCGGCGCCGATGGCATCCAAAATGGTGCGGGAATCGGTACGCGAGGAGACCTGGAAGGAGATGCGCGCCGGGAAGTTGGCCTTAATGATGCCGGTCAACACATCCACCGACGGCCGTTGGGTCGCGACCAGCAGATGGATCCCTGATGCCCGCGCCATCTGGGCCAGACGCGTGAGCGCGTCCTCGACGTCGCGGCGGGCCACCAGCATCAGGTCAGCCAGCTCATCGATGACCACCACCAGATAGGGCAGGCGTGAGTCGGGACGCGCCTGATTATAGCCGTCAAGGCCGCGCACCCCGTGCTGGGCCAGCACGCGATAGCGGCGCTCCATCTCTTCGACCGCCCAATGCAGCGCCGCCGCCGCCTGTTTCGGATGGGTGACCACTGGGGCGATGAGATGCGGGATGCCGTCGTAAACCGACAACTCCAGCATCTTGGGATCGATCATGATAAATTTGACTTCCTCTGGGGTGGCGTTGAGCAACAGGCTGCAAATCATGCTATTCAAGCCCACGCTCTTGCCTGAGCCCGTGGCCCCGGCGATGAGCAGATGGGGGATCTGCGCGAGGTCGGTGACCGTCGGGGTCCCCAAGATGTCTTTGCCCAAGGCCAGCACCAGCTTCGATGGGGCCTGCCGGAAGGCCGGCGACGCCACGATTTCGCGCAGATAGACCGGCTGGCGATGCGGATTGGGGACCTCGATGCCCACCACCGATTTGCCCGGCACCGGGGCCACAATCCGTACCGACAGTGCCTTCATCCCTAGGGCGAGGTCATCCGCCAGGTTGACGATGCGACTCACCTTCACGCCGGACGCCGGCTCGAATTCATACATCGTGACCACCGGTCCGGGCAGCACCTGCACGACGCCTCCATCCACCCCGAAGTCATGGAGCCTGCTAGCCAAGATGGTGGCTTGCTTCGCCAGACCTCCCCCGTGGCCATGAGGCTTACCGGAGGTTGGAAGATTGAACAACGCCAGCGCTGGCTTGTTGTAGGACGTGACGCCAGGCACCCCGGTGGTCGATCGCCGCGCCGGTTCGGGATGCAACGGCGGGCTGAGTGGCAA
>Ga0105104_10002774_pt1 | contig 12642 bp, 8 predicted proteins | sample PPLLaktember2015_3_FD_87034 | JGI IMG/M metagenome (GOLD analysis project Ga0105104, IMG submission 87034) | Freshwater sediment microbial communities from Prairie Pothole Lake near Jamestown, North Dakota, USA - PPLs Lake P7 Core (6) Depth... | ecosystem: Environmental > Aquatic > Freshwater >...
CCGCGCTTCGCTCGCCGCCTGGCCCTCGTCCGGGCAGCCTTCCCCTCGGCGCTCGCGTCGGGTCAGGTGGTTGGCCAGCCCGGCGTCGCTACTCGAGCTGCCGGCGCCGCAGTCCTTGGAGTGCCGCGCGCGCCTGGGCGTGACCAGGATCAATCGCGAGCACCGTCTCCAATTCCCGGATCGCGTCGGCCGTGCGCCCGCTCTCGTTGAGCATGGCGGCCAGGTTGTAGTGCCATTTCACCATGCTGGCATGCGTGGGCCCCAGCCGGATCGCCTCCCGGAGCTGCTCCATCGCACCCGCCAGGTCCTGCGCGCGGTACAGCACCGAGGCGAAGTCGCCGTGGAACTCCGCGCGGCCGGGTTCGAGGCGAATGGCCTCGCGCGATTCCCGGATCGCCTCGTCCAACTCGCCGTCCGATGCGAGCGCCTGCGCGAGCGCGTGGTGCGCGTCGCCGGCGCCGGGACGGAGGCGGGCGACGTCGCGGAGATGCACGATCGCTTCCTTCCAGCGTGCCTGGCGCCCGAGCAGGAGCCCGATCTGTTCGTGCAACAGCGCGGCGTACTCCGGCGGGGGAGTGCCTCGACCGGTTCCCGTTCGCGAATCGGGCGTCTCGATGATCCGCAGCGCCTCGAGGAAGTGTGCCAGCGCCTGCTCGGGCCTTCCCGCGTCCCTCAGGACCAGGCCGAGGTTTGCGTGGGCCAGGTCGTTGTTCGGGACCGCGTCCACGGCGCGCCGCCACAGGGTCTCGCTGTCCCTCCAGTAGCCGGCCTGCACGCGAGCGGCGCCTGCGGCCGCGGCCAGCACGGCGAGCGCCAATCCATAGGCCACGAACCGGTGAACGCGCAGCGACGCGAGGAGGTCGCCGGTCCCCCAGGCGAAGGCGATGAGCAAGCCGATGAGCGGAAGATACGTGAACCGGTCGGCCATCGACTGGCTTCCTGCCTGGACCAGCCCGATCACCGGCAGCAGCGCCGCCAGGTACCACAGCCAGCCGACCATGAGGTACGGCTGCCGCCGACGGAGCCGAACGGCGGCGTACGACACGCCGGCGAGAACCAGCAGGCTCGCGAGCACCTGCCCTCCGGGGATCGGCCTGAACGGGTAGAAGGCCGCCAGCCCGTTCGGCCACACCGCCATCCGGATGTACGTCACGCTCGAAACGACTGCGTTCGACAGGCGCTCGGTCACGGGCACCGTCTGCAGGTCCTGGACCGCGCCCGTCTCGAAACCCGTGAGGAAGGTGATGGCGCTGGCAGCCATCGCGAGCGCGAAGAGCGGGACCTTCTCGACCAGGAGCCTCGGCAGCGCGGTCGGCGGTTGCAGGGGCGGCGAGAGCCCTTGACGGTCCGCCGCCCAGGCCGGATGAATTCGGCCGAGCGGCCAGACGTCGAGCAGCAGGAGGACCAGCGGGAGCGTGACGAGCGTCGGCTTCGACATGAGGCCGAGCGCGAAACAGGCGACGAGCGTCGCGTAGCGGGCGCGGTTCGGGGTTCGAACGTAGCCCACGTATGCGCCGAGCGTGAGCATCCAGAAGACACCGCTCAGCACGTCCTTGCGTTCCGCGACCCACGCCACCGACTCGACGTGCAGCGGGTGAACGGCGAACAGGGCGGCCACGAGCGCGCTTCGGCCCGCGTGGCCCGTCATCCGGCGGAGCACGAGGAAGAGCAGCAGCGTGCCCACGGCGTGCAGGACGAGGTTCACCACGTGGTGGGCGCCGGCGTCCAGTCCGAACGCCTGGACGTCCACCATGTGCGAGAGCCAGGTGAGGGGATGCCAGTAGAACTGCCCGGGGCTGGTGAGCGCCCAGGCCACGCCAGCCGGGGTGAGTCCCTGCGTGACGACGGGGTTCTCGGCGAGGTAGAGCGGGTCGTCCCAGGAGACGAACGAGAAATGCCGGACCGGCGCAAAGACGGCAACGGTCAGTGCCACAAGGCCGAGCGACAGCCAGAACGTCGCCGTCGGAACGCGGCGCCCGGCGCTGCCCGGACCTGGCATGTCCGGCGTCTTCCGCTTCCTTTTCGTATTCCCTCGGCCTGCAGGCATCGGCCCGCGATTCTGCACGGCGGTGACCCGGTGCGTCAAGGCGCGACGGCGGCAGAGCTCGCCGCCGCGCGAACTGCGGCGCGCGCCGAGAGAACGATCCAGGCAACCACCACGCACAGGGACACGGTCGCTCCGTAGAGGGACGGGAGGTGCCAGGACGGCCACCAGGCGGCGATGTCGAAGCCGGCGGGTGACAGGAACGCGAAGAGCGCGCTCCTGCCGGTCCCGGCGTTCCAGAGCAGCTTCGGCCGCGACCAGTACAACAGGTTGAGGGCGACTTGCACGAGGCACAGCAACGCGATCGCAACCGGGACTCGCCTGAGCCGCGACGCGTACTCGAAGCCGACGATCACGAGGACCGGTGCCACGGGCACCAGGAACCGCGCCGCTGGCGACCAGCCGCCGGCCCACCCGTGCCGGTTGAGCCCGGGCAGGACGACCGGCACGAGGTACGCGAGAAGGAGCACCACCGCTTCGCGGAAGCGCTTTCGGTCGTCCCGCTGCAGGAAAAGGAACCCCGGCAGAACGACCAGGTAGACAGGCGCGTACGCGAGGAGCCCGTGCTCCTGGTCGATCAGCAGGCCGAAGACGCGCGACGCGATCTCCGTGGTTGCCTGCCACAGGCCCGCCGGCAGCGCCGCGCTGGCATGCGGGCCGGTGATCAGACTGCCCCAGAACGCGACGTTCACGGCGGTGCGGAGCGCGGCGAACAGCGCGACCGGCCCGAGGAACCAGCCGGCGAGTGACGCGCGGCGATCGATGGGCCAAATCCGCGCCGCAAAAAGCGCGGCCAGGCCGAGGACAAGGCCGACGTTGCGGATGTGCAGGAGCAGCAGGAACCCGACCACCGCCCCGATGAAGGCCGCGCCAACCCGGGTATGCGGGAAGGGAGCGGCCAGTGCCAGCCAGCAGATGGTCACGCCAAGTGCGGTGGGGATCTCGGTGAAGAAGAGGAACGAGTGCGAGAGCAGTGGGGGGGAGAGCACGAACAGGAGAACCCAGGCGAACGCGGGCGAATGGGATCCGCAGGCCGGGCGGCACGCCCGGAATAGCAGGACCGCCATCATCGCCGTAAGGGCGATCATCGCGAGGCTGAGCAGGTGACGGAGCAGCAGCGGCGGGTTCAAGCGGGCCCGGGCCATGACGCCAGGCGAGATCCATTCGGGTGAGTGCTCGGCCACCCAGTACGCCGCGGCGAAGCACGGTGCGAAGAGGACCGGCAGCCCGATGTCGTGCACCGGGCGCAGCCGGCCGTCCCTGCCCGCCCTCGCGTGCGCCTCGGGCTGGAGCGTGCCGCCGCCCACGAGACTCGCCGGGTCCGAATAATCATCGGCGAGGTCGAAGTCCCCGTCGGACACCAGGGACCGCGCGATGACCTGGTAGTGCGGCTCGTCACCGCTCCCGGCGTAGTTGCCGTGCGTGTTCAACCCCCACACGAACAGCACGACGAGCGCGAACAACCAGCGCTCGACCGTGCCGCCCGGGCGGGAGTCAATCCAGCCGGCGACTCGGCGCATGACCGTGAGCATGGGCCAACCTCTGTGGGTACCCGGGGACGGCGTGCGGCCATCAGCCGCCGGGAAATGCTATCCGCCCTGGCAACGCGAATCCAGCAACGATTCCCGAAGCAGTCGTGACGTCGAATCCCGCGGTGCGGGTGAGCTGTGGTTCTCGGATCCTCGGTGCGCCGGCCGATCGTCTCAGAAGGACAGGCGCGCGCTCGCGAACACGCTTCGGCCCGGCGCGTCCACGCCCGAGCCGTGCACCCGGTAGCTGCGATCCAGTGCGTTCATCACCGCGACGGTCAGATCGAGCTGACGGACGATGGCGAAGCCGGCGCGCAAGTTCACCGACACGAAACCGTCGGTTTGCGTGTAGAGGGGCACGCGCGTGCTGTCGTTGACGACCGGCACCCCGTTGATGGTGGCGCCGATGGGGAGCACACGGTCGCGTATCTGCGCCACGGTCTCCCCGGTCGGCCCGAACACGTCGTCCGCGGTGCCCGGGAGTCCGTCGGCTCCCGGGAGGATGAATGGGCCGATCAGGCTGCCACGGAAGAAGTCCGTGATGTCGCTGCGGCGCCTGGCCCCGCCGATGCGCTCGTCGGTCAAGTCGCCGCCGCTCAATTGCTTCTGCGGACCGCTGAAGGAGGCATTCGCCTCGATCCACGACAGGCGCCCGCCCGGCTGGTATCGGATCCCGAGCAGACCCTGCTGCGGGGGCAGCCGCCGGACCGGCCGGGACGGGTCGAGGTCGTTGCCGACGAGATAGGAATAGTTGGCCTCCGCCGACCAGCGCCGCGAGACGCGATAGCGCACGAGCGCGTCCAGTCCGTGATAGCGCGCGCGGCCCTCGTTCACGAAGGCCTTCACCGCCCGGGGATCGAGCGAGGTCGCCACCGAGACGACGCCTTGGGCCCGCTGGGCGACGGACGGAGCAATCGGCGCAACCGGCACGCCCGCCAGGTCGGAAGGCGGGGCGTCGATCGGAAACACGAGGGTACGCCGGACGATTGGATCGTGCAGTTCCGCGTCGAACCCCTGCACGCGCACGTACAGGGTCTCCCAGCTCAACGTGACGCCCAGCTCGTAGTTGAGCAGCCGTTCCGAGCCGAGACTGGCCACCGGGCGCGAAGTGGAAAGCGCGCCTTCTCCGTCGCTCGTGCCGACGAGCGCGCCGGTGTGGATGGCCGACGCGGCAGGCACCTCGTAGCCGAGGTCGTTGAGCCCCAGCGCACCGAGGTCATTGAGGTTCGGAGCGCGGAACCCGCGCCCGACGAGCGCGTGGAGACTTGCGACCCGGACTGGAGACCACGTGAGTCCTGCGTTGAAGGTCAGGTCCTGGTAGCCCTGGCGGGAATCGACGACGCCCAGCCTCTGGCCGGTGTCGCTCACGTTCGCCCCGGCATCGGTCCGGACATCGACACGGGTGACGCGTCCGCCGAGCCTTGCCACGAGCAGTCGACCGGCGTCGGGCCGCACCAGCTCGAACTCGTCCTGGAGGAACAGGCCGGTCGTCACGTAGCGCGACCCGTTCGGGTAGAGCGCCCGCTCCTGCACGGTGGTTCCCGCCAGCGGATCCGTCTTGTCTCTCCGGGCGCCCACGTGTTCGTCGTACACCTCGCCGCCGAACACGAGGGCCTGTCGCGACCCGAGATGCGCACCCGCCTGCACGCCGTAGCCGATGGCATCGACGTTCACGGCGTCGCGTACGATGGGATCGGAGGCGCGGAGGTTCTGGCGGACCGAGCCGTCGCGCTGGGAGTTGACCGAGAAGGTGACGCTGAGCCAATCGAGCCGTCCAACGTCGAGCCCTTCGTAGCGGGTGTAGAAGAACTGGAGACTCTGCGGATCGAAATCCGACCGGAGCCGGCCGAGCCCGCCCCACAGGTCCTTGTATCCTCGAACGCCTTCCTGCTCACTCCGTTGATACCACGCGGTCAGGTTCTGCCGGCTCCCGAAGCGCGTCGCCATCTTCGCGTGGACGCTTGACTGCGTGAAGCCGGTGCCGACCTGGCGGTCGCCAAGCACGCCCTCGACCTGCTCGTCGTCAAGCCCGAACAGGCGCCTGAGGACGTGGTGCGAATCGCGCCCGGCGCCGCCGCGCAGGTCCCCGAGTTCGCGCCGCGACGCGCCCACGATCCCCGTCGCGTTGCGGCCGCGGAGGACGAGGCCCGCCTCGGCGCCCCACGACTGGTCGGCACTCGCGGCGAACAGGTTCGCCACGCCCGTCGCCAGCGGTCCGCCGTCCACCCGGAAACTGGCCTCCGGCGTGAGCAGCTGGATCGTGCCGCCCAACGCGTCACTGCCGAACTGGGCGCTCGCCGGCCCGAGCATCGCCTCGACCCGTTGCGCCTGGCCGGGATCGACCCATGCCAGGTACTGGTTCGGGCCGGAACGGAACGTCGTGTTGTTGAGGCGCACACCGTCCACGAGGTTCAGCACCTGGTAGCCCGTCAAGCCGCGAAGGAACGGCGAGACCTGGCCGTGGGTGCTCTGCTGGACCATCACGCCCGTCGCGCCCTCCAGCGCGTGGCCAATTGTCGGCAGCGCCCGCCGGCGGAAGTCGTCCGCCTCTCGAACGGTCACGATCGGTGCCGCGCGGTCAACCCTCGCACTCGTCCCGCGAGCGGCGGTGACGGTCACTCCGTCTTCGAAGGGCGCCAGCCTCATCACGATCCGCAGAGGCGGCCCATCTTGACCGCGTACCGTGAAGGTAAGCCGGTGCTCTTCGAACTGCCCGGCGCTCACGTGCAATGAATAGCTCCCCGGCGGCAGCGGGCCGAGAGCAAACGTCCCGTCACCTCCCGTCGTGGCGTCTCGAAGCGGCGTGCCTTGCGCGCTGCGCACGGTCAGGCGCGCGCCAGGGAGGGCGGAACCAGATTCGTCGAGAACGAGCCCCTGCTGCCAGGCTCCGGCCTCTTGCCCGTGGGCGGCCGGAACGCCGTGCAGGAGGACCGCGAGAACCACGCCGAAGGCGAGCGCGCGCAACCGCATCGGCGCATTATTGACGAACGCGGCTCGCAGGTGAATAGCCGGAGGCATCGAACCGACGAGAAAGGGGCTGTCACCCGGACGACCGGCGGGTCTCGCTTCCGGGCCTGCTTGCCCACGACGGGGGCGGCCTGGGGAAGGGTGGCCTGGGCGAGGGCGTGTCAACCTCGCCCGCGGTTATCCTGCGGCCCTTCGACGAGCCCGGGTGCGGATGTGCGAGAATGGCCCGTCTCCGGAGGGGGAAGATGACCCGATATGCCGCGCTGTCCGTCTTCCTCGGCCTGGCGCTGCCTGCGGCCCTCCCGCTCGTTGCCCTGGCGCCGCCGGTCGAAGTGAAGTGCACCTTCGCGAACCCGTCCTACGCGGGTGATTGCCTGGAGAAGACCACCCGCCAGTCGAAGGAGAAGCCGGCGGCAGTCTGCCAGCCAATCCTCGACTGCCTCAACAATCCCCGCTGTGTGAAGACCTACTGCCAGTCGACGACGATCCGGCAGGGCTGGACACTGAAGTCGGCGGAGTAGGCCACCTGATCTTCCTGCACAATGACGGCATGCCGTCCCGCGCTGCAGAAGGGCCGCAGGCCCAGCCGCTTCCCTTGAACGTGCTCTTCGAGGACGAGCACCTCATGGCGGTCTGCAAGCAAGCAGGGGTCGTCGCGCATCCCTGCTACAAGCATCCGGACGGGACGGTGTTCAACGCGCTCCTGTGGCACCTTCGCGGGACCGGCGTTCACCCGCACCTCCTGCAGCGGCTCGACAAGAACACGTCGGGCGTGATGCTCGTTTCGAAGACGATGCAGGCGCATGCGGCCGTAGTCCGCGCGATGCAGCGTGGGGGCGTGCGGAAAGAATACCTGGCGATGGTTCACGGCAAGCCTGTCCCGGCGACGGGGGAGATCATCCTGCGCCTGCGGCGCGACCCCGCAGATTCGAGGCGGATGGCGGCCTCCGAGACGGACGGGAAGGAGAGCCGGACCGGCTACCGGATGCTCGCGTCCTCCGCGGAAGTCGGCGTGTCGCTGTTGTTGTGCGAGCTGTTCACCGGCCGGATGCATCAGCTCCGGGTGCACCTGGCCGCGCGGGGGTGGCCGCTCGTTGGTGACCCGGTGTACGGCATCGGTGAAGAGGGCGGCGCCATGACCCGCCAGGCTCTCCACGCCTGGCGTGTCTCGTTCACGCATCCGACCGACAAACGGCCCCTGGTCATCACGGCGCCTGTTCCGCCCGACATGGCAGCGCTGCTCGAACGGCTTGGGTTCCCCGAAGGTCTTGTCCAAACCAGCGCCTACCGAACGGTCGCCGCGACCTCGAGAACCCGGTCGACGTCGTCCGGGCTGACGTAGAGGTGGGCTGAGAGGCGGACCCCGCGGGCGTCGTTCTGCGCCCGGACGCGCACCTTGCGCGCCCACAACGCGTCCTGGAGCTTCTTCGCGGGGACCCCCTCGATCCGAAACGTCGTGATGGCGGCCGCGAAGCGCGGATCGGCCGGCGACGACAGCCTCGCGCGGCTGTTCCGCGTGAGGCCTTCACGGAGGCGGGTTGTGAGCGCGGCGTCCCAGCGCTCGATCCGCGCAATCCCCAACCGGCCGACGAACTGGAGCGCGGCTGTCAGGCCTTCGACCGCGGGGACGCTTCCGGTGCCGTACTGCATGAACCGGAACGCGCCCTTCTCACGATCGTTCCACGCGCCGCTCGCGAGCGTCGTCCAGAAGCGATCCTGCGCGCTTCGCCGGATGTAGAGGAACCCCGTCCCCTTGGGCGCCATCAGCCACTTGTGCGGGCTGGCCACGTAGGCGTCGCAGGCCAGTTCCTGCACGTCCACCTGGATCTGGCCCACGGCCTGGGCGCCGTCCACGAGCGAGAGCGCCCCCCGGTCGCGGGCGAGCGCGCACAGCTCCCTTGCCGGGAGCTTGATGCCAAGCCCCGACGTGATGTGACTGAACATGACCGCCCGAGTTCTCGGCGTGATGGCGTGGGCGAACAGGCGCACCACCGCCTCGGGGCCAGAGGCCAGCGCGGGCTCGAGGGGCAGTTCCTTGAGGACGATCCCGCGGCGCTTGGCGAGCAGTCGGAAGACCGAAATGCCCCCGCTGTGCTCCTGGTCCGTTGTGACCACCTCGTCGCCGCTCGCCAGGTCCAGCCCGTGCCCGAGGAAGTTCATCCCCATCGTCGCATTCTGGACGAGGGCGATTTCCTCGACGGACGCGGAGACCAGGCGGCCCACCTCCGCCCGCACTTCCACCAGCGGCTGGTAGCCCGTCAGCGGCTCGCCCTCCGCCCGCTCGTAGGGCCAGTCCGCCAGCTCGCTCTCGAGGCGCGCGATCCCTTTCACCTGGGCGTCCACCACCTCGCGCGGCGACGCGCCGAGCGTGCCGGTGTTGCAGTAGCCGACACCCTCCGGGATCAGGAAATGCCGCCGCGCCTCGGCGAAGACCGCCGCATCGGCAGCTCCGGCCTGCGGCGTGAACCGCGGGGCCGCTGCGGCAGAGGCGCTTTCGGGCAGGAGGCCCGCCGCGAGCGGCGCAGCGCCAAGCGAGGACAGGAACGCGCGCCGTCCGAGGCGGCCGTCTGGGCGATCCGTCATGTCGTGATCCTCCGTCAAGCCGGTGGTTCCTCGACCGGCAGGTTCATGAACAACTCCACGTGGCCGCACTTCGGGCAGGCGTAGACGGCCAGGCCACCATCCGGGTCCAACGCTGGGATACGCTGCCCGCCCCAGTGCCACCGCGGCGAGCCTTCCGATTCGGGGTCGATGAATCGAAGCTCCGCGCGGCACCGCAAGCACTCGAGCGCGGGCGCCGGTTCGCCGGCCTGCTCGCCCGGGTCCTCGAGGCCGCGCCTCTTCAGCTCGGCCCGAATGATCCGCTGTCCCTCCTCGGTGAACCCTTCCAGTTCAGCCGCCGCATCGAGCAGATCGTCGTCGCTCTTCTCTCGCCAGATTCGCTCCGCGTCGCCCATCGCATCCTCCCGTCGGGGTTCGACCCAGGTTGCAGGTTGCGGGAAGTATACAAGCGACGCGTCGCGAGATCCCAGCCAGCCTCGGCTATCGGCGGCTGTGCCGCCGGCACGCGGAACAGGGCGGGGTGGACAGCCGACAGCGTGGCGGTCCGCCTCTCCGCCTGCCGCCTGGCTCATTCGCTTCGCAGCGCGACCGCAGGCTGGATGCGCGCCGCCCGCCATGCCGGGACCGCCGACGCCGCCGCTGCGGTCACGCTCAACACGAGCGCCACGGACAGGAAGGTGACCGGGTCCCAGGGGTGAACGCCGAAAAGCACGGTCGTCAGCAACCGACCAAGTGCCGCCGCGAGCCCCAAACCGATGAAGGCGCCCAGCCCGATCATGCGAACGGCGCCTCCCGCGACCAGTCCGAGCACGTCTCTGAGGCTCGCGCCAAGGGCCATCCGCACGCCGAACTCGCGCACACGTTGCTGGACGGAAGAAGCGAGGATGCCGAACACGCCAACCATCGCCAGGATCAGCGCCAGGAGGGCAAACGTCACGACCATCACCGCGCGGAAGCGGTATCGCGACGTCGCATCCGACGCGACGTCCTCGAGCGTCATCACGTCTCTGACGCTGACCAGTTGCGCGCGATCGACCCGCCCGATCGCCGCGCGAACGGAGGGCGCCAGCGCCTCGGCGGGCCCGGCAGCGGGGCGGACCATCAGGTAGATGTCGTCCACGGGGTCCTGCCCGCTCGGGACGTAGAGTTGGACGATGTCCTCCCGCTCGTCCGGGCGGCCCTTGACCTGGCGGGCGACACCCACGACCTCCCGCACCACTGCGGGCTCCGCCGGTTCCGGCCGCACCGCGACCCGCGCTCCGATCGCCGGGCGCCCCTGGAGGTGGCGCCGGACGAAGGCTTCGTTGACGATGCAGACCGGGGTTGCGGTCCCGGTGTCGCGGTCGTCGAACGCACGGCCGGCCACGAGCGGGAGATCGATCGCCCGGAAGTACGCGGCGCTCACCGGCTGGTAGAGGGCGGTTGGGCGCTGGCCCGCCTCGACCGGCGGGTCGCCGACGATCTCGAAGTAGAAGCTGTCGAACACCGAGGGCCCGAAGGGAAGCGCGCTCGTCCAGGCTGTGGCCTCCACGCCCGGCAGCGCCCTGACCTGCCCCTCCACCTCGTCCAGAAACTGCACCAGCGACTCCCGCGTGGGGTACTGCGAGCCCAGTGGATCGACCATCATCGTGAGCACTTGCCGTGCACGATAGCCGCGATCGACGCCGTCCACGGTCAGCAGCGTGCGCAGCAGGAGACCCGCCCCGGTGAGCAACAGCGCGGCGGCAGCCACCTCGCCAACTACCATCATGCGTCTCAACCTGCCGTCGCCTCGCGTCGAGGTACGCCCGCCGGAGCCGATGGTCTCCACCGGCGAGAGCGACGTGGCCTGCCACGCCGGGCCAAGGCCAAACATCAGGCCGACCAGCAGCGTGACGCCGGCACAGAACGCCAGCACCCGCGCGTCCAGGGACAGCGTCACCGCGCCGGGCAGCAAGCCCTCCGGGATCACCGAAGGCGCAACCTTCAGGATGGCCGCCCCGACAGCGACGCCGAGCAGCCCTCCAAGGGCCGCAAGCACGAGGCTCTCGGTCAGGAGCTGGCGGATGATGCGCGGCCGGCTCGCGCCGAGCGCAAATCGTACCGCAAGCTCCCGGGCGCGGACCGGCATGCGCGACAGGAGGAGATTTGCGACGTTGACGCAGCAGATCAGGAGCACGAAGCCGACGATGCCGAGGAAGAGTGTCGAGGTCAGGCGAAGGTCGTCGCCGATCAGCACGTCGCGGAACGGTTCGAGCGCGACGCCGCGTCCCTTGTTCGTCGCCGGAAACTCCCTGGACAGCCCGTCGGCGACCGCCGTCATGTCCGCGGCTGCGGCCTCGACGGCGACGCCGGGCTTCAGGCGTCCGACGACGCGAAGGAAGTGCGCGGCGCGGGCGCGGGGGTCTCGCGGCATCGGCCTGACGGCCCAGATGCTGCTGGCGCCCAGCAGCTGCGCCTCCTGGGGGACGACCCCGACCACAGTGAACGGGGACCCGTCCAGGAGAAGCTCCCGGCCGATCACGGAGTGGTTGCCGCCAAACCGCGCGCGCCAGAAGGCTTCGCTCAGCACCACCGCTCCGGGGCCCCCCGCCTCGTCGGCTGCCACGAAGGTACGGCCGGCGATCGCCCTGATGCCGAGGACGTCGAACACACCGGCGGTCACCCATTGGCGTGGGACCGTGTCGGCTGTGCCGTCGGCGCCGGCCATCACCATGCCGCCCACGTTGGGAACGAAGGCTGCCATCTTCTCGAACGCGCGGCTGCGTTGGTTCCAGTCGGTCATGTTGAGCGGCGAGGCCAGGTCGCGCGGTGACGTGGCGCTCCGCTCCCATACCATCACCAGGCGGTCGGCCCCGGGCAGCGGCAGCGGACGAAGCAGCGTCGCGTCCACCAGCGCGAAGATCGCGCTGTTGACGCCGACCCCGAGCGCGAGCGTGATGACGACGACGAACGCGAAGCCGGGCGATTTCCTCAGTTGCCGGGCCGCGAACGTCACGTCCTCTCGAAGCTCGCCGAACCGCCTCACGAACGGCATGTGATTGCTCCCCTATTCGTGTCCGCCGGCCGAGATGAGGAAGGCGACGACGGCGGTATGCCCGCCCTTGCGCGCCATGCCGAGCGGGGTGCGCCACTCACCCTGCTGGGCCGCGCCGTTTCCATCCGCCCAGACCCGGGCGTTGACGTCTGCGGCCCGCCCGACGAGTGTCCGGACGACTTCCAGGTGGCCGGCGCCGGCCGCCTGGATGAGCGCGTTCTCGTCGCCTCGAACGACGAGTTCGACTTGGGCACCACGATCGAGGAGCAGGGCAACGACCTCGTTCCGCCCGGCCGCCGAGGCGGCGATCAGGGGGCTGCCGTCGCCCGCCACCGCGACATTCGGGTTCGCCCCTCTCTGGAGGAGCAGTTCGACGATGTCGGCGCGGCCGGCAGCGGCAGCGGCGATCAGCGCGCTGCCATCGCCGGGAACGGTGAGGTCCGGGTTCGCGCCGCGATCCAGGAGCAGCGCGACGAGAGACGGCTTTCCGGACCGCACCGCCGCGATCAGCGGGCTGCCGTCAC
>Ga0105104_10002775_pt1 | contig 12639 bp, 9 predicted proteins | sample PPLLaktember2015_3_FD_87034 | JGI IMG/M metagenome (GOLD analysis project Ga0105104, IMG submission 87034) | Freshwater sediment microbial communities from Prairie Pothole Lake near Jamestown, North Dakota, USA - PPLs Lake P7 Core (6) Depth... | ecosystem: Environmental > Aquatic > Freshwater >...
CAGATCGCGCGCGAACTGCACGACGAACTCGGCGGCGCGATGACCGGCATTAAGTACGAACTCCTCAGGCTGGGCGATAATACCGCCATGAAGGGCACGGTCAAAAAACGGTACCGGGCCATCCGGGATATGGTCGATGTGACCACCAAGACCGTTCAAAGAATATCTTCCGGACTGCGGCCCAAAATACTGGATACCGTCGGCCTCGCTGCCGCAGTGGAATGGCATACGAAGGAATTTGCAAAACGGACGTCCATTGAAGTCGATCTGAAACAACCGGAGAACCTTCCCGTGTTGAATGACGCTATGACGACCGGCGTGTACAGGATCATCCAGGAGGCATTGACCAATGTCGCCCGCCATTCAAAAGCAACACGCGCGAATGTGACGCTGGAGATGGACAATGAGGAACTCCGTGTGGATATTTCGGACAACGGAAAAGGCATCGAGCAGTCCCAGATCGCCCACCCCGAATCTCTGGGGATCCTGAGCATGCAGGAACGCGCCCGGATGCTCGGAGGACAAATCAGTATTGCGAGCACTCCCGGAAATGGGACTTCCATTGTCCTGCGCGTCCAGGTTCACAGCGGGACGCCGGAGCAGATGACAACTGCGGTTCCGGATACGACAAAGAAAGTGTTGGGAGGTAAAAAATTATGAGAGTACTCGTCGTCGATGATCATGCGTTTACGCGTGAAGGCGTCGTTCATATCCTGAACGACAATTTTGAAATCAACAAACTTGCGCGTGCCGGAAATTACGATGAAGCCATGGAGCAGATCCGGAACAATAAATGGGATATCATCATCCTCGATATCAGTCTCCCCGGAAAAAACGGCCTGGAGATACTCCGGTCGATCAGAGAAATTGAATCAAGGGTGCCGGTGCTGGTCCTGAGCATGGTTCCGGTTTCGCAGTATGCACGCCGGATCGTGCAGTCGGGGGCGACCGGGTACCTCACAAAATCGGAGCCGGCGGAGGAATTCATTAAGGCGGTGCGGACGGTTTCGCGGGGGATGAAATATTTCAGCCCGGAGGTCCAGCAGGAACTCCCCGATCTGATCGATGAGGCGCTCAATAAGCCGAAGCATCATAATTTGTCCGACCGGGAATTCGAAGTGCTGCGGGGCCTGGCGGCGGGAAAAAGTTCCAAGGAAATTGCCAACGAGTACAAGGTGTCTACCAATACGATCAATTCCTACCGCAAGCGCGTGCTGGTCAAACTTCACGTGCGGTCGAATATCGAGCTGGTCAAATACGCATATAAATATAAAATTGTGGAATAACAGGACTCTCCGTCAAGGGCTGCTTACGGCATGAACGCGATGTTGTTAAGCCGGTGATGACGCCCGGTGGACCAGTGTGGTCGATGCCTGTGCCGTCGGCATAATAATGAGCTCGGCAATCTGGACATGCGGCGGACGCGTGGCAGCGAACAGGACGGCGTCGGCAATATCGTCGGGGGTCAGCGGCGTCATGTTCTGGTAGGTTTCCTTCGCCCGTTCCTTATCGCCGTGGAAGCGCACTTCACTGAATTCGGTTTCCACCAATCCCGGGTCGACCGTGCAGATTCGAACAGGCGTATCGACGACATCCATGCGCATGCCCTTCGTCAGTGCATCGACGGCATGTTTGGAAGCGCAGTACACGTTTCCTCCGGGGTACACTTCGTGTCCGGCGATGGAACCGATGTTGATGATCGTCCCTTTTTTCCGTTCCACCATTCCGGGAAGGACGGCACGGCTGACATAGAGCAGCCCCTTGACGTTCGTGTCGATCATTTCCTCCCAGTCCTGCAGCAAGCCTTCATGGAGTTTACTCAGTCCGCGGCTCAATCCTGCGTTGTTGACGAGAATGTCGATGTTGCGCCATGCAGCAGGAAGTTTTTTATGGAATTTTTCCACCGCGCGGTGGTCCCGGACATCCAGCTCCGCGAGAACCGTTTCAGTATGAAATTCCTTTTTTAATTCTGCCGCGAGTTTTTCCAGCCGGGCCTTCCGGCGTGCGGCGAGAATGAGTTTTGCGCCCTCCCGGGCAAATGCATGCGCACAGGAACGGCCGATGCCGCTGCTCGCGCCCGTGATGAACACGATGGAGTCTGTCAGTTTTGTCATAAGATCGAAGTTGGGATGTTGGTTGTATGAGAGCGGGTACCGTCAGGTTCTTCCGCGCAGGATTTTCCACCGGTCGACTACTTTTTCTCCCCGGGTCACATAGTACTGGTCAAAGTTTGCCGCCGTGAGGCATGCGTGGTGCTCCAGAATTCTGATTTTATCGCCGACCTTGAACCGCCCTTTGATGTGTTCGACCTGTTCGGCGAACACCGTCCCATGTTCCTGGGAAAGATTCTGTATCTGCAAATCGATATGTGCGTATAACCGTTTTCGTTCATAGTCCTCATAGACCGCGCCCATGCCCATATCGTTCCGGAGATGGGTGGCGCCGAGGTCTTTGGAGAGAGCCAGTGCGCCGGCGTCAGTGATAAAACTCTGTGCGGACGGCTGATGCGAAATGACGCTCGAAAGCACCGTGAGCGCGCATTCTCCAACGGTGCATACCCCGAGCTGCGCCTGTGTATAATCATTGAACGCATAGTTGCCGGGCCGGACCTCGTTGATGCCCTCCAGGGTTTTCGCAAACGTCGTCGTGGGAGTCGAACCGATGCTGATCGATGGAACGGAAATATTTCTCTTCTGCAGGCGTTCCGAAAACCGGACCATGACCGACCGTTCATCTTCGGCGATCTTGATGATCTCCTCTTTCGATTTTGCTTTATACGAATGACCGGCGTGTCCCAGGATGCCGTCGAAGACCAGCGTTTGGGAATTTGCGAGCGATGCGGCGAGCTGTTCGGCGATCTGTGAAAACGGATTCACTCCGGCGCGGTGGCTCCCGCAATCGACCTTCAGCCAGACATGCAGTTTGCCGGGATTCATTGCAAACATTTGTTCCAGATGCTCGACCGCCTCGGGGCTGTCGACCACGACGCGCAGCGTAATTTTATCCGCCAGGTCAAGTGTTTTTTCCGCATACGATAAGGGGAACGGAAGCGCCCATGTGATATCGTTAAATCCGTTCGCCGCAAATTGTTCGGCTTCATAAAACGTTGAAACGGTAATACCGCTGGCGCCGAGGGATGCCTGCATTTTGGCAATATTGACGCACTTATGAGTTTTCACATGAGGGCGCAGCACCACTTTCATTTCATGTGCCCGGTCTTGCATCCGTCTGAGGTTCGACTCGAGGATATCGTAATCAAGCAGCAGCGCAGGAGTTAACAGTTCATCGATGTTCATAATATTTTCGGTAAAGCGAACAAGAAATTCGATTCACCTATCTCCTATGCATTAAGTTAACATTATTTTTTAGAATCTCAATTCATAGAGACTCATTGTTTCAGTTTTGTATCTTGCGTCACTTTCAAACTGTTTTATCTTAAGAAATCAGCAAAAAGCCAATAAAAACAGGATATTCTTACAACGCTCACTGAGGAAGATTCGTTCGATTGAGGAAAGGGGAATAAACACCTCGTCCCCGCCAGGGAGAATGAATGAGAATTCTGTCGGAAAAGGAACTTCCGCAGTAATCATTCGTCAAATTTTTGTAATTTCTAAATCATATCACAAAGAAAAAGAACGGCACGGCGATGGTGAAACGAAAGCGGCGCGATGGGCGAAAACATTTCTTTTTTTCTTCCATGCTGCTGATGCTGATCCTGTTCAGCGGCTGCAGCAGCGGCCTTCAATTGACCAGCGATTGGCAGCAGGGCGTGATGAATATCGACGGAAGGGATGCCGACTGGCAGACCGGCCTCTACTACGATAAAGAATCCGACATGGTTTACGGCATCCGCAATGACGATCAGTATGTCTACGTCATGCTGAAGACGCAAAACCGATCGACTCAAAGGCAGATCGTAAGCAATGGGTTAACGATCTGGTTCGATAAGGAGAATGGAAAAAACCAGAACTTTGGAATTCATTATCCGATGAACCGGAGAGAGCCGCGCGGCGGTCTTTCCGAGGAACCCGGCGAGGAACGATCAAACACGTTTTTCGATCAGTCGTTTCCGGAACTGGAAGTCATGGGTCCCAAGAAGGAAGTACTTCAGCAGTTCCCGACTCTGGATGCGCCGGGGATCCGTGTAAAACTTGGCCGTCTGGGCGAGACCCTGCTCTATGAACTGCGCGTCCCCTTAAAGAAAACTTCAGAGCATCCGTTTGCTCTAGAACCGGTTTCAGGAAAGCGTGTCGGCATTGAATTCGAAACCGGAAGTTCCCAGTCGAATCATGCCGGCGGCATGCATATGGGAAGCGGATTCAGGCCGGGGAATCCCGGCGGGATAAACGCTCTTGGCGATGATACACCGGCAGAGGGCGGCAGAATGTCCACCGGCGGCGAAGGTCCGGGCGGCCGGAACGCTGCGATGGAGAGAACGAAACAGATGGAATTATGGCTGTCCGTTCAATTAGCACGGCCATCGGCGCGGTAAGTGATATTCATTTCTTGAATTATTTGTAACTACGTATCCTCCATGTCATTCCCAGCCGGAGGCCTATAAATGTCACACGCGCAAGCGCGTTCCTTTTTTTGTCGGGTATCTTCTTTTCCCCCTGTCATTCCCGAATGTTTTTGTCGGGAATCTTATAGAGATCAAAGTAAGATTCCCACTAGAAGCGAGTGGGAATGACAGCCGGAGGCCTGAGAATGGTGCAAGCGGTAGCTTGCGACAATTTTATTGTCATACCCGTCCCGAGAAGTCGGGATTGTCTGCATGCCGCCGTGTCGATAGAACTTTCGCTTGCGCACTTCGTGCTTCAGCGGACAGGTCGGCAGGCAGGGCATCTTACTTTGTTTCATAAATTCTTCTCGAATCGGCCCGTTCTCCGACTCTTGCAAGTGTTCCTTCTTCTCGCTAAGTTTTACCCGACATCAGACGGCTCACCTTATGGTTAATACAAAATTCATTTCGATAATTCTCCCCTGTCTGCTCCTGTTGTACTCCCATGGTCAATCCCAGGATACGAGATTGGACCGGCAACCTGCAGTTGCGGGATCGTTTTATCCTGCCGGCCGGGCTGAACTGGAGGCGGAACTCCAGCAGCTTTTTGCAAAGGCGGCCCCCGCCCGGGAGACACAAAACATTATTGCAGTGATTGCTCCCCATGCAGGATATGTATTCTCGGGGGAAGTTGCCGCATCGGCGTTCAACCAGATTGATCCATCGAAACAATTTGAGAACATCTTCATTCTCGGATCGAGCCATCACATCGCGTTTGAGGGTGCATCGGTTTATTCCCAGGGAGATTTTATCACACCGCTGGGGACCGTCAAGGTCAACACCGGGCTTGCCGATCAGCTGATTAAAAATAACAGCATCTTTTCCAACCGGATGGACGCGCATGCCCATGAGCACAGCCTGGAGGTGCAGCTCCCGTTTCTTCAGGTCCGGCTGAAAAAGAATTTCAAAATTGTACCGATTGTTCTTGGCACTCAATCTCCGGAAACCTGCCGGCGGATTGCGCGTGCATTACAGCCGTACCTGAATTTGAAAAATCTTTTTGTCATCAGTACGGATTTTTCGCATTATCCGGGCGCTGCCGATGCGGCAGTCATTGATAAAGCGACTGCGGAAGCAATCCTGACCAACTCGCCGGAAAGGCTCCTTCGTTCGATGGCGGGATCTGAACGGAAAAATATCTCCGGCCTGGTCACATGTCTGTGCGGCTGGACAAGCGTGTTAACGCTCCTGGATATGACGGAGGGCAACGCGGAGGCAGTGTATACACACATCCGCTATAAAAATTCCGGCGATTCAGAGTACGGGGAGAAAAACCGTGTCGTCGGATATCAGGCGATCACCGTATCCTTGAAAGAACAAAAAGAACAAAGTGGATTTCGATTATCCGGGAAAGACAGGAAAAGCCTGCTGGCAATTGCGCGAAGCACGGTCGAACAATATGTGAAGAACCACATAAAACCTGATATCGATGAGAAGGATCTTTCTTCGGTACTGAAAACAAATTGCGGTGCATTTGTGACTTTAAAGAAAGGCGGAAATTTGCGCGGATGCATAGGGCGGTTCGATGCAAGTGCGCCGCTCTACAAAGTGGTGCAGGAAATGGCCATTGCGTCATCGACCCAGGATACGCGGTTTATGCCCGTTGAATCGAATGAAATTTCCGGACTCGATATCGAGATTTCCGTGCTGACTCCGATGCGGCCAATTCGATCCATCGATGAGATTGAGTTGGGGAAACATGGTATTTATATGCGAAAAGGATACCGTTCGGGGACATTCCTGCCGCAGGTGGCATCCGAAACCGGATGGACGAAAGAGGAATTTTTAGGCCACTGTGCCCAGGACAAAGCGGGTATCGGCTGGGACGGCTGGAAGGATGCGGAGCTCTTCGTGTATGAAGCGCTGGTGTTTGGGGAAAAGGAATAGCATTCGAAATATTCTCCGATTGAGTGGAAGAAATTGTGTCTCAGTTTAGGGGTTCAAAATGGTTATGGTGAAAATTTTTAATCGAAAGACAGAACAAAAAAGAAGGCGACACCTGCATAGGAACATGCCGAAGTCAGAAGTTCTGATCTGGATGAAAATGAAAAACCGTCAAATGAATGGAGAACGGTTCCTTCGACAATATGGAATCGGCCAATATATTCTTGATTTCTATTGCTCTGCATTAATCTTCGCAAATAAAAAACAACCCCCCATATCAGAGGATTGCCTGCGTTTGTTCTGGTAACACGCTAGCGCGTGTGTCATTTATACGCGCTTCATTTTGAAGAGGGGAGAAAGGGGGGTTCAAATCAGATTGTTTATAATATGAAGAGGTAAAGATTGTGAAGGGGAAGTAAATACAAGAAACGGCTTCAAATGAAACACTTTTATTGATTTGACCAGCAAGGTTCGGCAATAATCTCTTACATGAGACGAGAAAAATAATGGATCGAGAAAAAGAGAAAACAGCAACACTACTCATTGCCGAAGACAGTCCGACGCAATTATTCCTGCTGGCGAATCTGCTTGAGAGAAATGGTTTTCATATCGAGCGGGCGGTAGACGGCGAGGAGGCCCTTTCCTGCGCCCGGAAGGGCAAACCGGATCTTATCCTGAGCGATATTTTTATGCCAAAGATGGATGGCTATGAACTGTGTTACGCGCTCAAGCAGGACTCTGCCCTCAGATCCATACCGGTCATATTGCTCACCACGATGTCTGCTTCGGAGAGTATCGTCAAAGCATTAAATACCGGGGCCGATTATTTTATCCCGAAACCATACGATGAGCGTTACCTCGTTTCAAAAATAAAATCCATTCTCGCAACAAGGAATTTGAACGGAACCCTTGATCAGAAAGAAACCATGGAGGTCGTAGTCGATGGAGTACGGCATATGGTAACTTCAAACCGTCAGCAGATATTGAATCTCCTGTTATCCACGTACGACGCCGTGGTTCAGAAAAACAATGAACTCCAGGCGACGCAGAAAGTCCTCGAGGAGACGCAGACGCAATTAATCGAAACTCAACGCCTCGCAGCGATTGCAGAAGTGGTGAGTACGATTTGCCATGAAATTAACAATCCACTTACAGCAATTATGGTACCTCTGCAGTCCCGCTTACTGCATAACCCGCCGGAAATTTATAAAAAGGATTTTGAAGGATGGATGGTAATGCTGAAGAGAATCTCCGCTGTCGTTCAAAAGCTGTCAGGCTTAAAGGCATCCCAAACAACTTCGGCGGGCGGAGAGTTTAAAATGATTGATCTTTCATTGGATAAGAATCTTTCTTCCGGTAAGGAAAAAGATATCGGTGATACATAGTATAGTATGGAATCAACGGAACAAAATATTATCAGCAAACGCGAATTTTTGCGACAGAGCACACTCTGTGCGGGCGGGCTTGCCATCGGCGCATACGATACAAATTGGTTTTCACTCCATTCGACCGAAGAATTAGGAAAGTGGAGCAGGGAAGCGCTCTTCTATAAAAAAACAGCAGACGGGCTGCAATGTGAAAAATGTCCGCAGGGCTGCCTGCTGAAAGACGGCGATGTCGGATTTTGCAGGAGCCGTGTTGCCAGCCGCGGCAGGATGTACACCATCGCGTACGGCAATCCATGCGCCGTTCATGTCGATCCGATCGAAAAGAAACCGTTCTTCCATTTTTTGCCTTCGACACGTGCATTTTCCATCGCTGCCGCAGGATGCAACTTCCGCTGCCTCAATTGTCAGAACTGGCAGATCTCGCAGACGAGTCCGGCAGAATCCGACAATACGGATTTGATGCCTGAAGAAGTGGTCCGTGCCTGCAAAAGCGCCGGCTCTGAATCCATTGCCTACACCTACTCGGAGCCGACGACATTTTACGAATACGTCTATGACACGGCAAAGCTTGCACGCGATCAACAAATTCACAATCTGCTGAAATCGAACGGATACATCAACGAAAAACCATTGAGGCAATTGTGCAACGTGCTCGATGCGGCAAATATCGACTTAAAAGTATTCGACGACGCGGCATACGCAAAACTCAGTTCGGGCAAACTGGCGCCCGTCCTCCGGACATTGAAGGTGCTGCGGGAGGAAGGAGTCTGGCTGGAAATCACCAACCTGGTGATCCCGGCATGGACCGATGACTCTGATACCATCAAACGCATGTGCGACTGGCTGTGCGCCAACGGCCTGTCCGACGCACCGCTGCATTTCAGCCGGTTCACGCCTCTGTATAAACTGAGCCAGCTTCCTGCCACACCGGCTGCGACACTTGAAAAAGCATACGACATTGCATTGAAATCCGGGATACGATTTATCTACCTGGGAAATATTGCAGGCCACTGGGGAGAGAACACCAGCTGTCCCGGGTGCAGAAAAACGATCGTGGAACGGCGTGCGTTTACCATTCTTGCCAATCACATCGAACAGGGGAAGTGCAAATTCTGCGGAGAAAAAATCCCCGGAAACTGGCGTTAGTCAGGTTTTTTTTTATCTTTTATATATCAGCAAAATTTGACTGCAGGGAAGTTTCGGGCAAAATATTCTTTTCACCGCTTCGCCTGCTTCGCGGTTCTCTTCTTATAATGACTTGAAAGGATTAAGTGATGGCAACACCGGAGTATGTTTTTTTTGACGGCAAAATTGTACCCTACCATGAAGCAAAAGTCGGCGTGTTAACGCACGGATTGAATTACGGCACCGGAATTTTCGGCGGTATCCGCGGTTATTGGAACGACACGGAAAAACAAATGTTTGTGTTCCGGCCGCTCGATCATTACAAACGGTTTCTTGATTCAAGTAAGATCCTGCGGATGGAGCTTCCGTATACCAAAGAAAGTCTGACGGAAGCCACGCTCGAGTTGATACGAAAACAAAATTTCAGGGAAAATGTCTATATCCGGCCGCTGGCATTTTACGGCGACGAGATCATCGGTGTGCGGCTGCACAATTTAACGCCGCGCATGGCGATTTCGGCTGTCCCCTTTGGAAAATATATCGAGCAGGAGGAAGGCGCGCATGTCACGATTTCGTCATGGTGGCGCGTGGAGGATAATATGATTCCTGCGCGGGGGAAGATCGTCGGCGCCTATGTGAATTCCGCGCTCTCCAAGACCGATGCGCAGCTCTCCGGATTTGACGAAGCCATTGTGCTCAGTCAGAACGGCCATGTCTCCGAAGGATCCGCCGAAAACATTTTTATGGTGAAGAACGGGGTTGTGGTTACGCCTCCGGTCACGGAAAATATTCTGGAAGGCATTGTGCGCCGGACATTCATTCAATTGTTGCAGGATGAACTGGGCGTGGAGGTGCAGGAACGCTCCATTGACCGGACCGAACTGTTCCTCGCGGATGAACTCTTCTTCGGAGGCACGGGGGTTCAGCTGGTTTCGATCACCAAAATTGACCACCGCAACATCGCAGACGGCAAGATGGGTCCGCTCACCATGAAACTGCGCGACGTGTTCTTTGATGTGGTCTTCGGCAGGTCGGCAAAGTACCGCAATTGGTGCATGCCGGTTTATAAAAAATAGAAATGGCCTCACTTCGCAAAATGAATCGAAAGCCCGGGAGTTCTTCATTCCCCGGGCTTTTGTTTTCTCAAGCGGGCCCCGGCGCATCACGCTCCCATACGCTCTCTCTCGTTTCCATTGGCTTTGCTTCCATGATCTCGCAGATTCTTCTCCTCAGGGAATTTCTGGTCAGTTTCTACGGCAATGAATTGAGCATCGGAATTCTCTTCGCCTGCTGGCTGCTCTGGATCGGCCTCGGCAGCGCCGCCGGGAATTGGGCAGTCAGCCATCTTCGATCGCTCTCCACTTTGTTCATCGGGATTCTTGCCGCTGCGCCGCTCGTCACCGGCGTGCAAATCCTCGCTGTCAAGTTTGTCCGGGCAATCATACACACGAATACCGGAGAATTGCTCTCGCTGCTTGACCTGCTGGGATATTCGTTTCTTGTTCTGAGCGGCGGGTGTTTTTTATGGGGGCTGCTGTACACTCTCGGGGCAGCGCTGCTGAACGGAGAAAAGGGAAATGCCCGGTCCGGAGTCAACAGGGCATACATCCTTGAATCGTCGGGGAGTGCAGCAGGCGGGCTTTTCTTCTCATTCGTTTTCGTCAATTTGTTTTCGACGCTGCAAATTCTTCTCGTCACGCTCTTCATGGTGTGGAGTATCGTCATCCGGCTGGCGCCCAGCGAAGGGAAACGGTTTACACTGACTTCGTTTGCCATGCTTGCCGCCGTGTGCGCCTTGCTCCTCCAGCCCGTGCGGTCACTGGAATATAAAATCAATGCTGCCCAGTGGTCGTCCATCAACCCGCAGCTGACGTTCATCCGGTCGATGGATACCAAGTATCAGAATCTTTCTCTCCTGCGCTCAGAAAATCAGCATACGGTATTTTCAGATGGACGGCCTGCTTATACCATTCCCAATACCTACGATGCCGAATTGCTGATCCATTCCATCATGGTCCAACGGCCCGATGCAAAACGTGTGCTCATATTGGGCGGGGGGTTCAACGGCGTGCTGCGGGAGATTTTAAAATATCCGGTCGGGAGCGTGGAGTATGTTGAAAACGATCCTGCACTGGTGCCGTTCGTTGAACCGGCGACCGGCCGGAGAGACCGGGATGCGCTGAACGACTTGAGGGTCCGCATCATATCGGCGGATGGAAGGGAATATCTACGGGGGAAAATGACTTCCTACGATGTTATTGTGATGAATGTCGGCGAGCCGTCAACGGCAAGTTTGAACCGGTTCTATACCGTGGAATTCTTCCGGCTCTGCCGTCAATCGCTGACGGCTCAAGGGATCTTCGCCTTTTCATTTCCTTCTTCTGCGGAATATCTTGCGGGAGAATTAAAATATCTCAATGCGTGTCTCTACCGGACGTTTCGCCTCGTCTTCGATCATCCTCTGTTGATCCCGGGGACTCATGCCGTACTGATCGGAACACCGGACAGGAAGCCGCTGATGGCTCAGCCGGATACTCTTGCGCTCCGGTACAGCGCTGCCGGAATTTCCGCCGAATATTTTTCCAGATATTCATTTGAAGAATTAATGCCTCCCGACCGGGTTCAGTATATCACCCGTACGCTGGATTCGGCAGTGTCGGTCCGGGTGAACACCGACAGAAATCCTGTCGCATATTATTATGATATCCTGCTGTGGAATCGGTTCCTCCAGGGAGGCAGCTGTTTTATATTCATGATAACACCGAATTGGATTGTTGCCACCGGCGTCATGATCGTTGGATCAATTCTTCTGATGTTCCTGCTGCAGCGACGGCGGCCGGAAAAACAACGGCGTTCCGCGTGTGCAGCGATCGTTGCCGCCTGTGGAATGACGGGGATGGCGATGAATATTCTCCTCCTGCTTAATTTTCAGGAGACCTTCGGATCGATATTCGAAATGGCTGGGGCGATGATGGCTTCCAACATGCTCGGCCTGGCGTTCGGTGCGCTGGCGGCATCCCGGCTTCCCGGGAACGTGCGGCCGGCGGTTCTTTTGCTTGCAGCCGTTGCAGCGCTTTTTTCTGCTGTCCTCCTCCTGCCCCTTGTTCTGGATTTCTTAATATCGGTGCGCCTCATGCCGTTCACACTCGGTGCGGCGTTGTTCAGCGGCGGGTTGGTCGGGACAGTGTTCGGACTGGTGAACCGGATATATCTCCAGCACTCATCAACTATGGGAAGTATGTACGCGTTCGATGTCTTCGGCTCATCGCTTGGCGCACTCACGATCTGTTCTGTTCTGCTGCCGGTTCTGGGAATTCAAAACACCGCGCTCGTTCTCGCGTTAATTCTTTGTCCTGCACTCGCAGCAGCGGGATTGATGAAAACATCTTTCGGGGATAGGAAGGACCCGGGGGAGTTTTCTTATTGAAGCATGCGCAGGACCTGTTTGTCAATCCCCGGCAAATTTTCACCGCGAAGATATGCCTGCATATAAGTGGTCACAAACGAGCGGCTGCCTGCCATGAGCGTAGCGGTCAGGGCAGGCCTGCCGAGGCGCTTATCGATCTCGAATGCCATGCGCATGCCGGCTGTCGCGCCGTAATTCCCTTCAAATGATCCGGAGAGGTTGGCGTTCATTAATAATTCCTCTGCCCGGGACCTGGTCAATTTCGGAGACGCCAG
>Ga0105104_10002776_pt1 | contig 12636 bp, 12 predicted proteins | sample PPLLaktember2015_3_FD_87034 | JGI IMG/M metagenome (GOLD analysis project Ga0105104, IMG submission 87034) | Freshwater sediment microbial communities from Prairie Pothole Lake near Jamestown, North Dakota, USA - PPLs Lake P7 Core (6) Depth... | ecosystem: Environmental > Aquatic > Freshwater >...
ATGAGGCGCTGACCCTTGTGGAACGCGTCCTTCTCGTGGACGATCGTCGCCAGGGCATCCACCGGTTCGCCATTGACGAGGATCTCCAGTTTCTGCAATTTATCGGGACGGTATTCCAGGAACTGATAATCGAGTGAAGCATAACCTTTGGTACGTGACTTCAGGTCATCGAAGAAATTAATGATGATTTCAGAGAGCGGAATTTCGTAATCAAGCTGGACACGGTGCGGCGCAGGATATTCCTGCTGCTTGAAGATGCCGCGGCGTCTGGTGACCAGATCCATGATCGGACCATAGTAGTCCGTGGGTGTGATGATCTCAATATTCATCCACGGTTCGCGGATCTCAACAACCTTTGATTCATCGGGTAATTCTGCCGGCGAATCAACGGGAACCGTTTCACCATCGAACAACACCACTTCGTATTCCACCGACGGCGCTGTGAAAAGTACATCCAGGTCATACTCACGTTCGATCCGTTCCTGGATGATCTCCATGTGAAAGAGACCGAGGAAGCCGGCGCGGAAACCGAATCCCAGCGCCTGGGAGGTCTCGGGTTGGAACGTCAGCGAGGCGTCGTTGAGTTGGAGTTTGTCCAATGCTTCGCGCAGGCTGCTGTAGTCATCGGCTTCAACGGGATAAATCCCGGCGAAGACCATCGGCTTTGGATAACGGTATCCAGGCAGAGGCTCCGAAGCCGGATTCGTCGCGCTCGTGATCGTATCTCCCACCCGGCATTCATGAACGGTTTTGAAGCCGGTTGCAATGTAGCCAACTTCCCCCGATCCCAGCGATTGAACGGGTTTCATGCCGGGCGCGAAGATGCCAATCTCAACGGGCCGCATATCCACTTTGGTTGCAAACATTCGCAGAATGTCAGTGGATTTGAGAGAACCTTCCATGACACGCACGTACGCAATCACACCCTTATATGGGTCATAGTGCGAGTCGAAGATGAGCGCGCGCAACGCGATGTTATCTGCATCCCTGGGCGGCGGGACGCGCGTAACGATGGCTTCAAGTATCTGATCGACGTTGACGCCCTCCTTGGCAGAGACTTGAATGACATCAAGAGGATCAATGTCGAGCAGCGCGCCGATATCCTCAGCAACTTCATCGGGACGCGCCGAGGGCAGGTCAATTTTGTTTATGACGGGGATGAGCGTCAGGTCCGCTTCGAGCGCCTGGTACAGATTCGCCAGCGTCTGCGCTTCGATGCCCTGGGTGGCATCCACCACCAGCACCGCGCCTTCACACGCCTTGAGCGCACGGCTGACTTCATAACCAAAATCCACGTGACCCGGCGTATCGATCAGGTTGATCTCATACTTCTGGTTATCCTTCGCAGTGTAATACATACGAACCGCGGACGCCTTGATCGTCACGCCCTTCTCGCGTTCAAGGTCCATGGTGTCGAGCACCTGCTCGGTCATGTCGCGTTCAGAGATCGCGCCGGTAAGCTGGAGCAGACGATCGGCGAGCGTCGATTTGCCATGGTCGACATGGGCGATGATACAAAAATTTCGAATGTGATCTGTCATACTGCTTTCAGGATGTTATTGCTTCATTCCAAGGAAATTTAATGCATAGCTGGAGTAAGAAAATAGTAAAACCTCAACGCAGCACTATAGTAGTTGCGTGCGAGAGTATAACTTATTTTTTCACCACAAAGGGCACAAAGGATTTAAAGATGTAGGGGCACAGCGAGACGATTCTTCGTCACAACCATCAGGGTTTCGCTGTGCCCCTACATTGATTGGATATGAATTCACATCTTTGCCAGCAGTTCTGCCTTCTTCCTTTGGAATTCCTCCTCGGTAAGGATCCCCCTCTTACGCAACTCATCCAACTTTTCAATCTGGGATGGAATATCGCTCGTGGAGCGATGTTCGCCTCCCGAATCATCATCGAACCCAAGCTGCTCTTTGGCATCCAGCATCGCGGTTTTGAATTTGACCGGGTCGCCGATTTGTTTGAAGGTATTGGCTCCTGTTTCACTGGCGGTCAGGATCTCAACATCGCCGTAATCGAACATCCTGCCCCAAACGGACTGGTTCATCTTGACATCGTTCACCTTCTCCAGCGACGAGTCCACCACATCCTTGCTGAGTACGCCGGAGATCTGGATCACACGCCGGTTTGTGACAATATACTGGCGGTTGTACCAAATGATAATATCTCGTAGCATTCCAACCAGCGGGATCAGCAGAAGGACAAGTCCGAGTGTCACCATCGGAGAAGCTGTTATTACGGCAATGGTGATCACAGCCCCGACTATAATCAGTATCAACAGGATTTCAAGAGCGATAGAGCTAAACAGAATAAACCAATGCTGACGCGTCTTCAGCAAAATGCGTTCGTTCTTTCCCAATAATTCTTCCAAATAATTCTTTGCCATTGTTTTCTCCTTTTGCAGCTGAGAAATCTGTCACAATTATTGTATCACCTGGCTGAACGTGCAGGAATGACTTCCCGACCCTCTCCACGTATGAGCGTGATTCCGTTAAAATAGGAGTATGCCTACTTATGACTTTATCTGCAACAATTGCAACCAGCGTTTCGACACTTTCATGACCTTCGCTGAATATGGTAAGAAGCCTGTGACCTGCGCACAGTGCGGCAGCAAGGACGTGCGCCGCCGTATGACCAAGGTCCGCATTGCGAAATCGGAGGAGAACCGCATGGATTCCATGGCGAATGATTTCTCCGGTTTCGAGGGTCTCGAAGACGATCCCAAAGCAATGGGACGGATGATGCGCAAGATGGGAAAGGAAATGGGAGAGGAGATGCCGCCCGAATTCGACGAGGTTGTTGACCGGCTCGAATCCGGTCAAAGCCCGGAGGATATTGAAAAGTCAATTCCCGATCTGGGAGGCGACGCCAACGGCGGAGGCGGTGGAGATGACGAGTAGCGGGCGCTTCGACTACGGTCTTCGTCTTCGTTACGCTCAGACCTCCGCTCCGCGCGGAATCACCTTTACAACATTTTCTCTATCACCTCGCGGTGTTCGGCGAAGTGCTCGGTAGTATCGCCAAGTACCCACAACAAGATGGGACGTTTCTCGGGATCCTCCGCATGGCGCTGCTTCAACAGTTCCTCGAAAGCCATGGAATCAAGTTTCCCCATTAATTTTTCATAGACCTGTTTCACATGATTCAAGACATCGTCTGTTGAACGATCTTTATTACGCTCGAAAAGCACGGGATTGATCACTTCCATATCCCAGTCTTTAGTCACTTCCTCGGGGACTCCAAACACCTCATATGGGGGATGACGATCCAGGTGATAGCCCATTAATAAGTTCATCCATTCTGCCAGGTGTGCGAGGTTATCCTTTGGCGACCAGCCACCGTCATCGGGCGTAGTCATTTTCTTCCCATCGAGTTTATCCACCACATCCATCAGGGACTTCCACTCGCGCTTGATCGCGGACATCAATTCGGCTTTGCTGCCGGGAATCCATTGTTCGTTATTCATAAGTCATCTCCTTTACTCAGAGCGTCCCGAAGGTTATGCTGAGAAGCATAGATGATCCGCTAAAGTCCATCGGGACGTTATATACCATTAGACTGTTATCACTTTTCTCTGTTCGAGTCGTTCTTTTTCTGCGTCTTTGCGCAGGATCCATGCTTTGCCGCGTACGAGAGTCGTTTTCTTGCCGTCCACTTTGATATAAGCGTCATTGCACAACATAACCACTGGGTTATCGTGAAAGAAATGATAATCCGCCAGCCACTCATCACAGGCAGATTGCCCGTACCCATCGTCAGCGTAGTGGGCAAAAAAGTTAAACGGTACCAGGTTCAAGCCGTCGAAATGAGGCGTTGAGACCGTGTTCAGATCGGTGGATGTAAGAATATTCGGTCCGCATACAATCATCCCCGCGCTGAATCCCACGAATGGCAATCCGGTCTGAATCTTTTTGCGCAGGTAGGGCATCACCCCGCTGATGTGCAAACGGTGATTAAGCAGGAATGTGTTTCCGCCAGGGATGTAAACCAACGCGGCGCGGCGCAGAATATCCTCGATCTCTTTTTGAGTCATCAACTCGGTATTGACGGCTTCCAACCGAGCCAAACCCCTGAACGATTTTTCGTTGATTTCCATCCAGCGTTCGGCATAGAGAGACGCCAGCGGCATGTACGCCACAATGGGATCATCCTTATCTTCGAGATAAGGTCGGCTCGCTTCGACGATATGGCGGATGTCGTTTTCGCCGGGAGTGGAAAAAAGATGAAGCTGCATTTGGAGTGTGAGCAGATTGTATCGCAGAGTCTTATCAAATAAAAAATTCCTCTCCATTGCACGGAGAGGAATTTGCTTTTTCCGGAGGAAAGGATTAATAACGCTTGTTGCCGCCGCGTTGCGCTGGCCGGCGCGCATGTCCGCTGCCCCGGCTTGGAAAGCCGCCGCGCTCTTCGCGTGGACGCGCCAGGCTAACCTTGAGTTCGCGGTCGCCCATGTTGTAGCCATTGAACATGCTTATGGCTTTCTGCGCTTCCGACTGGTTGCTCATTTCCACAAAGGCAAAGCCCTTCGATTGACCGCTGTCACGGTCCTTGATCAACGCCACAGACGCGACCGTCCCTGCCTGGAAGAACAGAGTCCGCAGATCATCTTCCGTGGTCGAATATGACAGATTGCCTACATACAACTTTGATTCCATATTTTCTCCTAACAACAACGCCCGCCAGCAAGCAGGCTAATAGATATATCAGGTGTGAGACGATCTCGGAAGAGTATCACCAAACCCTGTGACGACAATATCAGTATAACATAGGGGATATTCTGCCAGCGCAGAAAATATCTACCTTGTTTTCAACCGTCCCAATACCACAAGCCTCAATTCCTCCTGCACCTCATCCCACTTCTTCCCTGCATCGATCACTACCCAGCGATTCGGTTCCTGCTTGATCATTTCCAAATACCCCGCCCGAACACGCTGATGGAACTCGACGGTATAAGCATCGAGGCGGTTCCATTCATTGTCTTTCTTCTTTCTTCTTAAGCCCTCTTCCACATCCACATCGAGCAAAATTGTAAGATCGGGCACCAAGCCACCTGTCGCATACTTCACCAGAGACCGGACATGCTCCAGATCCTGCTGGTGTCCATAGCCCTGATAGGCAATTGTCGAATCATAGTAGCGGTCTGAGATGACAATCTCTCCTGCTGCCAACCGCGGCTTGATGACCTGTTCCACAATCTGCGCACGCGCGGCTTGATAGAGCAGTGTTTCTGCGCGCGCGTGCATTTCCACATTTTTCAGATCATGGATCACTTCACGTATCTGCTCACCGATGGATGTGCCACCCGGCTCGCGCGTGGGGAAAACGGTATATCCCTTCTCGCGTAAATCTTCCACAAGATAAGGAATATGGGATGTCTTGCCGGAGCCTTCGGGACCTTCAAGAGTGATGAACATAAGAATTACCGTGCGTGTATCAGAAAATATTCATTGAGAAATCCTTTAAACCCGTAACCAATTTTCAAATGCTCCACCTCGCAGGACTTGAAAAACTGGGTATCCCGTCCCAGAACGAGCAACTCTCGTGAGTTCTCCACTTTGCCCGTAAAGATATGCTGGTCAATAATAAAAAGCTGGTGCTCTCTATCATACCGCTTCCAAAAAGATAACTCGGCCTTCAACCCCGTTTCTTCTTCGAGTACCCTGTGTGCAGCCATCTCGGGTGTCTCGCCGGCATCCACTTTGCCGCCAACCAGAGTCCATTGATTTGGAAAGATATGGTTTGACTTATTATCGCGCAGCAACAGTAGCACTTCGCCATCCGTATTTTCGAGGATAATGGCTATGTAGGGGATACGTTTCATGGCGTTTTGCCCACTCCTGTCTTCAATGATGGTGAACATGCTGAAAAAATACAGGTAAACAAAGCACTTGCATATATGTGTACTTGTTTACCTGTTTATGCCTCGACTCTTACTCTCGAAAGATTCTGACGTGTCTGCGCGGCTCTTTCCCGTACGAGTGACTCACCAACTCGGCGTTGCGAGCCATCTCATGCTGCAAGCGCCGTACCAATGCCGGACCTGGCGGCAGATCCACCCAGCGCTCACCGTTCAGCACCGCGGCAATTGCCTGCTGAGTCTGCGTTTTGACGCCGCTCATATCAGACGAAACAAATTGATCCTGCGACGACAAGTTGAACAGGTCACTGAGGAACTGCTCCATCTGCGAGACTGTGTTCGCGCGCAGAACGTAGATCGGCATGCCGCGATGTTCAGCATCTATGATCGTCGGCTGGCGGTCACGATAATACGACTTCAACGTCACCAGTGCGTTGGCTTCATCCACACCCTTGACGATCACCGCGGGCACACCCAGTCTCTTGGCGGCTTGCATCAGCCGGTTGCGCGCCACACCATGAGGATAAACCTTAATGGTCTGCAACCCGCCGCGGCTGGGTTCAGGCCGCGTCCCATTGGTTGGGTCGAGACGCGTGTTAACAGGCACAGGCTCCTCAAGGGCGGCAGCAGGCTGGCGTCCGCGGCGAGGCGTTTTCGTCTCTTTCGCATCCAGCCTGCTCGCTGGAGCCGGTGCAGACTTCTCGATCTGGATATTACCCCGGTCATCACGCGTGCGGATTTCCGGCAGGAGCGGGAAACCGCGCAGCAGCGCGTCCACGGAACCCATGATGTCCTGATGGACTGCAAAACGATCACGGTTCTGGATCTCGATCAGGACATCGAAGGTTGGCGGAGCGCGTCTTTCGAGGACCGTTTTCTGGGTGCCGCGTCGACGCGCTTCCTCATCCGACAAGGTGACCGCTTCGATCCCGCCGACGAGATCGCTCAAGGTTGGGTTGAGAAGCAGGTTATCGAGCGTTTGCCCGTGTGCCGTGCCGATGAGCTGCACGCCGCGTTCCGCGATCGTGCGCGCTGCCAGGGCTTCGAGTTCACGCCCGATCTCGTCGATGACGATCACTTCGGGGTTATGGTTCTCCACCGCTTCGATCATCACCTCATGCTGGAGCATGGGTTCACGCACCTGCATCCGGCGCGCCTTGCCCACGGCGGGATGCGGCACATCGCCGTCGCCGCCAATTTCATTCGATGTATCCACAATCACGACACGCTTGTTCTCTGCAAGGATGCGCGCCGCTTCGCGCAGAAGCGTGGTCTTGCCAACACCCGGGCGCCCAAGGATCAAAACGGACTTGCCCGATTCGATAATGTCCTGCATGATGTCCACCGTGCCGTAGACGGCGCGCCCGACGCGTAGGGTGAGTCCCACCACAGCCGTGCGCCGGTTGCGAATGGCAGAGATGCGGTGCAGAGTCCGCTCGATGCCGGCGCGGTTATCCGCGTCGAACTCGCCGGTACGCTCATCCACATAGTCGATTTCGGCGCGCGTCACTTCAGTGTCACGCAGGCTGACCTCATGGTCCACGAAGCGGGCTGTAGGTACACGACCTAGATCCAGGATGATCTCGAGCAGGTTCTCGGTATCATTTGCTCTCTCCACCGCATGGCGGATGTCGAGCGGAAGGACATCGAGAAGAGCATCGATATCATCGGTAATTTTTAATTGAGTCATAGTTAATTATTGGTACAACTTAATAAATTGTAGGTAGGGAAAGCGAGAAGGGGGAAGCCCCCGCGAAGCGTACTTGCGCCGCCATATCCCTCATCCGCGCGGCGTACAAGGTTTAGATATAAATCACCATGAAAACGTTACCTGCCTGTTCATTAGACTGGGTATATTATACGAGAAAGAAGGGCATCCTTACGTTGGAATAATATTATAAAAATGAACAGGATTGATAAGTTACTGGATACCTGTCAGTGTGTATAAAAAATAGTCCGTTGGTCGAGTAGGCGGCAGGTTTGGCTAAACCTTCTGAATGCTTCAAAGTCTCCACCGCCGTACACTTGCACCGCATGCACACTTGCCCCGGGCGCAAGTGCCGGGGAGTGCAGGTGTCGAGACCAGGAGTAACCTGCAAGTCTAAGTTTTCTTGAAAATTGGTGGTCTCGATATGAGCCGCGGCGATCAGACAAGTCTACTCGACCACCGATAGTTGACAGAAATTAAAATTATCAGGTGGCTAGATAAATTATTCTCTTCCCAGTCCGACATGCCAGCCTGCAGATTACTTCTTCCCCTCCGCCCGGCTCACCCGCGAGGGCTGGACGCTCACACCCGAAGGCACCGCCGAAACGGATTGTTCTTCCTTCACCATGTGCGCCAGATGCTTGACCATCACCGCCTGCCGGTCCGCGCCCCGTGCGCCCAGGTCAGCGAGCACTGGCTCCAGCCAGGCTTGATAGGAACGCACACACACATAGACCGGGCGGCTGTGACGGTCCGGCAATCTACTGATCAGGGAAGCCAGCTTGGCACTCACATCCGTCGCTTCGGGGTGGATGAGCGGGGACAGAACAATCCCATACACACCTTGCGTCGCACTGACATAGCTTCTGACACCCGCATTGCACATCCAGCCCAACGCGCTCCTTGGCTGCGGCTCCACCGGCTGCAAAAGCGGCGGGACAATTTGATAATACAGACTCTGCACCGATGGCATATTAACAGATTTGACGCGCGTCCATTCAAACGATTTGCCTGCCTCCGTTATTACAGAGACATCCCACATCCTCTGCCAGGCGTAAACAGAGAACCCGGCTTTGCGGAGTGCCATGAATGCGTCGCTTGTTTCATCTACTTCCGCTATCACATGGAACGCGCCCCATTCTCCCGCCTGGGCAGCCAGATTCTCGATCAATTCAGGCAGGTCGGGATGGTTGAGCTGCGATGACGGAGCAATAAATAGGAGTTTCGCGAATGTCTCATCATGCGAATGGATGACCCCAGCCAAAACAGAGTCTTCCTTACCGTTGGCAATCGCTGAATAAACATGCCGAGCCGGGTTCACGTAGGCGAGTAGTCCTACCGCGCCGAGTGGATTTCCACGGGTCAACGTGCGCGCGGTATCCAAGCCAACTGCCTGGTCACGAAAGCTGTATATATAGGGCAGGTCAAAAAGAGCGAGAGGGCGGATTGCCATGCTTAAATTATATGCGATTGGAGGTTCAAACGCTTATTGAAATTTCATCAATCCGCGAGTGACAGGAAATATTCGTGGAAACGCGTATCACTTGTCAGTTCAGGGTGAAACGATGTCGCCAGGAGGTGTCCCTGTTGCGCGGCGACAATCCTTCCGTCTGGGACCGAAGCGAGAATCTTTGCATCGCCCTGGACCGCCTCGATGATCGGTGCACGGATAAAGACCGCGTGGTAATCATCTTTTGTCCCCGTAGCTTGCTTAACTTCAGGAACGTCAAGGTCTGCCTCGAAGGAATCGACCTGGCGCCCGAAGGCATTCCGTTCCACCTTGATGTCCATAAGTCCGAGCAAGGGCTGGTCGCGGCTGATATCCTTTGATAAAAAGATCGCACCCGCACAGGTTCCCCAAATCGCGTGGCGCTGACCGAACTGTTTCAGCGGCTCCATCAAGTTGTAAGCAACCGCCAGTTTGCCAATGGTGGTCGATTCTCCGCCTGGGATGATCAAACCGTCCAGACCCTTAAGATGTTCAGGCAGGCGCACTTCAGCCGTTTCCACGCCGAGGCGCTTAAGCATTGTAATATGTTCAGCGAAATCGCCCTGGAGGGCAAGTACACCAATTTTCATAGTTTAGCTTTTAGCAATTAGCTTTTAGCAATTAGCGTTTAGCTATTAGCGGTTAGCAAAGCCAAAAGCTAAATGCTAATCACTAACTGCTAACGATTACCAACCGCGTCCCGCGATCTTTTCGGCTTCGGGCATCTGCGAAATGTTCCGTCCCACCATCGGCTCGCCGAGATCCTTACTGACTTCCGCGAGGATGCCCGCGTCCTGGAAGTGCGTCACGGCTTTGACGATTGCCGCCGCGCGCCGGGCAGGGTCACCGCTCTTGAAGATACCGGAACCGACGAACACGCCATCCACGCCAAGCTGCATCATCAACGCCGCGTCTGCCGGAGTCGCTACTCCACCCGCCGCGAAATTGACAACAGGCATGCGTCCTAGTTCCTTCGTCTCTTTAATGGTTTCGTATGGCGCGCCTATTTCCTTGGCATAACTCATCAGTTCTGCATCATCCATCGTGGTCAGGCGGCGGATCTCGCCCAACACCGTGCGCGCGTGGCGGACCGCTTCCACTACATCGCCTGTCCCGGCTTCGCCCTTCGTGCGGATCATCGCTGCGCCTTCACCGACGCGTCGCAGTGCCTCACCAAGATTGCGGCAGCCGCACACAAACGGAACCTTGAAGTTGTGCTTCAATATGTGATTTGCTTCATCAGCGGGTGTAAGGACTTCGGATTCGTCAATGTAATCCACGCCGATCGCTTCGAGGATTTGGGCTTCCACGAAATGTCCAATGCGGCATTTCGCCATGACAGGAATCGTGACTGAATCCATGATCTTCATAATGAGGCCCGGGTCAGACATGCGCGCAACGCCGCCGTTCGCCCGGATGTCCGCGGGCACGCGCTCGAGTGCCATTACTGCACAAGCACCAGCATCTTCCGCGATCTTCGCGTGTTCAGGCGTGACCACATCCATGATGACGCCACCTTTAAGCATTTGTGCCAGTCCTTTTTTGACTGCAAAAGTACCAGTTTGTTGTTCCATAGAATTCTCCTATCTTAATTGGATTGGGATTTTACCATTGCAACACTGTAGTTTGCGTGGTCATCCAACACTCTCCAGCATAACGTCCAGGCATTCCAACAATTGTGTAATGTCTTCTTCTTCGATGGTCAAGGCCGGGTCGAAGCGGAGGATGTTCCCTGCAGGATAATAACCAACTAAAAAACCTTGCTCCAGCAACGCGTGGTAGGCGGAGGCAGCTGAATACTTCTGTTGCAATTCCAGGGCGATGAGCATTCCTCGCCCGCGCGCCTCTTTCACAATATCGTGTTTTTTCTGTAGCTGTTTCAATCCGTCCAGAAAACATTCGCCCTTTGCATTGCCTCGCTCGACCCAACCCTCTTCGCGAAATGTGGCGATCACCTCTCTAGCAATGCGACAACCCATTGGGTCGTTCTGATGCGACTGAACGTAATGGAATCTGCTTTCCTCCAGTTTCTCTGCGACATCCCGCTTCATCGCGACGGCGCTGACCGGGTAGCCGTTCCCCAAGCCTTTTCCAACCGAAATGATATCCGGCTGGATGTCATAGTGGTGGAACCCGAACCACTTCCCGGTGCGCCCCATCCCGGTTGTGATCTCATTCACAGCGATCAATCCGCCTGCCTGTTTGACGCGGCGCACAATCTCTTCGACGAGTTCCTTAGGTGGGAACTTGACAAACCCGATCCCGCTACCGCCCGGCTCGAAAATGAATCCGCCGATTCTTTCGAAGGGAATCTCATCCAAACAGTCACCGGCGCTCCAGTCAAACAAATACCATTCGTCGGGTTTCTTCTGCCCGGCAGAACCATAACTCCCAAGGTAGGAATTTTGGAAGGTAAGCAACAATGGCTTGGTTGTTATACGCCGCACGATTTGCACACCGCATTCGACTGCCTCGCTGCCTGAGCTGAGGAAAGTACATTTTCCATTTTCGATTCCAACCGCAGAGAGCACAACTACGGCTGCCTCTTCAGTGAGAGTGTTTGGATAACGCGTCCCGAGGTGAGCCACGTATTTCAATTGATCGTTAATCACTTGATTGATGCGTGGATGATTATGCCCCAGCGCAGTGCACCAAATGCCTGATTCAAAGTCAATATACTTTTTTCCATCGCTGTCATACAGGTGACAATTCTGCCCATGGACAAAATTGGTTTTGAAGATTTCGTGGCTTTTAAGAATGTGATCCATGCTTTTCCTCTTCAAATCTAATTCTAGGAGAAAAGTGGCATTAGTTAAGAGCCAATACTCACCAATCAGTAATAGTCCAATTTAATGGATTGACAGAATTAATCACGAATTGGCTCTACTTTCTTAAGCGAAAGAGCGATATATTTACCATACCAATATCCCCAGAGGTAAAAATGCGTATCCCACTCGACCGTCAAAGCGATGTACCGCTTTACCAGCAGATCAGGACTCACCTGCGGCAGGGAATCCTATCGGGCAGCCTTGCAGCAGATACCCGTTTGCCAGCCAGCCGCCAACTTGCTCAGGATCTGGGTGTGAACCGCATCACAGTCGAAAACGCGTACGCGGAATTAGAAGCAGAGGGATTGATCTTTACCAAGCTAGGCAGCGGCACATATATTCTGCCACCCGATCCACTTCCACCTCTTGCAAAAAAAAGCATTGACGCTCCCTGGCCACTTTGGCAGCAAAGTGTACAAGATAAAACCATGGGGAGCCGATTGCCAAATGGAATACAGAAAGCTCGACATCCACAGACAATCAGCTTCGCAAGTGGCATCGGTGATGCAAATTTATTCCCCGCTGAGGATTTTCGCAAGGTATTACAGACCGTCATGCGCCGCGACGGGATCGCAGCATTGGATTATGGAGAGCGCAATGGACATGGACCATTGCGTGAGAGCATTGCTCATATCCTTGCCAGCCAAGGTATACAGACACAACCGGAACATATTCTTATTACTACCGGTTCACAGCAGGCACTGTCATTGGTATCGCAGCTTTTACTCAAACCTGGAGACAA
>Ga0105104_10002777_pt1 | contig 12632 bp, 9 predicted proteins | sample PPLLaktember2015_3_FD_87034 | JGI IMG/M metagenome (GOLD analysis project Ga0105104, IMG submission 87034) | Freshwater sediment microbial communities from Prairie Pothole Lake near Jamestown, North Dakota, USA - PPLs Lake P7 Core (6) Depth... | ecosystem: Environmental > Aquatic > Freshwater >...
CATGAGGACGCTGCGGACTGGCGTAACGCCAAGCGGGCACCAACTCAAGGATGTGATGCCATGGAAGTACTTCGGCCAGATGACCGATGACGAGCTGAAGGCTGTGTGGATGTACCTGCAATCCTTGCCTGCATTACCGCAGGGCAAATGAAGAACCTAGAAAGAGACAAAGATGACTCCCCAAAATATCCTCACAATCGCAGGTAGTATTGCGCTTCTGATAGGTCTGTTTGGAGGTGGGGTGAAGGCAAAGGAGATAGAAATTCCTAAAATATCTATCTGGGCAAGGATTTTTTCAAGTGTAGTTGGGGTAGTACTGATTGGGATTGCTATCAGGCTCCCAAATCCGCTGCCATCAGTTGAGCCACCCACATCCACGCCAATCTCTATAGCAGAACCTGCGCCAACGCAATCGCAGATAATTGCTGCATCACTTACAACTGCACCGCCCATCTACCTTACGGACACACCAATTCCAAAATTTGCCTGGACGGTCTATTTTGAAATTGAATTTAAGGAAGGCTATTGGAAACCAGGAAATAATTCTTACCAGATTGTTGCCGATTGTCCTGACATCGAATTCCTGGGAGATATTGACAATCGCATAGAGTTTTCTGTTGATGAAAACGCTCAACTATTTCCAGACACGGTCGTTGAATTCCACTTTTTTGGCATTCCATCGCCAGACAATACAGAACCGAGCCTATCATCCATTAATCCTAATCAAAGGACCAAAATTATTTTGGGATACACAAACATAAGACTAGAACAAGCGACACAAGCAGTCAATGAGTGCCAGGTAAGGACGATTGTTAATGACAAATGGACGCTTCAAATGTCACCAATTGGACCGGCACCGGAAAATTGATCTAAACGTAAAGCTTAATGGTGACCATTCCCAATCATGGAAATACGACTGCAATCACTGCTTGCGCTTGAGCCGGGTAAGTGAAAACTGAATTACGGTAGATGGTTAATGGATTTTCCAACTTTAGTGCAGTGTGTTCAAGGGATACTTGCAGAGGAGATTGGCATGTCAAAATCAGAGTTGATCAAGTTAAGCGGCTGGGCTTTCATCCTGGGAGGCTTCAGTTTCGCAGCCATCCTGACCGGCTCAGACCTATTTGCAATTCCTGGATCGGAGATCAGCGCTATCCTGCTGGCGGTTGGGTTGTTAGGTTTGCGGGCCCGTTACGGCGAACATGTCGGTGGCTTCAGCAGGGCCAGTTTGCTGCTAGGCGCGAGCGGGCCTATCCTTTTGGTGATCGTCATCGCTATGGGTCTTTCCGGTATCCTGACCGAGACTCAAATTACCGAAGGTTTATGGGTACTGTTATTTGGAGGACCGGCGATCTCACTACTTGGCGTGTCCTTGTTTGGCTTGGCTGCATTAAGCAGTCAACCAATGCCCCGCATGAACTGGTTGCCATTTTTCGCAGGGATTTGGTATCCGGCCGTTTACTTCTTTCTGGCTGGCTACCTTTTCACGCATGATGGAGAATATCCGGGGCAATATCATGCAGCAATGCAAATCATATTTTTGATACAGTTTCTTGCCTTGTGCGCACTGGGTGCTGTTTTGGTCAGCGATACACCTCAGGAAATGACAACGGTCTGATTGGAACAATTGCATCAGGGCATGGGAGATAGTCTCTTTTCAAAACGACCACATTATGCTTTGTCACTTTTAGGCAGAAAAACAGGCTAGTCAGTATACAACATACAACTCGGAAGAATACTGGTGAAGTCGGGTCGGTCTGGCCGAAAGGAATCATTCATCTATGAAGCTAAAATCGGTCGCGTTTGTTTCCGTGTTGGGCTTCTGGACTGCGTTCACGCTTGCCGGAAGCGTATGGGTTTGGCTCTTTCTATTGGGACCAAACAGTATTACCCGATTGGATCTCATTCGGTCGAACAACATCCTGGTGCTCCTAATTGTGGCGCTTACAGTCTTTCTTTGCGGAGGCGGTCTTTGGGGATTGGGGATCGCCCGCCTGATGAACGCAGATGCCACATCAATGGTAATAGCCTGTGCGCTTTCATGGAGTGCCACAGTGTTTACCTTCGCAGGAGCGATAAGTTTCTGGGGCATCTCTCTGGGTTCCTTGTCCCAACTTGCATATATATTGCCCTATTTCCCCCACTCTCATCACTATTCCTTCCTCTTAATATTTGTCCCTGTCATCGGCATTGTCACGGCAATCAATGGATATGTGGTGACAGGCAAATTGGGATTCAAAGAATTGAGAAAATCGGTGGGGTTGTATGCAGGTCTTGCGGCGGCCCTGGGATTCCTGACTGTTGGATTGATATTGCTATTTGGTCTCGGCTGGGGAGTAGGGGAACGTCCCGGGAAGATGCTTTCGCTCCTGGAACTTTGCAATATCGGCGCGGCGCTGGCTGGAGGGATGGCGCTTGGATGGGCATTGAATAAATCAAGAATCAGATTGGATGGCTAGCCATATACTTGTATTTATTTAGGGCTCGCTTTTGAGAAAAATCCATAGGAGATATAACATGTCAACTCAAGCCAAAGTTGCTCACCGCAAAGAGAATTTTTTTGAACGCAGTGCCTGGGTATTTTTCTTGGTGATCGGTGTGCTTGAAATTCTGTTCGGTTGGGGCGATATGATCGCCGGGGTTGAAAACGATCCGGCGATACTTATCAGCATCACAGGAAGAACGCCAGCCGAATTGAAAGCCCAGGACCCAGTGCTCTACGCTGCCATGGATCATCAGCAAAAGGTCATTGGACAAATCTTATGGATCACCGGCGCGCTGATTTTCATCATTTCGCTAACTGCCTTCCGCCACGGGGCGCGCTGGGCGTGGTTCACGTTTTGGTTAATCCCGGTGAGTATGGCCCTCGGTGCGGTTTCATCGTATAACATCCGTTTGCCGGGTGAATCGCTGGTGCCGCCTTTCTATTCGGCGAGTCTCTTCACCATACTCACCGTCCTCTGGCTGGCTCTATCCTCCAGGAAATATGTTTCAAACGGAGACCGTGGCTAAAGAGTCAAAATCATGTTGGCGAGTCAAGCTGATTACTCGAAAAAAAACAATTGGTCTCTCGAGAGGCGTATAATGATGTTACCCACATCGCACCACCCATCCATTGTATTGCGCAGAGCAGGAACGGAATGAGGAATCGAGCATGAACACTCAAACCGAAACTCATACTCGCCTTCATGGAAGATGGCTTCTGATCGCGCGGCTGGCATGGGCGGCCATGTTTATAACACTGACCGTCATGTATGCGTTTGGCTTCCTGGCTGTGCATGAGACGCTGTCCACAATTTGTGAAGCAGAGCCATGCAGCCTGAGAGTGCAGATCCGCCCCACGGACGCGGGAGAAAAAGCTGTGCGTTGGCCGGGCCCCCCTGTGGGTTTTGCTGATCGCTTGCGCCCGGACCAGGTCGAAGGGCCTGAGAAGCTGGGGCTGTCGCTCGACCAGTACGGCTGGCTGGGCGCCCTGCAATTGGGAATCCCCGCGCTGATCCTATTGCTGATCGCCGCTGGACTGTTTTGGTGGATGTCCAACGACTGGATGGTGCTCTTTGCCTCCATCATGGTAGCGACCTTCGCCGTGCACAATTCGCCGCTGCCGTTCGCCCTGCTGGTTCTCCAGCCTGCCTGGGAATGGGTGGAAAGCTTAGCTGGTCTTGTAGCGTTAAGTTGTCTGCTGATATTTCCCCTGATCTTCCCGACCGGTCAGTTTGTGCCGCGCTGGACGCGTTGGATGGCATTATATGCAGTCGCTAGCGCGGTCATAGCCTCGTTTCTGCCCATCTTGGAGATTTTCGGTGATGTTTTAGGGAGAGTCTTCATTGGGCTCCTTGTTTTGCTTCCCTTTGGCTTAGGCATCTATGCTCAACTGTACCGCTACTTCCGGGTGGCGCGACCGGCCGAACGCCAGCAATTCAAGTGGGTTGTCCTCGCGCTGTCTGGAGCACTCGTTATCCAGTTTGCTGTGTTGATCCCATTGAACGCGCTGCTGACCTCTCCGGCTTTCAGCGCTGATCCCGCGCGGGCGCTCGTTCTCTCTGCAATTCCAGATACCCTTTGGCAGGTAAACAACCTTTTTATCGCGGTCTGCATCGTCATCTCTGTCTTGCGTTACCGGTTGTGGGATATTGACATCATCATCAATCGCGCGCTCGTTTATTTCACGCTGACTGGCATCATCGGGGGACTATACATACTTGTTGTTGGATCATTGGGCAGTCTAATGCAGAATCGGAATGACGTCGCCGCTACGGCAGTCGCATTGCTCATCGTAGTGGCTCTCTTTCAACCTTTGCGCCGCGCTCTGCAGAACGGCGTAAATCGGCTCTTGCGCTTCGATCCCGGCAAGCGTGAAGAATCTCTATTGTCAGAATCTTCGGTTCCATCAGAGGAAGCACATGAAGCAAACGTCCAAATTCACGCAATACCTGAACCGGATCTATCATCCCATACCCGACTTCATGGTAGATGGCTCCTCATCGCGCGGCTGACATGGATCGCCATTGCGATCTTGGCGATGGTCATATACGTTGCTGCTGCGCCCGTCGCATTCAATCAAATGCGATTCGGTTGCGGTCTAGAGCCTTGTTATGCGCCCTCCCAAATCAGCTCAGAGCCAGCAAACTCACTACCGGAGCAAGTCAGGCCACCCCGTGACTTTGATGGGTGGGTCCACACGATTTTGGAGGCCACGTTCCGGCTTTTGAGCTTGATCGTTGCCCTCCTCATTTTTTACCGCCGGTCAGATGATTGGATGGCGAATGTAGCTTCGATCATGTTGGTGACAATCTTCGTGGTCTTTTCGCCCTCGCCAATGATGCTGGCAAATGCCCAACCGCTGTGGCGTTGGCCGATCATACTGCTGCGGGCAATCGCATTAACGTCGACCGTTGGCCTGTTCTATCTGTTCCCAGATGGGCGTTTTGTGCCGCGCTGGACACGCTGGTTGGCGATTAGTTTACTGGCGTTGATTGGCGCCTTGGTTGCGGCAGGCGCTCCCTTCAAGACTGGTTTACCGGTCTTCATTATTGCTCTCGCCACTGGCGCGGGCTTTCAAGTTTACCGTTATCGATGGGTATCTACTCCCCTCCAACGCCAACAGACCAAGTGGGTTGTACTTGGCATCACAGGTATGGTTCTGCCACTGCTTGTTTTCTTCATTTTTGGCTATCTTAATTCATCGTTGAACCCGCTACAAAGCAATGAACCGATATTGTCGCAAGGTGCGGCTGTTTTCACTATGGTGGTGATATTTTGTGTAATTATTCCGCTATGCTTTCTGCCTGTGACGTTGGCGTTTTCGCTGTTGCGCTACCGGCTGTGGGATGTGGACATCCTCATCAACCGCACGCTGGTCTACGGCGCGCTGACCGCGAGCGTAGTCGCTTTGTATGTATTGATCGTGGGCTGGTCTAGCATTGGTCTGCAGACCCAAAACAACCTGGCGGGCAGCGTCTTCGCTGTTCTGGTCATCGCTTTTCTATTTCGACCTCTGCGTCAACGCCTGCAGCGTATTGCGGATCGCTTCGTGCCCGTGCCGCAGACTGCATTGCCTGCGGAGCAACACAAACATCAAATTGCTATCCCAGAAGGCCAGAGCGCGACGGATACCAGATTGCGCGGTCGCTGGCTTCTCATCGCACGGCTGGCATGGGCAATGGGGTTTATAGCATTGACTACCATGTATATGTTTGGCTTCATTGAGGTGCGTGAGGCGCTATCCACAGTTTGCGAAGAAGAGCAATGCACACTGAATCAGCAGATCCGCCACACCGAGGCGGGAGATCAGATCATGGGCTATCTTGCGCCTCCCATCGGCTATGCAGACCGTCTCCGCCCCAACCAAGTGGAAGAGCTTGAGACGCTCGGCCTGCCACTCGACCGGTACGGATGGCTGGCCGCGCTCCAGATGGGACTGCCCTTGCTGGTTTATTTGCTGATTGCCGCGGGACTGTTCTGGCGGAAGTCCGATGACTGGATGGTGCTCTTTGCCTCCGTCATGGTGGCGACCATTCCCATTGGACCTGTACCGCTGCTTTTTACGTTGGCGGTTCGCCAACCTGCCTGGGAATGGGTCTTCGACTCAACTGGTATGGTAGCGATAAGCTGCTTCCTGATATTTCCCTTCATCTTCCCGACTGGGCGCTTCGTGCCGCGCTGGACGCGTTGGATGATATTATTTGATATTGCTTTCGCGGTCATCGTAAGCTTGTTTCGGGATTTCATTTCGGGAAATCCAGATGCAGAGGATGTAGTCTTCGTCTACCTACTTACCGCGTTTGCCACGGGTATCTATGCCCAACTCTACCGCTACTTCCGGGTGGCGAGCCCGGTCGAGCGCCAGCAGCTCAAGTGGGTCATCGTCGGACTGGCGGGGTTCGTCAGTATCGCGGTCGCCGTGCTGCAACCGCTGGACGCGCTGCTGACCTCCCGGGCAGTGGGTATGGATCCTGCAAGGGCGCTCCTCCTGTCTGTCATTCCAGACACCATCTTTCAGGCGATCCTTCTTTTTATCCCGGTCTCCATCGCTATCTCTGTCTTGCGCTACCACTTGTGGGATATTGACATCATCATCAACCGCACATTGGTCTACGGCGCACTTACGGGTGTTGTGGTCAGCGCGTTCGTGATCCTCGTGGGCTTTTTAAGTGTACTCTTCCAGTCGAGTGGCAATTCGATCATTGCCATCGTTGCCACGGGTTTGGTGGCGCTTTTGTTCAATCCATTGCGCCAGCGATTGCAGCGCGGTATCAACCGTCTCATGTACGGCGAGCGCGATGAACCTTATACCGCGCTCTCGCGCTTAGGCAGACGATTGGAAACGACTCTCGCGCCCGAGTCTGTCCTTCCGACGGTTGTGACGACAGTACGAGATGTGCTCAGGCTGCCTTATGTGGCAATTTATCTACAACAAGATTCGCATGGATACAAGATTGTCGCCGAATCGGCCTCACCCGTATTGCGCATCGAGAATGGACGGATTCGCGTTCCGGGCATGGAGCGCGAGGGACGATGTATCCCATTGATTCACCAGGGAGAAACGGTCGGCTACATCGTTCTCGGTCCACGCTCACCCAACGAGGCGTTTAGCACCACAGATCTAAACTTGTTGCAAGATCTTGCTCCCCAAGTGGGAGTCGCAGTCCATGCAGTGCGTCTCACTGCGGATCTGCAGCGCTCGCGCGAACGATTGGTCCTGGCACGTGAAGAGGAACGCCGCCGCCTGCGCCGCGACCTGCATGACGGGCTGGGTCCGCAACTCGCTGGGCTCGCGCTCAAACTGGAGACCCTGCGAAACCGTATAAATGGCGACCCGCTCACAGACTCAATTCTGGCTGATCTCGCCAAACAGACCCAAAATGCCACTGCGGACATTCGCCACCTGGTCTATGAGTTGCGCCCGCCCACGCTGGATGAACTGGGTTTGGTGATGGCCCTGCGGGAGGGAGTAACACAATTTTCCCAGCAGGGCAGCAACGACTTGAATTTTACGCTCGACGCGCCTGAAAGCCTGCCTGCGCTTCCCGCCGCGGTGGAGGTGGCTGTCTATCGCATCACGCAGGAGGCGTTGACCAATGTTATCCGCCACGCTGGGGCACACAATTGTTATGTTCGCCTCAGTCTGGATGAGTCCGCGGGATTTTTGTGTTTGGAGGTCCAGGACGATGGGAAGGGGCTGCTCATGAAACGGCGTGTAGGCGTCGGCTTGAACTCGATGCGAGAGCGCTCCGAAGAGTTGGGCGGGACGTTTACGATCACACCCATCCTGACCGGCGGCACTCTCCTGACCGCGAAACTGCCATGCAAATTGGACCTCAAATTCGCGGCTCGAGATGCAGTTGTCTCATCTGATGAGGAGCGATAGGTATGGACTCAGACAAAATCCGCGTCCTGATCGCCGACGATCACCCGTTGTTTCGCGACGGCATGCATGGGCTGCTGGATTCTGTCCCTAATACGGAAGTAATTGGAGAGGCAGCCAGCGGTGAAGATGCAGTCACTCTGGCAGAAAGCCTCCAGCCTGATGTGATCCTGATGGACATCAAGATGCCGGGCATCAACGGTCTGCAAGCCATGCGCGAGATTTTGCATACCAGTCCGCACATTCGCATCCTGATCGTTTCGATGCTGGAGGATGATGATTCGGTCTTCGCCGCCATGAGGGCGGGAGCGCGCGGGTACGTGCCCAAGGGAGCCAATCAGACGGAGATGCTCCGCGCCATCCGAGCCGTGGCAAATGGAGAAGCCATCTTTGGACCAGGCATTGCCCAGCGACTGATCGGTTTCTTCTCGGCCTCGCGGCGATCCGTGGAACCAAAGATTTTCCCCGAACTGACAGGACGCGAATCAGAGATTCTTGTGCTGATTGCCCAAGGGCGGACGAATGAGGAAATTGCCGGGCAACTCGTACTCAGCCTGAAAACGGTGCGCAATCACGTCTCGAATATCTTCAGCAAACTGCAAGTGGCGGACCGCGCACAGGCCGTTATCCGGGCACGGGATGCGGGGCTGGGATAGGTAAGGATGAGCGAGGTAACTATCAGGCAAATTTCCCAAGATGATATAGAGAGCCTTCATTCCTGTCTTGACAGCGTTGCCCGGGAACGCAAATATCTTGGGTTTACCGAGGTTGCCCCCATAGAAGAAACACGTAAATCGCTTGTGGAAGACATGGAACGAGGTGTCATCAGGCTGATTGCCCTCAATGAATCAAAGGTGGTAGGGTGATGTCATATTGGGCCCGACAGATGGGAGGGATTTACTCACGGCGGTTGGCTTGGAATGGGAGTACTTAGAGAATATCGGGGCAGGGGATTGGAAGCGCTCTCCTCCATCAGGCGCTGGCGGAGGCGAGACATCGAGGCATGGAAAGAGTGGAACTTAGTGTCTTTGCTCCCAACCTTACAGCCATCCATCTCTACGAGAAATTTAAGTTCGAGTTCGAGGGTCGAAAGAGAAGAGCCCGGAAACTTGACGGAAGCTACGACGATATCATCGTCATGGCGCTGATTTTTGATTAGGCATGCAGATGAGTCCGTGGGCTGCCACAGAAAGTAAGAATAAGAAGATATGTTCCAGATCATCATCGCCAACCAAGACAAGCATACCCAGCCGATCCGTGAGTTGTTCTGGGAATACCTGCAATGGGCAAACGCGAAAGTGGAGGAAAATTTCGGGGTCAGCTTTGACATTGTCACCATGCTCGAGGAGGACATGAACACCCTGGGGAATTTTATGCCACCTAAAGGACGATTGCTGCTGGGCTACGTGGAAGATCAGCCGATGGGGATTGCCTGTCTCAAGGCACTTGTGAATAGCATTAGCGAAGCTAAACGAATGTATGTTCGTCCGCAGGCTCGAAAAAGAGGTCTGGGCCGCGCGTTACTCAATCAGCTATTGGAGGAAGCTAGCCACATCGGCTACGAGCGAATCCGTTGGATAGCGCTCGTTTCATGACAGAGGCTCACCAACTCTATCGCACCAGCGGTTTCCGAGAGATCGAAGCTTATGAGGGCAGCGAGATTCCAAACGAGTTCCAGAGTCATTGGATTTCATGGAACGGGATTTGCCGGGGAGGACATGAACTCAACCATCTGCCCGATTTGATTTCACGTCAATTTCGCCCAATGGCTTTGTTGCGGTTACAACTGGACCAGAATCTGCTCGGCGCGACATAAATCTGATATACGGGTATAAATTTAAACCCGCAGTTGTAAATTAGTATACCTGTAATATTCATAAAAACAGGCGAAATGCGTTCCGCCTGTTTTGCTTTAAAAGCAATCACCATGCCAGATGTGCTGATAGTTTCATGAAACCATTCCCAAAAACGACCAGACCCCACTCCCCGTTTTTTTAAGAACACGGGGAGTGTTTGTTTTAGCAGAGTGTATCGATTCACATACCCCAAGAAGAGACCTCATGAAGTGATAGGAATTAACCGGTTTCTCCTAAAGTTACTCTGGCGCACGCAACAATATCAGTGTTACACCCATCGTTGCCTTTAATAAACAAGGGCCCCAAAGAAGGGCCCTTGCCTATTGACTTGTGGGCCGAAGCCCACCTGACATCCTACTCTTTACTTGAAGAGCGCCATGATCTGATCGAACACGCCGTTGAGAGTGTCGACGGGCTTCTCGCCTGCTTCGACCATGTAACCATATTTTGCGATATGCAGGTTGAAGAGTGCAAGCCCCTGGGCGTTATCATCCTTAATCAGTTCTGCGCGATGACAGCCACCACAGGCTCGTGTAGCGGGGCCGGTGACATAAGCTGGCACATCGCCGATGGTTCTATCCTTGCCCTTAAGCACATCGGACGCGGAAAGTAAACCGGGCAGCGACTTGGACTGACTCGGCACATTGTTGGTACCGGCAACATGGCAGGCCTCACAATTGGTAATGCCATGCTTCGGGAATGGCATCTCGATTTCTGTCGCATACTTCTCGGCTTGGACCGGATCGGTGAAATCGATATCGCCAACATCGAATTGCTGGGACGAATGGATCGCATGGATATAGGAGTCGATCGAGCGCGACTGCAATTCCAGGTGAGAACCGCCAGCTTTTGTAATGTGGCACATCCGGCAGACAACGACATTCCCGCCTCGATCCGCCGAATGGAAGTTTATGGCCAGCGCCGCGTGGCAGTCATTACAGCCATCAACCTTGACGATGGGGCTGTAGAACGTATCATTGAATCTATTTGTGGCGAGATCAAAGGTCCTGGAGGGAGCATTGAGGGCAACCATGACTTCATCCGCGTTGACCAATTCCGGCATAACCGCAATTTCCACTCTCTTGACCCTGCCATCCTTGATCATATCCGCCCAGTCAGTCAGGTCAGCGGTGACTTCCCACTTCCCGTCTGCCGCTGAGACTGTCGTAAAGCGTGGATTCGCATCCTCACCATCCATAACAAATTCCAGGGCTCGGCTGTCTTTGGAGTCGATCGTGCCATCGCCATTGTCGTCCTTAAGTCTTTCGTGCGGGCCAACCAGGTAATCTTTGGTGTCCCAGCCATACAGACCGACCATCACGGTGGGTGAAATGGTCTTGACATCCAGATCAATGTCCTCGGAAGCAGCCGCGCTGAATGAGAAGGTCAGCTTATTTTCGGCAAAGGAGGCCTTGTCAATCTTGACGGTAACAACATCCGAGATTTTTTTGCCATCAGCGGTGTAGATCGCCTTGTCATAACCGGTATGGATTTGATTGAAAGGTTTAGCAGTCTTCCCTTCCCCCACACCATGGCAACTGGTGCAGTCTATCGTATCCAAATCCATTGACTCATGGATTGCCGGGGGCAAGATGGTCTTCAGCGCAAGCTTGGTCGTATCATAAGACGGCTCTTCTGCGCCCTCATTGACAGGTCCTACTGCACCTGTCACGGGGTGACAGCTCTTACAGGTCGCTGTCGTGAACTTAGCATCCGACAATATGGTATCCAGTTTGCCTTCGTGGCAGGTCACGCAATTCGACATGGACTGAGGATAGGGGAACTCCATGGCGTGCGACATGTGCACGTCATTCATCAGCGTCGTCTTATAGGCGTACTGCGCTTTCAGTTCGGGGGTTGCAGCCTCTTCGCCTGCCTCGAGATACTCAGCCGCCTTCTCCGGGTTATCCACCAGAAGCTGCCATTCGAAATGGCCGCCCTCAGTGTTATCCAGGTGGCAGGCTTTACAGGTGATGAAGTCGGTTTTGGGATCCAGATCTACCTGGCCATAGATGTTGCCATGCTTGAGATAGGGATCCGAGTGGCATTTCTCGCAGCCAGCGTTATTGGCGGCAGAGACGTAATTCGTGCCTTTGCCGGTTTTTGAGATGGCTGCATACGGGAACTGGACCTGTTTGATGCGCGCTGGCAGGCTGCCGACCTGTTTGTCATAGCCGTAGACGACGATAATGCCATCCACCTGGCTGAGATCGGTGTAATCGACAAAGGCTTTGTCTTTGGCATCCAGCTCGACCAGCGTGCTGGTGGTCACGCCGCTTTTGTCATCGTAGGCCAGTTTGCCTTTCAGGGCTAGTCTCCCAGCGCCTTCGAAAGCCGTGCCCGTATAGGCCGCAAAGTAGATATTCGAATTTTCAACCGAGGCCCCACTGATCGGTTTGCCATCCTTGGTCATCTTGAAAGCGACCACGGTTGTATCCGTTTTGTCGCCAGCGGCGGCAGTGAACTTGTAGGTCACGTCCGTCACCTGGATCACGCCATCCTGATACAACCGATTATAGGATCCCTGATGTTCTTCACCAGCATCGCGATGACATCCAGCACAAGTCTCAAATTGAACCGCGGCTTGTTCGGACACAACAGCCGCGGAGCCTGCCGGGCCAGCAGGGCCGGCCGGGCCGGCGGGGCCAGCAGGGCCGGCAGGTCCTGCGCAGGCAAACAATGCGGCGGCAGCCAAAAGCAGGGCGCCACCAAGTACAAGCATTTTCTTTGTGGACATTGTATTGCATACTCCTTTTTTAAATTTTGAGGTTAGGCGACTTTCTTTCAGTTTATTGTTATCGGGTTGAGTGCGCCTCCTTTTTGATGGCTTTAGCATCTACACACTGAATTCAGCGAGTTTGTCTTACAAGTATATTGATGCTGAACATTGACCCTCCAATGTATATACA
>Ga0105104_10002778_pt1 | contig 12631 bp, 11 predicted proteins | sample PPLLaktember2015_3_FD_87034 | JGI IMG/M metagenome (GOLD analysis project Ga0105104, IMG submission 87034) | Freshwater sediment microbial communities from Prairie Pothole Lake near Jamestown, North Dakota, USA - PPLs Lake P7 Core (6) Depth... | ecosystem: Environmental > Aquatic > Freshwater >...
AGGGCGATATGGACAAATTAAGAGAAATGAGTTACAATGACAAGCGCAAATCCTCCGTCGCTACTGCTATGGAGGACAGGTTAAAACCGTTAAGGCCGTTTACACAGTTACTTGAACATACCCGCGGAAGCAAAAAACGAAGCTTCGGATTTGAATTTCTATGCTTACTCCGGCGGTTATCAAGCTTGCTTTGACAGTTTTCAAGCTTACTCCGTCTCATATCAAGCTTACTAAGAGAGTTTTCAAGCTTACTCCAACAGTTTTCAAGCTTGATATAACAGTTTTCAAGCTTACTATGTCGCATATCAAGCTTACTATAAGAGTTTTCAAGCTTACTCCGAGGGTTTTCAAGCTTACTATATCGCATATCAAGCTTACTATTTGAGTTTTCAATTTTCTTTATAGGACTGAATCCCGCGAAATCGCGGTTTTTTAGTTAAAAAAGGGCTTTGGTTTTCCGTATCAGGTTATAAGACGTGGTTCAAAAAGGATGTTGAAAAAAAGCAACATCTATTATAGATTTTTTCTACGAAATCTGGAAAGCAAGAATCAAACACAAAGGTTTTACCGTGCCGATTATCGGTGAATACCAGTCCCATTCATACTCGATGGGATAATATTCGGAGTCGTGGTCAAGCGAACTTGTCTGCCTGCCGTTCTTGTCAAAAGTTGCCTCGCCTGACCAGCCGCTATCCTCATAGACATTTCTCATATTATCATTCTTTTGTTCTCTCGGATAACTTTCCATTTATATAAAGTTCGGTTCGTGCTGGTTCTCCTTTTTGCCCTTCTTCTTTATGAATATATATTGTTTTATTTTGCTTAGCTTCCCATGTTATATTGTAAGAATTTCCATCGGTAGAATATTTAATTTTATCAAAATAATCCATTACATTAGGGCCTTTAGGCAATTTATTCGGATATATACTTTTTAACAGTGGCTCTTTCAAAATGTTCAAATTATTTGGATATGCTCCATTATCCTTGTAATAATCATATAATTCTTCTCTGACGTTGGAGTTCAATAATGACATATCTGAGTGACGAATCATTTCTATTCTTGTGTATGTTATTATTCTTATCACATATATCGCAATATAGCATGAAAGAATCGCTATAAACACGACAACAATAAAAATAAACCACAACTTTTTTGCACCAACTTTTAATGAAGACATAAAAGACTATTCCTTTTATTATTATCTGATTTTTGTGCAATATTTATCGATGGCTTGCCTTTGTGATTGTTTGCAGCTATCATAACAATTAACAAATGGATTAAAAGCATTTTTTATTCCCTGGATATCTGCCCTTTTATCCTCGCTTTTCGTATTGTGATTTGTTTCATTTGTTTAATTCGTCAATTCTTGTTTCCTTCCATTTGTATCTTTCTTCATATGCCTGCTGTGGAAGCGTGCCCTGTAAATCACCAATATCTGAACTCCATCCTATAAAGTTAAAGTTGGAATCGAAACAGTAAGCTGAGGGACCGGAAGCTAATGTGCGGCCTCGCTCGCCAAGGCAAAAGTAGTAAATGCGTCCATTATTATCAGCTTTGAAAATTGTTTTAGTTTCCGGCTTCCAATCCAGATAAGAGCTCAAGTTTTTAACGCTTTCCGGTGGTTCAGCTTTTAAGTAATAAGATTTATTCAACGAACGGATGTGAATCTGAATGAGCATCACAACGAGAATTACAATGAATATGCAAAGAACTATTATATACTTCTTTATATTTGACATAATAATCTCCGCCACTTCTTTCCGCCAATCTATTCCCACATAATAGAAATAAATATCATGTGGGGGCGTTTGCCAATATTGAAAACCATATTCATATATATATCTTATTAGTATCTACAATATTAATGTCAATTCACATTATGGATATACTTCTTCACAAGCTTTGGCGCAAGGAACAAAAGGCGATAACATTCCAAAACCTGCACCAACATAATCTGCAGCAATGTCTTTTAAGGAATCTTTTGGATTCCAAGCACCAAAAATAGATTGCAGTACCTCCCACCCAACACCGATCTCAATTGAACCTGCGGCCCCAAAATCCTTGGCTAAGTTGCATGAAACATAGCAATGCTTGAAATTGTCGTTCCTATTATGGAATCGGCCATCATCCTCAAAGCAATCATTAAAAGCTTGCACTGATCTTATAAATGGGATAAACCAAAGAGAACCTTCATTGCCATAAACAGCGGAATATTTTTTATAAAGCCCAAGTCCAAACAAGGATTCTCTGCTTTTATTTATTGATACTGAAATGTCAAGAATATCTCCCGGACCTTTTGCCATTCCTAATAATAAATCAGCAGACACATAATACATACTTATACTATTTGCCAGATCCCGAGCCCTATCCAAAGCACCCCATAATTCGCCAGATGGGTCTCGTCTGTTTATCGGGTCGTTGTTGCAATACAAATAAACGTGTAAACTCATCGGTTCAGTGAATTGGCCTGCGACGGGGTCTCTTGTTAAAAATCTACCGCCGGAATAGTTGCGGGCGTTACAATAATAGCCAGCCAATTCATCTTCCGCATAATAACCTGCCCAGCCGAACCAATTATCGATATTCTCATCTGTTTCAGTGCCCGTAGTCCCGCCGTAGGGCGTATAAAAGTAGCTATTCACCACTGTGCCATTTACATCAACGATTTGTCTTACACTGCCTAACCTATCATGCAGATAAAAATACCTTGGCGCATTATAACTTCCATCATGTTGAATAAGAATTTGGCTGACTCTATTTATTTCTAAGGAAAAGCAGAGATGGCTTCATTCGGATATTTCTGCTTTAAAGTTTTATAATAAGTTACTGCTTCCTCAGGTCGGTCTAATTCCCTAGCGGTTCTATAGGCCGAACGATAAAGTAATGCCATTGAATAATCATCGGCGGTCGTTGGCTGTGCTTTAATTAAGGCGGTATATAACTCATATTCTCTTTTTAAACTACTCATTCTATGCACGTCAAACGACGAATCCACAATCCATGATTTTGTTTTATTCTTCTCAATAAGGTTAGCGGCAGCTGCTCCAAATAATTCATCATTGATGTCGCTGGTTATCAATGCGCCCATTTGCATCGTATAAATCGCCTTTTCAGTTATCTCAGATGTTGCCCAGTCAATCTTGTTTAATACTGCTTCGGCATTTGAACATATATCGTGCGCTTCTTCTGTTTGTTTGGCATTTACCATTATTCGCGCAGCTTCACGCCATCCTTCTATTGCAAAATCGACTAATTTTCGCCGGCCATTTTCATCGAAAAAAGGTCCGAGCTTAAAAACATCTTCTGAGTACGACCGGTTCAAAGTTGCTGCTTCAAGATACAAGTCGTCTTTGCATAGTATATCTCCGGCAATCCACATTGTCTTTCCATATTTATCGCATGCTGCTATAAGATATTCCTGTGATAGATTTGTATTTCCTTTGAGGCGCTCTGCAATTAAGCTTTTTGCTATCATAACAGCCCGATTGCAGTCGCTTCTTGCCGATTCCGGGTTTTCAAAGTAAATAAGACCCGCTCGAAGCCGATGAATATTTATCCTCAAAATATCATTCGCGTCATCGCTGGCCAATACAGCGTCCATCAATTGTATGGCTGCATTGTTGTTTCGCTGGTGCATTTCAGATATTGCTTTTTGATACAATTCATCCGTGCTTGTAGCTGCAAAAACATCCGCAAGACACAAAACGATTACAAAACCCACCAAACTGCCTGTTTTAATTATATTTTGTGTTTTCATATTTCACTCCTAAATTAATGTTTTATTGGAAATGAGAATTTACATTTCAGTTGTATCTTTCCTACCACAAATATTAATAGGCGTACACCTAAAATTAGGGCATCTATTTTCCTGTGCACATACATTAGTCGTGCAATCAAAAGTATGGGAACAAATATTAAGCTTATTACACCAGTTGGGAGCATCTTCTGTTCCGGTACAATTATCTATCTCACCATTACATAGATCTCCGTTATTACAAATATCATTGCCGGGACAAGTATTATTTTCATTTGGACCACAATGAAATCCAGGCGTGGGTGCTGTGCAATCATCTTCATTACACCAACCTATATTACAAGCAGGACATGGTGGTGGTTGCGGACAGCCAAAAGCTTTCCTGCTCAAATATGCCGAAAATACCAAACCTGCAAAACCAATGCACCTATACCCGGTTTGTTTAAGAAACTCACGGCGCGATGATTTCATTAAAGAAGGACATTGCTTTTTTGATTTTGCCGCTAAAAGTGATTTCTGTTGCCGTTTTTTATCTTTCATAATGTGAAATCCTTTCTTTATTGCAATTTTCTTTTTTGCCACCGCAAAAATTGATTAAAAAAAACAGTATCTGTTTTACTGATTTTTTTAATGTGTCTGGATGTAACTATATGCAATATGCGTATTGCTTTGCAGTATCCAAGCGGTGGTCTTAAAAGATTATCACTCTCTTGCCAATTAGCTGCAATACAAGTGCCACAACAAATTTGTTTGCTCTTGCATCTAACACAACGTATGCCAAAATGTTTGTGCTGATACTGATAGTTGTATGCATTCCGAATCCGATTATTGAATCCTCCCCAAATGCTGCCAAGGAGCAAATTTTTATGTACCCTCAAACTGCTGCTGAACCGATGACACGGCCATAAAAATCCATGAATATCGACCAAAACGCTTCCGCGTCCCGCACCACAACCAAAGTGATTTTCAGTTTTCTTTTTATTTAGCCGCTCAACATAGGAGTCAAACGGAGAAAGCACCAGATATTGTTTTCGAGATTTCATTTGCTTCCAGTGCTCTTCAAGAATTTCATTGAACTGGTCTTTAAAAATATGTAGTTTTTCGGTATTAAGCCATTTATCCGATTCAGCAAAAGCAAAGGCAACTTTCAAAAATCCTAAATTACAAAAATACCTGTAACTTTCTGCTAATTTATCTACTGTCTCAGAGGTAACAGTGCTTCTTGCATGAATTGTTCGCCAGCAGCTAAAAATCAAGGGAAGGTTTTTCTCTATCGTTTCCGCCGTCCCCCTGCCGTCTCGAAATTTCCTGTGGCGATTTTGCACTTCTGGACATCCGTCAAAGGAAAGATGAAGGCTAACACCCCATTTTCGGAAGAAATCATGATGTTTTTTTTCAAAGATGGTGCCGTTGGTGGTAATCCCGATTTTAACAGGTTTTCCCCGTTGATAACAATATCTTGTTGTCCAGGGAACCCATTCTTTCAAGAGTTCGAAAGCCAACAAAGGTTCGCCGCCTACTAAAGATATGCCCAATTCCGAATAATGACCGGAATTACGGACTAAAAACTTTACGGCCTGCCTGGCTGTTTCGATATCCATCGGTTTACCGGATAATTTGCCTTTAAAACAATACGTACAAGCTAAATTGCAGCGTTCAGTTATATCCATATCAATATGCGCAATTGGTAATTGTATCGAATCAGGTTCGGCATCGGGAAATGATATAGGTCTGTTTCCTAAGAGTGGAACTTTATAAATGTATTGTGATTTTGGTATTGTTGTTATCATCATTAGCCCGCTTTTCTTATTTTGATTGTGCCATCAACCGGTACAAATTCAATTTTTTGAGTTACTTTAGGCCTGTCCGTCGCGTCTTCCAGAAGTTTATAAATCAAACCTCTCCTTATAGCACAACTTATTTCCGGCAGGCAAATATCACTTATCCCGCCACAGAAATAGCGTACAGGACACGAATTGCATTTTCTCCTCGAATATTCACAATCGCCGAATATGTTCTTTATTAATGCCGCCACCAAAGACGATTGACTGCACCCTTGTAAATCTGCAACAGGTTTAACATTCCTTTTGTTGCCAAGGACAAGTATTCGTCCCATTGATTCGCTATCTATAAAGAGATTACTAATTCTATTCATTTGAATTCGGTTAATTATTTCCGTATAGATATGCGATTGCCTCGAAAGCAACTCTTTATGGCAATGGCATTGATACACAAAATCAGTAATTTCGGTTGCAGGATGTTTGTTTGCGTCTTTTTCCAGTTTATAATCATAGGTAAAGCCATCTTTGCCGAGGCAGTTCACAAGCTGCGAAAAAGTTTTTGTTGCTGTTTTAAGGTCAGATATCCATAAGGTCAAGTGGGGACAAAATCCCTCATTGAGCAAAGCCCCAAGGGCTTTCAAATCTTCACTTATCAGTACATATCTTATATGAGAGGAAAAACGCATGTAAGGTGATTCAATTGTTTTGAATTCGGCTTGATGATTATGAAACCATTCAAGTGGTGCGTCAATGCCCCAACTGATTCTAAAAGGATATTTTGAAATTTGCAGGGCCTTGAAAAATTCATTGAATTTTGACTGAATTATTGACATCGGCGAATAAATAACAGTATTCTTTACCATCATACTATTTGTTCTGTCCGGCCAAAATAAATAATCAAAATGCTTAAACCATGTTTTGAAACTATTAATGAGGACTTCCTGCTTGCCCTTTTCATCAAATACAATCACAAATGGTTCCGATTTCCATGCCTTTTCCCATTTTAGCTTTGGCCACTTGTCAGCGGGCTTTGCCTTGTCATTTTTTGCTATCAGGATTCGACTCTGCAGCAGTAAATTTATCAAATCTGATTTAAGGCGCTTTACTCCTTTGTCCTGTATCCGTTTGAAGAATTCGTTTACTTTATCTATTTCGCCTTCGATTTTCACGGGGGAAAAATATGTCTGATTAAAAACATAGCAGCCGCCGCCAGGCCGTTTAAGAAGACCAAGATACGGTGTAAGTTTCACAGAACCTTTATCGATACGACCGCATACGCGTTTTGGTTCCTGCAACGTTGTCATTTAATTTATGTCCAAAAACAAATTCAGGTTTTCTATAAACTATTTAGTTCCATTTTGAAGCTCATCTAATCTTAACGCGGCGTTAAAGGCATACTGACTTTTTGGATATTTCGTTACGACCTCACGATAGATTTCTTTGATTTTTTCTGATGTAATTGTTATATCTGGTTGACTCGCTTTGGCCTTTTCATAGCAATCCGCCTGTGCGAACAGGCAATAATCTGCATATATATATTCCGGGTCGGTCTGATAGGAATCACTAAACGCCTCTGCCGCTTTTAAATATTCACCAAGCTTCTGATAGCAATTCCCCGCACTGTAGCATGCCTCAGGTATAAGATTAGAATCCGGCAGTTCGGATATGACTCTGTCCCAAACCTTGACAGCTTTTTCAAATTGAATCTTTGCCTCATCTTTAAGGCCCGACTTTTCCTTTGCCAGACCTTCTCTTTCAAACCATTCGCCTATTATTAAGGCCGTCTGGGCCAGATCCGGGTTACCGGCAAAATTAGAAAACAATATATCAACGCCTTTATCTACACGCTCATAATCCTTAATGACGATATAATTCAATACGACCGCCCTTGCCATACCTATCTTTGCCTTTTCTGCAAATATGTTTGTCGGATAATTCTGGATTATTTTCTTATATACATATTTTTCTTGTTCAAATTGCCATTGCCATTCGAATCTTTCCGCAATCATACCTAAGGATTCCGGCAAATCCGAATGTTTTGAAAAATCAACGGCCATTTTATCTGCTGCCCCCTTCGCTGCTGTATATTCCTTAGCCATAACAAGCCGCATTGCTTCGCACCTTGATATTCCCAACTGCGCTTTAGCTGCAAATGTATTGTCAGGATAGTTTTGCAGTGTTATTTGATACAGGCGTTTTGCCTCGTCGAACTTGTCTTTCCATTCACAATGTCTTGTTGTCCAGTAAATCGCCTCCGGCAAAGCAGGATTATTAGCAAAATCCGTAATTAGTTTATCTGTCGCTGATCTTGATGCCTCGAAGTTGCCCGCATCCATAATATTGCAGATATTCTTCTGTGCCGTCGCTATATCCCCCTCCATTTCAGCAAGGCATTCTGTGGTCATTACAAAAACGACAAAAGCAATTATGAATGAAAGAGTGATTTTCTTAATCATTTTCCAAACCTCCTAGAAATTAGAAAATAAGCGCAAATATTTTCCGTATATGGGGACAATTCCGAACGCCAAATATCCCTGCCGATACTGCTCGCCTGTGTGTGTTTTTTGTTTTTCATAAAGCCGCTTTCTTCATTATGAAAAATCAATCTAATTGGAATTTACACCGCCAATGGCGATATGTCAATATTAAAAAAAATAAAAAATAGAAAACATTATATATCCTGCCTTGTCAAATCCCCTTTATTTCGCTAAAAAAAGGGTTCTTGGAACTTTTTTCAAAAATCTGGCTTGGCGAGGAAGATTCTTCTTAAGTTTAGAAGCCAGACGACGATAAGCCATTTGTTCTCCCGTAAGGGATGGCTAAGCCATTTGCGTCCCGCCATAAAAAAGGCGGGTAAATGTTGTGATGAAAAACTTTTTTTTGAAAGGAATTGCATATGCAATTTCCAAAACGTGAAAACGATGTTGTTGCTCTTGCCGACGTGATGATTGCCGGCCTTACCGCCCATCCTGGCGATTTTCCTTCCGTAACGCCCGCTTTGGTGACCGATTTAACGGCCCAATTAGACGGTTTCAGGGAATCGAAGACGGAACAGGAAAGCTCCAGAAGCGTGCTTCATATAGCGACCGCGACAAAAGATGACGGGTATGAAAATCTGGTTACGAAGATGAAAAACTGCCTGAAGAAAGCCGAGATCGACTGCGCAACATTGCCTGAGAATCTTTCGGAAATCGGCTGGGGACCGAGAGATGAGCCGACTCCTATCGCCCCGCCCAATTATCCCGGTAATCTTCGCTCGGTGGCTGAGGGAGTGGGCGAGATATGGCTTGCGTGGGATAAACCCGCATCGGGAAGCGGCGGAGAGGTATGGAACTATATAGTCGAAAGATGCGAAAAGCTGGCGGACGGCAATTTCGGGCCGTGGATACTTGTTCAGACAACTTATAATAATGAGGCCCACGTTATCGAACAGCCGTCAAATGCGAGATTGATTTTCCGCGTCAAGGCATCCAACGCGGGAGGCCTAAGCGCACCAAGCAATACCGTTTTAGTGGTTTTGCCGTAACCTCCTGAAAAGCAGGCAAACCCTTTCATTGTGCCCCTGTTCGTGGAAAGCAGGGGCACAATTATTTTACCTCTTTTAACATTTCAGCAGAGTTAAACCATCCTCGATTAAGTGACCCGAATTCATCTATTCCAGCCAGTCGCTTATGACTGGCTTTTTTGTTTCTTCTCAGCGGTTTAGAGATACGCTCTTTGCACGATAGAGATAATATTACTGTCCTGGTCGCATGACTAAGGGATTGTCAGGCGGGGATAATATGCTATCATTTACCCACTGTATTTATCCCGGTGAGCCGGGGTATGTTGAGGAGAATACCGTTTTTTAGAAAGGAAGGTATTTATGGGAAAGCAATTAATGAAAATCGTGGTAATTTCCATTGTTGCGCTGGTACTGGGCGTTTGGAGCGTCGCCGGGGCAGCGGAGGCGCCGCCTGTGAAGGTTGGGGCAATCTTCGCGATAACAGGCGGGGCGGCCAATCTTGGCGGACCTGAGGCGAAAACCGCTGAAATGTTAGTTGAGAAGATTAACAAGGAAGGCGGCGTCAACGGGCAAAAAATCGAGCTAATCATCAAGGACTCAGGCAGCAAACCAGAAAACGCCATTTCGCTGGCAAAGCAGCTTATCGAGGAAGAAAAAGTGCTGGCAATAATAGGGCCATCGACAAGCGGCGAGACAATGGCAATCAAGAATATCTGCGAGGAAGGCAAGACAATTCTGCTTTCCTGCGCAGCGGCTGAAACTATCGTTAATCCGGTGGCAAGTTATGTTTTCAAGACGCCGCAAAAAGACAGCGATGCCGCCAGGCGTATTTTAGAGGTTATGAAGGAAAAGGGCATTAAAAAGATAGCTGTTATCACAAGCAACGACGGCTTTGGTGTGGCTGGGGGTAAACAGCTTACCGGTCTTGTCGGTGAATACGGCATTGCAATTGACATTAACGAAACATACGACAAACAGGAAACCGACCTTACGGGAGTTCTCACGAAGGTAAAAGGCCGCAACGTCGAGGCGGTTATTAACTGGTCGATTGTTCCGGCACAGGGCCTGATTGCCAAGAATATGAAGCAGATTGGTATGGATATGCCTCTGTTTCAGAGCCACGGCTACGGGAACATCAAATACGTCCAGGCGGGCGGGCCTGCATCGGATGGCACGATATTTCCCTGCGGGCGTCTGCTGATTGCAGAACAGCTTGCAGATAATCATCCGCAGAAAAAGCTGCTGGTGGAATACAAAAAAGATTTTGAAGGCAAGTACAAGGAAGATGCCAGCACATTCGGCGGTCACGCTTATGACGCGGTACTTGTTCTCGTAGAGGGTATGAAAAAGGCGAAAAGCAACGATAAGGAAAAAGTCCGCGACGCTATTGAGAATCTCAAGGGAGTCATTGGAACAGCAGGAGTATTTAACCTCTCATCCAAGGACCATAACGGCCTGGGGCTCGATGCTTTTGAGATACTAACGGTCAAAGACGGGAAATTCGCGATATATGAAAACTAACGGCCTGCTGAACGTTTAATATAAAGGAGAACAACGTGCTTACGATAAAGCGGATGGTGAAAAGTGCAGCGGCAGCGGTGTTGTTGTTTGCCGTTGGCGTCTGGGCGGCGGAAGCGCAACCAATCAAGGTGGGCGCTATTTTCGCGATAACAGGCGGGGCGTCGAACCTCGGCGCACCGGAAGCCAAGACCGCTGAGATGCTGCTCGAAAAAATCAATAAAGAGGGCGGCGTTAACGGGCAAAAGATTGAGCTGATTATCAAGGATTCAGGCAGCAAGCCCGAGGCCGCCATTTCATTAGCCAAGCAGCTTATTGAGGAAGAAAATGTTCTCGCGATAATCGGGCCATCGACCAGCGGCGAGACAATGGCAATAAAGAATCTCTGTCAGGAAAACAAGACCATGCTGCTTTCCTGCGCCGCGGCTGAAGATATTGTCAACCCGATAGCAAGCTACGTCTTCAAGGTTCCGCAAAAAGACAGCGACGCCGCGAGACGGATATTGCAGGTTATGAAGGATAATGGTATCAAGAAAATCGGCGTCATCACGAGCAACGACGGCTATGGCGTGGCGGGCGGCAAACAGGTTGCCAATCTTGCCGGCGAATACGGTGTTACAATCGCTATTTCAGAGGCGTATGATAAGCAGGAGACCGATTTGACGGGTATTTTGACCAAGGTAAAAGGCCAGAACGTTCAGGCGGTTGTCAACTGGTCGATAGTTCCCGCGCAGAGTTTGGTCGCCAAGAATATGAAGCAGATTGGCCTGGATGTGCCTTTGTTCCAAAGTTCGGGTTTCGGCAACATTAAATACGTCCAGGCCGGAGGCCCGGCGGCTGACGGCACGATTTTCCCCTGCGGCCGGCTGTTGATTGCGGAATTACTCCCCGATGACCATATCCAGAAGAAAGTTCTTATGGGATATAAGACGGAGTACGAGAGCGGGTTCAAAGAAGATGCCAGCACGTTCGGCGGTCATACATACGATGCGCTTTATATTCTCGTCGAGGCGATTAAAAAGGCGGGCGGCGCCGATAAGGAGAAAGTCCGCGACGCCATTGAAAACCTCAAGGGCTTCGTGGGGATAGCGGGCGTCTTTAACTTTTCGCAAAAAGACCACAACGGCCTTGATTTGAACGCCTACGAGATGCTTACGGTCAAAGACGGGAAATTCGCGATATATAAAAACTGACGACTTGCTTTGTCGAGCGCGGGAATTGAGCGTGAATGGATATTCCTCAGATAGTTCAGTATTGTTTTGCAGGTATTACCGTTGGCAGCATATACGTGATTGTGGCCATCGGTTTTAACATCATTTACAATACTACGGGGATTATCAATTTCGCGCAGGGCGAGTTTCTTATCGTAGGCGCTATGATAGCCGTCAGTTTGCAGAAGTTTGTCCCGCTGCCGGTCGCAATTTTGCTGGCGGTTGTGATAACGACGCTGATTGGCGGCTTGATTGAGCTTGTTTTCATCAGGAAGGTCCGCAACGCCTCGGTTTTGAATCTTATCGTCATTACCATCGGCGTATCGATTCTTATGCGCGAGGCGATGCTGCATATATGGGATGAGAAGGTCCGGTCTTTGCCTTATTTTACGGGGACCGGCGTTTCATCCATAACGATTTTAGGGGCGCATATTTCACCGCAGGTTTTATGGGTATTGGGCGTCAGCGCCGTGATTGTGATGGGGCTGACGCCTTTTTTTCGTTTCACGCTGACGGGCAGGGCAATGAGGGCCTGCGCCGATGACCGTATGGCGGCGCGGCTTTGCGGCATAAATGACAAATGGATGGTAACGCTTTCTTTTATGCTAAGCGCCGGTATCGGGGCGCTTGCCGGCTGTGTTATCTCGCCTGTCACGCAAACACAATATGATATGGGGGCGCCACTGGCCATCAAGGGATTTACGGTAGCGATTCTTGGCGGCTTGGGCAATAGTATGGCGGCGGTCGTTGCGGGACTGATGCTGGGGCTTATCGAGGCGTTTATGATGAGCCAGTTCGACGTCGCCTATAAAGAGGCGGTCTCGATAGTCATTTTATTATTGATTCTGGTTTTCAGGCCCA
>Ga0105104_10002779_pt1 | contig 12630 bp, 10 predicted proteins | sample PPLLaktember2015_3_FD_87034 | JGI IMG/M metagenome (GOLD analysis project Ga0105104, IMG submission 87034) | Freshwater sediment microbial communities from Prairie Pothole Lake near Jamestown, North Dakota, USA - PPLs Lake P7 Core (6) Depth... | ecosystem: Environmental > Aquatic > Freshwater >...
ACCCGGGTTGAATGTGATAAGCGGGGCGGTTTCTGTCTTTCCGTACCCCTCGACAAGCAGGAAGCCCAATGCCCACAGGTTCCGGGCTATTTCCGGTTCAAGTTTGGCGCCGCCTATCAGATATGAATGGATCTGCCCCCCGAATGCCCGGTGAATTCTTCCAAAGAGCAGACGGCTTAATTTGAGGTTGAAGATTAATCTGGCAACAATAAACAGGGCGTACGCGAAGGGACTGGCCTTGACCTTGGCCATTATACCGTCATGGAACAGCTTGTAGAGCCGCGGGACGCCGAGAAACATCGTCACCCGGTGTTTCTGGAGCGTTGCAAAGATTTCATCCTTGTTAAGGTTCCTGATGAATACCACCTGTGAGCCGATTGACAGGGGTGCGAGAACGGATCCCTGCAGTGGAAAAATGTGGTAGAAGGGCAGGAGCGCGATGATCGAGTCGGAGGAAGTGATCATGCCCAGGTTCCTCACGCCCTCGATACTGGCCAGCAGGTTGTCGTACGACAGCATCACACCCTTGGGCTTGCCGGTTGTCCCGGACGTGTACATGATGACTGCCGTATCATCCATCGATTCAGGAGCGGTCTTTTCTCCGGTGTCCGAAAGCGCAACGCGTTTGATCCCGGCTGTCTCGTCAAGCAGTATTATCCGGGGGGGCGATGAGACATTGGCACAGGCCGTTTCTGCGACCGCGCGCTCCTTTGCAGTACATAATAAAATTGTGGGTGTACAGTCATCAATTATATAAGCGAGTTCATCCGCCTTGAGCGAACAGTCGACCGGGACATTTATTCCCCTGTTTGACCACACAGAATAGAAGGCATAGACCCAAAGGGGGCTGTTTTCAAAAAAAATCACGGCCCTGTCGCCTTTATTCAGCCTGTAGGTTGTGGCGAGAGAACTGATATTCTGCAATAGCTCCTGATACGTGACCGTCTGATCTCCGTCAAGGAGCGCGATTTTCTTTTGATCCTTCAGGAACATATGTGTATACTGTAGCAAAAGGGAGAATAAAAAACCAGCTTTTTTGGGGGTAAATCATGAAGTTCTTTGAGTTCGATTCCTGCGGAATTGTCTCGGCCTGGATTTTGATCATGGGAATCCAGATTGTATTTTTCATTATTGCCGCCCTGCTCAAGCGTGATACTTTCACCGATATCACATACAGTTTGACCTTTATCCTCATCGCCCTGGTTATTCTTTTTTTGCAGAATACTTTTTTCATGGCACGGATTATTATTGCGGTGTGCATAGGGCTATGGGGTATCCGGCTCGGCAGCTACCTGTTTTACCGGATTTTGAAAATCAAAAAAGACGCGCGTTTTGACAACATCCGCAACAAACCGTTAAAGTTCGCGTTCTTCTGGATTCTCCAGGGGATCACGATTTCCGTCATCATGATTCCCGTGATTATCTTCCTGAATTTCCCGAATGATCCGTATGCTGCCAATCCTTTCGCATATGTCTCTCTGGGGGTCGGGCTGGTTGTCTGGTTTTTCGGCTTCCTCATCGAGGCATTCGCCGACCATCAAAGATTCGTGTTCAGAAACAATCCGGTCAATAAGGGCAAGTGGATCGCAACAGGATTATGGCGCTATTCACGACACCCCAATTATTTCGGAGAAATTCTCTGCTGGTGGGGGATCTTTGTAATAATTGCTCCGTCATTGTCGGGGATCCTCTGGTGCAGTATAATCGGTCCACTTTTCATCACATTCATGCTTATCTTTGTCAGCGGCATCAGGCTCCTGGAAAAACAGGCTGGAGCCAAATACGGGGACGATCTTTCGTATCAGGCGTACAAGCAGGCTACGAGCGTGCTGGTTCCCCTGCCGCGGAAAAAGGCAAAAGAATTAAAAGCACAGTAAGTCAGAAGCGCTTTATGGTGATGACAAATATTAATAGCAATCCCGGGAAAGATACAAGCAATGATTACAGAATTTTTCAAAGCGCCACCTGCAAGGTGATTATAGCGGAGCGGGTTAGAAAGGATATGCGGATAGGACCATCAAACGTAATGGAGTACCAATCCGGTTTCAATTATAATCCTTTCCCCATTGAGTTATCATATCTGCTGCGTTATATTATAATATATGTGGAAAAAGCGCATGAGTGACATGACAGTAATTATTTTACTCGCAATCTGCCTGTCTGGCATTCTTGCTGCCTGCGCAACCCAGCCAGACAAATCGTTGACTTCAGGTTCAAGCGGAACAGGGAGCGGGCAATCACTGGGTGCTGACCAGGATGGGTTTTCCCTGTTTTCGGGCATTTTGGACGGTTTCAAATTTATTACAAGCGATGATGTGGTGGCAAATACCGTAAAATATTCACTTCTTGGGATAGGTGGCCTGGTAGGCGCCATGCTTGTAGGCAGTGCCATCAAAAACAGAGGACGATAGGGTAAAATCTATCTGGTGAGAACCTTAAAACTGCTGGTTTTCAGAAAATCATAAAATAAATTTTCAATTCCATGTCTCACACAGTATAATTTGAAATAAGAGACCATGGATACAATATCAATTGACCAGAATATTCCCCGCACTGTGATGATTATTGAAAATGATCGTGATTTCTCCGAAAGCCTGAAAGAAGTGCTGGAACTGGAGAATTACACGGTCATCATTGCGAACACTGCAGGGGAGGCTAAGGAAAAGGCCGCCAGATACAAGCCGTCTGTATGCCTTGTGGACATACATCTGGGGACGTATGACGGAATGGACCTGATACCGGAACTGGAAGCCATAATCCCTGGGGTAATAAGCGTTATAATCACGGCCCATGCCGGACTTGAAACCGCGGTCAAGGCCATCAAGCAGCGCGTATATGACTATCTGAGAAAACCGATTTCCGTTCCTGATCTGCTCGCGGCCCTGAACAAGTGTTTTGAAAAGCTTGCTGAAGAAAAAAGGAGGCAGGAGGCCGGGGAGGCGCTGGCAAAGAGCGAGGAGTTCTACAGGAAAATTTTTGAGGAGGACATCACCGGGGATTTTCTCGCAGACGCAAACGGCGTGATAATCCTGTGCAATCCCCCGTTTGCGAGAATTTTCCAATTTGAATCAGTGAAAGACGCTGTGGGATCAAGTCTCAGGGATCTGTTCAGGAATGAAGGCCTTTGGCGTGAGTTTAATGACAAGCTCATGCAGGAGAAGAAACTCATCCGCCATGAAGTGAACCTTGTTAACAGAAAGGGCAGCGATGTTAATGCCATTGCGAATGTAATGGCGAAATTTAATGCGCATGGTCTGCTTCAGGAAATCAACGGGTACATCATGGATATCACCGATCACAAGCTGCTGGAGAGCATGTATTTCCAGGCCCAGAAAATGGAGGCGATAGGGAGATTCGCCGGTGGAATTGCCCATGATTTCAACAACATGCTTACAGTGATTCTGAATTACAGCATGATTCTGATGAAAAGCATGAATGAAAACAGCCAGGAGTACGCAGACCTGGGCGAAGTTATCAAGGCAGCTACACATGCGGCTGGTCTGACGCGGCAATTGCTCACATTCAGCAGGAAGGAAGGAGTCAATCCAAAGACCGTTAATATTAATGACATTATCCTGGAACTGAAAAGCATGATGGGTCGTATTCTGGGAGATGACATTGTACTTGCCACTGAATTGGCCAAAGACCTGTTCCGAATTGACGCTGATCCGGTCCAGATTTCCCAGATCCTGATGAATCTTCTTGCAAACAGCCGTGATGCCATGCCAGAAGGCGGGAGGGTTGTAATCTCCACGGAAAACGTGACCCTGACAGAGCAGGAGCGGGTGCTGCATCCAGAAATTATGACAAGCGATTTTGTCAAATGTGAAGTCCGTGACAATGGCATTGGCATGGATGAGGAAACACGTCTCCATGCTTTTGAGCCATTTTTCACAACAAAGGATATAGGGAAAGGCACGGGATTGGGTCTTTCCACTGTTTTTGGAATTGTCAGGCAAAGAGGCGGTTTTATAACATGCGACAGCAAAAAAAACACAGGTACGGGATTATGCCTGTATTTCCCGAAATCGATCCTGGCCGAAACTCCCCAGAAACTGCCTGAAGGGGGTCAAGAATTTAGCGGCATCAATGGGACAATTCTGGTCGCAGAAGACAATGAAGGATTGAACAAGCTGCTTGTAAGACTTCTGGAGGAGCAGGGATGCCGTGTCCTCACGGCTGCCAATGGGAAGCAGGCTCTTGAGCATTGTTCAAAGGGCAATCCCGGTATTAGCCTTGTGATCTCTGACATCATGATGCCTGAGATGGGAGGGGAAGAACTGGTGCGGAAATTGATCAGGCAGTTTCCGGGTATAAAGGTTCTTTTCATGTCAGGATATGTTGATGACATCCTGAAACGCCCGGATTTCCGAAACAGGCCGGGAATGGGCTTGATTATCAAGCCGTTTACCGGTAAGGAGATCATGAAAAAAATCCAGGCTCTGCTTTCCCAAAAAGGATGAGTCCTGTTTTGAAAAACAATAGCCGCAAACGACCTACAATTGGTTATCTTGCTCTCAGGATCGGTGATAATGTTGGCCAGTCGCTCTGGAACGGCGTAGCCGATGCCGCGAAGGCCCGAGGGGTCAATCTCATATGTTTTGCGGGCAACAGGCTCCGCGATCCTTATGGAAGGACATCACCGGCGAATACAATATATAATCTTGCAAGTGCGGGTCTTCTGGACGGTTTGGTGACCTGGGCTTCAGCTGTTGGTGCTGATATCACTGATAAGGAAATAATCCGTTTTCATAGACGGTATCATCCGCTTCCGCTCGTGAGTATAGGTCAAACAGTCGATGGTGCTTCGATGGTAGTTGTTGAAAATTACCATGGAATATTTAACTGTGTTTCCCATCTGATTGAAAAACACGGAAGGCGCAAGATTGCTTTCATCCGTGGGACCATAAACCATCACTACTCGGAGGAAAGATATCGCGGGTATGCTGACGCGCTTGCAAAATATGGCATCAACATAGATCCATACCTGGTCACGCCTTATGGTGATTTCATTCCTGCCACAGGTATAGCAGCTATCCGGCTTTTTCTGGATGAAAGGAAGCTGGTTCCTGGCATTGATATAGATTCAGTGGTTGCCGCAAGCGACATCTTTGCTCTCGCGGTGATAGAGGAACTCTCCCGGAGGAATATAAACATCCCTGGTGACATTGCGGTTGTCGGTTTTAATGACGCGGCGGAAAGCAGATTCGGGAAAGTGCCCCTGACCACTGTCCGTCCTTCCTTCTATGAAACAGGTTACAGGGCTGTGGAATCACTGATTGATTTCATTGACGGCAAATCAGTGCCGAAGGAGATAATTTTGCCTTCACAGGTCATCATTCGCAGATCATGCGGATGTTCCTCTTTTTCCCTGGAGCAGGTCACGCTAAAGACAGATGCGGAAAAATCCGGACTATATGGCGAAGATAAACCATCCATCGAAAATATTTTCAAGTTCAGGGAACAGATAATCAGGGAAATGATGAAGGTTAGTGTCGCAAAAAATGTTGGTGTAACGGCAGCAGAATGCCTTTTTGACAGCTTTGTCAGGGATCTGGAGAAAAAATCAGAAGGTGTATTTATTGATGAACTGAATCGCCTGCTTCAGGAGTATGAAAACATCACCAGCATCTCGGAGAGCAGCAGTTTTGTTTCAATCCAGAACATGATCTCTGTGCTGCGCAGATGGTTTTTACCGATACTGGACGCTCATAATAAAGACCGCGCTGAGAATATCTGGCAACAGTCTCGTGTGATTGTGGCAGAGGCCATGGAACTTGTGCAGGCTTCCCTGCTGTTTCAGGCAAAACACCGCGCGGTTGTTCTGCGGGAAGTGGGACAGGCGCTTCTTACAACTTTTGACATCCGCAGTTTAATGGGAGTTTTTGAGAAAGGGCTTCCCCGTCTGGACATTCCCAGTGTATTTTTATCGCTTTATGAAGATCCGGGAAAACCCGAGGACAAGGCCCGCCTGATGCTGGCTTATAACGAAAAGGGGAGGGTTGAGGCCGGGACCGGAGGAATCCTGTTTGATTCCACACAGCTGGTTCCCGAAGGTATGTGGCCGGACAGGCGATACAGTTATGTAGCTCTGCCACTTCATTTCCAGGACATTCAGCTTGGCTTCATACTCTGCGAAGCGGGACCACGGGAAGGCGAAGTGTATGAGACATTGCGGGTGCAGCTGTCTAATGTTTTGCAGGGATACTTCCTGGTTCAAAAGGTCGAGGAAAGGTCGGCACAACTGCGCAGGCAGCAGTACATTCTGGACACATTCATGCAGAATATACCGGACTGCATTTATTTCAAGGACCTGGAAAGCAGGTTTACAGGGGTCAATCCGGCCCTGGCCAGGCGGTTTGGATTCAGAGACCCCAAAGAACTGATCGGAAAGACTGATTTCGATTTTTTCCCGGCTCTGCAGGCCAGAAAAAAGTTCGAACACGAACAGGAGATCATGCGTACCGGGAAACCCCTTCTGAATTTCGAGGAACCATATGGTACTGGGAATTGGGAGATCACGACAAAGATGCCTCTTCGGGACGAGAAAGACAGGATCATAGGCACATTCGGAATTTCACATGATATAACGGAAATGAAAAACGCGCAGGCAGAACTGATGCGCCAGGAGAGACTGGCCGTGCTTGGACAGCTCACAGCTACAGTCGCGCATGAAATTCGAAATCCTTTGAGCACGGTCAGAACTTCCGTATTTGCCATAGGCCGCGCCCTTGACCTCAATGAAATTGGCAGGGTCAGAAAATCGCTTGAGATGGCCGAGCGGAATGTCCTGCGATGCGATCACATTATCACTGAGCTTTTGGATTATACCCGTGACCGTGCGCCAGATCGCGGTCTCCAGATGCTTGATCCATGGCTCGGGACAGTTATGGATGAACTGGTGATCCCCAGAGAAATAAATTGCGTCAGAGAATTGAATTGCAGGGCGGCAATTGTAATGGACAAAGAAAGCCTGAGGCGAGTCGTAATAAATGTTGTAAACAATGCCATTGAGGCCATTCGGGAAAAATCCCCACCCGGCGAATCAGGTTCAAAAGAATCTTCTTCTGAAACAGGACAAATCAGCGTGAATACAAGGTCCACATCCTCAAGAGCGGAAATCATAATAAAAGACAGCGGATGTGGAATTCCCGAGCTGGCTGCGGGAAATCTTTTCAAACCTTTGTTTTCCACCAAGAATTTCGGACTGGGCCTTGGACTGGCAATTGTTAAAAAAATAATGGAGCAGCATGATGGAGGAGTGGAAATAAAGAGCAGGGTGGGAGAGGGCACAAGCGTCATCCTCTGGTTTCTCACTCCGCTGGATAAGCCCCAGGAGTAACTTCAGGTTTTCGGATTTTCCATTCTCCTGATGGCTTCTGTGACAGCAAGCCAGAATAATTCCTCGTCAATTTCATTATGGAGCAGCTTGGTGATAAGATTCCGGATAATCGGAGGAAATGCATTCCAGTATTTTGCAGACCACTGTGCGGGCATTTCCGCCTTGTCCGCGTCAGACATTCTGCCAAGACTGTAGTCTATAAACTGGGCTATCATGGTCTTAAGCATGTCTGGTGGTATTTTAGGGGCCTTTTTTCTTTTTAATGAAGGGATCATCTCGCCAAGCAGGGCTTCCAGATCCTTGTCCGAAATGTCGGGCGCGTACGCCTTGATGAGCCTTGTGACTGTTGACGTTGCGGTTTCCTTTACAAACTTTTCAGAAAGCCCCATCTGCTCCTTGATGGATGCGGCGACCTGTTTGGCCATTCCCGTAAGATTGAGCTTTCCCACCCCGCCTGGTCCCCTGCGCTTCTTGAGTAGAGCCTGTAACTCCTTCACTTCAGCTGGTGAGGCATTATTCATGAATGAGGCGAGGATCTCTGAAATTTCTTCGCGAGTTGGCATAATGATGGAATTGTAACACCAAAGGAGAAGGCAGACAATATGACCTCACCCTTGAACTCCCGTCCGGCGGATGCTACCATGATGTGCAAGGGGGAATCTCATGGGTCAGTCATCTTTTCCCAAAAACTTTGTTTGGGGAGCTGCAACAGCTTCCTATCAGATAGAGGGAGCCATGGACGAGGACGGGAAAGGCCTGTCGATATGGGATTTGTTCTGCAAGACACCCGTCGCCATTTTTGAAAACCAGAGAGGTGATGTCGCCTGCGATCACTATCACCTGTTCAGGGAAGATGTAAAAATCATGAAGGAGCTGGGGCTAAATGCCTACAGGTTCTCCATTTCATGGCCGCGTATTTTTCCTGACGGAACTGGAAAACCCAATCAGGCAGGCATTAATTTCTATGACAAGCTGGTTGATGAACTATTGGCAGCCGGGATCAATCCATGGGTCACCCTCTATCACTGGGATCTGCCCGCGGCATTGTACAAGCAGGGCGGGTGGCAAAATCCTGAAATTTCCGGCTGGTTTTCCGACTATGCGGCCTTTGTCGTGGACAAACTCTCAGACCGCGTGACAAACTGGATGACGCTTAACGAGCCACAATGCTTTATAGGTCTTGGAATGCAGGAGGGTCGTCATGCTCCAGGACTCAAGCTTGATCTTCCTGAGCTGCTTCTGGCATCGCATCATGCGCTTTTAGCCCACGGAAAAGCGGTGCAGGTAATCCGCGGCCGTGCAAAGAAAAAACCCTTCATTGGCTGGGCGCCTGTGGGAATGACGCGTATTCCGTTTTCAGAAAACCCCGCTGATGTGGAAGCTGCCCGCAAAGACATGTTTTCAATTTCAACTGCAAGCTTGATGAACAATACCTGGTATGGCGATCCGGTCATGCTTGGAAAATATCCTGATGATGGCGTAAAGCTTTTTGGCAAGGCTGTGCCGAAACATACTCCCGAGGAGATGCGTATCATCTCCGAGCCGATAGATTTTTACGGCGCAAATACATATTACGGTGAATACTATCGCGCAGGCATTGACGGGAAGCCGGAAAAAGTCCCCTTCTCGCCTAACACCGGCCACAACACCTACGGCTGGTCGGTTACGTTTGATGTCCTGCGCTGGACAGCCAGATTTTTATATGAGAGATACCAAAAACCCATAGTGCTAACGGAAAACGGGATTGGCAATATGGACTGGATTCACAGGGATGGAAAGGTTCATGATCCCCAGCGGATTGACTATGTGGCACGTCACCTCGCAGGTTTAAAAAATGCCATTGATGATGGCATTCCAGTGCTGGGATATTTCCACTGGTCGCTGATGGACAATTTCGAGTGGAATGAGGGATTCAAACAGAGATTTGGACTTGTTTATGTGGATTTTGAAACCCAGAAGAGACTCTTGAAAGATTCAGCTTTCTGGTTTAAGGATGTGATCCGCGGAAACGGCAAGGATATTTAAGCTCCGGTTGCAAATTTATTTTTGAATCATAGAAGTGGGGTGGAACATGTATCCCCACACCTAAAAAGAGGAAAGGGGTTTACATGTCTTCCCGCGCACACGAAAACCGCGTGCGCGTACACCGATATCCACCGATGGAGAATAAGGGCTGATTCCTTGTTAGTATTCATATAATACCTCCAAATCCACTATGTAAGGGTCTTCCCTTCTCGACCTGCCCCTTCGTTAGTGAGGGCAGGGTCTCAAAGGAAAGACCCTTCATAAAACATCAGGAGGTATCATATGAACACAATCATTCACAGGGAATTATCAGACCAACTCATCGGATTGTCGTACACCGTGCACAACATCCTCGGCCCAGGATTACTTGAAAGTGCCTATGAGGAAGGCATGGTATGGGAACTCAAGCACGCAAATATACCCTTTGAAAGGCAGAAGGTGTACCCTCTCAACTACAAAGGGGATATAATCGGAGGTTATATCGCGGATTTAGTTGTAGACAATAAAGTTATATTGGAACTTAAGTCAGTCGCCGCCCTCAATTCTGTCATGGATGCCCAGCTCATCAACTATTTGAAGTTGTCAGGGATTCCTGTAGGTTATCTCATCAACTTCCAGGGCACAAGGGTGGAGTGGCGGAGGCTGGTGGGGAGAAGGGAGAATGGTTCTCCCTGAAATGGCGAGTTACTCCGCTCCCATACTCTTTGACGATTGTACTCTGGGCTAATGGCAATAAAAAAAACAAGTAGATATACGAAACAGTCAATTAATGCCTTCTGGGTTCTTCATTAAAAAGAGTCCTGAAATCATTTTCAAAGTTTTTTGGAAAATCATCAAGATAGTCCCACATTAACACAGTAGCCTGAATATTCTTCATTCCAATATCTTCTTCATCAAGCATTTTTTTCAGCAACTCCAGCGTGGAAAAACAATGCACTTGAAATTCTTCAGCAAGAATTAATAAATCAGCATCATCTGTAACAAGTTGGATATCAAGTTCATAAGCTGTGGCAAGACATTCAATATCAAACCAGGAGCACCCCAGCTCAAGATCAAGATTTGTCTCCATCATAATTTGTTTTGTATCATCAACATGATTTTTAATATCCGGACTATTAATTCTAAGTTTATTCTTATTTCTATCCTCTTTATGTCTATCATGTTCAACCCAATCAAATTTACTTTGAAGACGTGTTTGGTAATAATACTCATGTACTGTTCCACCAAGAATAGTTAACTTGTATTTATTTGCTTTTCCAAATACTCTGGAAAGTAAGGGATACAGATTGTCTGCCAGACGGAAATATGAATTGGAATCAAGCAAAATCTTTTTCATTCAAAAGCGCCTTATAAACTCCTTTGGCATCTGCGGCAGGAATATTCAGTAATGTCTGCACTATTCCCGACCCTTTCCCTTCATTATGCAGATATTGAGCTAATGCGCGAAAAAAAGGAGTCTTAAAGGTTTCAACACTTTTTTTAATATATCTGCCTGCATCCGGTATGGACTCTTCAAATATTATTTCACTCACATTTTTTATCTGCTTGTTAAAATTTGTTACTGCTCCGCCTATATCAATACCAATTTCCGATTGCTTGTTGTTTACAGCATATTTATTCAATTCTTTGAATACTGTATACGGAGAAATAATAAGCGAACTCGCTATGCTCTTTACCTGTTGAATCAACAACCCGGTATTACGTGTTCTTGTCAGATTATGGTAATATTTTCCTGCAAGCTGTTCCGGAAAAAGCATTGCTCCGGCAAAGTTGTCGGCAAACTTTTCTCGTTCGTCGCCAGATAATGAAGGGGTCATTGCATGCGCAAGCTCGTGAAGCAGCCAGAATTTGAAATCTGTTATTACTTTTTCAAGGTTCGCATAAACAAAAGTGAGGTTTTTATCAGGTAAATGTATATAAAGACCATTATGCCCGTTTGCACCCCACATTACCGGAACCAGAATAATCCTGAACTCACAGTAAAGAAACATAATAAAATCAAATCCCAATTCTTCATTGTCCTCATTGTTCCGTGACCGTAATTCCGAGACTACCTGCTGTATAAAACCATAATCAGTACCAGGTTTTTTAATAATTGAAGACATAAAAACAGTATCACTTTTCAGATAGGGAAGAAGTACACGGAGCGATTGCCCCATATACATGCCCTCCTGTTCTGCCTTTTGACTGACACTCTTGTGCTTGTTGGTTCTGTAGGCGATAACCGGCTGATTTGTGACAGATTTGATGACGAGCTCATCAAACGGAAGCTTTAGGATTTTTGATAATGCAAGTAATAACCTGGGCTGGGGATATTTTTTACCCATAAACCATTGCGATACCGCTTCACGGGAAACCTCAAGATCTTTTGCTATTTGGGATTGATTTAATCCAAGGCTTGTCATTGCGCTTTCAATTGCCCCGGCATTCAGCTTTTTACTTTGCATATTTTATACTATAATACAATCTGTCAACTGTTGTCAACCGTTTTTTGAGTAATATCAAGTTTCATGCATGGAGTTCTATGTAAAGAATGATCATTTTTGTGTTACTAACAACCATTACTGAAAGATTCTGTGCTCAATTTTAATCTATTTTCGTAAAACTTCAAAAGGGATCTTGTGCCGAAAACTCCATGGGGACGATGATAATTGTAAAAGTTTTCCCATTCCAATAGTTTTTCTTCTAAGTCAACAGTAATCTTGTGGTATCTTATAAGGTACCAGCGTGGCCTCAGGTGCAGAAAATTCTCCTCTAGTTCTCCCTGGATGCGCCATGGACAAGTTTCTGGTTTTAATCTCCGTCTTTTATTGTTGCTTCAAGCATTTCAATAATACTATTTCGTTTTTTATAACCCCATTGTTTTGTCGCACTTTCTATATTTTTAATCATTATTTGACAAAATTGCTTAGTATTAATTCTCATCTTTATACTACTGATAAGAATCATAGTCCATTTCTTTTTCAAATTAACATCAATCCACGCATCCCATAATAAAAAAAGTGTTTTAATTAAAACTTTGACGACGCTATTCAGTTCCCAATATATATCCTGAAAAAGATTTAATATAGTACTTGTCTGCTCGTTAGCCAAATATCCATTCATTTTTAAAGAATAAATTAGTAATTTAGCATCTATAGATATATACTTATAGTTAAGTGAGGTTAGTTTTAACAATATTCTGTAATAGTTGTCTTCGTCTATTATTTTATAATGGAGAAACTTGAATAAGATAGCATGAAGGCCAAAACATATAACATTAT
>Ga0105104_10002780_pt1 | contig 12629 bp, 14 predicted proteins | sample PPLLaktember2015_3_FD_87034 | JGI IMG/M metagenome (GOLD analysis project Ga0105104, IMG submission 87034) | Freshwater sediment microbial communities from Prairie Pothole Lake near Jamestown, North Dakota, USA - PPLs Lake P7 Core (6) Depth... | ecosystem: Environmental > Aquatic > Freshwater >...
ATCCCGCGCTAGCGGGAGCGCCACAACCACTCTCAGAAAGGAGTTAAGAATGGCAGATATTCCCGTTACGATTGTGCTTCCCTCTGGAGGTAGCCGCAATGCTGAGGTCCCCGCTGAGGTACCCGTGAAGGAGTTGCTCCCTGAGCTGACGACTTCCCTTGAGCTGCCGGTTACCGGTCCTGACGGACGCCCGATGTCCTATCGTTTGGACAGCAAGGCGCTGGGTCGTGAATTGAAAGAAGATGAGACCCTGTCACAAGCCGGGATCCCCGAAGGCGATCGCTTGATGATGACCGCCGATGTGACTGCGGGGTAGCACCCATTACACGGGCCGCCTCGGGAAACCGGGGTGGCCCGCGTAATCCATTATTTTAGCGTTATCGTCATTATTACCAAGGGAACCTTATGCCTGGACTCAATATCCGTATTGCACCACCAGAGACAGCCAAACCTGAACCGGTGTCTCAGCCGCTGGAACTTGCGCAGCGCTGGGATTCGCCGTACGACCGCAACGGGCTTCAGCCGAATGTATCGATCTATGTGACACGGCCGGCTTATATCCGCATCTGTGTCCACGCCTGCAGTGCTGAAGTGGAAGTGGGTGGCGCGTTGATCGGTCAATGGTGCCAGGATGAGAAGACAGGCCAGCAGTTTATCGTTGTGAAACATGTCCTTCCCGCACGCCATACCAAGCAGGGCAGTGTTTATTTGACGTTTACTCAAAATACGATCGTTGATTTTCATGCCCAGATCGACAAACGCTTTGAAGGTGAAAAGATCGTTGGCTGGTTTCATACGCATCCCCGGATGGGCGTTTTTCTTTCCCATTACGATACTTTTTTACATCATAATTTTTTCCCCGAACCCTGGCAGGTCGCCCTGGTGGTGGAGCCATTTTCATCGGTAGCCGGATTCTTTGTTCGTCAGTCAGATGGTGTTTTTGATCCCACACGTTATTTTGGTTTTTATGAAATGGATGGAGCCAACGAGCGCAGTATCGTCCGCTGGCAAAATTTCCAGAAAGCTGAAGCCGAATCTGAAGGAGGTCCTCACGATGAATAGACGCATGCGTACGTACTACTATGCCTTGCTGGGAGCAATCGGTGGATTGGTTGGCTCGCAGGTCAGTAATTTGCTGGGTCTCTCGTTTTCTCCAAACCTGTATCTGAGCTCACTCCTCGTGGGTGGGCTAATCGGGCTGAGTGTGGGCTTGTTTATTGGGCTCACCGAAGGCGCGTTGACCCGCAACCCTGTCCAGGCACTGAAATCAGGCCTGTTTAGCGGCTTGTTAGGCTTGGCTGCAGGTGCGATCGGACTGCCATTAAGCGAGTTCTTATTCCAGTCTGTGGGGGCTGGGATCGTTGGCCGCGCCCTGGGCCTGGCAGTTTTCGGTATGCTGATCGGGTTGGCTGAAGGTGTGATTGGGAGAACACAAGTTTGGAAAGGCATGTTGGGTGGATTCATCGGAGGTGCGATCGGCGGACTCCTACTCGAACTGGTCCGAGTCCAGTTTGGGGCCGATCTAGCGACAGGTAAAACAGTAGGTCTCGTTCTGCTTGGTGCCTGTGTCGGTGCGTTCATCTCGCTGATCGCTGTCCTGCTTTCCCGGGCCTGGCTGGAGGTCAAATCGGGCAAACTCAAAGGCACTGAATTTATGCTCGACAAATTCATGACCAAGGGTTTTCCCTCGGTTGCCATAGGAAGTTCACCTTTGAAAGCCGAGATTGTGCTGCCTGATCCTGACATTTCTCCGCAACATGCCATGTTGACCGGAGATGGCATGTCCTTTAATTTGAAAGATATGAGTCTCTCCGGGACCTTCATCAATAACCGCAAGATCGAACGTGTGCAACTGGCAGACGGTCAAAAAATCCGTATGGGGAATACGGAAATGGTTTATCACGAAAGGAGATAACCGTGCGCAAACTAAACTATATCCTTACAACTCTCCTGTTAATCGCGATCTCTGCCTGGCCGTTCGCGCCAGTTTCAGCGCAAGGGGAAGCGCCGCAGATTCGGATTACGCAGGTTGACAATTCCAAATTTCCAAACGTCACCGTCTATGTTTCGGCGACCAACGCAGCCGGCGAGCCTGTGGGAGTAGACCCTGCCACGATCCAGATCTTTGAGAATGGCCAGTTGATGCAGCTGGTCGATGTCCAGGGTGGCGGGGAAGCAGTGGGGGAAGAGTCGATCCCCATCACAACCATGCTGGTGATGGATATCTCTGGCAGCATGGATAAAAACAACAAGCTGGCGGGGGCGAAGGACGCTGCGAAAAGCTACGTCAGTCAGATGCGCCCTGGCGATCAGGCCGGATTGATTACTTACGATACCCAGGTGTATACGGTCCAGCCCATTACTGGAGATACTGCTACCTTGATCAATGCCATTGATGGGCTAAAAACAGGCAGCGACACTGCCATGTACAATGCTCTCATGGAGGCAGAAAAGGCTCTGGAGGGCGTTTCTGGTCGCAAAGCGATCATTGTGCTCACCGATGGGTTGGATAACCAAAGTCAAAGTACACCCGAAGATGTGATCAATGGAATCGGTCAGAGTGGACTGACGATCTCTGCAGTTGGTTTTGGTGATGCAAGCACAGCCGGGCAGACCGGTCTTAACGAAGCTGCGCTGAAATCTCTGGCTGAACAAAGTGGCGGTGTTTATGGTTATGCCACAGATTCCGAGGCACTGAAGGGTTTGTATCAACAACAAAGCCGCGCTCTGCAAAGCGAGTATCGGGCCACTTATGTTTCACCTTCTACGTTAAGAGATGGTGTTAACCGCAACCTCACTGTTTCTCTGACTGGGACGCCGGTTTCTGCAGAAGGAAAATATAATCCCGGTGGCGTTTTGCCCGAAGTCTCAAGCAGATCGTGGAACCTGTTCGCGATCATCCTGGCGGGATTGCTGGTCCTGCTGTTTGTGCCAATCCTGTTTAGTCTCGGCGGACGGTTGTTCGCCGGTGGAAAGCCGGGCGGTGGCGGTCGCTCTCTCGGAAGATCGAATCAGTCCAGCACACGCGGACGCATCAAACTCAAGTAAACGGAAGACGGTGGCGCTAAAAGCGCCACCGTCTTTTTTTGGTTATGTCAGCGTTTCATTTCCCGGACCCGGGACCCGTTGCCGATAAAATAAAGCCGTCGTGCCATTCGGGGTCATCCGTTATAAAAGATCGGAAGACCAGGTAGCGTTCGTGTTGTTCCGTGCTGTCCGCGTTTGCCTGATACGTTTCCTCATCTTTGAAAATCGCCACTAAATAAAACTCATCAGAATCATTTTCCATTTGAAAATAATAGTCTGCAACCCAGCCCGCGATGACCGCCTCGCCAAAACCATCCATGGCTTTGATAAATTCATCCTTGACTCCGGGCTTGATGCGGAAGCGCGCAATCGTTCCATACATACGGACCTCCTTTTTGCCTGGATTATATCGTCATGGTTCCAAGGAATCAAAAGAGACGACTCAAGTAGTCGTCTCTTAATGGTCATATTCCTGTTTAGGCGGCGAGTGGTTTATCCATCCTGCGGATAACCATGACCACTTTGCCTTTGATCTCCAGGGGTTCGCTCTTCTTGACGAAGATCGGTTTCATAGTCGGGTTGGCAGGTTGCAGGCGATAGCGGTCCTTTTCCTTGAAGAAATACTTGAGGGTCGCTTCGCTGTCGCGTGGGAGCCAGACGGCAACCATTTCTCCGTTGCGCGCCTCTGTGGCTGGCCGAAGGACAACGATATCTCCATCATTGATCATCGCATCGATCATGGATTCTCCCTGTACCTCGAGGGCATACAGGCCATCACCTTTTTCCTTCGAAGGGAGCAGACTGCGTGCGATATCAATAGCGTTGGCTTCATTGTCAGTCATATAACTGACGTTCGGGTCAAGTTCAGGGAGAGGCAGACCAGCCGCAATGGGACCGAGAATGGGGATACGAAATGTGTCAGCCGACCCGTTGACACCTGCGAGACGCACACCGCGCGAGATTTTGCGGTCGCGCTCGATCAACCCCCGTTTCTCAAGTTGATCAAGATAATAATTTACAACAGAAGTGGATGAAATACCGGTTTTCTCACCGATTTCACGGATTGAGGGAGGATACTTGTTCTCATGCTGATATACCTGCAGGAAATCCAGAATCCTCTGGTGACGTTCTCCGAGACCTTTGCTTTTACGAACCATCATCATAGCTACCTCCTGAGCATTCTTCGCTCATTTGTGCTATGAATGATAACCGAACGTCTGTTCTGTGTCAAGCTTTGCGAGACCAGGTTTTCTCCCTACACCCAGGTGCGGCGGCGCATCCAGATGTACATCCCAACGGGTAACAAAATATTAATTGCCAAAACCACATAGAACGCTGGGGTCGTTGTCCAGCTGTTTAATGATCCTGGCGGCTCGAAAAAATTCATTCCAAAGAAGCCCGTCACAAAGGTGAGCGGCATAAACAGCGTGGTGATAATCGTCAATGTTTTCATCACTTCATTCATGCGGTTGTTGATCACGGACAAATAGGTGTCCAGCGCGCCGCCGACGAGATCGCGCAGGCTCTCGTTGATATCGTGCAAGCGGACAAGATGGTCGTAGATATCTCGGAAGAAGATGCGGTCCTTCGGGTCGATCACCTGGTAATCGTCGCGGGCGAGTTTGTTCAGCACCTCGCGCTGTGGGAGGATGATTCGCCTCATCGCCAGTAAAACGCGTTTTAGTGCAAACAGCTTTTCGAGAGTCCGAGGTTCGGGGCGGTCAAAGACCTGGTCCTCGATCTGGTCGATGGCATCATCGATTTTTTCGACAGCAGGCATGTATCCTGCCACAAGATTGTCAGCGATCCGGTAAAGAAGATGGTCGGCGCCGGCCTGCACGTTGCGCACATCCCGATCACAGGCCTCCCAGGATTCATCGACAGCCGTGATTGGATAATCGTGATGGGTAACAATATAGTTTTTTCCAAGAAAGATATCCAATTCGTCTACTTCAGTTTCCCAGGCCTCTCCGTTCTTCTCTGTGTTCATATAGTTCAAGACGATGTAAAGATATTCTCCCCAGTCATCTACTTTGGGGACATGAGTTTCCTGCAATGCATCGTCAATTGCCAACGGATGAAATTTGAAATCCTGCAGGATGGGGAGGCAGGCTTCAGGCGGTTCGCTGACAAAATCCACCCACAAAAGCCCCTCCTGGTTTTGGATCAACTCAGGAAAGTTCTTCGGATGGATGTCTTTCTGGATGGCTTTCCCAGGAACATAGTAAAGTGAACGGATCATGAGCACCTTGGTAGAGGAATGATTTGTTTCAAAATCACTTTTCTTGATATTTTTCTCGAGAAAAGTGAACTATTTGCTTTTCAAGTTAATTAAATTGAAATTCTGCTTGACAAAATAAAGATTCTGCCTATAATATTTTTAAAAGTTGATATATCATTCAAAATGGTCAAGTATAAGGCTTGGAAAGTTTGAAATACCTTTCTGATTATAAGCCTTCTCATCCTTGAGCGATTGCTTTTCAGGAGATAAGAGATGTATTCTGCACCAACTCGTTGTCCCGTTTGCCGTTCTGAATTGACGGTTACCCGTTTACACTGCCCCTCCTGCGATACTTCGATTGAAGGCCAATTCACCGGCGGCCCATTTGCTCATTTGACTGCCGAACACCTGGATTTTATCGTGACCTTTGTCCGCTGCGAGGGAAAGATCAACCGGATGGAACAGGAACTCGATCTTTCCTACCCGACGATCCGGAACCGTTTACACGAGGTGATCCGCGCCCTGGGCTTTGAACCTGGTAAAGATGAAGTGATCGAGATCAGTCCGGAAAGGCGCAGCTCGGTCCTGGAAGATCTGGAGACGGGCAAGATCTCAGCCGACGAAGCGATGCGTTTATTGCGCGGGGGCGAGGAGTAGACCATGTCCAGAACAATTTCTACAGGAAAATCTCCCAAGATCAAAATTGATGCCATTGATGGTGACCTGAGCGTGGTAGGTTGGGAGGCGGAGGAGATCCTTATTAAAGCGGATGAGGATGAACTTACCCTCGAACAGAACGGTGATGAAATTGTATTTTCCTGCACCGACGATGTTTCGTTGCGTATTCCCAGAGATGCTTCACTCTTTATCTACAGGGTTGGAGGGGATGCGGCTCTGCGAGGAGTGACAGGAAATGTCGAGATCAAGGAAATTGATAATGATCTTTCCATCCGTGAGGCCGGTTCGGTGGCGATCGAGACGATCAAATCTGACTTTAGTCTACGCGGTGCAAAAGGGCATCTTTATGTAAAGAATGCCGGTGGTGATGTTTCCATCCGGGATGTGGAGGGCAGCGTGACCCTCGATTCGGTGGCAGATGATCTGGCTTTGCGTGGCGCACGCGGCAATATCAAGGTCAATGTTGGAGAGGATGTGGTTGTCTACCTTGAGCCAAAAGCGGAGGGTGAATATTCCATCACAGCCGGAGATGATCTTTTACTTGTTTTGAAGCCGAGCGCGAACGTAACCCTGACCATGCACGGCGATGAAATCGATGTGGCTTGGCCCGGCATCGAAAATCAGGAAGATGTCACAGAACGCGTCCTGGTGCTGGGCGATGGGTCGGCAAAGATCACCTTGAACGCCGGCGGTGATATCCGTGTGACCAATGATGCCGAAGCCGGCAACTCAGCCGAGGACTTTGGGAACTTTGCCGGTATGAACTTTGACTGGTCCGGCTTCGGCGAACGGATCTCGCGCCAGGTGGAGCAGGCCACTGCCCGCGCAGCCAAGCGCGCCGAGGAAGCCGCCCGCCGCGTGGAAAGACATGCCGAACGTCACGCCCGGCGCTGGCGAGGCACTGTAAAAGTGGGTCGCTCGAATTGGGATATCAAGCCGGATGGTTTTCCCACGCCTCCCACTCCTCCACCGGTGAGCGATGAGGAGCGTATGGCTATTCTCAAAATGCTGGCTGATAAAAAGATCACCGCGGAACAGGCTGAACAATTGCTCAATGCTTTGGAAGGAGGCAAATAATGTCTTCTGAAGAACGCAAGAAAATTTTGCAGATGGTACAGGAGGGCAAAATTTCGGCTGAACAAGCCGCGAGTTTAATGCGGGCCCTCGACTCAGATACAGACTCAGAGAGGGCGGAGGTTGACGTCTTTGAAACGGGAGCAGGTCCCGGCGGCGATAGAAGCGAGGCACCCGAGTTTGAAGAGGTCAAGAGGCGGGCGCGTCGTTTTACAATGATCCCCTTATGGATCGGTGTCTTTATTACGGTGTTCAGCGCCTGGGGCATTTATTCGATCCAACAGAACGCGGGCGTGAATTTCTGGTTTTTTTGTTTAATGGTTCCGCTATTGTTGGGTGTTTTATTGATCGCGCTCGGCGCCGGTGGTCAGAGCTCGAAATGGTTATATGTGAATGTGGATCGGCGTAACGCCCAGGATTGGCCGAGGAATATTACGCTTGCATTTCCAATTCCGTTGGGATTGACGGCCTGGTTTCTGCGAAATTTCGGGCATCATATACGCGGCCTGAAGAACACAAACGTGGATGAGATCATCCAGATCCTGGACGCCACCGGGAAATCTGGCGCACCTCTCATTATCAACGCAAATGACAATGAAGATGGCGAACATGTGCAAGTTTATATCGGGTAAGGAGGTGTGAGATGGCTAGCTCTGAAGAAAGAATGAAGATTTTGAAAATGATCGAGGAGGGGAAACTCAGCGCAGAAGAAGGCACAAAACTGCTCGCGGCGTTAAGCGAGAAACGTGCGCCTACTCCGCCTCGCTCACCGGGGATGCCCGTGGGTGCGCGCTGGCTGCGCATCCGCGTGACTGATATACGTACGGGTCGCTCGAAGGCTTCCGTCCAAATCCCACTTGCCCTGGTGGATGCCGGCATGAAGATCGGCGCGCATTTTGCGCCGGAAGTCGAAGGCGTGGACATGTCCAACGTCATGGAAGCAGTACGCTCGGGTGTCACGGGCAAAATAATCGATGTGACCGACGAAGAGGATGGGGAGCACGTAGAGATTTATGTGGAGTAAGTGCCAAGCAACATAAATTGATCACGTGAGTGCACGTCAAACAATCCCGCCCTGCGCGGGATTGTTTGACTCGCGCGGGTGTGTTATCCTGCCGGAATCTTATAAACTTTAGAGGTAGATCATGCAAAACCCAAATCGTCCGACGGGCATGTTTGGCTTCACAATGGTCTGGCTGGGACAGATCGTTTCCGTCCTTGCTACCAGTATGAGCGCGTTCGCGCTGACGATTTGGGTTTTTGAGAAGACTGGCAGCGCCACCGCGCTTGGCTTGATGCAGGTATTCTTCATTACGCCTTTATTGATCGTCAGTCCGTTTGCAGGCGTGCTGGTGGACAGGCACAACCGCAAATTAATGATGATGATGAGCGATCTGACGGCTGGGTTGGGGACCCTTGCCATACTTGTTCTACAGGCATTTGGTGTTTTGGAAGTATGGCATCTTTATGCAGCGGCCGTCTTTCAGGGGCTGGGGAATGCTTTCCAATGGCCCGCTTATTCGGCCGCGATCAGCACAATGATCTCAAAAGAACAGTATGGACGTGCGAACGGCATGATGTCACTGATCGAGATGGGACCCGGCATCCTGGCACCCATGCTGGCAGGTGGGCTCCTGCCACTCATCGGCTTAATTGGAATTTTGTCGCTGGATGTGATTACATTTGTATTGGCAATTCTGGTTTTGTTATTTGTCCACATTCCACAGCCGCCGCGCACGGCTGAAGGCGCACAGGGGCAGGGTAATATTTTCAAGGAAGCCGCATTTGGTTTTCGTTATATCTTTGCGCGGCCAAGTTTGCTGGGTTTGCAACTGGTCTTTTTCTTCGGCAACTTGTGTGCAGGCATTTCCTACACCGTTATTGCTCCGATGGTCCTGCTGCGCACAGGCAATGACAGTGTCAGCCTGGGGTTGGTCCAATCCGCGGGCGCCATTGGTGGTGTTGTGGGCGGCGTGGCGATGAGCGCCTGGGGTGGTTTTAAACGCAGGGTCCATGGTGTTCTGGCCGGTTGGGCGGTATCCAGTTTCTTCTTTGCGCTGATGGGTTTGGGAACTTCGCTTCCCCTATGGATCGGCGCGTCCGTGCTATCGACAATCCTGGTCCCATTGATCAACGGTTCGAATCAGGCGATCTGGCAAGCGAAGGTTGCACCGGATGTACAGGGACGCGTTTTCTCGGCGCGCCGGTTGATCGCCTGGCTGACCAATCCCATTTCGCCGCTGATCGCCGGCACGCTTGCAGACTATGTCCTCGAACCGGCGATGCGCGCCCCGAGCAGCCTTACCTCGTTATTCGGATGGCTTGTTCCTCCGGGACCCGGGGCGGGTATGGGTCTCCTGATCTTTTTCAGCTGCCTCGGTGGGATCCTGGTGGGACTGGCAGGATATTTGATCCATCCCATTCGGCAGGCAGAGGACATCCTGCCTGATCACGATATTGCATTAGCAACGGAATCTGCCTGAATTCGAACCACTCAATTCCAAGTCTGTGTAACATATTTCCCGCTCTCCCGTCAAGTAATTAGTTATATTTTTATCCTAATTGTATTTATTTCCTTATTCGATAGGAGCTAACATGACACACACGCGGGGATCACTTATGTGGCTTAGCTTTGGAGAGTGGCTATTAAATCGACGCTGGGCAATTGTCCTGGTGGCGAGTCTGAGCGTCTTCATATTTGAATGGCTGGAGTACCGACCCTTTTTAGAAGGAGTGAATGCCAGTTTCTTTGCCGAAATCACATTCTACGGTGTTGCTTTACCACTTTCTACAGGGATCGCCTTATCGTGGGTGGCATCTACTCGCACAGAATTGAGCTGGCTGAATTACTATCAAAATTTGAAGAACAATTTGGTCATACAGCTGAGCAATGCTCATTCACGTCATGAACTGGCGGCAGTGCTTCTTGGATTCTTTCAGGTAACGATGCCGTTAGCTGGGGCGACAGTATATGCATACGAGGAGCGTTCCCATAAGTATAAATCCATTCTCAATTGGTTTTTGAAAGAAGGCTCTAATAGTCCAGCTTCGATTTTCGACTATATGAAGGCAGATTGCGTTTGTTTAAATCAAAGTGAAGTGACAGTCCCGCTGGTTTTGCAGCCCTGCCGCGATCCTAAAGTTGTTGCGGCTTCATCAAATATGCTTTGTTTTTGTATCCCTTTTTTGTTTTCAAATTCGCCAGTCGGCAGCGCGCGTCTTTACTTTGCGCATGGCAACGCTCCTTCTCCTGAGCAACGTCGTTTGTTGAAGGAAATTACACCCAAGATTGCTGCGGAGTTTCACCGTGTCCAACTCGAGTTGATGATCAAAAGACGTAAATATAGTTTGAATGCTGAGCAACAGCGCATCGCCCGGGATGTACATGATACTCTCGGCCACAGTCTGGCATTCCTGCGGCTCAGACTGGATCATATCAGCATGGAGTTTGAGCAGCCAGGAATGGATAAAGTACGTCAGGAGGTTGAGGCTTTGCGAGATGTTGCCAAAGAAGCCTACGATCAAATGCGCGATGTGTTGACCCAGCTAAATTCTGAAAGCGATTCAGGCCTCAACGAAACTTTGATCAGCTATGCAGATAAGATCAGTCAACGGACCAGTTTTGAGGTGGATATTCAACACGATGGCCAGCAACGAGACCTGCCGCCTCTTGTTCACCGCAATATAGTTTATATTTTTCGAGAAATCCTGACGAATGTCGAGAAGCATGCCCAGGCTCAGCATGTGGGTGTGAAACTCAAATGGTATGACGCACATCTCGAAGTTGAGGTAAACGATGATGGCGTCGGTTTTGATCCCGCCAGGCGAATCGCAAACGATCATTTTGGTGTGAAAAATATGCAAGACAGGGCCAACGAAATTCAAGCCCGGCTCTCAATCTCCTCCAGTCCAAATCGCGGTACTCACCATACATTGCGGGTACCTTATGAGGTTACCTATGAAGCTGATCATCGTAGACGATCACTCTCTCTTTCGCAGTGGTCTGGTAAATCTCTTTAATTCACAACACGATTTTGAAGTTGTGGGTGAAGCCAGCACAATTAAAGAAGCACTCTCTTTGGTCGAGACAAGACATCCAGATCTTATTCTCATGGATTTGGGCTTGCCAGATGGATCAGGTGTCGATGCAATCTCAAAGATCCTGCAAAAAAAACCGAATGTATATATTGTCTTTCTGACGATCCATGCCTCTGAAGAATTAGCTTTTGCCGCGATCAGGCTTGGTGCAAAGGGTTTCTTGCTAAAAGATATCGCTGCATCCGCGTTGTTGAATACCCTGCGGCGGCTGAAGAGCGGGGAGCTGGCAGTATCACGCCTTGTTTTGAGCCATTTCATCGATGAAATGATGCATCTCTTTACACTTCGCACGGGTGAAAAGATCAATGCGAATTCAACGCTTACATTGCGTGAGATCGAGGTGATCGTTGAACTAAGTACTGGCGATAGTAACCGCGAGATTGCTCAGCGCTTATTCATCAGCGAAAATACTGTAAAGGTTCACGTGCACGAGATCCTGCGGAAGCTCAAGCTGAATAGTCGCCAGGAGGTCGCCGAGTACGCTCGCCGGCACGGCCTTGCGGAGGAAGATTTGGAACGGCAAAAGCATGGAATTGTGTAGCAAGATTTAGTTCAGATAGATCTCTACCCTTTTTAAGAATTATCCTGAGTAACCCGAGAGCTACTTAAAGTTAGCTCTCATTTTGTTTTAAGTAATTAGATGGGTGTATAGATTTTATCCCGAGATTTCTCTAGAATATGGATAACTAACATGAAAATTACCTTAATTATCTGTATACATGAGTCCTATTTTTGTATTTAACACACAATCCCTGCTGGCCGGGGCGTAAAGAGACTTTTGGACTCGGTGGACGATTTTATCGTTGCCAGCATTCTTTTTACGGACGGTATCGCTCTGGTGCAGGAGATTGAGCAGTCGAAGCCAGATGTCATCATTATGGATGATGCGACCATTTCATTGAAGCCATGTTTAGGGCTAGCTTATTTTGATAGCGAGGAGGTTTATGTAGCAAACGAAAATCGAAGCACATCACATTGTTCAACGATTCGCATCAAGCAAAAATTGAGGCGGAATCAAAGGATAGAAGACCTATTCAGTATGGAGGATGTACAAATGAATTTATTAAGATTTTTCACTGTCAACCGCACACGGCTCATGGCCGGTTTTGCCGTTCTTGTGAGAGTGGTGTTGGTTGCCTCAGTTACACTGGCTGCTTCAGGAGAGGTGATCACAACCCCAACCGTACCGGCAGAGCTTCCGGTTGAAATCGAAACGGAGCTTGGTCCGGGTTCTTTGAAACAATCGCCTCTATGGAAAGAGACGATCCAACTCCTGACAAATCCCTATGGAACGGTTGAGCGCCGTCCGGGCTTCGGCGTGACGATGCCACCGCTCAACGTCATGCCGCTGGACTTAAATTTCCTTACCGACCAGCCGTTGCGCCTGCGCACATCGGATGGAGAGATCAGCTGGGATCAACCAGGCCCCCTCTTTGATCCGGAGCAATCCGTTGCGCAGCTCGACACCGATGGCAACGGCACCCCCGATATCCTGCGGAATCCGATCGGGGCTTTGGTGGCTTCTGAAGAT
>Ga0105104_10002781_pt1 | contig 12629 bp, 13 predicted proteins | sample PPLLaktember2015_3_FD_87034 | JGI IMG/M metagenome (GOLD analysis project Ga0105104, IMG submission 87034) | Freshwater sediment microbial communities from Prairie Pothole Lake near Jamestown, North Dakota, USA - PPLs Lake P7 Core (6) Depth... | ecosystem: Environmental > Aquatic > Freshwater >...
GATTGTACGCTTTAACATGCCATAAAAGTGGGCCCGACAGGATTCGAACCTGTGACCAAGCGATTATGAGTCGCCTGCGCTAACCGCTGCGCCACGGGCCCTTATTCAGTAAACAGTAACCAGTAACCAGTGGGCCAGTAACTGTTTCACTGGATACTGATTACTGGTCACTACCCTAGAGCGGGAGACGGGATTCGAACCCGCGGATATCAGCTTGGAAGGCTGACGCCTTACCACTTGGCGACTCCCGCGTCGGGTTGTATTCTACCGTGAGGGGTGATGTTGGTCAAGAACAGAATGATTGACACCATAAAGGCAGGAAATTAGTCACCTGGATTTGCATAATTGTTAGTATCTTTATTGTTTCTGTTCCGTCATGATGTTAACGGTCAGTAAAGTCCGAGGTATATGAAGGAGGAATCTGCCGTTCCAGCGGCTGCCAATTCCTTAGATCAGGATGGGCTTGCAACGCTCTTCGAGGAATATGCGCCAGCTATATATAAATATCTGCTGCGTTTGGGAGTTTACGCGCAAGAAGCAGACCAGATAGTTGGTGACGTGTTTGCACACCTGTTAGACAAGCTGGCAGAAGCAAAGGGTCCAGGCAAGAACTTGCGATCTTATCTATTCCAGATTGCTTATCACCTTGTCATCGACCATGCTAGAGAAAGAGAACATACAGCGCCACTTGAGGTTGCTGTTTGTGTGAACGAAGAAATGGAACCAGTTCAATCAATGGTAGAAGAAAAATTGTTACTTGAGAAACTTTATATAGCAATGGAGCGTAACCTGACCGAAGAACAAAGAAACGTAATTGTTCTGCGGTTTCAGGAAGATTTCAGCTTGAAGGAGACAGCCGGGATTATCGGCATCAAAGTGAATGCAGTAAAAGCGCTCCAAAATCGTGGCATCAATAAGCTACGTCTTGCTATGGATCGTTTGGATGAGGGGCCGTAATAAAATGTCCACACAACTCCTCAATTCTCAAGACGTCATTGGATTGCTATTAAAGCTCAAGGATAGTACGCCGGATTACCCGGTTGATTTGCTGGTTGCCAGAAGGGCTGCTTTTTTGCAAGCGGCCGCTGCAATACATCTTGGTGGAAGTGGCCTGAGTGGAAAGGGTGGAGGGGACGGAGGCAGTGGCGGAATTGGCGGATCAGGAGCAATGGGGGGAATGTCTACAGCCCAGTCAATCTTGCTGCAAGCCGTAATCGGGGTTTGGGTTATTGCTGCTATGTTGACAGCCGCATATGTATTTCGCGATCAAATCATCGATTTGCTACAAGATAATGGTATTGTAACCGTGGAGATGACGCAGGCACCTTCCAGCGAACCTACAGTTCCTGCCACCATACCACCCGTCACAGAAGTTTCACCAACAGTATCCACACCCATAGTTGTGACAGTCGCTCCTGGTGATTCGCTCAGTATTGAGGCTACATCCGAAATTCCCGTCCCTACTAAGGATGACCCTGGTCTTCATTTAGGTCAGACTCCGGGCTCGCCAGATACACCCAATCAAGACCAGCCCGACAAACCCGACAAACCTGATAAACCCGACAAGCCCAACCAAGACTAATTTGGTACCTGTCTTATTTCCAGGTAACGAAAACAGCGTGGGGAATTTGCGCTTTAAAACCCGTATCCGAACTTAGAAGAATATTGCTTGCCTTTTAGTGATCCCTATTAATTTGTTCTCAAGGGAAGGGAGGATGTTAATTAAGAATGGTTGTAATTCAATTCTTCTAGCACGCGCGCGTGGATTCCAGGCGTTGTCGCAACTACTGACTGAGGCGGCGAGATGTAATCAGTTTCGCCAAACACGTTGGTCACGCGCCCCCCGGCTTCTTCGCAGATCAGGCCGCCAGCAGCCACGTCCCAGGGCTTGAGGGACAGCTCCCAGAAGCCATCGAAGCGAGCTGCGGCCACGTAGCACAGGTCGATGGCTGCGGAACCGAGCCGGCGCACGCCCTGGCTCAACCTGCCAAACTTGACGAAGTTACCGAAATTATCGAACTTGCTGTTCCAGGCATCGTAGGGAAAACCGGTGACCAGCAGGCTTTTCTGGAGTTCAACCGCGCCTGAAACGCGCAGCGGGCGTCCGTTCAGGTGTGCGCCCTTTCCTCGCTCGGCGGTGAACATCTCGTCGCGCATCGGATCGTAAACGGCGGCCAGGCTTGAGGTCCCGTTCGAAGCGTACGCAATGGAAACGCAAAAGATCGGAATGTTGTGCGCATAATTGACCGTCCCGTCCAGCGGATCGATATACCATTGGTGCCCATCACCGTGGGTCCCGCCGCTCTCTTCGGCCAGAATATGATGATCGGGGAAGTTCTTGCGAATTTCGCCCAGCAAATAGTCTTCGGATTGCCGGTCAATTTCAGTGACCAGGTCGATCACGCCTTTGTAATCGATCTGGTGCTCCTGTTCGTAGCCGGCGCGCAAAATTTGACCGGCCTGGCGAGCCAGCCGTTCGAGGTCAGCGAGTGTGGGAGTTGTCATTGGTCGTTTACGTGGAGATTTCTGATGGTTTCTTTTAGCGCTTCGAGTTCCACCCGGATCTCATCGCGGTCGCGGACGGCCTGCTCGAAAAGGGTTTTAAAGGATGTCCTCTGATCGAGGTCGAGGGTGGGGAGCAGGCGCTCGATACGCGCGATCTGGCGGTTTTTGTGCTGGAGTTTGATCTCCAGCCGGGCGCGATAGCCGGTATAGAATTGCGGCTGTTCCAGCGGCCTGGGGATGGTGATCTGTTCCTGGCTCAAAAGCTCGGCAATGGTAAGCAGGAACTCTTCGGTATCGATCGGTTTTTCAATAAAGCGTGAAGCGCCCAGGCTCATGGCAAACGTACGATCTTCAGGAGTGACGTAAGTAGCAGATAGAAAGATCACGGGAATAGTCAGAGTCTTTGGGTTGCTGCGCAATTTTTGTACCAGCGCAAAGCCATCCAGTTTGGGCATCAGGATATCGGTGATGATGAGCGCCGGGTTTGCATTTTCGAGGATGTCCAGCGCTTCCTGCCCGTTACGTGCTGAAATGACCTCGTATCCCTGGAAGCGAAGGGTCACCTCAAGCAGCTCGAGCACGTTGGGGATGTCTTCGACAACTAATATTGGTCCGCGTATATTTGCCATAGGATAATTCTAGCCCTAAATGATGCGCGGGGCAAGGACGCTTAACTCCCATTCCAGATGCGTTTCCCCAAAGCAGAGAGGATAAACTCGACCGCCAGCAGTGCGGTCTGGTTCTGCACGTCCAGAATAGAGTTGACCTCGACCACATCCATGCCAACCAGCTTACCGCTTTCGGCAACCAGTTCGCAAATGAGATGCGCTTCGCGGTACGTCAGGCCGCCGGTGACCGGCGTGCCGACACCGGGCGCATGCCGGGGATCCATGACGTCCATATCGAACGAGAAATAGAGGCCGTCCACATCATGAGTGACCCGCTCAATGGCCTTTTCCATGCTCGCCACCAACCCGAGACGGTCAACCTGCTCCATGCCCATCACCATGACCCCGGCCTGATACAGATTCCGCTTCTCGCCTTCATCGAGGTCGCGCGCCCCGATAATTGCCACACACCCCGGGTCGACGACCGGCGTCGGCTCCTCCCAGAGCTGCACGAGGCGCTGGTCGCCCAATCCGCATAATGCTGCCAGTGGCATGCCATGGATATTCCCGGAGGGCGTGGTTTCCGGAGTGTTAAAGTCGGCATGCGCATCTACCCACAGCACGCCAATCTTCCTGTGCCTGGCCGCCCCTCGGATGGAGCCGAGCGAAAGCGAATGGTCGCCGCCCAGCACGATGGGCAGGTGCCCGCCTTGCACGCTGGTGGCCACCGCCCCGGCAACCCGCCGGGACATTGGCATAATGCAATCGACGTATTTCAGTTTGGGGTCGGTGATAGCGCACATTTCGGCAATGGGTACTTCCACGTTACCTTTGTCCTCGACTTCATAGCCAAGTTTTTCCAGCTCCTGCTGCAAGTGAGCATAACGGATGGCGCTGGGACCCATGTCCACGCCGCGCCGGTCTGCGCCCAGGTCGATAGGAACGCCGATGATGTCAATTTGCATGGTTTCTCCTCTTAACCACGAAGACACGAAACCACAAAGGCACAAAACTTTTTGTGTCTTCGTGGTTTGGTGACCTGGTGGTGTTCCTAGGCAGTCCGGTAATAGCCCACATCCACCGAATACACCCTTCCGCGTTTGATCACCTGCTTGACCAGATTCGTGCCAAAGCGATAGCCCAAATGGCGGTAATCCGGTACGGATAAAACAAGCAGATCTGCCTGCTTGCCTTCCTCGAGCGAGCCAATACGATCTGATCGTCGAATCGCATGCGCGGAGTTGATGGTCGCAGCCGCAATCGCCTGCGCGGGGGTCAACCCCATGTAGCGGCAGGCCAGCGCAATAGCAAACTGCATGGACTCGTTCCAGGCGGTGCCGGGGTTGCAGTCGGTGGCCAGGGCGAGGATACCGTTCGCATCTAAAATCTTCTGTGCCGGCGTGTATTCGGCCTCGGCCAGTCCGAAGGGCGTACAGGGCAGGGACACGGCCACTGTGTCCGATTTGCCCAGCATGATGATCTCCGCAGCGGAGGTCTTGACCAGGTGGTCTGCTGAGGCCGCCCCCAGCTCGACTGCCAGGGACGCGCCGCCCAGGTTGTCGAACTCGTCCGCGTGGATCTTGACCGGGAATCCCAGCGAGCAGGCCTTGGTCAGAATTTGACGCGATTGCTCGAGGCTGAAGGCTTTGTTCTCACAAAAGACGTCCACAAAAGGCAGCGGCAGTCGCGGGGCATGCGTCTCCCACCACTGGCACACGATGGGCAGCATCGTCTCGCAAACCAGGTCGGTGTAACCCTGCGGGTCGTCCTTGCCCCCGCCTGCCAGGGTATATTCTGGCGCGATGGCGTGTGCGCCGAGGAAGGTGATGGCCAAATCGACAGGGCCTTCATCGTCAAGCGCCAACAGGGCTTTGAGCAGGCGCAGCTCGGTAGCGGTATGCAGGCCATAACCCGTCTTGGCTTCGGCGGTAGTGGTGCCGGTGGCGAACATGCGCAACAGGCGCGGACGGGTCTGGGCGATGAGCGTCTCGATGCTGGCTGTCCGCGTAGCGCGGACCGTGGAAATGATCCCGCCGCCCGCTGCCAGGATGTCCAGATATTTCGCACCTTCGAGCCGCATTTCGAATTCCCTGGCACGGTCGCCGCCCCAGATGACGTGCGTATGCGGGTCGACAAAGCCAGGCATGACCACGCAGCCGGTGGCATCCAGGCCAGGTTCGCCGGGATAGGCGTAGCGCAGATCGTTGGTCTTTCCAGTGGCCACGATCTTTTCGTCGCGAATGAGAACAGCCCCGTTCTCAATGATGCCAAGGGAACCAAGTGTACGTCCGCGCTGGGGCCCGCCAGAGAGGGTCAGGAGTTGGGTTGCGGAGTGGATGAGCATATTTTGATTAAACCATAAAACAAAGCAAGAAGTTGTGAGTTTGATATTGTGTAGTAATATTAAATCAGTTTTAGCAGGGCTTACATTAAAGATAGATGGTTATCTGTCCTAAATTATTCGCCTGGATTGCATCATGGAAAAAAATCTTAGGTTAGATAAATCCTTTCTGCTACAGCGGATCGCGCTGGTCATCTTTATTTTATTTCCCACTGCTCTTTCTATTATCTCCCAAATACTTTTGGTGGTTCGTTCCTGGGATTTTATTATATTCCTTCTATTTGGTTTTCTAGTTGCTTCTTTTCTTATCCCTATATTTTCAATACTTGCAAAGAATTCTATCTGGGTAACGATTGAGCAATCCAAATATTTACCGATATTTTGGGTTGTTGGCTTAGCGATTGTCTTACGAATTGTCTTAGTACAGCTCATTAGCACTAATTTTGTGTCTGACATGGAAGATGTCCACTTTCTTGCTGTTGACATTTATGCTGGTAACCCATTGGCAAATATTGAAAATTACCCAAATATACCCGGTGCAACACATCTCAATATGTCAGCATTGGTTTTATCTTTTGTCTATAAGCTACTCGGAGCCAGTACTGCTTCTGCAAAGTTATTTCTGATTATGCTGGGTGGCCTGACGACCTTTTTGATCTATCTGGCAGGGCGAGAAATCGCTGATATGCAAGTCGGATTTCTTGCTGCTTTTTTATTCGCAATCTTACCCTCCGTAATATGTTACACAGGTGTTTTAGCTGGAGACCATCTCGCACTGCCTCCAATGGTCCTGGCCATGTTCATTTATGCCCGTACGAACAAGTTTGATATAGATAATAGTAAATTCTCTTCTTTTATTCTTCAATATGCAATCATTGGAATTCTGGTTGGATTCGTGGATTGGTTTCGCCCTGTGGGAGTACTTCTTATCATCGCATTTATCATTTCCGCTCTGATTTATGGCGTAGGAAGATGGAAATTTTACAGGCTCCTTATCATTCTTGGCGTTCTCCTATTGGCCTATACCCAAACAAGTAATTTGGCGGTTAAGATTTCTGAAAGCGTTTTTCAGACCGATGTCCTTTCCTCATCTCAGAGGATTGGTGAGTTTGTTTTAAAAGGTCTAAATCCTGATAGCAAAGGAATCGTTACCCTGGAAGACGACGCTATCGCAGGCGAAGCCTATCAGTCTTTTGGGGACGACAGTGCAGGTGCGCAAACATATTTAATAAGGTTAGCTATTTCAAGATTAGAGCAAGGTCAAATTTGGGATCTTTTCAAGGAAAAATTCAACCTGATCTGGTCCAGCCATGATGCACTTTTCGATTATTCGCTAGCCGGATCGAACGACCTGGAAATCGTAAATCTGATGAGAAGCTTTGAAACATTGCTGTACTTGGTTATTACCATTTTTATATTGTTTCATGCTATCCTAACTTTTCGCCAGCGATCACATCCAGCCGTATTTGCTATGCAATTGTTTATTCTTGGCTTTGCCTTGCTTTTGCTTGTTATGGAAGTCCAAAACCGCTATGTTATGGTTGTTATCCCCTTTTCAATATTATTAGGCATTATGGGGGTAAAAGATGCATTTTCTATAAAGGCAAGCTCCCCGTTGCCCTAATATAGATTCGCTCCTTAATCGTTTTTTGATAGTATCCTCTTGAGTGCTGATCTGGAAATTTTTACCACGGAGACACTGAGTTACGAAGCTTTTATTCGCTGTGTCTTCGGGACTCAGTGGTTAATACCGTCGATGGCGCCATCAACACCGGACGGGGAGATTATTCATTTTTTGCTTGATAACAATTTTCGATCTCATTTTTGTGACTCGCGAGATAATTGGCATCAGGTCTGTAAAGAACCATCTCAAAATATTCTTGGCGAATTGCTGCTCGTTCTCCAGGGGTATATCCGTCATATTGATGAGGTAGAAAATCTATCGCGTGAGGTGCTCTCATCAGGATATCGCCTTGAACAGGTGGGACAGGTTGTGGCCAGGTATAGATATAGTGAAAGTTCAATGCAAGAAGACCATTATTTTGACAAACAAGAGGAGCATAAAATCTCATCATATTAGAGGATATTTTAAAGTCAGGATATTGCTTTTGAACTTCCTGCACGAACTCTTGATAGTAAACTATTTTGTAGGCTAACCGGTAGTTCCAGGCTGCCTGAAAAAAGATCATTGCTATTGCGATATTGACCAGCCAACGACCTCCCGGTTTCCAGGAGTGAAAATAAGATAATCCATAGGCAGCTGTCAGGACCAGAAAAGGCATCAACTGCCGGGCTGTTCTCGCGTACACTACGAAGGTGTGCGTAAAATTCGAAGGGATCACCAAACACAGGTAAATAAATAAAGTTCCTCCAAAGGCAATGTACAAAAATTTATTCCCTTTCTTTAGAAGAAGGAATAAAGCAACGAGGCTGAATAACCCAACAATCAGGATAAATCCATGCTCAGCATGCCAAAAATATTCGATGGGCAAGCTCCACCCTTCGCTGAAACTTCCCTGTACAATTTTTTGAAGATAGATAGCGTAATCGCTGAAAAAATCTTTCCCAACAACAAAGCAAACCATGAGTAAAATGGCAAGTGGCGTGAGAAAACCCAGCCCGAGAAAGATTGGCCGTTTCACGATCCAGTACTTTTCTTTTTCTCCGATGAATATATTTACAAGAAGGGGAAATGCTGCCATTGGCCAATAGCCATTGTAAGTGACAAGGCTAAAAAAACTTAGGGTTCCGCATAAAAATGACACAAGCGGTTTAGCGGCATTTTTTAGAGCAACATACAACGCTAACAAACCGAAAAACAATGCCTGGTCATAAGGGAATAGGTGCCTCGAATAGTACAATAACACTTGACTACAGGCGGCAAATAATAAGGCGTAGTTGGCTACTCTTATAGGGGCGTCGGCCTTTAGAGCGATCTTCCAAATTAATAAAAGGCTAAAGATAGAGAAAAAACTAAAAAAGATTGCTGGAAGTGCCAGAGTAGTGTTAAATATATTTTCAAACAGAGCCGGGATCAGTGCAGTGATTTTATAGCCCACATGGGCAAGCTCACCTAATAAAGTGAGCAAAGCAGTTTTTACCTTCCCATCTAACAAAAAGACCAGGGCATCTTGTGCGATCCCATATCGACTTTCGTCAGGAAAGTAGAATTGCCCCCCTCTTAGAATTAATATCCAGCGAAGAATGCTGGAGACAAATAAAACGGAAATCACAAAGTGATGTTTTTTGAAGAAGTTTGTTGTTCGAAGAATCATGATCCTCATAAACGATGCTCAATGAGCGCCCCACCAACAAATCTATCTTCGTTTTCCACTCCTGCGACGGTTTTCACGCTGTTTTTGAGGCCGGCTTTGTCGGGCCGGTGTAGTGTCCCCTTTTGATTTTTCAACCGTTGGGTGCAGCATCTTCTGGTAGGTATCGTCCAGCAACATGGTGATGATCGGCAGTTCATCTTCCTGCTCGGCCAGTTCGCGCGCCAGGGGAATGAAGCGCTGACTGCGCTCGGCTTGCAGCTTGTCGCGGTCACGCAGGCGAGTCTCCAACAAAGCAGTCAGGCGCTCGGCAACCACCTTGGCCACATCCGCATCGCTGGGGATGATACGCTCTTCCAGGTCAATTTCAAACTGCCTGGCAATCCGATCAAGAACAGGTTTCTCCATCGCGTTGACCAGCGTTATAGCAACGCCAGTCGCGCCAGCGCGTCCCGTCCGCCCGGCGCGGTGGATGTAGTTCTCGGTTTCATCGGGCGGCTCGTACTGGATCACATAGGAGAGTTCGGGAATGTCCAATCCGCGGGCAGCCACATCGGTCGCGACCAGGAAGCGCAGAGACCCCTCACGGACGCGGGAGAGTACCTGCTCACGCAGTCCCTGCGAAAGCGCCGAGCTGATCTCATCCGCATCGTAGCCAAAGCGTTGTAGTACAACCGTGACGTAATGTACGCGGTCCTTGGTGTTGCAGAAGATGAGCGCATTTTCGGGGTTTTCCACTTCGATCAGGCGTACCAGGCTGCGATCTTTGTCCATGCCAGCCACTTTGTAGTAGACATGTTCTACTTCCGTGACATGGATATGGTCGCTGCTCAGGCTGATAAACTCCGGCTCACGGATGAACACCCTGGCGGCGCGCATGACCGAATACGGGAAGGTGGCCGAGAACATGCACGTATTGACGGGCCGGGCCGGCAGGTAGCCCTTCATCTCGACCATATCCGGGTAGAAACCCATCGAAAGCATGCGGTCGGCTTCATCGAAGATGAGCATCTTCAGATTGTCGAGCGAAAAGTTACGTTTAAGCAGGTGGTCGAGCACACGTCCTGGCGTGCCGACCACGATGTGCGCGCCTGCTTTCAGGGCAGCAATTTGTGGGCCATAACCGACGCCGCCATAGACTGCTGCCGTGCGCAAGCCCACCTGCCCGCATAAAAGCTCTGACTCGTGCGAGACTTGCCGCGCCAGCTCGCGGGTTGGCACCAGGATGAGCGCCTGGCATTCGTCTCGTCTGGGGTCAAGTCGTTCCAGCATGGGCAGCAGGAACGCGCCGGTCTTGCCGCTGCCCGTGCGCGCCTGGATGATCATATCCCGTTTGGCGAGCAAATATGGGATGGCACGCGCCTGGACGGGCATAAGTTCGGTCCAGTTTGCGCGTTTGGCAGCTTCTTTTAGTGGTTCAAGTAATCCTTCGAAAGTAATATCGGGTAATGGATTTTTTAGTTCTTTGATATCGCTAGAATTGTCCAAAATCGTCTCGTTTCATCAGTTTAGTCCGTGCACGCGCCAATGGCCGAGCACGCAAGTCGTGAGAACATCAAATTGTCGCCAAGTCTGATTATACAAGACCTGGCGACTGTTTTGACCAATTCGACAGTTGCGCAATTAAACTTTTCTTCGCCTGACCGTTGTGATCAGTCTACTCCGGGGGCGTATGAACTGGAAATAGCCAAACCCTAGAGACAACAACAAGTATGTTACTACAATCGCCCACCCAAAGACACTCATAGCGCCTGAAAGCATCCCGCCCAGCGACGCAACGAATCCTATAAGACTGGCAATCAAATTGGCCAGGATAATTGCTTGATGGGTATTGGAATCGCGCGAATCTTTGGTAAGGAATGTAATCAGCCCGCCAACCAGCAATTCAACGCCGATGAACCGCCCCAACAACTGTGTACCCGGATTTTTTGTAAACCCAAACAAATCTAACAAAACCCCAGGTATAAGCAAGAAGCCAAGTGCAAAGAGCAGTGCAACAACGGTGTTGATCAAGAACCAATTTCGTAGTTTCATAGGGTCACCTCCTCAAAGATAGTTTCATGCAGGTTTACACAAATGGATTAAACTCGATTATCTCCCCGCTGGCAAGCAATTTCTAATTTTGGTACAAAAAAATCAGGTACTCCCTGTCAACCTGACTGGGCTGCCAACCGGGGAAATCCGCTGCGATGCTGACCACGCGCGCGCCGGGTCGCAATTCCTTTGCCAGCTTTTCTGCCAGGCGAGACGTCTGTGATGAGGTGAGATAGACAAAGACGACATCCGCATCGTGAAGATCCACCTTGTAAAAATTCCCGCACCGCAACCGGGCCCTGTGCCTGCTCCCCTTATGGGGACGATGCCTGCTCATCCAAATCCTCAGCCACCCCAGCGCACACTGGACAGGTCCGATCTCGATCCCGACAGCCTGCGCGCCAAACTCCTTCGCCGCCATGAGCAGTACGCGTCCATCCCCAGCGCCCAGGTCGTAAAGGCTCTCGCCGGGCTGCAACTTTGCTAACTGCAACGCCCTGCGGATGCGCGCCTCGCGCGTCGGCACCCAGGGCACGCCGTACAGCGCCGGGACAACCAGCCAGACAACGCTTACCAGCAAGAATACAAGACCCAACCCGATCAACCAGTACGAAATCACCGTGTCTTACCATCCTTTTGCAGCCGGCGTAGTGCAAGCAACCCGAAGATATTGAATACCACCGCCAGCAGAGCCACGAACAAAAAGCCAAACTGGCGGTAGATCAAAGGCGCCAGGAATGCGCCCATGGCACGGCCGAGGGAATGCCCGGTCAAATTAAACGACATGACCGTTGCCCGTGCACCCGGGAAAAGTTCTGTCATCATCGGCAGGTGACTGACCATCACGAATTCAAATGTTATATAAAACAGGAACAGCCCAACCAGCGCACCAATTTCTGTGCGACCAATGTAAGGTAGTAACACAGCCGTCACGGCATTGGCTGACAGCCCCCAGGCAAGCGCGCGCGGCTTTCCGATACGATCGGTCAACAGAGCGACCAGACCTTCGCCGCTAAGTTCCGAGAGCCCGATCACTGCCGAGGCGCCGGCCAGTGCCGCGATTTGCAGACCGAATGAATCTTCCAGCCAAACCCCGAAAATGAGATTGACCAGTTCGTTCCCGGCGCTGGCCCACAACGCGATCATGATTCCTGTTACCACGGGAACGTTACGTAGCACGCTGCCAAAGTTCACCCACGGGTTACGCGCCGGGATATGGTTTGCATCCCGCTGTGGCGCCATCCACCAGATAGCGGCAAACATGCCCACCCCCATGGCAGCCAACACCGGGAAAGGTGCTGACCAGCCAAAACGTGTGATCAAAAAGCCCATTGCTGGGACACCAATGATGAATGCAAGTGACCAGCCAACTTCAATGACCGCCAGCGCCAATCCGCGCCGCTGGTAGGGAACCCGGTCACCGAAATATGCTTGCATAGCCGGGTCGAAGATATATTTACCCAGCAAAGTTAAAATGAGCGCTGCAGTCAGTGTCCAAAGGGAAGGCCAAATCGCAACGGGAACCAGTCCAAGCGTGAACAATATAATACCAACTAACATCCCAAAACGACGCCCTCGATGATCTGACGCAGAAGCGACGAACGGTCCGAATGCCCCTACCAGCGAGCGCCCAGTCAACGCAAAGGACAGGGCAGTGATATCGACGCCCAGGCCGCGCGCAAATGTTCCCAAAAAAGGATACACCATGCGATGCATGGTGTTGAAGATGGTGCGCAGCACCATGAAGATGAGAAGTTGGAAGCGCAGGCGCAAGGCAGTGACCAGTATTCAGTTATCAGTGGGCAGCTTTCAGTGTCAAAAACCACCTAGTAAGGAAGTATGCTGCCACCCATGCAAAAATATTCAACA
>Ga0105104_10002783_pt1 | contig 12621 bp, 14 predicted proteins | sample PPLLaktember2015_3_FD_87034 | JGI IMG/M metagenome (GOLD analysis project Ga0105104, IMG submission 87034) | Freshwater sediment microbial communities from Prairie Pothole Lake near Jamestown, North Dakota, USA - PPLs Lake P7 Core (6) Depth... | ecosystem: Environmental > Aquatic > Freshwater >...
GATCCACTCTTCGTCGTATCCATCCAGTTTATATTTGAATCGAACGCGGGAGGGGGCGACAAAGCTGTTGGCTGTATAGTGAATTTCGATGTTGCCTTTTCCAGGGGGTGCTGTAATGGGTTCCCATGGAATGAATAGCCGGTTATCCACCAGGATTTGTTCAATCACTACCGGTGGGAGTATGGGGTTGGGGGAAACACGTCCGGGGTCTATGACGGATACTCCGTTTACGGTGGGGAACCACAATTTCCCATCGGTGGATTTTAAGCCTGAGGGTTGAACGCCGCCGTTGCATTCTGCGGAGTTCATCCCGTCGATTTCATCGAACAACGTGCATTTTATTTTCCCGGTTTTCCCGTTGAAATAATCCTCCACGTCCCGGTAAGCGATGCGGAAGATGCCGCGGTTGGAACTCATCCACAAATTATGTCGATTGTCTTGCAGCGTACAATAATTGATATCGTCGGGCAGCCCGTTTTGGTGGGTGATTTGTTGAAATGAATCGTCTTTAAAGCGGTAAATGCCCTTACCGAAGGTATTAATCCAGATAGTACCGAGGTGGTCTTCGAATATAGAAGTAATCAACTGTCGGGGTGCATTTTTGGCCGATGGAAAGGTATCTAACGTCCCGTCGGGTTTAATACGTATGGTGCCTTTAAGAGAGCTGCCTATCCAGAGGTTGCCCTGTCGATCTTCCATGAAGTTCGCTGTTTTGCCTTCTAAACGGTATCGGAGGGTAAAGCCGTTCCCGTTCCATACATGGCATCCGCCTGAATTGGTGCCCACCCAGGTATTCCCTTTCCTATCCGTATAAATCGAGTATACGATGAGATTGATTAATCCGTGATCTTTTCCATACAGGGATATTTTCCCCGTTTTCCCGTCTATTCGAGCCACTCCCTTCTCAAAAATGCCCAACCAGATGTTCCCCATAAGGTCTTCGCTCATGGATGTGATATCGTTGGAGGGCAGGATACTTTTAGCGGATATGTTCCGGTAAAATCTCCCGTTCCTGATGATATCGATGCCGTTTATTCGGGTGCCGGCCCAGATATCGCCGGACCGAACCTGGTAAACAAACGTGCTGTCGCTGCCGGATAAACCCTGCACCGTAGAATATGTTGCAACTTTCGAATCCGTCAGGCATTTCAACCCCCCTGCTGCCGTACCGATCCATATATTGTTCTCCCGGTCTTCGAAAATAGACAGGATTTCCCGGTCCAGGAAACCCACCCGGCTGTCCAGGGTTTCAATCCCACCCGGGTTAATACGCATGATGCCGTTGTTTTTGGTACCCACCCACAGCGTATCGCTGTCTTTGGTCGAGAGCTGCAAACTGGATATCAAATCGGAAGAGAGACTGCTGCTGCTGCTCAACCGGGTAACCCGGTCCCCTTCCAACTTAAATATCCCCTCGTTTGTCGTACCGATCCAGGCTGTCTCTCTTTTATCTACCACCAGTGCCGAAATCGTATGTTCTTTGAATCCTTTATTTTGAAATGTAAATTTATTGCCCTTCTCTTCAATAACCCATATCCCGTTAAGTGTCCCGGCCCAAATTCGGCCTTTGGCACCCCGGCTTAATTTATTAACCGCAATTTCGCCCACCTGCCCGGGAAATCTAACCCACGTAAGTACTCCTTTTTTTAACCGGTATACACCCCTATTCGATCCGAACCATACCGTTTCATTATCCGTTATTAAAATGCAGTATACGGAAAGACCATTGATATCGTCATCTTTAGCGATAGGTCGAATGGATTTTTTGGACGGGTCGAGAATCATCAACCCTTTGCCCAGCGTTCCGAACCATATCCGACTCGATTGATCCAGGGTCATGCACGATACCGTTACGCTGGGGAAACCCGGTATGGTATCGCTGTTGAATAAATCGAATTTAATCCCGTCGAACCGGAGAAAACCCCAGGTTACCCCTAACCAAATGTAACCATCCGGGGATTGGGTAATGAAATGCACCTGGTTAACCGGGATACCCCCCATTGTTGTCCACGCCCGAATTTTATAGAGTTCTAATCGTTTTGCCGGGTTTAACGCGGATAAGTTGAACGTCAACCCTACCACGAGCAAGAAAAAAATAACCGGCTTAAACGATTTTAAAATATTCATACGACTATTTTAAAGGATGGAAAAGTTTTATTCAACTTTTATTTCAATTCTTCCCCGCTGCGTGGGGTTTTATTGCGAATTTTTATCGAATGAGCGCAGCGCTGTTCGTGGATGGGCTTCTTATCTTCTTCTCTTCTTTCTATTTAATGTCTTCCACATGCAACTCCCACTCTTCCGTGTCCTCGTTCTCAGTTATGTAGTAGAACTTGTTGTTCCGAATGGAAAAATTGGTAAATGCTGAGTTCTGAATCCATGTTACGTAGGCTTTTTTCAGGAATTTTCCTTTCCAGTCGGCAATGATTACCTCACGCTTATTGTCTTTTTTGATGTAGGTAAGAAAGTAGAGTTTGTTCTTGTCTACTGCGAAGCGGTAGAAAGCGGGGTAGTATTCGGGGAAAACATAATTGTACATGCTATTTGCTGTAGCATAGCTCGCATTTGAGTTTACATATCCAAAGAAGCTATTTTTAAATTCCTCGGTCACCTTGACTTTTTCAAATTGATTAAGACGGATTCGCCTGTAATCGTTCCCGTTGCTGTCGAAAATATCCACGAACATTCCCCGCTTGGAATCAGCGATAAAGACTTTGTTATCATATACAATATGGAATATATCGTCATGAATCACTTCGTAATCGGTTTTATCGCCCCTTCTCTTCTGAGGGGGCCATTCATAATAGTAGATGAGCTTTTTATACTTCATCTCTTTATTTTCGTAGGAATAAATGGAGTATTCATAAGCGGTATTGCCTTTTTGTTGACCGGCCACCACTTTTATTCCCAAAAAATTGCTGCCAACAGCGGACAATCTTTTAAAAAGGCCTGTACGAAACTCACGGAGGTAATCGCCGTTTCGGGAGAAATACATGGCCTTCCCAATTAAGTCATAAATAAAGAGGCAATCGGGGGTAAGTGTCAAGACCGGGAATGCAGAAAGTTCTTGGGGGCCCTCTCCCTTGCGGCATAGCTGCTTAACATACCTGGAATCCTTCAGCGAGTAGTAATGAAGAAGGGCTTTACTATCCGAGATGTAAACCTGACCCTTATCGACAAAAATTTCAAAAGGCCAGATGACTTCAGGCAAGGAAAGGAGTTTTTTCCCTGGAAGGGGTTTCACTCCCAGGAAGAGAACAACCAGGAAAACGGTAAACATGACCCGAATGCTTTTTTTCATTGTTCAAACCTCCAAAAGTTGAAAGAGAATGGATGCCCCCCTGTCAAATTCCGGGACAGCAGGGGGCACCATTTTAACAACTTCTTTGGGTTATTACTTGCTGGATGGCCAGCAATAATAAATTGTCCAAGCTCCACCCGGACCCTTACATCTGCATTTTGGGCCTTCGGGTAAGCTGCAAAGATCGTCAGGGCCGCCGCAATTTGCATTGCTTCCGCATTCGTAGAGAGCTGCATCCGTGTGGTCGAAGATGAGTTCGTAGGTGGTGAATAGGAAGGTGAACAGGACAAATGAAGCCACTACCGTGCCAAAAACCACGAGCAACATTTTGCGTTTTTTTTCGCTCATGTTGACCTCCTTTTTTTGTTTTTTTTTGAGTGAAGCTCGATTATACAACAAAAAAAAAATTTTTCAAGACCCACCCCACTACGTGGGGTTTTATTGCAGAGCCGTGGGATATTGCAATGTTCGTGGTATGGTCTGACTCCGTTTTTGTTGAATTCTATCATTGGTATTGTAGAACTACGTGGGGTTTTATTACGAATTTTTATCGAACAAACGCAGCGATGTTCGTGGAAGGGCTTCTCAACTTTTCAACTTCTAACTATGTGACACTCTGGCCTAACTATGTGACACTTTGGCATATCCGTGTGCCGATCACGCATAAACATGTGACGTTTTGGCATATCCGTGTGGCGATCACGCATATCTGTGTGACACTTTGGCATATCCGTGTGACACTTTGGCATATCCGTGTGCCGATCACGCATATCTGTGTGACACTTTGGCATATCCGTGTGACACTTTGGCATATCTGTGTGGCGATCACGCATATCTGTGTGACACTTTGGCATATCCGTGTGCCGATCACGCATAAACATGTGACGTTTTGGCATATCCGTGTGACACTTTGGCATAACTTTTTTCTTTGCAACATTTTTTCACCTTTTTTTACAAATTTACTAAAAAAGGGACAGGCAAGAAAAATCAAGAAAAATCCCATCCTGTTGACTATTATGTTCATATTGTCTATAATTTCGACGGAAGAAAAAAAGGAGCTATCATGATCTTTTTTCAAATACCTTCCGGCGGCGACCGGAACTACGGTTACATTGTGGGCTGCGAAAAAACAAAACTGGCAGCACTGGTGGACCCATCCCCGGACCCGGGCAACTGCTGCAAAAAAGTTTCGGAATTGGGTTTGAACGTTCGCTGGGTGATCAATACCCACACCCATTCGGACCATACGGGGGGAAATTCTTTTTTCAAGCATAAAAAGGGCGCGATGATCGTAACGGGAGACGCTTTCGGCCCGGGGGATATCCGGGTGGAAGACGACAGCACTCTGCAAGTGGGAGAAATCACTCTCTCTTTCATCCGTACACCGGGGCATACGATGGATTCGATCTGTGTACTGGCGGAAAAAGAATTGATGACGGGGGATACGTTATTCGTGGGTAAAATCGGGGGAACCGGATCGGTGGAGAGCGCTCAAATCGAATTCGAGAGTTTGAAAAAATTAATGGAACTCCCACGGGATACACGGGTATGGCCGGGACATAACTACGGTTTATATCCTTCCTCCACCATCGGGAAAGAACTGGAGGAAAACCCATTTATACTCCGTTTAAACGATTTCCATGACTTTATGTGGCTGAAAGACAATTGGGCAGCTTATAAAAAAGAACATGGAATATTGTAACCACGCTGCGTGTGGGTTTATTGTAGAACCGTGGAATCGTACGATGTCCCGGGTTTGGTCCGGCTGGTTTAAAAATGCCGCGATTTTGCACATGAATATAAACAATTTGGACAAAGAATTAACGCGTGGAATTATAACTGAATCAATACAAATAGCCCCCCCCCTAACAAAAGTTTTTGGTCCCACCTTTTTACAAAAAGGTGGGTACCAAAGGGCTTCCTGGTCTTCGAAAACAAATTAAGCGGAACATGAGCAATAATAAGCCTTGGTTTAAAGAGTGGTTCGATAAAAATTACCTGTTGGTCTATGGCCACCGCAATACGGAAGATGCTGAACGGCAGGTGCGATTGATCATGGATACGCTGGGCCCTTCGCTTCACCCCCACAGCACCATCCTGGACCTGGGATGCGGAACAGGACGTTATACGCAAATACTGGACAATAGGGGTTTCCGTGTGGTGGGTTTGGATTTATCCGAAACCCTCCTGGAATACGGCATTAAGTGTTTCCCACATCTCCATTTCGTTGTGGGAGATATGCGCTGTATACCGGGACATTATGATATGATTCTCTCGCTTTTTACGAGCTTTGGGTACTTCGAAAAAGACGAGGAAAACCGCAAGGTGGTGGAATCGGTCCACGGGGCCCTCTATACGGGCGGCATTTTCTGGCTGGACTTCTTGAACGCGACATACGTTGAAAATAACCTGGTCAAAGAAAACCATTCTCTTTTAGGGGAAAATGTGAAGGTGATGGAAAAACGAAAAATCAAGGACGGTCGAATTATTAAAGATATTATCCTGGAAATGGAGGGGGAGGAACATTGCTACCGGGAATCGATCCGGCTTTTTACGCGGGAAGAACTGGAAGATATTTTTGAAAAAACCGGGTTTATGATTAGAAACTGCTTTGGAGATTACCTGGGAAATGAATGGGGCGAAAACGGGGAACGAACGATCCTGGTGGGAGAGAAGCGATGAGTGATAGTAAACGGGTGGTAACGGGGCAGCAGATCGGGTTGCTGGGCGGCCCGCTCTATACGACATATAAAGTGTTGGGTGCGGTTTTTCATGCACGGCAAACGGGTGGGGAAGGAGTTTATTGGCTGGAAACCAACGATGCGGATTTCAACGAAATCAATCATGTGGATTACCTGGATTCGGAAGGAAAGCTGCGGAATTTAACGTGGGATATCCCGACCCAGGGGTTTTCCTGCGGTTATATCGCAGTTGATGATAAGTTGGTGCAACTACTGGAAACATTTTTTTCCACTATTCGACAGACGGAATTTACTGCCATGCTGCGGGAAATAGCCCTGGGATGTTATGCGCCGGGCCGGATGCTGGGGGATGCTTCGACGATGCTGGCAAAGGAGTTGTTCGCCTCCTTCGGTATTCGTATTTTTACCCCCTTCGACCAGGAGTTCCGGGCATTCTCCCAGTCGATTTTACGAAAAGAAGCGGAAAACACGCCGGACGGGGAACAATGCAACCTCTTTTGTATGGTGGGGTATCAACGGAAAACGGTATTTAAAAAAGGGGGAGGGTTCGTTTTAAGAGACCGGACGGTTATCGATCTCCACGATTATGAATTGGTTCCCAATGTAAAAACCAGGAGCGTTTGCCAGGATGCCTTTTTTAATACTTACATGTACGTAGCCGGACCGGGAGAAGTCAAATACCTCGGGGATTTGGACCACGTTTTTAATTTTCATGGGGTGAAACGTGCGCAGGTTCAACCGCGTATGTCGCTTGTCCTGTTGGAACCGCGAGCCCAACGGCTGTTGAAACGGGCGGGACTGCGGGTGGGGGATGTGATGGATCACAGCCGGGAGGATTTAATCAAAACGGTATTAAAAAAATCCGGGGACTTCGATTTCGATGCAGCTTGGGAAAAGGGGATGAACCTGGCGGAAGACTTGGTGGGGAAATTGAAAGGGTTGGGTTTGGAAGAAGAAGAATTGAAGGGGTTTCAAAAGACGCTGCAGCAGGAAGTGAAAAATACTTTGGGCAAATGGCGGGCACGGATGAAGGAAAAACACGGGCAAGCGATTGCAGATGCGGGGTTTCTTTGGGATAATTTATTTCCTTACGGGAAACCGCAAGAGCGGGTGTTTAATATTTTTTATTACATGAATTTGTTCGGGGGAAAGGAATTCCTGGGTTTTTTATATAAAAACTATGATCCCGGTTCCTCGATGAAAATCTTAGAAATTTGAGTTGGAGTATGAAATATGAGCATTGAAGTGAATACAGTGGAGAATGATCGAAAAGAAGTACATGTTATGGATGTGATGGCGTTCGGTGCGCACCCGGACGATATCGAGATGTCTATGGGTGGAACCGTGTTGAAGTTAAAGAGCCTGGGTTACCGCTTAGGAATCTGCGATTTGACGCGGGGCGAAGCGGGGACGTATGGAACCGCGGAATCGCGGAAAGAGGAGTTGGACCGAGCCACAGCCGTGTTGGGTTTGGATGTGCGGGTCACGCTGGATTTACCCGATGGAAATATCCGCGATTCGGAAGAGAACCGCCTGCAGATCATCGAAGTCATGAGGCGGTACAGGCCGGAGTTGGTCTTTTCCTTCGTGGATAAGCCCCTGCGCCATCCCGATCATTATCACTGCGGTCGAATGGTGAAGGAGTGTTGTTTTCTTGCCGGTTTGGAGAAGATAAAGACCCAATCTCCCGCGTTTCGTCCTTCGGCGTTTATCGGGTTCCCCGAGTTGATTTTCGATCGTCCCGATTTTGTCGTGGATGTCGGTTCTTTTTGGGAGAAGCGGCAGGAGGCGATCCGGTGTTTTCATACCCAGGTGCTCCAGCCCGGTGAGAATCCCGAACAGTTTAAGACCTTGATCCGGTCCCAGAGTTTCTGGGATTTGCAGGAGGCGCGGGGAACCATGGCCGGCGCGTTGATCAGTACACGGTACGGCGAACCGTTTTTCAGAAATTATCCACCGAATAAGTCGGAACCATTGGAAGCGTACAGAAGAAAATTGAAGTAGAAAGAAATGAACCGGTTAAATCTAAAATAAAAAAGGGGACAGGCAAGAAATCCCGTGCCCCCTGTGAGCTCTGTGAGAAAAATCACTTTTTGGTTCCGGCTTGACCGGGTTATGTATTGAGTTAAGATTGGGTGTAGGGGCCAGGCATGTCTGGCCCAAAGAATTCACACCACAAGGAGGTTAATCAAATGAATATAGCAATATTATGTTATCATCGGATAGGCGGTTCGGGGATTGTGGCGTATGAGATCGGGCGAGCCATGGCGGAAGAGAGGGGGCACGATGTTCATTTTGTCGGTTTAGAGCCTCCTTTTCGTCTCAAGGAGAGCGAATCCGACAATATCCGGTTTCATAAAGTCCATGTCAGCGAGTACCCGGTTTTCGATTATCCCCCGTATGCGTTGTCGTTGGCGTCGCAGTTGGCCGGTTTGGTGAAGCGCTACAATATTAATGTGATTCACAGTCATTATGCGCTGCCGCATGCCGTATCCGCGTTATTGGCGCGGGATATAACCGGGAGGCCGGTAAAATGTGTCACGACACTGCATGGAACGGATATAACCGTAGTGGGGGCGCATCCCGGTATGATCGATATCACGCGGTATGCTATCGAGAAGAGCGATGTGGTTACCGCCGTTTCCAGGAAGTTGGTGCAGGATTCAGAGGAAGTGTTGGGCGTATCGGCGGGAAAGATCAACGTGGTTTATAACTTTGTTAACCCGAAATACTTTAACCCCTCGCTTCGCCCTGTGGATTGCGAGGAACGCAGAGCCAAAAAGGTAATCCTGCACATTTCCAATTTAAGACCCGTGAAACGCCCGTTGGATGTGATCCGAATTTTTCACGGGATATATAAAGGATTGGATCAAACAGTAGAACTGCGGATCGTAGGGGAAGGCCCGCTGCAATTTGAAATGATGAAGTTGGTAGAAGAGTTGGGTATTGAGAAACAGGTGAGGTTTATGGGCATTCGGAGCAATATCGGGTATTTGATTTCGTGCGTGGATTTGGCTTTGCTTCCCAGCCAGCAGGAGTCGTTCGGTTTAGCCGCATTGGAAGCTATGGCTTGCGGTGTCCCCGTGGTGGCCAGCCGGGTGGGAGGTTTACCCGAAGTGATCGAAGACGGCAAATCCGGTTTCCTGTTTACCATGGGCCGGATCGACGAAGCAGTGGAAAAAGCCCTGCGGGTTTTGAAAGACAAAGATTTGTATGAAAATATCCGTAACGAAGGGCTGAAAGTAGCGCTCAACACGTTTTCAATGGAGAAAATAGTCGATCAATATGAAAGCTTGTATTGTTAATCCCAGGAAACCCTTTCGTGAAAGGGTTTCCTGGACCTTCCCAAAGCTTTTGTTTAGGTGTAATGATCTATATGTGAACTTTATCGCGAAAAGGTTCCCCGTTTATTCCTCTTTATCGATGCCCATGCGTTTCATTTTTTTATGGAGGCCCCGGTAGGTCATGTCGAGGAATTTAGCGGCGCGGGATTTGTTCCATTGGTGTTTTTCCAGTACCTTTAGAATATAAGTTTTTTCGGCTTCCCGGTCCATTTTAATCGGTAAGAGCTCTTCTTCTGCTGTTGGGTTTTCGTTTTCATCGGTAAAAACGTTTTCGGCGGATAAGTCGGTGATTTGGGCGATTTCTTTGACTTCATCGGAGAGGATATCGTAGCTGACCGTTTCGCCGTCGTCCGTGAGGTTGACGATGCTGCGGATTTCGTTTTCCAGTTGCCGGACGTTTCCTTTCCAGTTGTAGTTTTGGAGGGCTTCGAAGGCTTTAACCGAGTAGCCGTTTATTTTTTTATTGCCTTGTTGGCAGAATTTGAGCGTAAAGAAGTTGATGAGTGCGGAGATATCTTCTTTTCGGTCGCGTAGGGGAGGGATCGTGATAATGCGGTGAACCAGGCGGTAGTAGAGGTCTTCTCGGAATTTACCGTTGGATATTAATTGTTTCAGGTCGCGGTTGGTGATGGAAATAATGCGAAGGTCGACGGTAATCGGTGTAGAGCCGCCGAGGCGGTAGAATTCTTTTTCCTGGAGTGCGCGGAGTAATTTGGATTGTAAGTTGAAAGGCATATCGCCGATTTCGTCCAGTACCAGGGTCCCATCCGATGCGATTTCCAGTTTTCCTTTGCGTTGGGTGTAGGCGCCGGTGAAAGCTCCTTTTTCGTGGCCGAACAATTCGCTTTCCAGTAAGTCTTCCGGTATAGCGGCGCAGTTGATAGCCACGAACCGGTCTTTTTTGCGGCCCGAGTATTTATGGATCATGCGTGCAAACAATTCTTTTCCAGTGCCGCTTTCTCCCTGGATGAGTACGAATATATCGCTTTCGGCGATTTTTTTCGCTTGTTTGATCAGTTCTTTCATTATCGTACTTTCAGCCACGATATCTTCCGGGGACAGGTGTTCCGGTTCGGGTTTCCCGTTTTTCCTGGTTTTGCCGGTAAGTAGCTGGGAGAACAGGTCCATTTCGATGACCAGGGAAGTGAGGAACTCTTCCACTTTGTTTTCTTCTTTTTCGCGGAGTCGGTTCATGAGGAATAGGAGGGTGGTATCGTTTTTTTCGCTTTTTAAAGGGAAGGCGTACAGCCGGTTTTCGCTGGAGGGAATAGGGGAAGCGTTGATCCGGGTGGTATAAATATCCGTATTGGATTTCACCAGTTTTTTCAGGATATCGAGGCTTTGGTTGTCGTTAGTAATGGAGAGGTAGATATCGAAATCGTTTTCGTTTTTTGAAATGATAAAAAGGCTGCCGACGTCGATTAAGCTGGACAAATAGGTAGGCAAGTCCAGCAGGAATTCTTTAAAGTCGTTTTTTTTCATGCCGATTTGCATGACGATTTTAAGAATTTCGCTGTACACATCGGTGATTTGGCGAGTGGCGATGTTATCGTACTTGGTTTCGTTTTCGATCCCGATGGTATCGAAGATAGGGATGAGTTCTTTTGCCAGTTTGAATTCGTCGAGGGTACCGCGTTTCAGGATGAATTCCAGTTTCCCCAGGATGAACGATTCCCCGATGTTGATGATGGCTTCTTTGACTTTTTCGTCCCTGAAGTTGATGCCGTTAGTGGAGCCGAGGTCTTTGATAATGATATAGTCTTCATGGTTGATGACCCGGACGTGGTTCCGGGAGATAAAGTCTTCCTTGATAATAAGGTCGTTATCGGTGTTTCTTCCCAGGGTAATCGTGGGTTTATCCAGTGGAAATTTTTTAATAAAGCCGTCCGTGTAATACATCAAGTAATTCATGGATAGGATTATACTACAAAGTGTTTTTTTTTCAAGTCCATTATTTGCTTCGGTGCCCTCGATGGTTTCCCCGGGTTGTCACAAATATAATACAGTAATGAGGGTGGAGTGGTGGAATTAATTATGCTTACAGTCGAGTATGAAAAACAAAATTCAGGTTATCATATCGATTGCGGTCTTGATTATAGGGATGTTCGTTTTTAATGGGTGTGCTTACACCGTTAAAACGATTCCTTTATCCGTGGATGTAGAGGAAGGAACTCTAAGCAAGGCACCGATATCCGAGGACGAAGTGAGGATTTTCAGGTCTACGCCGTTGGATTCATCCGGATATAAGCGGATCGGGATGCTGGTCGTTTCAGGGAACCACGCGGATATAGACCTGGAGGAAATCTACACTATAATGCGAAAAGAGGCGGCTAAGCGGGGTGCAGAGTATATTATCGATTTCACCATAAAAATGAAAAAAAATAGTGTCAGTCATACGGATGATGACGGTAAAACGGTGTGGGAAGATGTGTATACTTTTAGTATTGCCGGAACGATGGCATCCCTGGTATCTTTCTCTTCCGAATAAGTTACTGGTTTGAAGAGTAAGAATGATATTTACAGTACAATGGAGGAAAAAATGAAAAAGTGGATAGTTTTATTACTTTGTGTTGTCAGTTGCTTTATTTTATCAAATTGCGGTATTAGTGCTCGGTTTGCTTCTTCAGATACGGCGATGGTTTATAAACAACGGGTTTCCCCGGAAGAGATAAAAGTATATCGATCATCTAAACCGGAAATGCCATATATTGAAATCGGGTCGGTGTATGCTTGCTGTGATTCCGAAGCGGATGTATTGGTTAAAGCATTAAAGCAGAAGGCGGCGGAATACGGCGGCGATGCCATTATCGATATCGAGCCTTACCCGGATGGAATGTCGGCCACGGTTATTCGGTTTAAATGAGAATTTGTCTTCGACGACCAGGAAACCATTTCGTGAAATGGTTTCCTGGACTTTCCCAAAGCTTTTAATTACTTACCTTTTTTAAAGTTTTTGGGAATGAAAAACCATTTTTTTATCTCTCACGGGGGGCACAGAGAAAAGAGAATCAACGGATTACAAAGATTATCCCGCAGTGGCCTGACCATTAAGGTAAAAAAGGGGAAAAAGGGGACAGGCAAGAATGCCACTAAGAACTGGCTAAATATATAAAATATCTTTCTATAATCAATATACCTTGCCATTATTTTCAAAATAAATCAAAAAGCACTGGACTCCTTCTCAAGATTGTGCTAAAATTTATTGCATGGAGTTAATATCCGAGCTTTACCTGCAAGGCCGACGCCTAACTCTGGATGACATCGAGTTTATCCA
>Ga0105104_10002785_pt1 | contig 12618 bp, 20 predicted proteins | sample PPLLaktember2015_3_FD_87034 | JGI IMG/M metagenome (GOLD analysis project Ga0105104, IMG submission 87034) | Freshwater sediment microbial communities from Prairie Pothole Lake near Jamestown, North Dakota, USA - PPLs Lake P7 Core (6) Depth... | ecosystem: Environmental > Aquatic > Freshwater >...
GAGGATGCCGAGTGGTTGACACGACTCCAAATTATGCTGAGACCCCTCACCCGCAATCATACCATCACTGTCTGGGATGACACCCGCATCCAAGCTGGTAGCAAGTGGCGAGAGGAGATCCGGCAGGCCGTAGCGCTGGCCAGGGTGGCCGTGCTCCTCGTTACTCCCAACTTCCTGGCGTCGGAGTTCATCGCCGACGACGAGCTCCCCCCGCTGCTGAAAGCGGCTGAGGAGAACGGGCTGACCATCCTCTGGGTGGCGGTGAGCGCTAGCCTGTACGAGGAAACAGACATTGCGGAATACCAGGCGGCGAACAATCCCACGATGCCATTAAATGCCTTGAACCCAGCGGTGCTATACGCGGAGCTGGTGAGGATTGCGCAAAAGATTCGCGAGGCCGCCACCCGGCCCATCGTTCTGAGGCCAGCCAGCTCGCCAGTGAATATCTCCCCCCAGACGGTAGGCGAGCCCTTCCTGCTCAAACGGCCCTTCGAGCCCGAGCTGATCCTCATTCCCGCTGGGGAGTTCCTCATGGGCAGCGACCCGCAGCAGGATAAGGCTGCATATATCGATGATGAGTGACCCCAACACCGACTTTATTTACCCGATTATTACCTGGCGAGGACCCCAGTGACCAATGAGGGTCAGTTCGTTGACGTATGGGAAAAGGTTCAGTAACACACGTTGATATAGTGAAAGAGCAAAAACTGCCACCCCTTGAGATGGAACCACGCTGGCCAGTCGTCGTGGCTTTGCTGACGGTCAGCGGCTTGTATGCCGCGTTACCAGTGTCTCTGGCGGTCATTCCGCACTGGTATTTGCTGATCATTGTCTTGGCCCTGCTCGTGCCCACCCGCCTGGCGCACTATCGCGGCCATCATAATCTCAATCAGCGGCTCGGCTATGTCGTGAACGGTGTGGTCACCGCTGCCATGGTGGGCTCATTAGCGTTGCTCATCAGAGCCTTGCCGACGCGGGCTGAGACGCCCGTGCAATTATTATGTTCCGCCGCTTCGCTGTGGGTCACGAACATCTTGGTCTTTGCGCTCTGGTATTGGCGTCTTGATGCCGGTGGGCCAAATCGCCGGGATCAAAGGGTTGGCCATCCAACTGGAGCCTTCTTGTTTCCCCAGATGGTGGGTCCGGACACTCGAGTAACGGCCGAGCCACAGGCGTGGTCGCCGAACTTTGTCGATTATCTGTTTCTGGCCTTCAATACCAGCACGGCGTTATCGCCGACGGATGTGCCGGTGCTATCGCGCTGGGCCAAGCTGCTGATGATGGTCCAGGCTATGATCTCCTTAACCGTGATTGTTGTGCTTGCGTCCCGCGCCATCAATATTCTGTGAATATTGTGCGTCTTTCCTGGCGGCTGCGAGGGCGGGAGCTGATGTCGTTGCCGCTATGCCCCCCGCACCTGGTGGAGGGGAGGCTAGGGCATCTCCATGAGACTGATCAACACTATCACCCAAGGGCGTAGGGCGTTGGCACCATTAGGTGTGTTGCGTTTCAACGCTGGGCCACCATCGGATTGACGGACGGGTCGATAGCCACAGAGCGGTGACGAGCCATGGAGGCCATGGCAAGCAGCAGCAACACAAGCGAGGATGAAGCCGGCTGGAGACCTGAGACAGAGGCGCTCCTCCAGGGACCCAAGGCTTCGCCACCCACGACGGAATCCCCCCACGGACAGATGCTTCGATACCAGGTTGCATGCGAAGCTGGAGAGCCTGGCCATATTGAAGACATCACACCAGCTTTCGCACGACCAGACGCAATGGTCAACAACGCGTCCAATCTGGACGTTGGATTCGAGTCCAACCACAGGAGTAGCGATGGCCAAAATACTCTCGGGAAGAGAAGTTGCTAGTGTGCGGCTGCTCGTCTTAGAACTCTCAGAGGATGAACTCACGGTGCTGGCCGCCGCGTTGACCACGCTGCTCAAGGAGCGAGATGACCCGGCCCTTGAGCCACAGTCTGGGGCGAGTCGCGATGAAGTGGAAGCCATTTTACAGGATTTGCACACCATCCTGAAGCAGACTACTCGCCAGTCCATGACGAGCTGATGGGTCACCGTTCAGGGAGGATGATCGTCTCAGACGTACACGCCACACCATGTTCCACTGACAACCTGTCCCTATAGACCTGTAGGCCGTCAAAACCTGTCGCACCACAAAACCAACATGAAGATGGTGACTTATGGGCCTCACCGAATTTCGGGAATGACAGGCGGAAATATTAAGGGCCACGTGGTCTATGAGGTCCACATTTGGCGGGGAGGAGTCTGCATGCACGGTAATCGACCGCTGATCGGGAAAAATCGTCTCTTGTTCATCCGCCAGGTCGAGGCGTCGCATGTCATCATTGAGATTGGCAGTATGCTCTACCGCGCCCGCTATATGGCGACGATCGATAGCCCCCCCAGGTGTCGACTGCAGCCGGGCGACTACCTGGTGGTACTGAATGTGAACTTGCAGGCGATTCACCCGATGACCATCACCGAGCGACTCGATCAGCGCACGCGGACGGGGGACGGCTGCCAATACACGTTCTACGAATATCAGGCGATCTCTCAGCGCGAATAGCGAAGAGTGGATGAGAGCTCGACCTGGGAGACCCTCGCCAATAAGCCGTTCATAAGGGGTGGCCGGTGGCGATCGATATCAATCATGCTCAAGTACAGGACCTCCATGGGCAGGGACTCTCCCAACAAGAGATCGCCAAGTGCCTCGGGATCCCTCACAGTACCCTGACTTTTCCGTACCGAACCTAGAGCTGCCATGCATGCGGGTGAGAGCCGGAAAGGCCATGAAAGTACGTGAACTCATAGGTTTTATAGGTCATGGTTACCTCCAAACTCTCAAGATTGCAACACTCATGTGGAGGCAGACACCATGCCCCGTACCATAGCCGATCAAAAGCGCTCAGCCAAAGCCAGACAGCACCGTCGCCGCCACGCCTTGGCGGACCAGATGGTTGCGCCAGGCGATGCCATGGGCGCGGGTCACGTCGCGGAATTGCTCGGGCTAGTGCGAGCCTGCAAAGGCCTCAAAATCTCTGATGTCCTACCGCTAAGCCCTTCGGGTGTTCGTGTTCGTGATGTCGGGGAACCACTCGATTGCCGGGGGGAGTGCCGCCAGGGTGTGAAACTGGTCGGCGGCGAGTGACGTACGCGGTGTGGTGGCAGGGCGAGGCATGGGAACCTGAGGGGGCAGCATCGAGCGTCCTCCTGGACCCGGAAAATAGGCCTTGATTGGCCGGCAGCTTACCGACGATAAATGGCCTTATCAAGCGTCCTCCAGCATTGACAGCCTATTTCTTCCTGGTTATTATGAAAATTATAATTTTCTATTTTTAGAGGCTTAGGGAATGCAGCATAGGAAGGAGCCATCTGGGATGGCATTAGTACGTCTGAAACGGGCTGCGCAGATTACGTTGCCGGCGGAACTGCGCAAACGGTTCCACCTGGAAGAGGGCGACTACCTCGAAGTGGAGGCGGTCGAGAACGGCATTCTACTGAAACCGGTCTCGTTCATCGGGCGCGAAAAGGCGTGGGAGAAAGTGCGGGAGGTCCTGAACCGCGTGCACGCGAAGCTGTCACCCAGCGATCAAAGTCCGCGCGAGCAGGAAGAGGAGATTACACGCATCATCAAAGAACTGCGACAGGAGGATGAGGCTGAGCGCCGTCCTTGACTCCACTGTCCTGGTGAGCGCGTTCCTGACACCGGGCGGGGCTGCTGATGCGCTGGTAGACTACGCGAAAGCCGGATGCTTTGCCTGCCCACTAGCCGAAGACATCCTGGCAGAAACGGCCCGCATGCTTCTGGAGACGCCTCGTATCCGACAACGCTACCCGTACGCGGATGCCGATGTCCATGACTATCTCCAAGGCCTGCGGCAGGCGGCGCTCCTCGTCTCCGATCTCCCTCACCTCTCGGGAGCCGTACGCGACCCCAACGATGACATGATTCTCGCGTGTGCCGTCGGCGCGTCAGCGTCGCATGTGGTCACCCGTGATGATGACCTGCTCTCACTGGACACCTATGAGGGCATCACGATCATCACCCCTGAGGCCTTCCTGATGCTTCTGTGGAGCGCCGGGTAATCGGTCAGAAATAACATGGTACTCACAGCTGCATGGCTTTTGGAAGACACTATCGTCTTACGAAGTGATAAAATTTTTGGATATGGACAGGTTGGCAAGCCGCTTGGACCCTAGGGACGGCGATCGAGCAAGAAGAGCGCATGATTTATATACATAGGAGTCCCTCAATGATTCCAAGTTTATTGAGGCAGCTAGACAGGCCATGCCGTCGGTGAAGGTACTGCACGAGGAGTTTGACGCCGCTAGAGCCAGCCCAGAGCAGGTCGTTCTTTCCTGTCGTTGGCGTCCCCTGGACGTATAGATGCGGTATACGCCCTAAGTTCCATCGTTGCCGTGATGCTCCCTCTGGAGGTATGCCGTGGGAGAACTCCTCGCTGGGACAGAGGTTCGAGCCAGAGGTCTTGGCTGGGAGGTGGTGTTCTCCGAGTCTCTGGGTCCGCAGACCCTCTACCGGCTGCGTGGTCTTGAAGGGGCGGTGGCGGGGCCAGGAAATCGATCTTCTCCACCCCTTCGAGCCGCTGGAACGCGTCATCCATGACCTTCAGCCCCAAAGAGCAGGTCCGCTGCGCAACTGGTTGGTCTAGCATCAGGCGTTCCTCCTTGAGCAAGCCCTCGGTCCACACGCACTCCTAGCTGTGCAGCCTGGACGTCTCCGCATTGAGCCCTACCAGCTCGTACCCGTGGTACGCGCTCTTCACACGAGCCGCGTCCGGCTCCTCCGTGGGGATGGCGTAGGCCTCAGCGCCGATGGGACGTGTGGTCGAAGGCTGGTGAGCACTCCAGCCACGGTCAGGCATCGTCGGTCCGGGGCGCGATGAACACTTCGGCATCTTTGCCATCGTGTGCGCACAATCGGGGGTGGAACGACTGGCCGCGCAGGCTTCCCGTCGAAGGCTTCGGTTTGTCGGCCGCACGCGGGAAATGGCGATGTTGACAGAGCTCTGGGCTCACGCTCAAGACGGCTCTGGTCAGGTGGTTGGGATTGCCGGCGAGCCCGGCGTCGGCAAGTCCCGTCTCCTCGCGGAATTCATCCGCGCCTGCCAGCCCACGAGCGTACGGCTTCTCGAAACATGGAGCACCGCCTACACCCAAACGATGCCATACCGGCCCTTCATCGACCTCCTACGGGGCTACTTCTCGATCGAGGAGCGCGATGACGGGCCGATGATCCGAGAGTAGGTGGTACAGCAACTGGTATACTTGGATCTCCCGCGCTCGCTCATCCTGTCTCCCCTCCTCACGCTGCTGGAGGGGCCCCTCGATGATCCCACCTGGCAGGCCATAGATCCCCCGCAACGCCGCCAGCGCATCCTAGACGCCATTCGGCACGTCCTGATACGAGAGAGTGAGGTACAACCGTTGTTCGTGGTGTGCGAGGACCTGCACTGGATCGATACGGAAACTCAGACCATCTTGGACCGTATGATTGAGAGTCTCCCGACGGCCCGGATACTCCTGTTGGTCACCTATCGCCCGGAGTACCAGCGCCCGTGGGGCGGCAAGACGTACTACACACAATTGCGACTTGATCCGCTGCCGCCCGCGGGTGTCGAGGCGTTCGTGCAGGTCCTGCTCGGCGACGACCCCAGCCTCGCGCCCCTCACGCGGCTACTGTGTTAACAAACCGGGGGCAACCCCTTCTTCCTGGAGGAGAGCGTGCAGACCCTGATCGAAACCGGGGTGCTGGTTGAGGAGCCTGGAGGCTATCACCTGGCACATCCCTATGACCGCCTGCAGGTGCCCACGACGGTGCAGGCAGTCCTCGCCGCATGCCTTGACCGGCTGGCGCGGCCCGACCAGGCACTCCTGCACCTCCTGTCCGTGCTCGGCCACGAGTCCTCCCTCCGACTGATCACAGAGGTCGTGGGGCAATCGGAGGGGGCTGTGCAGCGAGAGTTCACGCGCCTGCAGCACGCCGAGTTCGTCGACGAGCGGCTGGGACGACCGGAGCCGGTCTATACGTTCAAGCACGCCTTAACTCAGGAAGTGGCCTATCAGGCGGTACCAACGCACATGCGGCACCAGTCCCATCGCCGAGTGGCGCAGGTCTTGGAGGCACGATATCCCGAGACCTGTGAGACCCAGCCCGAACGACTCGCCCATCACTACACGAAGGCCGGTCTCATCGCCCAGGCCATCCCCTATTGGTGGCGGGCGGGTCAGCGTGCCCTCGAACGTTCGGCGAGTGTCGAGGCGATCAGCCACCTGACCAAATGGCTCGCGCTGCTCACGATCCTTCCGGACATCACCGACCACCTCCAACAAGACCTGACCTTGCAGACAGCCCTGGGCCCAGCCTTGATGGCCACCACGGGCCATGCCGCGCCAGAAGTCGAGCGAGTCTACGTCCGGGCACGAGAGCTGTGCCAGCAGGTGGGGGACATCGCTCCGCTGCCCTCAGTGCTGTGGGGGCTGTGGTGTTGGTATGTATCGCGGGCGAAGCTGCAGACTGCGCGGGAGTTTGGGGAAGAGCTCCTCAGCCTCGCCCAGGTTCTCCACGACTCCGGGCTCCTCCTGCTGGCCAACCGTGCGCTGTGACAGACCTTGTTTTGACTGGGGACGTGCGTCCTCCCGGTCGCCCACTTGGCGAAGTGAAGGGCACTGTACGACCCTCCGGTGCCACCACGCCCTGGTCTTTCACTACGGCCGGGCCCCGGGGGTGGACTGTGGGGGCTATGCTGCCTGGGGATCGTGGTGGCTGGGTTATCCGGACCAAGCCTTGGAGATGAGCTGCGCGGTGGTCCCCCGAGTCCAGGAGCTGAGACCACCCCACAGCCTGGCGTTCGCCCTGAATGCCGCCGCACTTTTTCATCTGTGCCGTAGAGAGGGACAGGCAGTCCAGATGCGGGCCAAGGCGGCCATGACCCTCTCGATCGAGCAGGGATTTCCGCAATGCTTGGCTGCGGGTATGGTCTTCCAGGGGGGTGCGCAGGCCCAGCGAGGAAAGGGTGCCGAGGGGACCACTCAGATACGCTAGGGTCTGGCCGCCTGGCGAGCCACGGGGGTAGAGATGCTTGGGCCCTATTTAATGGCACTGTTGGTGTTGGCCGGAGGCGTATGGGATGGTCGGCCAAGCCGAAGAAGGGGGGCACATGATGGGCGACGCGTTGACAGTCGTCTCTAAAACGGGAGAACGCTGGTATGAAGCAGAGATCCATCGGCTCACGGGAGAATTATGCCTACAACAGGCTGGCCCCAACGCGCACCATGCCGAACGGTACCTCCCCCCGTCCCTCGCCCTTGCCCGCCAACAGCAGGCGAAATCCCTATTCCAAGTGGCACATAGATGAAAAGGCCAGGATTGTGACCGCGATGACCCAGGTTCCGATGGCGACGAGGGGCGACACGAGTAGATTTGCGACGATAGCGTGGGGTGACAAGCGGTGAAAGTACCACCAGGCAATCGGTCAGCTTCTGCCAGCGGAACAGAAAAGGAGGCAGCGCATGAGCACCCTGCTGCGGCAGCTGGGGAAAGGCGGATACGATGCATTCGATCCGGCAGTGCCAGGGAGCCAGAATCTGCCCCGAGGAACCTTGCATATCGTATCCGAGCGAGGAGATTCGCCAGACCACGCATCAAGTCCTTATGCAGGCCTACCATCTCAACAGCCCGGAGATTTTCATGGTACCTCGGGAGAAGCAGAAGCCTGCCGTGACCGTGGGAGCCGCCCTGGACGATGGCCAGCTCAACCAGGATGAAAATCACAAGCGCGCGTTGTTGCATCGTCGGCACTCCGATCCCGTACAGATCGTCGAGAGGTTGGTCGATGGATGTAGCACCCAGCGCCAAGTTTTTCTCGTTGAAAGACTTGAGCACATATTCATCCTTATCTGTCAAACCCCTGCGCAGCTACCTGCAACACCCGAAGCATCCCCTGCCCCACTACAGGCTGCCCGGGAAGATTCTCGTCGACATTGATGGATTTCGTGGATGGCTGGAGCGGTTTAAGGCCCTCAGCCGCCCTACCGACATCGATCAGCTTGTCAACCAGGTGATGGCTGCGATACAATGGATTCCTGCGCATCCACGACGGTAGCGCGCGGGACGTACAGAGGGTTGGTCGATGGGCGTCAGGGTCTGGGAGTGGGATGGCGGCAAGAATGGGCAACTGGATGGTAATCCGGCGGCGAATTCGACGCGGTGGCTGTTGCGTTCGGCCAATACGCAGAAGCGCCAGATCGACATTATCCCCAAGCCCGAGCTGCAAACGTTGTTGAAACGGGCTGAAGCACGGAGCCCCATGACCTATGTGATGGTGTTGACGCTGGGGCGCACGAGCATACGCATCAGCGAGCTCATGGGATTGCGGCTCGAGGACCTCGACTTCGAACGGCGTGAGATGCATGTGCGGCGGACCTGGGGCAATCAATCGCGCGGGCCAGACTATACCGGCATTCCCAAAGGCAGCAAGCCGCGTATCGTGGATATGAGCCAGCAACTCTGTGCGGCGCTGCAGGCATACGTGGTGGGGCGCCCGGAGGAAGGCTGGTTATTTCCGAGCAAGACGGGCCTACCCATGACCCCCAATAGTTTTTACCCCACCCCCTGGAAACCGCTCTTCGATGCGGTGATTGCCTACCGACATCCCCACATCTTGCGACACACGTATGCCACGCAGCTCCTCTGGCAGGGACAGCCCCCGGTGTTCGTCAAAGAGCAGCTAGGGCATAGCTCCATCCGAATTAGCGTGGATCCTTATGGCCACGCCATTCGGAGTAGCGACAAGAGCGCCGTGGATCAGCTCGATGATCCGGACGCAAGTCTCCGCAAGTCAGACGCAAGTAACGATATTCGAGGCCTGAAGCTGATCAAAGGAGGATTGGCATAAATGGAGCAAAAACAAGTCGTTGTCTACAGCAACGTCGGGTGAGGCCCGTGCCATCAAGCGATGGAGTATCTATCGCAAAAGGGCGTGGAGTTTACTGAGAAGAACGTGGCGCGCAATCCCGAGGCCGTGCAGGAGCTCATGAGCATGGGGGTACGGTCGCTGCCGCTCATCCTAATCGGCGACAAACGCCTCAGCGGCTTTAATCCGAAGGCGATTGACGAGGCGCTGGCGAGCTAAGTGCCTTTCCCAGTAGGGCATCAGCGGCCTTTATGCGACTCATTTTGCGAGCCTATCAAGATAGGCGCTGATACCAGAACATTGCATACACGGCGTTGGACCCAAGGGATTTCTCCCTCTCCTCGTGGGAGAGGGTTGGGGTGCGGGAAGCTCTAGTGCCTGCGCATGCCTGCCTCCCTTACCTTAACCCTCTCTCGGTGGGAGAGGGGATAAATAACTTAGCCTTTCGCCATCTCTAGAAAATAGCGATGCACGGTCAGGTCACCGGTCAACTCTGGGTGAAATGTCGCCACCAGAATGTTGCCCTGGCGCGCCATGACCGGTTCTTCGTGGCAGGTGGCCAAGAGATCCACCTGTACCCCCAGACGCGTGATGCGAGGGGCGCGGATGAACACCATCTTGAGCGGCTTGGCGATGCCTTCCAGGTAGCTCTCGCCAACGGTCTCGAAGCTTTCCTTTTGTCGACCGTAGGCGTTGCGTTCGACTCCCACATCGATGAAGCCGAAGGAGAATTGTGCCGGGTTGAGGACGTCCTTGGCGACCAGGATCAATCCGGCGCAGGTTCCGAACATCGGCTTTCCCGCCTGATGAAATTCCTGAAAAGCCTCGATATAGTCGAGGTCAGGGTTGAGGATGAATTTTAGTAACGTGGTGCTTTCGCCTCCAGGGATCACCAAGCCGTCGACTTGACGTAGCTCGGCCGCCTTGCGTACCTCGTACACCTCGGCCCCGGCCTCGCGTAGCGTGGCCATATGTGCTGCGAAGTCCCCCTGGATGGCCAGCACGCCAATACGTGGCATTACACACCCCTCCGCTGCAGCAGCTCGCCCTCCGCGAGTTTAGAAATTTCAATGCCCGGCATGGCCTCGCCTAAGTCTTCGGAGACTCGCGCCAGCATGTCGGGGTCGTTGTAGTGGGTTGCCGCTAAAACGATGGCCTCGGCACGCCTTTTGGGGTCTTCCGACTTGAAAATCCCGGAGCCCACGAAGATCGCCTCGGCACCGAGTTGGATCATCAGCGAGGCGTCGGCGGGTGTGGCGATGCCGCCGGCCGCGAAGTTCGGCACTGGCAGCTTGCCGGTTTCGGCTACCAGCTTGACAATCTCGTAAGGCGCGCCCATCTCCTTGGCTTCAGTCATCAACTCATCCGGGCGCATCGCCCTTAGTCGCGCCATATGGCCCATCACCTTCCGCATGTGGCGCACGGCTTCGACGATATTCCCCGAGCCGGCTTCGCCCTTGGTGCGGATCATCGCTGCACCTTCGCCGATACGCCGGAGCGCCTCTGGGAGGTCGCGGGCGCCGCACACGAACGGCACTTTGAAGGCGAATTTGTCGATGTGATGGGCCTCATCGGCGGGGGTGAGTACCTCGCTCTCGTCAATATAATCAACCCCTAAGGCTTCGAGGATCTGGGCCTCGACGAAATGGCCGATGCGCACCTTGGCCATGACCGGGATGGTCACCGACCTCATGATCTCTTTAATCTTGCGAATGCTGGCCATACGGGCGACGCCGCCCTGGGCTCGGATATCCGCTGGTACACGTTCCAACGCCATGACGGACACCGCGCCTGCATCTTCGGCGATCTTTGCTTGCTCCGCGTTGGTCACGTCCATGATGACCCCGCCTTTGAGCATATCCGCCAGGCCGATTTTCAATTTAGACGTTCCCGTTTGTACGTCAGGTACCTGCGCGCGCGTTGTCTGTAAGGGCTTCAGTTCGGTTTTCGATTTCCTCGTTTTGGGTCGGGCTTTCATCATCTCCTCCTCTTACCGTCATCTGGTTGCTGGCTCGCCCAGGCAACCGGTCCTGCGCCCAGCCGCGACTACACCAACGGTGGGCCCTCCTGTCTCTCTACCGAGCGCAAACGCCGGCCACTCTGTAGAGCGGCCTCGATCACGCTCGACAACCGCTGCACGCCCGCTTCGATCTGCTCCGCCGGAACCTCGGAGAACGACAGTCGCAATTGGTTGCGTCCCCCACCATCGGCATAGAATAGGGTCCCTGGTGTATATAAGACCCCGGCGCTAGCCGCCTCGGGGAGGAGGCTTTGAGTATCAAGCCCCGAGGGCAGCGTTAAGAGCAACGAAAAGCCCCCTTGCGGATGGGTCCAGGTGACGTTGGGGGGGCAATGTCGACTGAGGCCTTGCATCAATGTGTCACGTCGTCGCCGATACTCCAGGCGCATGCGCTCCATATGCCGGTCGAGTAGACGCCGCCGGCAGAAATGGTAGATCGCCGCCTGGATCAGCGCGCTGGTATGGAAATCCGATGCCCGTTTGGCGATGATCAGGCGCTCCATTACCTCCGGCGGGGCGATGATCCAGCCCACACGCAAGCCAGGAAAGAGGATCTTGGAGAATGTCCCGATGGCAATGACCAGCCCTTTTCGATCGAGCCCTCGTAGTGGGATCACCGGCGCTCCATCGTAGCGCAACTCATGATGAAAATCATCCTCGATGATTGGCACCTGCGCCTTGGCTGCTATGGCAAGGAGCTCACGCCGGCCCTCCAGGCTCACCGTCGCCCCCGTCGGGTTCTGGAAGGTGGGCATGACATAGATGCACTTGGGCGCGAGGCGGTGCATCACTCCCTCGAGGATGTCGCGTCGGATGCCATCGCTGCCCACCGGGACGGTCAGCACCTCAGACTGATAGGCGCGGAAGATCTGCAAGGCTCCGGGGTACGAGGGACCTTCGACGACGACGCGGTCGCCCGGATCCAATAAAGTACGGGCGACCAGATCAAGGCCTTGCTGGGAGCCATTGACGATCAAGATGTCGGCGTCGGTGACGATGATGCCCTTGCGCACCAAGTAGTCGGCCAGATAGCGCCGCAGTGGTGGATAGCCGCTGGCCGGGCTATACTGCAGCAGCGCCTTGCCTTCCGTGCGTAACACCTCGTTCATCACCTGGCGAAAGGCATTGATGGGAAAGAGTGAACTGTCGGGCATGCCGCCGGCGAAAGAGATCGTCTCTCCTTGAGCACGATGCGCCGAAACATCCGGCGGCCGCCAGTCGGCGTTGATCCGCGCCGCCCTGGAAAAACACTGGCGCCAATTGATCTCCCCTGGGAGGCTCTTACCATCCGTGGAGTCCTCGTGGAGTGGTGCTGCGCCTGGCAGCTGCGCGGCAACGAAGGTCCCCTGCCCCACATGCGCGGTGGCGAAACCCTGGGCCACCAGCTCATCGTAGGCGGCGACGATGGTGGCACGGTCCACACCCAGGTCAACGGCGAGCTCGCGGGTCGCCGGCAGCTTGACGCCTGGCTTCAACACGTCGGTCTCGATCAGCTGACGGACGTAATTGACGATCTGCGCATAGAGTGGCGAGCCACTCCTACGGTCGAGGTGAATCAGCACCGGAGCACCTCCATCTGGGCGAGTTTCCCTCCAATATAACAACTTTTTCCTGGTATACAAGAGCCAATTGGAGGGTTTTTGACC
>Ga0105104_10002787_pt1 | contig 12617 bp, 7 predicted proteins | sample PPLLaktember2015_3_FD_87034 | JGI IMG/M metagenome (GOLD analysis project Ga0105104, IMG submission 87034) | Freshwater sediment microbial communities from Prairie Pothole Lake near Jamestown, North Dakota, USA - PPLs Lake P7 Core (6) Depth... | ecosystem: Environmental > Aquatic > Freshwater >...
CGATAATAGTCGGCGATCTCGAAGGCTTTTTTCGCGGGTTGCCCCATGAGCAAGGGGCTGCACGCGACCAGAATGAAGGCGGCCAGAGTTCTCAGTAGGTGCTTCATTTGCTGAGTTTAGCAGAGTCGCCCTCTGGGAGCGCAGGCGGCTGGGAGTGCAGGCGTCTCGCCCAAACAGGAACCGCGGATTACACGGATGTGACGCGGATAACGCGGATAGAGGCACCGCCTACAGCAGGGGCGGTGCCCTCTATCCGCGTTATCCGCGTCACATCCGTGTAATCCGCGGTTCCTGTTTGGGCGAGACGCCTGCACTCCCAGCGACTATGCTCCAGCGAGCCCTGAGCCACTATCGCCCAGTCCACGATCTGTGCTATCAAGTGCTCTTGATATGAAACAAGATCGACTGGTTTCCCTCGACGCCTTTCGTGGATTCACGATCGCCGGAATGATACTGGTCAACAATCCGGGCACCTGGGAGCATGTTTACCCGCCTCTCCGGCACGCAGAATGGCACGGCTGGACCCCGACCGACCTGGTCTTCCCCTTCTTCCTGTTCATCATGGGCGTCTCGATGAACCTGTCGCTCGCCCGAAAGCAGGACTCCACGCGCGCAGGGATTTATCTGAAGATTCTGCGGCGGGCGCTGATCATCTTCGCCCTCGGAGTCTTGCTCAACGCCTTTCCATACTTTGATTTCGGAAATCTCCGCATTGCCGGCGTGCTGCAACGGATAGCCGTGGTTTACCTGGTCGCTTCGGTGATCGCGATCAATGTCCGCATCAAGTCGGAGGCCGTGATAACCGGAGCACTCCTGGTGATTTACTGGCTGCTGATGCGGTTCGTCCCAGTCCCCGGTTACGGCGCCGGCGATCTTACTCCCCAAGGAAACCTGCAGACTTACCTCGACAGCCTGCTGCTCCCGGGGCGTCTCTACCGGCAGACCTGGGATCCGGAAGGGCTGCTTAGCACCATCCCGGCGATCGCGACCGGGCTTTTGGGACACCTGACCGGGTATCTGATCCGGTCGAGGCTCGATAAGATCCGAATCGCCGGCTGGTTATTCGTGCTTGGCTGGGCCGGAATGCTCGCCGGCTGGATATGGGGGATCTGGTTTCCCATCAACAAGAACATCTGGACCAGCTCGTACGTTCTCTTTACGGCCGGCGCCGCGCTAGAGTTTCTCGGCGTCTGTTACTGGCTGATCGATGTCCATGGGTCGAGGAAGTGGGCACATCCAGCGGTTGTTTTCGGGATGAACGCCATACTGGTTTATGTGCTTTCAGGAATAGTGGGTGATCTGCTCGGTGTCATCAAAGTAGGTGGCGACTCGCTGCAGGAGTGGCTCTTCCAACATGCGTTCGCATCATGGGCGGCGCCAATGAACGCTTCGCTGCTCTGGGCGGTTTCATACGTTGTCCTGTGGTGGCTGGTCATGGACCTGTTCTATCGACGGAGAATCTTCATAAAGATTTAGGCTCGAACGCCTTGGACCAAGTAAACTACGCGTCATGAAGACCCAGAAATACCGTTCCGTCGACTGCAGGCCAGGTCTCGATCGCCGGGATTTTGTTCGTTCCGCGGCGGGCGCCTGTGCCGCCGGTCCATTGGTGCTCGGCGTTCCGCTTTTCGGACAGGGCAAGGAGCCGCCTCCGGAGCCGGAAACGAATATTGCAGACTTCCTGAAAGTGCCGAAAACAAAGCATTCCCTCCCCGGCCCTTTTGCGGGGAAGGTCGTGGAGATCAAGAACCCCGCCTGCCTCGTCGGCGACAAATTCGACCAGACAGTCGTCACCAAGATGGTCGAGAACGGAATCACCAGCCTGACCGGCGCCGATTTGAAACTTAGCTTCGGGATGCTTTTCGACAAGAACGACGTGGTCGGGTTGAAGGTTAACCCGGTCGGCCCCCCGTTGATCAACACTCGGCCGGAGGTCGTCGAAGCGGTCATCCGATGGCTCGTCGACAACGGTATCCCGAAGAAGAACATTGTCATCTGGGACCGCTTTGACTACATGCTCAAAGACGCCGGCTACACGGCCGAGCGATTCCCCGGAGTTCAGATCGAAGGTCTGCAGACGATGGATGAGTCGGAGACCGGGACCAAGTGGCGAGACGCGTCCGGGAAGCATGTGAGTACCGACAACTTCGACCAGAGCGTTTACTATTTCGCCAAAGGTGTCCTCGGCAAAGGTGTCGCGGGCTACAAGAGCGATGAGTTCTATTTGAACCAGCACGTCTTCGCCGGAGAGTATTCATACTACGGGAAGCTGGTTACCCAGAAGCTGACCAAGATTGTGAATCTGGCGGCTTACAAGAACACCGGTAACGGCATTTCAATGGCAACCAAAAACCTGGGTTACGGCGCGCTGTGCAATACCGCGCGCTTACACGGCCCGCTCTTCTTTAAAGTCTGTACCGAGGTGCTCGCCGCCCCGGTGATTCGTGACCGCCTCGTCTTGAACATAACCGATGGATTGCGCGGGCAGTACGACGACGGCCCAGGCTTGAACGCACAGTTTGTTTACCCGAATAGCTCGCTGCTCTTTGCGACCGATCCTTTCGCCCTCGACATGATCTGTCACCGGCAGTTGGTCGCGAAGCGCAAAGCAGCCGGGATCAAGGTCAACGAGCATCCGCGCTATACGGATTATCTACGGTACGCCGAGAAGCTCGGCCTGGGTATCGCCGACCCGGAGAAGATCAAGTATCAACTGATATCGGCTTGAGGTGCCGAGGCTCCGATTGGCTGGGAGCGCAGGCGAGACGCCTGCGCTCCCAGACGCCTGCGCTCCCAGCAATCGTCAACTGCGCCTCGTAAAGAAACACATGCTTTTCCTTCAATTGTTCCTCGCATTCGCGATTGCGGCCCCCACCACCAAAGACCTTCTTCCTCCCGACGGGTTCCTAGGGAAATGGCAAAAGTCGGGGGTGGCGAGGGTCTTTCATGGGGCGGATCTTTACGGCCATATTAACGGCGGCTCCGAGCTTTTCCTTGAATTCGGGTTCGAAGAGCTTGTACTTCAGGAGTACAAAAGCGGGGCGGACGAGCTGTCCCTGGAGCTTTACCGGATGACCGATCCAGTTGCGGCCAGGGGGATTTACGTGATGAAAGCCGGTCCGCAGTCCTCGACCCAACTTTCCTTTCCGCACACCTTCAGCACGTTCCAGTTGCTTTTTGCACGGGACCGCTATCTGGTGATCTTAAATAACCTGGAAGGACGACCGGAGAAAGAGCCAGAGATGATTGAGCTCGCACGCCACCTGGCGGGTCGCTTGCCGGACACGCCCGCCTTAACGTCGGTGTCGTCGTTGCCCTCCGAGGGCCTTCTTTCCGGCTCGACAAGGCTGATTCGTGGTCCCTACGGTCTGCAGGCGGTCTTTTCACTCGGGGCCGGGAATATCCTCTCCCTGTCTAGCGGACAAACCGCGGCGTCAGGCGATTATGACAGTGGCGGGAAGACGTTTACTCTGATTGCTTGCGACTATCCCACACCGGCGGTCGCTGGCCGGGCCTTTGACTATCTGACCGGGCATCTGGATCCATATTTGAAACCCATCGGCGGAGGAGAAGGACGTTTGGTATTTGAAGACTACGCTGGGGAGTACGGCCTGATTGTCCTGTCGGGTTCCCGTCTGGAGATCAGGGTGCATTTGAAGCAGAAGCCGTGAAAGGTCCGCCGAAGAGGGGTCTTGAAATGTGATCAAAGTCACTAAACCTAATTCCCTCTTGCGTCTCCGCCCGTTTCCGGGCAATATCACTGTTGTTTTGGCAAGGAGAACCAGATGGGCCAGACAGTTCTTATAGTGGATGATTCGCGCTTGGCGCGAGCGACCGTCCGCAAGTACCTTGTTCAGGCCGGTTTAGAGGTGGCGGGAGAGGCCGGGAACGGACGCCAGGCGATCGAGCTCTTCACACAGCTCTCGCCTGACCTCGTGACTCTGGACATCACTATGCCGGAAATGGACGGTTTGACCGCTTTCAGGGAGATTCGAAAACGGGCACCTGATGCGGCAGTCATTCTGGTGACTTCACTCGACCAGAAGTTCATTGCACAGGAGGTCGCGAACGACCCGTACGGCGACTTCATTCCGAAACCCTTCTCTAGTATTGACCTGCTGAGAGCCGTGCGAAGGGTTTTGCGGTGGGAAGGGTCGACCGACAACCCCATGGAGGCGTAAGAGAATGGCGAGTTGGAATCCCGAATTGAGCGAGGAGCAGACTGACTCTTTGAAAGAGGTCGGAAACATCGGTGCCGGGCACGCCGCCTCTGAGTTGGCAGAGTTGATCGGAAGAAAATGCGTCGTCAGTATCCCCGAGCTGGTCTGTATGGATGCCGCCGGGATCGCTCAGTTTGTTCGCAGTCCTGACGCGATCGTGGTTGCGCTCCACATGAACATGCTGGGTGATATTCCGGCTGAAATGCTGGTCCTCACCCGGTTGGCTCATGCTCAGCGGATGCTCGACTACATGAGCCCTACCTCGGCGCCCAACGCGCAGCGTAATTTGGAGGCCTTCCAGCTGGCTCTCCGGCAACTCGGTGAAGTCCTGACGCGGTCCTTCGCCGACGCCATCTCCCAGTTCCTGGGAACCAGCGCCCGCTATGCTTTCGCCGATGCCGCAGGTCCCGGAAACCCCAACGGTGTCACCGCCCTTCTAGGATCGTCGAGTGACGAGGCGGGAGACTCCTACCTGGCCGTAAAGGCTGACTTCTTCGACGTCGACAAGACCTTCGAAGGAAAGCTCGTCTATCTTCTGACCGCGAAAGCTCAGAAGATGATTCTCGAGAGAATTGACGAGCTTCTTGGTTGAGCGCCTTCGCGTTACAGAGCGCACGCAGCCAACGGATAACACGGATAACACGGATCGGAACGGCCGCGAAAGCAGATCAGTGAATCGCAGCGGCCGTTCCGATCCGTGTTATCCGTGTTATCCGTTGGCTGCGTGCGCTCCCCGCTTCGCAGTCACCGCGTTGTGCTAGAGTGGCAGGCGTGTTTCCCCACCTGATTTTGGCCCCGTCCTACCGGCTGTTGCTCGACCGACTTGTCTCCGACGTGCGAAACGCAGCCGGCAGCTCGTCGCTGACCAGCCAATGGATCGTGACCCCCTCCTCCACCCTGGCTGCCGAGCTTCGCATAGGGCTTGCCCGGGAGTCGGAATCCGCTGTCATCGCAGGCGTGCACGTCGTGCCCATCCTGCCCTTTATCGACCGGCTTTCGCAAATCGACGACGTCCCGCTCGGCCCTCGCTGGAACCCGCTGTTCGACATCCTCCTTTACCGACTGCTTCAGCAGGAAGAAGGCCGCGAGCTGGCTGGTTTACGCGAGCTGCGAGGCGGACAAACCCTCTTGCGCCCGGTCTTCCTCGACCTGGCTGAAGCCGGTTTCGGACTATCTCAGGAAGAGGTCTTGCGAGAGGTTGCCGATGGGGAGGAGAACGACCGGATCAGTGGCGGAGTCCTCAGGCTGTACTTTGACTGGCTCCGCCTGCTCGAGCATGCGCAACTCACCTGGGCGCCACTTCAGTACCAGCAGCTTGCGGAAAGAATCAGCCAGGCTCCCGAGCGGGAGCTGTCAGCTGTTCTTGGAGGGGCCGAGGGCCGTGCCGTTCGAATTCATGTTTATGGTTTCTACGATTTCACCGACGTGGTTGAGCAGATCCTGACCAGCCTCGCTCAAAAGGCTGAGACGATTTTTTATCTGCCCGCCTCGCGCGAGAACGGCAAACCTCACCATGCGTTCGAGTTCGTCGAACCCGTCCTTTCTTCGCTGCGTTACCGTCTCGGCAGTCTACTGATAAGTACGACGACGCTGGAACCTGGTGAGGCGGAAACGCTCCGATTCTTCCTGTCGACTTTCCCTGAAGGCCCTATTCCGCCTCAGCCGGCCTCTCTCACCTATCAGCGCGCTTCAGGGCTTCGCGCCGAAGTGATCTCGGCAGCGATTCGGGTCCGCCGGTGGCTTGATGACAAATCGTTCGAGCTGGCCCCCCGTGACATCCAAGTGCTCGCCCCTCAATCCGGCACGTACGCTGAGCTCATCCGGGAGATCTTCCAGGCTTTCTCCATACCCTTAAGGGTGGCCGAAGCGCCAGATGAACTTACGCCCAATGAGCGGGCGCTGCGAACAATTGCGCGCATCTGGGAGGAAGCGGCCCCCACCGAAGCCCTCTTCAGCCTCTTCAGGGACTTCCCCGACATTTCCTGCCTGAAGGGAATCGAGTTGGACCTGTTCGAGATTAAGCTCCGAAGAGCGGGATTCGATGGGCAGAACTGGCCAGGTGTGCTCAAGCACGGGGACTTGATCGGGCTGAGTCCGGCCGAGAGGGCCTTAATCCAGGAGATCGTGGAGCTGTGGACTAACCGGCCGGGCGGTAGCAGCGAGGCAGGATTCTGTGTCAACGAGATATTGTCACGCCTGGAGCAGATTTCCCAACGCTGGCTTCCAGACCCGGCGCCCATTGCTCAGCTCATCGAAACACTCGGGCTGCTCCCGAGCGAGCTCCGACTCCCGCTCCCCATAGTGCTGGACCTGCTCGAAAACCAGGCTGCCCAGGGAGTCATCAGCGATCCTCCTGAGAAGACAGGTATCCTCTTTGCCCCGCTCATGCGTGCCCGCGGACTCGCCCCTCGAGCTGTGGTCCTGCTCGGGCTCGCCTCGGGTCGCCTGCCGTACCCGGTTCAGGAAGATCCGATGCTGGGCGACGCCCTTCGACTGAAGCTCGGTCAGGCCATGCGGGATCTGGGACACAGGTTCAGTCCCAAGACCGCCCTGTCGGAAGAAATGGCCTTACTCTTCATCCTGTTAAACGGCAGCAGCGAACGGGTGCACTGGGTGATCCCGGATACGGACGAGAACGGCCGCGGACTGGCGCCAACGCCCTGGGTGCAACGCTATCTTCAGCATTGGGAGAGAAACGCCGCGAATCGGCCCGACCATGCAGCCCTGCCTCGCGGCCCGGCCGAACAGGCGCGACTCCTGCTTTTGCTGGAACCTCAGTCTGGATCCTTCCTGCCCCCTGTATGGTCGCCTCACCTTCAGCGAGATTCTGGGGTCGGGATCGGATCGGCGGATCACGGGTACATCTTGCGGGCAATAGCGGAAAAGGAGCATGAGTCCCGCTGGAACGGCCTCGTGCCCGATGCCGCGCTTGTTTCCCTGTCTTCCCCCGCCACTGTCCGCGTCACCGAGCTCGAGAAGCTGTCGAAGTGCCCGTTCCAGTGCTACAGCCGGCTGATTACCGGCTGGGAAGTCCTCACGCCTCTCGACTTTTCCCCAGACTTGAAATCGACCGAGTGGGGAAGCCTGCTGCACGGGCTGTTCGAAACGACAGTCAGGGGCTATCGGGAGGCAGGTTTGTCATTGCGCCACATGGCCGAGGATCTCTTGCAGAACGATGCCCGTTCGCTGTGCGAGCGGATTGAAGCCCTGGCTGCCGACGCCTCACTGCAGCTGGAACTACTCCCGTCACTTTTCAGAAAGGCCGCCAAGGGCAAGTTGCTGCAGCTGGCTACGGAATACTGGGAAGCGGTGCGGTCAGGCGCAATACCGGAGGGGGTAAACGCCTCGACCGAAAGCCGGTGCAACGCGGACTTCCCGGGATTGCCCGGTGTCCGGCTATCCGGACAGATCGACCGGATGGACGACCGGGGCGATCACTTCATGATCATCGACTACAAGAGCGGGCGGGAACCGGACGGTCTGTGCCACGAGATGAGAATGGGCTTCAGGCTGCAGCCCCTGCTGTACCCGTGGCTGCAACAGGCTTCGGCACAGACGACCGGCGCTCCCATCCGGTTTTCCTATGTCTTTTTTGCGAAGTCTCCCATCCAGGAAAAGACGGTGTCGGTCGACCAGATGACCCCGGTCGAGGAGTGGCTGAGCCTTTTCGCCGACATCCTCTCGCGTGGGATCTTTATTCCTTGCTCCAACGAGGCCCTGGAGCTTTTGGGAGTGGAACGAGCCGAGCCCTGTCAATTTTGCGAGTACGCCTCACTGTGCCGGAGATTTGAGCGCCAGGCGCCGGCTCGCATGGCGCACTTCTTGGAGCAGCTGTTGCCGGAGCGGCTGGCAAAGTTTGACCAAGGCTAGAGGATGATCGGGAATGAGTTGGCCCCCCGGTTTTCTTTCGGAGTTCGGTGTCAAGGCTTACACGGACGAACACGGACGAACACGGACGAACACGGACTGACACGGACGAAGAGTCGGTCCGTGCTAGTCCGTGTTCGTCCGTGTTCGTCCGTGTAAGCCTTGACACCGCAACTCCGAAAGAAGACCTGCCGGTCCGATAGGAAGGGTTGGCACCAATGAGCGCAGTGATCCTCCCCGATGCCGAACAGCGCAGGATGGCGGTTCTCACGCCGGATCACGCCTTTGTATGGGCGAGTGCCGGCACCGGCAAGACGCACACCCTCACACTGCGAGCGCTTTACCTGCTTCTCAACGCCCCTTTCCTGTCTGACAGCGCTCGGCAGTTCCCCGAGCTTGGCTACCTCTACAATCTCTCGGATCGTCGCCTTCGGCTTAAAGCCGCTCGAGCTGCCATCCGCTCACTGGTCCTGACCACTTTCACGCGGAAAGCCGCCGCTGAAATGCAGACGCGGCTCTATGCATATCTCGATCGGCTTGCCTCCTCATCCACGCGGGCCGACCTGTCGGCGGCTGTCTCTGCTGATGGAAAGTCAGTCGATCCTTTGTTTGAAGCTATTTGCGACGAACTGTGCGGCAGGCTGACGGGAAGCTCGGCGCCCGACTCCGGGTTTGGGAGGCTGCGACAGGGAGCACAAGCTCTCGCGGAGCTCGCTTGTGACCTCCAGATCTCAACTATCCACAGCCTGGCCGCCTCCATCCTCCAGCGGCACCCTCTCCAGTCCGGGATTCCGGTGACCGCTCGGTTTGCCGAGGAAAACGAGGACGATTACGGCGACCTGGACGATGCCCTCGTCCGCGGCTGGTGGCAGAAGGAAGCCTTATCCGACCCGGAGCTGGAGGAGGATCTCGGGAAACTGCTGGCACGCGTCACGCCATACCAGATGCGGGAATGGTTCAAAAAGGCCTATCACAACCCCGAAATCATTCAGCAACTCGAAGGCTGGGCGCCTCCGGACCCGTCGGAGACGAGCGGAGCGCTCGCCGCCTGTATTGAACTGGGCGAGGACCTCAAGACAAACCCGGGCAAGAGAATCGCGGCCAACGGCCAGCGGTTGCTGGAACTGGCCTCGGCGCTGAAAGCGCTCGAGGAGGAGGGAGCCCCGACGCGCTCGCACTGGTCCGAGCTATCGAGCTTCCTGTACGACAACCGCTCGAACCTCTTCCTCGATGCCCCGCAGTGTCAGAAAGCGGTGAGCTTCGCCATTCAGCAACTCCCCCGCCACCTGGCGGTCTATTTCGAGAGCCTGGCACAGATTCACCCGGTCGTGCTCCGATCCTGCATTTTCCGCGAGATGAGCCCTGAATGGGGTACCTGGAAAACCGTTCTTAAGCGATTCCTTGCCTGGGCCCGAGCCAAAGGGGTGAGTGCTCTCGGCATCGTCGGATTCGACGAAATGATTACCCTGGCCGGCAATCTCCTTGAGGAGCACCCGGAGGTCAAAAGGGCTGAACGGCGCCGTTTGAGGGCCCTGCTGGTCGACGAGTTTCAAGACACGGACCCCGAACAGCTGCGCCTGATTACCGGGCTCCTGGCCAAAGAGAAAGTTGACGACCACGAGATTCTCGGCTTCTTTGTTGGAGACACGAAGCAGAGCATCTACCGTTTCCGCGGCGCCGATGTCGATTCAACCATCTGCTTCTCGGAGAACTACTGCTCGCTGATGCAGTCGTCCCTTCCCGTCCGGAGTTTCGTCCTGGCTTCAACCTTCCGCAGTCTTCCGGCTATCACGAAGTTCGTTAACCGGATGTTTTCACGAGACCTACCCCTTCTTCGCAACGACGACGAGTTGCTTCAACCGGTCAGAAGCGACCCAGCTGAACCGCCGGAATGGGTGTGTATTGCTTCGGAAGACCCGTCCAGGCCATTGACAGCAGCAAGAGCCAGGAGCCAGGCCGCGGCCGAGACGGTGCGGTTGATCAACGACTATTGTACCGACGGGAAGCCGTACTCGGACATCCTCGTCCTCGTCCGCAGCGGCCGCGAGCTTGATGCCCTTTTGCCGGTCCTCCAGCAGGCGGGGATTCCCGTCGTCAGCTCGGGCGCACGCACCCTTTATCGCCAGCCCGAAGTCTCCGACATCCTGAACCTGCTGATCAGCCTGTACAACCCGCTCGACACCCTGGCCGTTGGGGCGGTGCTTCGCAGCCCGCTGGCGCAACTCTCCGACCCTGACATCCACCGGCTCATCAAAACGATTCCGCCGTCCCGGATCTTCCACCAGTCCGATCCCCTTCCCGGCTTCCTCGCGGAACCCGTCAAGCAGCGCATCGAGACGCTCCGCCGACTGGTTCACTCGCGCCGTTCCAGTTCCATTTCCGCCTGGCTGATGGAAATTCGAAACTTCCTGCCGCTGGCTGCATATACGGACGCCTTCGACTTGGAGGGGCGGGCTTACGCTCGGATCAACCGGCTTTTAGAAGCGTTTCTGGCACAAATGAAAGCGGATCCCAGCGCACCTCTCCCCTGGCTGTTGCGCCAGCGCAGCCGGGGCGGTGATACCGGTCGGTACGATCCCGATTATGGCGAGGATGTTGGAGTCGCCGATGAGCGGATCGACGCCGTTCGGGCCATGACGATTCACAAGGCAAAAGGGCTCGAGGGCCGTTACGTGATCGTCTACGGTTGGTCGTCGGTCCTTCATGAAACCGAAGCGTCGATCGGCCATCGGGGTCCGACAGTCATCCGCACCGAGTCGCTCGCCCATCCATCGGTTGAATTCTCCCTGCCCTGGGGACAGTTGGCGCTTTGTTCCGAGCGATATCAGCTTGCGATCAAGCAAGAGGAGTCTAGGGCGCAGGCGGAAGCAGTGCGGCTTGCTTACGTGGCGACAACCCGAGCCTCCGATCGACTGACTCTCATTTGCGCGATTTCCCGAAATGTCAAGCTGCCAACCGCGTTTCAGCCGCTATGGGAGCAGCGAGCGCCTTCAAGTGCCGATGCCCCCGGTTGGGACGGAGTACTGAAAGTGCGCGCGAGCGTGGTGGGGTCCGGACCTGCGTCTCATCCCCCGCCGGTGTTAGCGCTGCCCGACCGGACGCTCTATCAGGACTTGTGGCGCGCACGATACCAGCAGCTCGACCAGGTTCGGGACTTCCCCCTGGCCCGTCCGTCCGAAGCCGAGCTAACCGGGCCGCAGACTGATGTGGAAGAGCCGACATCCGGCGTCAGCAGTCCGGCGATTACAGGTCGACTGGTCCATTCTTACCTGGAAAGATGGCTGACTGAGAGCGAGTTCGACCGGGACCGGCTGCTTTCGCTTTGGAGGCGTCTGGACCATGCTCCTGAGGAGGCACTGCGTGACGCTCGGACGGCTCTCTCGCTCTTCTACTCGGAGCGGCTCCCGAGCGCCACGCGGCCGTCTTACTACGAGCGCGCCCGAAACTCGAAAGTGCTGGCGCGGGAACTACCCTTTTGGATGGCTTTTGGCGGAAAATTCTGGAATGGCGTGATTGACCTGGTGCTCGAAGAGAACGATCGGATTCTGGGAGTAGACTACAAGACGTCGATTGAGAAGGAGCGGCTGCCGGAATCCTATGCTCAGCAAGAGGCCATTTACACCGAAGCCCTTCGACAGCTGTTCCCTGGAAGGGCCGTGGGCTTCGAGTTCTGGTGGCTCTGGGATCCCGCGGAAGAAGGCGAAAAAACGCGGATTGATTAGACTTTTTCTGCTTTTATTGCGAAAGGTTTTTGTCCGCGTTCCTCCCGCAGGCTATATTTGGTCGGCATATGGAACCGAGAACCCTCCCACGCCTCTTTGAGACTAGCGTCGAGCGATACGGCGACAACTGCCTCATAGCAGAAAAGACCGATACCTACCAACATACGACTTACCGTCAGATTCGAGACGAGGTTTACCAGTTCGCCGCCGGTCTCATGGCGCACGGGGTCACCCCTGGGGAGCGTATCGCCCTTCTGTGCGAGGGACGCAAGGACTGGGTGGTGGCCGAACTGGGCATCTTTTACGCTGGTGCGGTCTGCGTCCCCCTCTCGGTGAAGATCGAAGAGATCCCAGAGCTGTGCTTCAGGATTTCGCACTCAGGCACCGGGCTGGTGATAGTGTCCGCTAACCAGTTCCCCAAGGCACTCGCTGTTCGACGCTCGATGCCGGAGATTCAGCTGCTGGTTCTTGATCATGTTGAAGATGCGGACTTGACCGTCTTCAACCGTAATCAAATCATGACAGCGGGCGCCGATTACCTGCGAGACAATCGCGGCGCTTTCAATGCTCGTTGGCAAAGCGTGGCGGAGTCCGATACGGCGACCATCAGCTATACGTCCGGGACCACCGCCGACCCCAAAGGCATAACCCTCACGCATCGCAACTACACGGCGAACGTCGAGCAATGCTCTCAGGTGTTGAATATCCCGCCCTCTTATCGATCCTTGCTGATCCTGCCCTGGGACCACTCCTTTACACATACGGCCGGGATTTATCTCCTGATCGCAAGTGGCGCCTGCATGGGCGC
>Ga0105104_10002788_pt1 | contig 12614 bp, 10 predicted proteins | sample PPLLaktember2015_3_FD_87034 | JGI IMG/M metagenome (GOLD analysis project Ga0105104, IMG submission 87034) | Freshwater sediment microbial communities from Prairie Pothole Lake near Jamestown, North Dakota, USA - PPLs Lake P7 Core (6) Depth... | ecosystem: Environmental > Aquatic > Freshwater >...
AACGTGCCGTTACTGGCGCTTCGCTACGTGGTCGCGGCGACCGCAATGACATAGAAATGCACATTTTGTCATTGCGTAGCGCTTCGCGGAGTCCCTTTTGGGGCGAGGAGCGTAGCGACGTGGCAATCTAAACTTTTTCAACTCCCCCACAGTTGCCGTTTTCCCCATTATAAATTATCTCTTCTATTTATCTGCGGTTAGTTTAATATATCACAATGCCTGGATTTCTTACAACTCAATATGAAGGCGTTGGCGGCGTAATCAAGACCCGCGTCGAAGATTTTTTTGTTGAAGAGCTGCCGCTGTATCAGCCCTCCGGCCAGGGTACGCACGTTTATATCCTTATTGAAAAAAGAGATATTTCGACAATGGACGCCCTGGGGACAATCGCCCGCGCTCTGGGTATTCGACGGCAGGACATCGGCTATGCCGGCCAGAAGGACGTCAGGGCCGTCGCGCGGCAGTGGTTATCTATAGATCATATTAAGCTCGAAAAATTACAGGCACTTGATATCCCTAAAGTGAAAATGCTCGAATTTGCCCGACACGACAAAAAACTCAAAATTGGACATTTGGCCGGCAATCGCTTTGTCATTCGCCTTCGAAAGCTCCATCAGCCGACGCGGGAAGCGGTAAAAATCGCCGAAGACGTGCTGGAAATTTTAGGCAAAAGGGGTGTGCCCAATTTCTTCGGGCCTCAGCGGTTTGGCAGTCGCGGCGACAGCCATCTTCTCGGGCTGGCGATTATAAAAGGCAATACAGAGGACTTCGTAGATTTATTTCTTGGCAGGCCTGACGATAATGACCTGCCCGCGTTTTCACAGGCACGAAAACTTTATGAGAAAGGTGATTACAAGGGCGCTTTTAAAAAATGGCCTTACAGCTTTGCCGACCATCGGCGCGCGTTGAAAACTCTCATCGAGACCGGCGGCGACAAGCGCAAAGCATATAATGTGGTTGATAAAAATTTGAAGAAATTTTTTGTATCGGCCTATCAATCCGGGCTTTTCAACCAGGTTCTTGAGGCGCGAATGCCCGATATTGATAAACTGCTTACAGGCGATATGGCGTATAAGCATATTACCGGCGCAATGTTCATAGTTGCCGATGCCGCCGTTGAACAGCCGCGTTGCGAGGCCTTTGAAATCAGCCCGACCGGCCCGCTTCTCGGCCCGCGAATGCCCGAACTAACCGGTCCTGCCGGCGACATGGAAACTAAAATTCTCGCGAAAACCCAGTTGAATGAAAGAGATTTGGAGCAGTTGGGAAATTTTGTCCCAGGCGGCCGCCGGCCCCTGCGCTTTCAACCTCGAAACTGGGCCGTTTCAACCGGCACAGACAACCTTGGCCAATATCTCCAACTGAAATTCGACCTCGACCCCGGCTCCTATGCCACAACATTATTGCGTGAAATCTCTAAGAATGAAATATCGAAGCGACCATCTTATGGTCGCGAAGATCCCGCAGCCGTTTGATTTTCTATCTATAATTATTTTATTAAGATTGAAAATCTTGCGGGATAAAGCCGAATAAACCGTGGTTTAAATGGGGACAACGAAACGGGGTCATTGCGAGGAGCGCAGCGACGTGGCAATCTCAACTTTTTCAACAGCCCCACAGTCCCCTATTTATCCCATTTAAACCCGCCTTTGGCAGTTAATTCTTGTTGTAAACTCACTACGATTGCCGGTAGAATCGATAAGTAAGAAAAAAGAGGAATTATTGCATAATGAAAAACAGTGAGCGAGTATAGCTTTCTCTATATAAAGGGAAAATCAAATGGCTGGAAGTTCTTGGAAAGATATGTATGAAGAATTATGTACGTTGCGTCTCCGGATAGCACGTGAGAATGATCTGCCTCCGTGGTGGTGTAATAACGAGCTTTTAAAAGAGCTATCTCGTCGGAGACCCAGTAGTATTAATAAATTTCGCATTGTTCCTGGCATTAAGCCGAGACACTTAAAGTTCGCAGAAACCATAGTTGAATTCATAAAAGAGTACTGTGACATAAATGAATTGCCATTTGATGTCTCTCCGCAAAGCAAAAATAATAATCTTGAAAAGCAAAAGGCAACACGAGAACAAACAAGGGCTACTATAGGTTCCATGACCGGTGTTGATATTGGATTATATCGTATCTTGCAGAATATGCGGATTTATCTATGCCGTGGGTATCGTGCCAGATCTCGGATATTTCACGATTTTGCACTACGAGATATGGCCCGGCGCAGACCTACAACACAAGAAAATTTCTTAAAAGTTTATGGTGTCGGTGATAAGAAATACGAACAATATGGCGACATCCTTCTAACAACGATAAAAGATTATTGCAGAACTCATTCTGTTGAGACAGATATAGAATTTAAATTCAATGGGATTTAATTAGGGACAGCGTAGCCCCTTGGGGCGAAGTCCCCGAAGAGGGTCGTCTATTTATTTCCCGGTTTTTCTTTGTTCCACTTTTCTTCGGTGAAAACACGCCAATAGACCGAGTATCGCTGATGATGCGTCCGGTAGAATGGAATCAGGTTTATATCTTCAGGTTTACCGATGCCTTTGGTCTGGAACGCCAGTGGCTTGCCCGCAACCGGCTCAATGTGAGCCGTAACATTATTTATATCGGTAACCAGTACTGGCGCCTCAGGACAGGCAACCCTGTTAAAATCGCCCTGATTGGGGGCATAAGAGCCGGACATTCCTTCGGCGCCTAATTGGCCGGCCAGGACAATCGGGCCATATAAAACTGCCGCGATGTTTTCAGCATTAGGCAAATTTTCCATATGAAGAGACATCGGCAGTTTGACTTCCAGCTTATCGCCCTCCTGCCATTGCCGGCGTATCGCGGCATATTCGCCCGCAACGCCGGATACATCCAGTTTTTTGCCGTTAAGCGTAAATTGGGCCGGCCAAGCCAACCATTGCGGGCATCGAATCCTGACGGTCAATTCCACCGGCTTGGCTGCCTTAAACAGAAGCGTTGTCGTCTCAGATTCCGGAAATTTCGTTTCCTGCGTTACCGTCAATCCCTTGTCTTTCCAGTCCAGCTCCGATGCGATGAACAAATTTACCCATAATGAATCGTCGTCGTGGAAGTAAATCGTATCGCCGTATTTGGAATGATTTTCCATCCCAGTTCCGACACAGCACCAGAAGGAATCTTCCGGCGTTGAGTAGGTTTTAAAATGTCCCGGCTTGAGCGACACATAATAGGCAAACATCCCCTTTTGAGGGTCTTGTGAGGCAAGAATATGGTTATACAGCCCCCGTTCGTAGAAATCCATCGTCCGCACGTTTGGCTCCCACGCGAACAAATATCGGGTGAGTTTGAGCATATTATAAGTATTGCACGTTTCAGCGGTATCGGTGCCCAGGTGTTCGGCAAATTTATTCACCGGAAAGAAATTTTCCTTGTCGGTATTGCCTCCGATAACGAAGGAGCGATTCATCGCGACGCGCTGCCAGAAAAATTCCGCGATATCGCGATAGGGACGATTGCCCGTCATTTCATATTCTCGCGCAGCCCCGATAATTTTGGGAATTTGGGTATTGCCATGATAATTATCGAGTCCGTCATGCTTCCGGGCCATCATATTAAATATCTCCCGGTGCTCGAACGCCTTTGCCAGGCGCAGATGCTCCGGATTTCCCGTGAAGGCATACAGGTTTGTCAGCACATCGTTCATCCCGCCGAATTCCGTTCGCAGCATGATTTGTATCTGTTCTGCGCTTAGCTTATCAATGCGAAATTTGACCCAGTCGGCGTTCTTTACCAGCACATCAAGCGCCTGCTTATTGCCGCAATATTCGTAAGCATCCAAAAGCCCTGCCATAATTTTGTGAAGCGTGTACCACGGCGCCCATACCTTTTTGCCCTGTTCAGCCCGCTCGATAAATGATTCCGGAAAAGCGGAAAGATAACCCGCGTTATAGCCCTTCGATGGAAGGGCCTCCTGGCATTTGGCCAGTTCGCCGACTATGTAATCGACCTTTTGTTTCAGCTCAACATTACCGGTGCTTGCATACATCAGCGAACACGCCGAGAGGTAATGGCCGAGACAGTGCCCCCGAAGTTCACAATCAGGTTTTTCCCACCCGCCGTAAGGTTTGGCGGTACCCGGCAAACCGGCGTTGATTTGAAACGTCCGCAGAAATCGGTTAGGGTCCAAATTGAGCAGATAACGCTCGTCTAACAGCATCGCGTCACGAAAAGGCCCGTCCAAAAGACGCACCGACGTCAATGAAAACGGCTGAACCTGGCCTGGTATAACCGGTGAGACGGCCTGGCCGAAAGAAATATGCAAATTCATAAACGCGATTGCGAAACATAACACGCACCCCAAACGCCGGAATTTCATATGCATCTCCCAAAAATACATTTCATGCGTCTCCTGAATACGATACGAAACCGAATTAATTTTTCTGGTTCTATAGCATTGTAAACCGCCTGAAGAAAAAAGGCAACGCGCCGGTGCAGATGAGAAATACCGGGAAATACGATGACAGCGGGGCTGTTGAAATAGCTGAGATTGCCGCGCCCCGAGAAATCCAAGGGATTTCCGGGACTTGGTCCTCGAAATTTCTTTGAAATTTCTGAGGGTCGCTGCGCTCCTCGCAATGACGTTTTTAGGGGTAGCCTTATTTCTCGGAAATACGGGGAAATAGGGAAATACGGTGATAGCTTCCGTTTTCCCTCGAATTATATGATGGAAAAATATTTGCCCGGATAGTCAATCTTAATCGTAAAGTTGCTTAAAAAACTTTTTACCCCGAGAAGCGGTATGTACAGATTCGGCATAAAATCAATTATCACGTTCTGGACGGTAAAGTTGAAAGTTTTTATATTCACGGTGTGGCCATAAGCCATGGTAATTCCGTTTCCGGTGCTTATCTTTTTCTGATAGCCATGCTGCAAATTATGACCCAAAGGAGCGGCAAAAGATGCGGGAAAAGCACATTCATCGGCTCCCGTATCAATCAATGCAAAGAAATTCAACTGTTTACCGTTTTCAGGATTGATAATTGTGACTGGAAGATAAGGCCTTGCCGCGTCGCCGGGCCGGACTGATGTGAATGGATATTCTTCAACCAGCATAGTAAATATGCACTAAATCGTCGGCAGGGACAAAAAACAAAAACGGGTTTTTGAACCCTTTAATTTCGGCGGCCTTCAACGCCTCTTCAGGAGTGAAGCCCTCGCCTACGACCGTATTGTCCTCGGCGCTTAATATTGCCACGTATTTGCCGTTATACTTGTCAGAATTTACCAGCACTTTTTCCATAATTGCTTATTATAACATAAAAACGCTTTTTACAGAAAGAATAATCCCTGTAAATTTAACCGGGAAAGCCCACCCTGCGAAACGGTATCTTTCTGTGGGGGGAAACCGTGGTCAGCGGGGCTGTTGAAAAACCCGATATTCAATGTTTGAGATTGCTACGCTACGCTCGCAATGACATAGAAATGCACATTTTGTCATTGCGAGGAGCGAAGCGACGTGGCAATCTCAACTTTTTCAACAGCCCCACTGTCCCTAATTATACTCTAATTATACTAATTATAATTATTGTCCCTTATTATTAATCGTATGTCTACCTTTCAGGTAAATCGGCAAGTCTATTATTTGTTATATCGAGTTTAGTCAATTTAAGGTTGATTCCAGATTTAAAGGAATTTTGACTAAACCGCGCAATCTTAGACACATTAATATCATTTATGCTAAATACAAATTCAACCTTGTGGTTCCCTTTTTTGAATAACTCGGCAATCCCATACGAACTAGAAAGAACCCCAGTTATCTTAATTTTGTCGCCGTCCTTAATAGTGATTGTATCTGAGATTTCCTCGGTGTCAGGTGATAAAGTCAATGATCCGAAAACCGATAAATCACCAAAATCAAAGATATATTTTTCGAAGATAATATAAATGCTTTTGCCTTTCTTTGACATTTGAACAGATTGCCCCGTATGGTTAGTAACATATACCGTTATAGTCGGTAAAGGCGGGGGATCGGGAAGCTTTTCGAAATAATCTCCGCAAATTACCGAACGAGTAAAAGTATTGCTACACTCTTGGCATAGCGACTTTCCAAGTTCATGATTGGCAATCCAAGCACGCTCTGCCAAGATTGGAAATCTCGAATCTAATTTACTATGCTCAGTCAAGACAATAGCTGCTCTTTTTTGAGCCTCAATTGTTTTCTCTGTCTTTTGCAGGATATCTATTGGCAAATCGTTCGCATAATGATTTAATTTCATTTCTAACTGTTCTGTTGAAAGAAGTAACGACTTGCCAATTTCTACGGTTCTGACTTCAGGCCAATGAGATATACACATTAAGTTACTTGATTGCAAATATACATCTGATAATAGGGTAGATATAGCTACAGATTGTTTTTTAGCTGAAGCAGAACGTTCAGTTATCTTGAGTGTTAAGCCTAGTATTAATCCTAAACAAGCTAGTGCCAAACCAACTAACCGTGTCCATTTCCGCTCTTTATTGAATAGGGCTAATATGGCTCCGATGAAGGTGAGCACAAGCGGGCCAAAATCATAAACTAATTCCATAGACAATCGTAGCATATGTGTCGTTGCCCATTATAACAATATACACCACTTCTTTTCACCAACTTAGCCACCAGTATTGAGGATTAACTGATTAACTAGGGACAGATTGTAGGATGGCCTTCATCCCAACAATTTTAAAGCCTGCGTGAGCTAACCCTAATAAACAGTTTTTTCCATAGTGCATGATAAAAATGACCTGGCTACCATCGATGATTCCATATTCTTATATCTCTCATATTTTTAGGATGTTTTTCGATTCGATTCATCTCCGATTCTCCCAATTCTTGCCAAACTCTGTAAAGCGTGCCAGCACTGAGAATCAATATAAGTAAGACATATAAAAAACACCATGGTACGTGTAATGTATTAACATATATCTGCCCTTTCCATACAAACGCACCACCGAAGAATATTACATACGCCAAATTAAATCCCCAAAGCATAATTGCAAAGCAGGTTATGTTTAAAAAAAACCTATAGGATTTGCGCCAAGTAACAAATCTCAATTTTATGCCAGCTTGAGCAAGCACAATATTCCAGAGTATACAAAGTAAACATAATGTAATTACGAAAAGGACAATTGAATTAAAAAGGCCAATAGAACCAACTATTGCCTTGTTCTGTATAGTCGTATTTATGCTTCCTTTAGGCGGAGTTCTCGAAATCCATGGAATGATTGTTAAATACCCGATCAAAGAAATAAGAGCAGATACAAATTGGATTGAGTTAGAAAAGCATTTAAACCATTTTTTAAAAAATTGTCCAATCGCAATTTTATTCACTGTCATTGCATTTAATCCTTCGGCTTCTGCTAAATTAACTATAAATCCTCTCCGGGCAAGTGTCAAATACTATCCGCCTTCTTGCCTCGGCAATCAGTAGGCAGGGGCGACGGTTTCCGCAACTCAACACTAAAAACTCAAAACTTAAAACTTTTTTAAAGTCGTCCGTCTTCAGTCCTCTGTCCTCTGTGAAAAAACTCTTTGCATTCCGAAAAGCTATCTGCTAATATCACCCCGCAACCCAATGCCAAAGAAGGCCGCGGCCCGCCAAACAAACGGCGGGTAAAATTAAGTTGACTATCGCGAGATAGTTGGTTAATATGCGGCATTCTTTTATCCCAACTTAGATGGTAGCGCTATATCTGGATTTTTATTAAGAGCGTCTAATATAAATAATAAGACGCAGATTGAAGCTGTTTTTTAGACACAGATTAAGGCCGTTTTGATTTATTTCTCTGTGACCTCTGTGCTCTCTGTGGCTAAAAAACTCTGTGGCTAAAGAGGCGATTATGGATGATCGATTGATGCTCTATTGCATCGTTCTCGTCCCGTGTATCGGGGCGTTAGTTCTGCCGGTGGCCGGGCGAATCAGCGTTCGGCTGCGAAATTATGTTGCGCTTGGACTGGTGCTGGTTTCACTAATATCAGCCATAAAACTCGCCCCTGTGGTTTTCGCCGGCCAGACCATAACCGCCGGCACCAATTTCGACAACAGCTTCAATCTTATATTATACGCCGACGGCCTGGCCATATTTATGGCCTTCGTCTCGGCCCTCATCAGCGCAATCATCATTTTCTACTCCTTCGGCTACATCAGCCATTACCAAAACCAGAACGAATACTACCTTATGGTAGTCCTTTTCCTCGGCTCGATGATGGGTCTGATTTTCTCCGGCAACCTCATCTGGCTGTATCTTTTCTGGGAAATCACCGCAATCACAAGCTGGCGGCTTATCGGCTTTTTCAGGGAAAAACAGCACGTCATACGCGCCGACAAGGCCTTTCTCGTAACAATGTTCGGCTCATTACTAATGCTAATCGCCTTTGTCAGCATCTACCAGCAAACCGGCTCATTCGATTTACAGGTCATAAAAACCGCTCTCGGAACCAGCCATTTATCAAATTTAGCCGTCATTTTGATTCTCGCAGGCGTCCTTTCCAAATCCGCGACCCTTCCTTTCCATACCTGGCTTCCCGACGCAGGCGTCGCCCCCTCCCCCGTTACCGCACTGCTTCACGCCGCCCTGCTTGTCAAAATCGGCGTTTATGTATTCGCACGGTTATTTATCGCGACTTTCACAGTTGACCAGTTCTGGCATACCGTTGTCCCGATTGTCGCAGGCGCAAGCGCGTTAGTCGCGGCTGCCGCGGCGATGATTGATACCGACCTCAAGCGCATAATCGCCTATTCCACCGTCAGCCAGATTGGTTTCATATTCTTGGGCCTTGGCATAGGCAGCGAATTGGGCGTGGCCGGGGCGTTGCTTTATATATTGATGCATGGCTTAGCCAAAGGCGGCTTATTCCTTTGCGCCGGTATTATCGAGCAGAACACAAAAACAAAGGATATAACCAAGCTCGGCGGCCTTATTAAGACAATGCCGATTACAGCTATGGCGTTCCTGTTCTGCGCGTTTTCAGTTATGGGCATACCGCCTTTCGGCGGCTTTTTCAGCAAATATATGGTAATGACCAGCACTATCGCTTCGGGCGATATCTGGATTATGTTCGTGTTCCTCATCGGCGCGTTTATGACCATCGTTTATCTCTTCAGGGCATTCAATATGGTCTTTTTAGGCGAGCCCAAAACCGCTCTCGCCAGGGAAGGTTCGCCGGTTATGGTAGGCAGCGTCGCGCTTTTAGCTGTATTATCATTGGCTGCGGGATTTATGATTGCCTGGCCAAGCCAGTTCGTAATGACCGCCATCGGGAATTTGCCGGGGATAATTAAATGACGGATAATTGCTTAATGTTATCATTTATAGCCATCCCGTTAATCGCGGGTATTATAACAATACTAATACCCCAGCGAATCCGTGGGATTAAAGAGGCAATCGCCCTGCTCGCCACGGCGGCTACTCTGTTTGTATCGATTAGGTTATTTGGGCAAAATATAACTCTATCAGTCCCCTGGCTCGGTTTCGGCATCGATTTTTCTCTCCGCCTCTATCATTTCAGCTCTTTTATCATACTCGCAGCCCAGGGATTCGCGTTTTTATTCGTTTTATACAGCATCGCCTTTATGTGGGATAAGCCCCGCCTTAATCTATATTATTGCTTCCTCCTGATAACCGTAGCGATGACCAATGGCGCGGTATTATCAGATAACCTCGTCCTGATGCTGTTCTTCTGGGAGGGTCTGCTTTTAACGTTATTCGGCCTAATCGCCCTAAACGGCGGCCCCGCCTTCAAAACCGCCATCAAGGCCTTCATCATCGTCGGTATCAGCGATTTATGCCTGATGATGGGTATCGGTCTTGCCGGCTACCTCGCGGGCACCTTCACTATCTCAAAAATCGCACTACCCGTTGGCAATTTAGGCAGTTTGGCCTTCATCCTTATGATGATTGGCGCAATCTCAAAAGCCGGCTCGATTCCCTTCCACACATGGATTCCCGACGCCGCTATCGACGCCCCTCTCCCCTTCATGGCCTTCTTACCCGCCTCTTTAGAAAAACTATTAGGCATCTATCTATTAGCAAGAATCTCACTTGATATCTTCAAACTCGAACCCGGTTCCTGGATTAGCATCCTCCTCATGACCATTGGCGGCCTCACTATCCTCATCGCCGTTATGATGGCCTTAGTCCAAAAGGACTACAAACGCCTGTTATCATATCACGCCATCAGCCAGGTCGGCTACATGACCCTCGGCATCGGTACCTGCCTCCCCATCGGCATCCTCGGCGGCCTCTTTCATATGACCAACCACGCCTTGTATAAGAGCTGTTTGTTTTTGAGCGGGGGATCGGTGGAGAAACAGGCGGGGACGACGGATTTGGGGAAACTGGGGGGGTTGGGGTTGAAGATGCCGGTAACGTTTGTTTGCTTTTTTATCGCGGCGGCTTCGATTTCGGGGGTGCCGCCATTTAACGGGTTTTTCTCGAAGGAAATGGTTTATGACGCGGCGCTTGAGCGGGGGATGATATTTTACCTGATGGCGATTTTAGGGTCATTCTTTACGGCGGCGTCGTTTTTGAAGCTGGGCCATTCAGCGTATTTAGGCAAGATAAGCGAATCGAACAGGAACGTTAAGGAATCGCCTCTTGCTATGCTTATTCCGATGGTAGTTATCGCGTCATTATGCGTGATTTTCGGGTTATGGCATAATATTCCCATTGATAACCTTATAAAGCCGATTTTGGGTGAGGAACTTCTGGCTGGTCATGAATTTACCATAAATACGATGCTTATGGTTGTTACGGTGATAGTTCTGGTCGGGGCATTGCTGCATCATCTTTGGGCGGCGAAGGTTATGGGGGGCGGGGTTAAGGCATCGGACCATATCAGGCATGCGCCGCTTATGGAGGGGCTTTATACCAAGGCCGAAAGAGGGTTGTTTGACCCTTATAATATCGGGTTGAAGGTCGTTTTGGGGATGTCGAGGGTCGGGTGGTGGATTGACCGTGCCATCGACTGGATTTATGACGGGTTGTCGGTTTGGTCGTGGAAAACCTTATCTTTCGGGATAAGAATCGCTCATACGGGTAATTATTCGCTATATGTGGTTTGGTCGCTTGTCGGCATCGTGTTAGTCGTGATTATGCTGATGAAAGGTTAAAATGCTTTTATCGGGTCTTTTATTGATTCCTCTGATAGCCGTAATGGTTTTGAACCTGCCGTTCAAGACCATGATGCGGAGAATCGCCTTCGGGCTGGGCGCTTTATTGGCGCTGGGGCAGGTTGTATTTGTAATTCTGCTGGCCGGCGGATGTATCAGCGAACCAGCGGGCTTGAAGGGGCGATTCGCGTTAGGGCTTCAATACGATAACCTGAGTTTGGTATTGCTGTTATCAATCGGTATAGTGGTTTTCACGTCGATTCTGGTCGGCTGGCAGACCATCAAGGTCGAAAAGCAGCGATTCAGCTTTTTGAACCTCGTGCTGGTCGCAATGACGGGGATGAACGGGACGGTGATGCTCAGCGACCTGTTTTCATTGTATATATTCATCGAGGTTACGGCGGTGGCTTCGTTTATTTTGATAGCTTTTCAGCGCGACCTCAATGCGCTGGAGGGGGCGTTCAAATATATCGTTCTTTCGGCGACGGCGACGGTGATGATGCTTTTGAGCGTATCGATATTTTTATTCGTATCGGGAGGCACATCGTTCGAGGCCGTAAGAATGGCGATAAGCGAGCGCGGGAATAATCCTTTGATAATATTCGCCACGGGAATTTTCATATGCGGGCTGTTTATAAAGGGAGGTCTTGTTCCGTTTCACGGGTGGCTTCCGGCGGCGTATTCTGCTGCGCCTTCGGCAGCGACGATACTGCTGGCAGGCATCGCTACAAAGGCATCGGGGATTTACGCTTTGATTCGGTTAGTAACGTCGGTATTTTCAGCCAATGATTCGATAAACAGCGCGCTTTTGATAGTCGGTACGGTATCGATTCTCGTGGGAGCTTTGGCGGCCTTGGGGCAAAACGATTTCAAGAGGATGCTTGCCTATTCGAGTATCAGCCAGGTGGGATACATAATCGTCGGATTAGGATGCGCGTCGCCGATGGGAATCGTAGGCGCGGTATTTCATTTGTTCAACCATTCGATATTCAAGTCGCTATTGTTTGTAAATTCGGCGGCGGTCGAGAGCCAATCCGGCACGACGGACATGAATAAATTAGGCGGGCTGGGCGGGAAGATGCCCGTTACAAGCGCGACATCGCTTATAGCGTTTCTTTCGACGGCGGGCGTGCCGCCATTGGCGGGGTTCTGGAGCAAGCTGATTATTGTGATAGCGCTGTGGCAAAGCGGGTTATATGTTTACGCGTGTTTGGCGGTGCTGGCGAGTTTGCTTACGCTTGGGTATCTTTTGGTTATGCAGCGGAAGGTGTTTTTCGGGATACTGGCCGAGGGGCTTGAGAACGTTAAAGAAGCGGGATGGGGAATTCTGGCGCCTTCCTGCGTTTTAGCGGCGATAACAATCGGCGTAGGTGTTGGATTTCCGTGGATATTCAACGGCGTGATAATGCCGATAGGCGGTTTTTTGAAATAGTAAAACCCCCAGGCAGGCCTGGGGGCTAACCAAGTGGAATTGATATGACGATACA
>Ga0105104_10002789_pt1 | contig 12608 bp, 9 predicted proteins | sample PPLLaktember2015_3_FD_87034 | JGI IMG/M metagenome (GOLD analysis project Ga0105104, IMG submission 87034) | Freshwater sediment microbial communities from Prairie Pothole Lake near Jamestown, North Dakota, USA - PPLs Lake P7 Core (6) Depth... | ecosystem: Environmental > Aquatic > Freshwater >...
AGGGCCAGCCAGCCGGACGCGCCGGCATGGTCGAGGTGAATGTGCGTCAGCAGGACGTGGGTCACGTCGCGGGGAGATAACCCCTCCTGTGCCAGACACGCTTCCAGCGCGGCGCGCGTCGAGCCGGGTCCGCTTTCGACCAGCACCACTTCGTCCCCGCCTCGGATCAGATACGCAGCAATGGCCTTCGGGCGTCCCTGAAAATTCAAGTCAAGTGTGATAACACGGGTTTGCGCCATGATACATCCTGAGAAAAAGTATTGGCCGCGAAACTCGAGAGAGTCTCGGAAAGATCGGCTTCACAATAGACGCGGCAGACGGGCACATTGCGCTCCGAAAGGGATTTGGCCAGGTCTTCATTCCGCGTGTGATTGCCAAAGGAATGCGACATCAGCAGGACAACGACGGGCCGCAAATTGCGCCGCTGGAGACTATCCACCGCCAGCAGCAGCTCGGGCCAGACCATCGGCGTGACCAGGATGGCGCTGCTGCCCTGAGGTAACTGTCCGAACTGCGCGGTAACAAGGCCTGGCAATGTATACGTGCTCTCGGCCTGCAGGAAGGCCAGCTCCTCGAGGATCTTGGCTTCCTGCCTTTCGCTGCGTTCGGCAGGGATAACCTTGAACGCGCGCCCCGAAGCACTTACAAATCCCACCGCGCGGCGCTGAGCGATGAAGTAATGTGCCAGCGAGGCCGTAATACTGATCGAATATTCCAGGGTGGATGGGGGCAGCTTGACCTTGCGGCGACGGAGCAGAAGCAGGTCGTCCATGGGCGGCAGATCGTAACCTTCGCCCGGCCGGGCAACATGAGAATTCTTGTGTGTATCGAGGAAGAGCCAGACTTCCGACTGCGGGTCCTGCTCGAACTCCTTGACCATCAACTCGCCGCGCCGGACGCTGGTGGGCCAGTGAATGCGCTTCATCGGATCGCCCGCGACGTATTCGCGGACTCCGGAAGCATGCGGTGTGATGTCGAGCGACTTGCGCCGGATGGCCTTGCCGCCGGGCAGCAAACCGGGCGGCGAAAGAAATTCCGCAACCGGAAAGAGCATCGGCAGCACCACCAGGGAATCCCTGGCGGGATAACTCTTCGAAACTCGAAAGATGCCGAAAGGATCGCCCGATGTAATCCGGGTGGGCCCCAGCGCGAATCCGCCGCGGTTGGTGAGCCAGGTCCGGGCGGTGTAGATGCGTTTCTGTTTGGCGCGCAGGAACGTCAGGATGCGCGAACCGGTCGCATGCGGGATCGTGGTCTCGTTGGACACTTCCAGCCACAGCTTGGGCAGCCGGCTGACGTTCGAAATCTCGAAATGCTCTTCGAAGATATCCCCCACGCCGGCCCGCAGGGAACGGGCCTGCCTTTCCACCTGGATGCCGCGCAGCGAAAGCATGGTGAGCAGCCAGGCCAGCACGACCAGCAGCCCGCCCAGGTAAAGAAGCCGCACGTAAAGCACTCCCCCATTGACGGCCGTTCCAATTGCGCCAACAGCCAGGATCAGGAAAACGAAAATGCGCCCGGGCGTCACTAGGCCTTGACCTTTTCCTTCTTCAATGAGGCCTGGTAGTCACCTCCAGGAACCGGGGCGCTGTAAACGATTTCCTGCACGATGCGGTCCGCGCTCAGCTCGCGCAGACGGGCCGCAGGCGAAACAATGATGCGATGTCCCAGCACGGGGACGGCCAGGGCTTTGATATCATCCGGCAAAACATGGTCGCGGCCCTGCAGGGCGGCCCGGGCCTGCCCGGTGCGGAACAGCGCCAGGCTGCCGCGCGGGCTCGCGCCCAGGTAGACATCCCCACTCTGGCGGGTGCGTCCCACCAGGTCGATGATGTATTTCTCGATGGCAGGCGAGACATAGATCTTGCGAATCCCATCGATGGCATTCAGAAGCTCCTTGACCTTCACGACGGACTTCAGCGCCTCGATCGGGTGCCGGAACTGCTGCTCGTTGAGGACCCTGATCTCATCTGACGGGTTTGGATAGCCCATCCGCACGCGCAGGATGAAGCGGTCGAGCTGCGCTTCGGGGAGCGGGAACGTGCCCTCGTATTCGATCGGGTTCTGGGTGGCCAGGACCATGAACGGCTTCGGCAGCGGATGCGTCACCCCATCGACCGTGACCTGGCGCTCCTCCATCGCCTCCAGCAGGGAGGCCTGCGTCTTGGGCGTGGCACGGTTGACCTCGTCCGCCAGGACGATCTGGCCCATGATGGGTCCGGGCCGGAACTCGAACTGGCGTTTCTCCTGATTGAAAATCGAAACGCCCGTGACATCACTTGGAAGCATGTCGGGCGTGAACTGAATGCGGTTGAACGTGCAATCCAGGGATTTCGCCAGGCTGCGCGCCAGCATGGTTTTTCCCACCCCGGGCACGTCTTCGATCAATACATGTCCCTGGCACAACAGACCAATCACCACCAGCTCCACGGATTGGGCCTTCCCCACAATCACCTGCTCGAGATTCCTGACAATACTTTCGCCGAAACTTTTTAGGTCGGTCATGCTCTATCCTTTCCCAATACTCCATCTGTGTCTGACAGGAGTGACCCTTCAAGACCATCCTTTTTAATGCCCCGGACGGGTCACCCCTGCTGAATTACCGCCCTGATTGTACGAGCATTCCAAGTGCTGGGCAAGTGCATTATCCCCCTCCTGAGAGGGGTTCGGCTCCGGGGAGTGCTCGCTGCCGGCTGTTATGCAGAGAGATTGGAAATCTCAGGAAACAAGTGATCCCGCAAGGGCAATTGTCGGAATGCGTTTCCAGAATCCAGCTTTTCTCTTCTTTGCCACGAATTACACGGACTGCCGCGCTGCCCGAAGAGCGTGGCGCGGCGTCACGGAGGGCTTTTTAAAAATCCGTGGAGATCAGTGTAATCCGTGGCTGATCACCAATGGAACCGTCTGAGCGTTTTACCGGCTTCTTTGCGCAAGCGCAAAGAAGCCTTTTTGTTTTCCTGTTAAAGTCTAAGCATGGACACGTCCCTCAGTCCCAAAATAACCGTCGACCAGCTGCTGTCAGCCCGGCCTCAGACAGCCATGATCTTTCTGGCCTTGAGGACAAGCTGTGTGGGATGCCATCTGGCACGGTTCTGCGCGCTGGAGGACGTTGCGAGGGTTTATGAATTGCCGCTTCAGGAGTTTATGGACAGGATAGAGTTCAGTCGACCTTCTCAAAGGGAGTAAAGCATGAAACTTGTTAAATTTGGCGCATTTCTTTTGCTTTTGGCTGCCGTTCTGGCGGCCTGCGGAAACAGGGAAAGCCGGCCCAGCACGAAGGAATATGTCCTCACCACCGCCCTGGAAAATGGCAACCCCGTTTTCCTTGGCGTGGGCGACGAGATCAATGGCCTCGTCAATCCCAGGTTGTCTGCCGAAGCCGGGCAGGTGATCACCATCACGCTCGTCAATGGCGGGGAAGGCCGGCATCAAATCGTCTTTCCAGCCATCAAGGTTGAGACTGCCACTGTGAGCCAAAAGGGGGAAAGTGCATCAGTCACATTCACCGTGCCGGGCAATCTGGAAGAGCTGGAATATGAGGATGGCAACAGCGCCTACACCGCACTGGGTATGAAGGGTGTTCTGGCGATAAGCGAGGCCCAGTCCGCGCCGGTGGCACAGCAGCCCGCCGATCCGGTCCTGTACACGAAGGAACTGGCCGTTTCCTCCTTCCAAAAGGGAGGCTGCCTGGCCTGTCACACCATCTCGGAGGTACCCGGAGCGGTGGGTACCATCGGTCCCGACCTCAGTGAGATCGGCAAGCTGGCCTCCCAGCGCATCGAAACCGGTGAATATACGGGCATGGCAAAGACCACCGAGGCATATCTTCTTGAATCCATCCAGTCGCCGGATGCGTTCGTCTCACCGGACTGCCTGACCGGTCCCTGTACAAAAGGACTCATGCCGGCCTCCGTGTCCGAGATCTTCAGTGAGAATGAACTCAAGGCCGTGGTCAATTACCTGGCCGCGCTTCCGGACGGGGAGATCAAGCCCGTCGAGGTGGCGGCCGGCCCGGTCGAGGCGCAGCCCGAGGTCGCGGTGGCGGCACCCGTGGGCGAGACTCCCGAACTGACCGAGGAGGAATTTTCCTGGGCCAAGCAAACCTTCTTCGAGCGCTGCGCGGGCTGTCACGGCACGCTGCGAAAAGGCGCAACCGGTCCCGCCCTGACCCCAGACAAGACGTTACCAAAAGGCACGGTCGGACTGGCAGCCATCATCTATAACGGCACGTCGCGCGGCATGCCCGGCTGGGGCACGCAGGGCATCCTGACCGACGCACAGACCAAGACTATGGCGAAATACCTTCAAAACGATCCGCCGGCCCCGCCTGAACTTTCACTGCAGGAGATGAAAGAGTCCTGGCAGTTGATCACGCCCGTCGAGCAGCGTCCCACATCACCGCAGACCACGCGCGACTGGGAGAATTACTTCATCGTGACCCTGCGCGACGCCGGCCAGGTCGCGATCATCGATGGGGATACATATGAGATCGTCAGCACCGTCGACAGCGGCTACGCGGTGCACATCACGCGCATGTCCGCCTCCGGGCGCTATGCCTATGTGACCGGACGCGACGGGCGCCTGGCGCTCATCGACCTGTGGATGGAAAAGCCGGAAGTCGTGGCGCGGGTCCAGACCTGTTACGACGCGCGCTCGGTGGAGGTCAGCAAGTATGAAGGTCCCGAAGGCGACTTCAGGGATAAGTACGCGGTTACCGGCTGTTACTGGCCGCCGCACTTTGCCATCCTGGATGGGCAGACCCTCGAGCCCATGAAGGTTGTGTCCACCCGCAGTTACACGTACGACACGGGCGAGTTCCACACCGAGCCGCGCGTGGCTGCCATCCTGGCCTCGCACTTCAAACCCGAATGGATCGTCAACGTCAAGGAGACCGGCCAGGTCTGGATCGTGAACTATACCGATCCAATGAACCCAACCATCAAAATGATCGAGGCCGCGCTCTTCCTGCACGACGGCGGGTGGGAGTCGACCAAGCGTTACTTCATGGTGGCGGCCAATCAATCCAACAAGATCGCCGTGATCGATTCGCAGGAGGGTGACCTGGAAGCACTGGTGGATACTCCCGCCGTGCCACATCCCGGACGCGGCGCCAACTGGATCGATCCCGAGTTTGGCCCCGTCTGGAGCTCGCCGCATCTCGGCGACCCCGCAGTCGTCTCGGTTGCCACCGACCCGCTCGGCCACGCTGACAATGCCTGGAAGTCGGTGCGTGTGACTCCGCTGCCCGGCGCCGGCAGCCTCTTCATCAAGACCCATCCGGACAGCAAATGGATCTGGGTCGATATGACCCTCAATTCTGACCCGGTCCTGGCGCGCACGATCTGTGTCATTGCCAAGGACAATCCCGCAGAAGTTTCCAAATGCTGGGAAGTATCGACATACGGCCGCACGGTCCACATGGAATACAACAAACAGGGCACCGAAGTCTGGATCAGCGTGTGGGGCGATGCCGCCATTGCCGGAGAAACCGGAGAAATTGTCATCTACGATGATGCCACATTGGAAGAGAAGGCGCGCATTAAGGATTTGATCACGCCTACGGGTAAGTTTAATGTCTTCAACACGGTAAACGATATTTACTGAGTCGCCCCTCTACAAGGAATGTTGACTGCAAAGATCGGAGGCGTTAGGCCTCCGATCTTCATTTATGCATTGGTATTGATTGGTTTGGTGACCAGTGAATGATGTTTACAGCGGAGTGATCCGAATCCGGGGCAGCAGTTCCTGATAATCTTCGACTCGAAAATCAGCGGTTGCCAGGGTTCTCAGGATAGCCCCCGCAAGCGCAAAGCCATGCTGCAGTCCGTACTGAAATGATTCGCCGCGCAAGCAGGCAAGTGCCATGCCGGCCAGGACACCGTCTCCGGCTCCCGCGGCGCTCACCACAGGCACGGAAAGGGGTTGAACAAAGTAAGACCCTTCTTTAAAGACAGCGATGGCCCCCTCTTCACCCAGCGTGACGATCACGCCGGTGCCAAACTCCTGTTGCAGTTTCGCGGCGGCTCGCTGGGTTTCCTGTTGGGTTGCAGGCCGATAGCCAAGCAAATCCTCCAGTTCGGACAGGTTCGGTTTAATGAGCGCGGGGCGGGATTGAAGTCCGGCCGCCAGCAGGGGTCCGCTCGAATCGAAGATCACCGGGACATTCTGCTCATGGGCCCGAAGGATTGCCTCTGCGTAGAACTCCGGGGGCACGCCATCCGGAAGGCTGCCGCCCATGACGATACAGGAGGTGCCTTCGAGCGCCTTTTGATATCGAACCGTGAACTCGGACAGATGTTCGGGAGAAACCTTCAGGCCCGGGGAGGTGATCGTCGACTGGCCCTGGCCGGAGACGACGACAACCGTATTCAGCCGCGTCTCCCCCTCGACCCAGACGAAGTCCGTCTCGACGCCGCGCGCCCGGAGCATTTCCTCCATCCGCAAGCCGTTCGAACCGGCCGCGAAACCAAGCGCCCGGGTTGGCACGCCAAGCTTGCCAAGGATCCACGAAGCATCCGTGGCTTTGCCGCCCATGCCCCAGGCAGAGTCTGTCGCGCGCAGGGTGCCGTTCAGCTGGAAACTCGAAACCTGGACGGTATGATCGATGCCGGTGTTGGGAGTTACTGTGACGATCATTTAAAGGACTTGATTGCCTCACTTAGTTTCGTGCGGATGGCTTCCGGGTTGCCCTCCCCGCCCTCCGCCAGCAAGCGACCCATCAGAATACAATAGGCATTCGTATCGATCCTTTCGGTCAGGTCGAAACAGGCATCGATATCCTTGCCAACCACGAACAATCCGTGCCAGGGCGCGATCACGGCAGTCGCATACTTGCGGATGGCTTCATCCCTGCCGTGCAGCATCCCGACGATCTCTTCCGCCAGTTTCTCCGAATGAGCGGGAGCAAACCTTTTCGTGACGGGGATCGTGTCGAACTTGAGGGTCGCCTCCAGTATGGGTTCGATCGGCATGCCCGCCGCGACAAAGACCATCACGTTGCGGGCGTGTGAATGCAGAACAGCAGTGGCGTCCGGAAATTCCTGATACAGCCTGTAGTGGACCTTGGCTTCGCGGGAAATGTCTCCATCGCCGTCGAGCTTGTTACCCGCCAGGTCACTGACCAGAACCTGATTCGGTTTGAGGTGCCAGTGCCGCCTGCTGCCGCTGTAACGCGGCGTGATGCAGACCGAATCCCCCACCCGCACGCTGATGTTCCCGCCCGCCGCGTCCGTAAGATGACGTTCGAACACCAGCTTTCCGGTGTCTGCAACCTTAATTCGGGTTTGAGCGATCAAATCATCCGTTGTGCGATCTGCGCTTTGGAGAGGCTCCTGCACGCCGGACTCGATCCTGGAAATGATATCCAGCCGGGAGGCATGCCGCCCGCCCTCGAACTCTGCTTCCAGCCAGGCCTTGACGATCATCCGGGCCAGCTCCGAGCCAACTACACGGGCTCCGAGGGCCAGCACGTTGGTGTTGTTATGCTGGCGCGAGAGCATGGCAGAGTAGGGTTCACTGCAGACGACGGCACGGATGCCCCTGACCTTGTTTGCGGTAATGGACATCCCCACGCCGGTCCCACAGATCAGAATTCCCAGATCCGCCTGGTTCGAGCAGACCGCGGAGGTTACTTCCTGCGCGAAAAGCGGATAATCGGTGCGCTCCGACGAGTGGGCGCCAAAATCCTGGCACGCGTACCCCAGCTCGCTCAGATACGTTTTGATCTCTTCCTTCAACGGGAGGCCGACGTGATCACTTCCAATTGCGATTCGCTTTAGCTGATTATTCACAAGCACTGATCTCCTATCGTTGTATAAGGCATCTCACTCTCCCTCACATCTGCGCCTTGCCCAAAGCGCGGCCCCGACCAGACCGCCATGATTGCCCAGCTCCGCCATGACAAAATCCACCTTCCCGACCGGAATCACATGGACGCGCTCGTTCACGGTCCGCACGATCGGCTTGAGCAATAAATCGCCGGCCCGGCTCACCCCGCCGCCAAAGATGACTCTTTGCGGGCTGATGACTCCCAGAATATTTCCCACCGCGATCCCCAGGTACATCCCGACCCGCTCCAGGATGCCCCGCGCGATCGGGTCTCCCTCCTGGGCTGCCTGTACGATGATCTCGGCAGTGATGAGGTTCAGGTCATGGTCCACCAGTTCGCCGATCCGGGTCGTATGCCCGTGCATGACTTCCTTTACACCCATGGCCGCCATGGCCGAACCGGAGGCGTAAAGTTCCAGACAGCCCTTTCCCCCACAGCCGCAGGGCAGCCCATCGATCTCGACCACCTGGTGGCCGAACTCGCCGGCTGTTCCGCCGATGCCCAGATGGAACTGCCCGTTGACCACCACTCCGCCGCCGATGCCGGTTCCAATGGCCAGGCAGGCCACCGTCTCGACGCCGCGCCCGGCCCCGAATCGCCACTCCGCCAGGGTCAGCGCGCGCACGTCGTTGATCAGTGCAACCGGCAGTCGCACCTGCTCCTCGATGATGGCCTGCAGCGGCACATTCGACCACTGACCGGGAAGATTTGGCAGTATTTGGATCACTCCCGTATCGATGTCCGGAGTCCCGGCAACGCCGATGCCCACGCCCCGAATGACACAGCTCGCTGCAGCGCCCGCCTTTGTCAACTCGTTGATGTGCTGAATGATCCGTCCAATGACGGCCTGCGGTCCTTCTGCGGCCAGGGTTGGGCCGTTGCGAAGCTGGCTGATCTGACCGGTGTCAGTATCCACAAGCGCAGCACGCAGGTTCGTTCCACCCAGGTCAACGCCGATATAGCAGTTCATGAAAGGATTACCCTCCGCTCAGCACAGGGCTAAACCCCAGGATTATTTCTTTGGGCGACTCCATGACAGATCCTTTTGGTCCAGAACTTCAACGAGATCCAGGGCAAGCCGGATGACTTCAGCCAGCTTTTGGCCACTGATCCAATCGAACGTATCGGATGAGGTGTGATAGATGTCTCTGATTCCCTTGCTGGTAAAAGCAAGACTCGGTGCCCCGTTGGAATAAAAAATATAGTGGTCGCTGGACGGCCAGGGTTCCACCTTCACCATGCCTGGATAGTCTTTGAGCTTTTCGTCGAGGAGCGTTTCGAACACCGGTGAGGCGGCATAGCAGGCTGCCGTGTTCGTACCGCTGAAGGGACCGACCCCATCGAAATTCATGGCCGCGCTGACCTGATCGAATCCAAATCCATTCCTGGAGGCACTGCGCGCGTAGGCCATATCACCCAGTCCCGCGCCTTCCTCTCCGCTGAAAGCGATAAATTCCAGTGTGTGCCGAAGCTTCTTTTGGGAGAGTATTTCAGCCAGGGTCAGGACGACTCCCACACCGGCCGCATTATCATAGGCGCCCGGCGTATCGATCTTGGTATCGTAATGACCACAGAAAACCAGGCGCTCGGGTATCTCGCCCTTCCGCCTGCCAATGACATTTGCCGAGCGACTAGGCGATCGGCGGCTGGAAATCTTCAGCTGGACGACGGCTCCGGGATTCCTGAGCAGCGTCAACCCGGAGCGGGCCGAGACGGTGACCGAGGGGAGATCGAGGTCGAAGTCCTCGATAATGCGCCAGCGCGCATGCAGGGTCGGATTAACAGTGATGATCCCGGCCGGTCGTCTCTCCTCCAAGAGCTGGACGATCCTCCGGTCGCGCTCCGGGATGTAGATCCCGCCCTTCGTGGCCAGCTCGGTCTGGGCCAGGTCCCCGTAGAAGACGGGGATCCGGCCCGAAATGGCCGCGGACTCCAATTCGGCGAGAGTACATACGGGGATTGTTTCCGCAGAGACATTACAGGGAGGGGAAAAGGTATTCGCGGAGGCTTCCAGCAGCTCTCCATTCAGTTCAAGAGAAGTCTGCTCCTCGATCCAATCCGGACAGGGAAACTCCTGTTCTTCGGTGGAGAGACCGGCTTGTTGGAAAACAGCGCGGATGTAGCTTGCCGCAGCAAGGTTGGCAGTTGACCCGATTGGCCGGCTCCCGATCTGGACCGCCAGGTGCTTTACGTGTTCCAACGTGCCGTGGGCACCGTTCATCGTTTTCAAGTATCACTCCCGGGATCCGGACGACTGGAAAGCCTTAATGAATTAGGGATTGACTTCGGCTAAACGTTTGGCTATAATCAGAAAAACGTTTGCGTAAACGTTTACCTGCCTCAGTATACCCGATTTTTTCGAGGAAATCCATAGATGACAACGATCCGGGAAGTGGCCGAAAGCGCGGGGGTCTCTTATGCTACTGTTTCGCATGTCATAAACAATACCAGAGTCGTTTCCAAGGAAACCCGTGAGCGAGTATTGGCGGCGATGACCGCCTTGAACTATCGCCCGAATGCTCTGGCGCGCTCCCTGCGCCAGGGGAAGACCAATACGATCGGCCTCGTGCTCCCGGACAGCGCCAACCCATTCTTTGCAGAGATCGGCCGCAGCATCGAAGACGAAGCCTTCAAGAAAGGTTACAGCGTCTTTTTGTGCAACACCGAGCTGGATACGCAGCGCGAATTATTCTATGTGGATGTCCTGAGCAAGAAACAGGTCGACGGGATCATCTTTATCGCGGCGGGCGACCAGGCCGATTCGCTGGATTTCCTGCTCCGCCAGAATATGCCTGTCGTCATGATCGATCGCGACGTGCCGAAAGTCGAAGTGGATGCCGTCCTGACCGATAATGAACTGGGGGGATTTCTAGCCACCCGTCATTTGCTTGACCTCGGTCACAAACGGATCGCCTGCATCGCCGGCCCGTCCAGCATCACCCCGAGTGCCGAACGCATTATCGGGTATCGCAGAGCACTCGAGCAGGCGGGACTTTCCTACGACGAAAGCCTGATCGTGCGCGGCGACTATCATGCGCAGTCGGGTTTGGAGATTGCGCGCTCCATTCTCAAGAGGGAGCCGCGTCCAACCGCCATCTTTGCTTTGAATGATTTGATGGCACTGGGCGTGCTGCGGGCTGCCGCGGAAGCGAATTGTTCCGTGCCGAGTGATCTGGCAGTTGTTGGCTACGATGATCTCGAGCTCGCCCACTTTACCAATCCCCCCCTGACAACCATCGCGCAGCCCAAAAAGGAGATCGGCGCTCAGGCGATCAACCTGCTCGTCGAGCGGATCGCACACAGAAACCGTCCCCCCAGCCGCCTCGTCCTCCCGCCGGAATTGATCGTCCGGCGCAGCACACAGCCGATCATGGAAGGCATGGGTGCCTATGATTCCTAAGATCGTTGTGGTCGGGAGCGCCAATACAGACTTCGTTCTCAGCATGCCTCAACTGCCTGCCAAAGGTGAGACGGTGCTGGGTGAATCGTTCCGCGTCGTTCGAGGCGGCAAGGGCGCGAACCAGGCCGTGGCAGCGGCCCGTCTCGGCGCGAATGTCACTTTCGTTGCCTGTCTCGGCACGGACACTTTTGGAAATGAATCCGTGGCTGCCTATCGCCAGGAAGGCATCCGGACCGATTTCATTCGCCAGGATCCCGAAACCCATTCCGGGGTCGCGCTGATCATGGTCAACCAGAAGGGCGAAAACATCATTGCGGTCGGGCCGGGGGCCAATGGCCGCTTGACCGCCGCGGATGTTCAGGCCGCGACCAGCGCGATCAAAGAAGCGGACTGTCTGCTGCTGCAATTGGAAATTCCCCTTGATGCAGTTCAGGCAGCTGTTGAAATTGCCCATCAGCACAAGGTGAGAGTAATCCTCAATCCCGCGCCCGCTCAGAAGTTACCCGCTGAAATGCTCAAAGCGGTCGACTACCTCACTCCCAACGAAGCGGAAGCTGCCATCCTGGCAGGCCAGGATCCCGCGGCAGTCGGGGAGGATTCACTTGGCCGTCTTGCTTCCTTATTAGGTGTTCCAAATCTGGTCGTAACTCTTGGGGCAAAGGGTTCCTGTATCGTTCAGAGCGGTCGACCGGTTGATTACATCCCTGCTTTCCCAATTACACCTGTAGATACAACTGCCTCCGGCGATGCTTTCAGCGCGGCCCTGGCAGTTGCTTTGGCCAGAGGCGACAGTCTGCCCCAGGCCGTCAGATACGCGAACGCGGCTGGGGCGATCACAGCCACGCGGCCCGGAGCCCAGCCCTCCCTGCCAACCGGCCGGGAACTTGATCAGTTTATGGAATCATCAGCACCTGGATTAAGCCCGACGGTCCCGGATGCTGTTGACTTGCCAAACCGAGCAGACACATCATCGTAATGTCGGGTATCTCACTCTATTCCGAGGAGGAAGAAATGCGAAAGGATAAATCTTTAGTGTGGGCAGTCACAGGATTGCTCGTTGTGGCTTCACTGCTGTTTGCTTCCTGCACTCCGCAGGCGACCGAACCGCCGCCTCCCGCCGAGACCGCGACCGAAGCGCCGGAAGTGGGAGCGACGGAGCCGGCAGCCGGGCCGACCGAGCCGGCAGTGGACAAGAACTATAGTCCTGACATCCCTGATCCGGACGAGCCGGTGACCGTGACCTGGGCCACCTGGATCAACACCGATACCCCCTTCTGGCAGCGAACCGTCGAGGAATTCCAGGCGGCCCATCCGAACATCACCATCGAGATCCAGTCTGTACCCGGTGAGGAGATGTTCGATAAGCTGCTGGCCCAGATC
>Ga0105104_10002790_pt1 | contig 12608 bp, 10 predicted proteins | sample PPLLaktember2015_3_FD_87034 | JGI IMG/M metagenome (GOLD analysis project Ga0105104, IMG submission 87034) | Freshwater sediment microbial communities from Prairie Pothole Lake near Jamestown, North Dakota, USA - PPLs Lake P7 Core (6) Depth... | ecosystem: Environmental > Aquatic > Freshwater >...
GACCTTTATCTGCCCAGTTGTGGTCACGTACCCATAGCGCTCATTGACCCGGTTGAAGCACCGCAGCAGCGTGGTCTTCCCGCACCCGGAAGGCCCGATCAGGGAAGTAATGATTCCGTGTTTGAAACTCGCGGAGACATTAACCAGCGCCTGAAACTGACCGTACCAGAGGTTCAGGTCTCGGGTCTCGATCGCGTACTGGCGATTCTCGCTCATGAGCGCCTGTCCACCCAATCAGCCAAAAATGCCGTTGACGTACTCGTAAGTCCTCCTGTCCTTCGGGTTGTCCGAGAAGATCACCTCGTTGGAATCCAACTCGACAATGTCGCCGTTCCACAGGAACATCGTTCGGTCAGCCAGCCTCCGAGCCTGCTGCGTGAGGTTTGTCACCAGGATAATGGTGATTTCGCTGCGCAGTTCCTTGAGCACATCCTCGATCCGCATCGTGGTAACCGGGTCGATCGCGATGGAGAATTCGTCGAGGCAGAGGACTTCGGGTCGATGCGACAACGCCCGGGCGATCGTCAGCCGCTGTTGCTGGCCACCGGACAGTTTCGTCCCCAGGCTGTGCAACCGGTCTTTTACTTCGTCCCACAACGCCGCCTGGCGCAGGCACTCCTCGACGATCGTGTCGAGGTCTGCTCTTCGAGTCAACCCGGAGGCGCGCGGCGCGAACGCAACGTTGTCGTAAATCGACAGCGGGAGACCGACGGGCAACGGTGCGACCATGCCCACGGCTCTGCGCAGTTCGAACACATCGGGGAACCGGGGACGCCTCTTGCCGGCCAGGCTTCTGAAAAACGAGTGCCCGATCTTCCTCACGTTCTGCCCGTCCACCCGAATGGTGCCCGAGACCTTCGCGTTTGCGACTGAGTCTATCGTCCGGTTGATGCAGCGCAGTAAGGATGTCTTCCCTGACTGCGCGGGGCCGATGACCGCAAAGATCTCATTTTCGTACACGTCGAATGAGATGCTGTGGAGTACCTCGCGGGAACCGTAGGAAAGCCTCAAGTCTCGAACCTCGATCTTTTCCGCAGCCATTGGGTCACCACTTCTTGCGCGCGCGCAGCCAGACACGAAACGCAATGGCTGTCGCATTCACGACGAGGACGGAACCGAGGAGTACGACGGCCGTCGCATAGGGTATCGAGTCTTCGACGTTCGGCACCTGGGTCGTTAGCGTGTAAAGGTGCATCGACAGGGCCATGCACTGTTCGTTCAGGCTGTAAGCAAACAGGTTTCCCCTCTCGATCGCCTTGAAAAAGACGGCCCCGGTGAACATGATCGGGGCAGTTTCGCCCGCCGCCCGGCTGACTTGCAGGATAACCCCGGTCAAGATGCCGCTGATCGAGTTGGGAAGGACGATCGCCCGGATCGTCTGCCAACGCGTTGCACCGACGTTCCAGCACGCTTCCCGGAAGGACATCGGCACTGAGGCGAGCGCCTCACGCGTGCTGGCGATTATGACCGGCAACGTCATGATCGCGAGGGTAAGCGACGCCGAAAGGATCGAGTACCCGAAGCGCGCCGCGTATACGAATGCACCGAGTCCGAAAAGCGCATGCACAATGCTCGGCACGCCGGCCAGGTTAATCACGGCCAGGTTTATAGTCCGGTTCAGCCAGTTGTCCTTCGCATATTCGTTCAGATAAACAGCCGCCATCACGCCAATGGGCGCCGAGACTGCCAGCGAAATGACGACAAGGTAGACCGTTCCAACGAACGCCGGCCAGATCCCGCCCTGCGTCATTCCCTTGCGCGGGACGTCCAGCACGAACTCGAGGCTTAGCGACGGCCAGGCGCGAAGCACGAGGTACCCGACGATGGCGACGAGCGGAATAATCATCGCAACAGCCATCAGAAAGAAGATGGACTTCGCGATGCGCTCGGTCAGCTCCCTCCGTCGGCCGAACGGGGTCTGGGTGAAGCGCATATCGTCTGGGGCGTACTCATTCGCAAGCATTCTATTTCCTCTTGACGCCTCGTATGACGAAGTCTGCGGTCAGGTTGACGACAAACGTAATGGTAAAAAGAAGCACTCCGGTCATGAACAAAACCCGGTAGTGAGCAGACCCTGCGGGTGCCTCCCCCAGCTCGGCCGCCACGTTGGCGGTCAGTGTGCGGATCGGGTCCAGGATCCCATGGGGGATTTGGACGGCGTGGCCCGTTGCCATCAGCACCGCCATGGTTTCCCCGACAGCCCGTCCGATCCCCAGCAGGACCGCCGCCAGCAAACCGTTCCTGGCGGCTGGAAGCAACACGCGGTAAACCAGCTGCCACCGGCTCGCCCCAAGTGCGATCCCGGCCTCGCGAAAGGAATCGGGCACCGCTTTCAGTGCGTCCTCTCCGATCGAAACGATGATCGGCACCGCCATCAGCGCCAGGATGATGCCGCCGTTGAGCATATTCACACCGACAGGAGCATTGCCGTAGTTGACCAGCAGACGACTCATGACGGTCAAGCCGATGAACCCCCAGACCACGCTCGGCACGGCGGCCAGCAGCTCGATAACTATTTTCAGAGTCTCCCGGGTCTTCGGTCCGCAGAATTCGGACACATAGATGGCCGCGCCCAGCCCGAACGGGACCGCAAGCGCCATTGCAAGCGCCGTGACGCTGAAAGTCCCGGCAATGAGTGCAAGCGTTCCATAGCGCACGTTCTCTTCGGAAGTCGGGTACCAGGCGATGCTGGTGAAGAACTCAACCAGGCTGAACTCTTTATTGGACAGGACCGGCGCCGCCTCCCGGAAGACGAAAACGAAGATCGCCAGCACGAAGATAATCGCGCTGATCCCGCTCAACCGAATAATCCATTCCAACACCGACTCCCCGACCACCGCCCAAACAGGGCGTCGGGGGCGTGGTCGATGTTTCCGAGTGGTGGAACTGGACATTCGCTTTTCTACTTGGACAGCACCGGCACGTACCCGCTCTCTTCCAGAACCCGCTGCCCGTCCGGGCCCATCATCCAGTCGATGTATTCTTTGACTGCTCCAACCGGCTGGCCGAGCGTGTATACCTGCAGCGAGCGGGCGATGGGATACTCTTTAGACAGCGTCGTCTGGCTGGTTGGCGGGACCGCCGGCTTGCCCGGTTCCTTCTGAATCTTGAGCATCTTCACGCCCGGGGAAGCATACCCCATGCCGCTGTAGCCGATCGAAGTCGGAGTGCTCGAAACCAGTTCGACGACTTCCTTCGAGCCATTCATGTCGAGAGAACCGAGCTTGAAGTCCTTCTTGTTGAGCACCTTTTCCCTGAAGAATTCGTAGGTGCCGGAGCTGGACTGCCGGCTAATCCGGATAATCTTTTCGTGACGGGTGTTCGGTATCTTGACGCCGATGTCGGACCACCGGGTGATCGTGCCCCTTTCACCATAGATACCGGCCAGCTGGGTAATCGAAATCTCCTCCAGCGGGTTGTCCTTGTGGACGAAGACGGCCAACGCGTCAAACCCGACGATAAACTCGACGGGCTCTTTACCAGTGTTGGCGTGCGCCTGCGCCGCTTCCTGCGGCTTGATGTTGCGGCTGGCATTGGCGATATCGACACTTCCTTTGAGGAGGGCGGCTATACCAACGCCAGACCCGCCACCCGACACTTCCACGTTCACTTCGGGATGGACGGATCGGTAAGCCTCGGCCCACGCCTGGGCTACATTCACCATGGTATCGGAGCCCTTGTTCTGGATGGTTGCCGGAGAGCCGGATCCTTTGGCGGGGCCGTCAACCGGCTTGCGGCAACCCGGCAGCAGACAGAGGCACAGAAGCCAAACCAGGGCGACCTTACCGACAAAGTGAGCTCGGGAAACGATCATGGTCGGTTCTTCAGCCGGTGATCCTGGTCGGTTGCACATCGTCTCCCAGAATGGCTTGCGTCAGGTCCCGGATATGGGTCTGGATGTACTCGAAAGCCGCCTCGTATCCGGCTTCCGAGCCGGCACCGTGCGCCGTCCCAGCCCGCGGATCGGCGACCGTCCAATCAAGCTCTACGGTCTTGGTCGGCAATTTGAGCTGGTTCTGAACGTGCTCTCCGAACGCCACGGCGACCTGGTAGTACTCGAGATTGGGAATCTGATTTAGCGACTTGCTCGTGTGGTGCGAAACATCCAGTCCCTTCTTTTTGAGAAACTCCAAGGTGCCGTGATCCGGCGCAACAGGTTTCAGGCCGGCACTGCTGAACATGAATCTCGGTTGGTTGAGTGCGTTACCAATAGCCTCGGCCATCTGGCTCAGGCAGGCGTTATCTTCGTCGACAAACAGAATACGGAAAGTCTCGCGGCCTTTGTGCTTGGCGTACTCGCCAGTGCAAAGATAAATGACTTCTTCGCAGATGTTCTCGGCCTGGTCTGACGTCCTTTCGATGCGCTTGGCAATCGTCAGCAGCGGCATGATCGCCTCGACCGGGATCCGCCCCTCCTTCTGGTACGCAGCGACCTCGGCATTGATCACAGTGCGAAGGTGGTCCACAGCCTTCTCGCTCTCCATGGCTTTTCTCGCCAACTCTACGTCGCGGGTAAGAAAGGCGGTGACTGCGTCGCGGAGCATCGGAATCGCGAGGTTCATCATGTCGCGGTACCGATCGTGAAGGAACCGCATATCCAGATGAATAATCTTCAGGCTCTGGCGGGCAATACTCTCGCAGTAGTCGCCAATCCGCTCGAGCGCCTGGTTCAGCTTTATGCTCGCGTAGACGAAGCGAAGATGGCTGGCAACCGGCTGCTGACGAATGATGAATTCGAGGGACAACCGGTCAATCTCTTTCTCGAGCTCGTCAATGTGCCGGTCCCGCAAGACGACCAGGTAGGCTCTCGGACGATCGGCGTCCAGAAACGCTCCCAGGCTGTCGGTCAGGGCACGCAAGACCAACTGGAGCATGTCTCCGATCTTGGCCCGCAGCCGGCCGATGTCCCTCTCCAGACTTTCCTCGTAGTGACTTGGCATAGCAGGGAAACAGGTGAATGGTGACAAAGGTCATCGTAACACCGGGACAATGCAGGGGCAAAGGGGCAAAAGGACAAAGGGACAAGGGACAAGGGGCAAAGGGGCAAAGGGGTAAAGGGGTAAAGGCAAAACGCAAGCAAAAATCCGATTACGATTACGAGCACGAAAGAAAACGGCTTAGTACTAGCCTACGCATTTGCCTTGCGCTTTTTCGTACTCGTACTCGGCTTTTGTCTTTCCCTCTGCCCCTCTGCCCCTTGGCCCCTTTGTCCCTTTACCCCTCTGCCCCTTTGCCCCTTGTTGTTACGTCAGCTGGCTCTGGCCTGGGACGGCCACGGGCACAATCGGGTACTCACCCGGCTGGTATGCTGACGGGCTCATATCGAGTTTCGAGTTCTTGAGGGCCCAGTCCCAACCGATTGCCCGCCCCGAATACGCGCTCATTCTTCCCATGATCGCTCCGAGCGTGCTCTTCGCCATCTCCCTGGCCTCGTTCACGGGCTTCCCGTCGCGGATCGTCTTTATGAAAAATTCCTGCTCGAGGGCCTTGGCTTCCTTGTCCTGCCCGGGATACTCCCAGGCATTGGCGCCCGAGATCTTTCCCTTGTCCACATCGGCAACCCCTTTGGTCCCAATGACGCGTTCTCCGATGCGGTTCATGCAATTGTTGATTTGCCGGGACATGCTGGTCACCCGAACGTTGTCCGGATACTCGAACATCACTGTGAAGTTGTCCCAGATATTGCCCAGGTTGCGGACGGCTCGGCTGCCCATCCCCAAACACTGCTGCGGGTATTTACCGAGCACCCAGTTGATCACGTCCAGGTTGTGAACATGCTGCTCAACCACGTGATCGCCGCTCAGCCAGACGTACCACGGCCAGTTACGGATCTGCCACTCGATCCCGGACAACTTCTCCTGGTCGTACCATTTCCAGTACCCGAGCATGTCGCTGCCCATCCAGTAGGCTTCTGCTGCGACGATCGTCCCGATGGCCCCGTCTTGAATTCGTTTCACCGTCTCCTGGTACATCGGCTGATGGCGGCGCTGGGTCCCACAGACCACGGTGACGCCCTTCTTGTCGGCGAGATCAGCCGTTTCCAGCATGGATCGAACACCGGCCGGATCAACCGCGGCGGGTTTTTCCATGAAAATGTGCTTGCCCGCCTCAACCGCCGCACGAAAGTGAATCGGCCGGAAATGGGGCGGGGTGACGAACAGGACGGCGTCCACGTTCGACGCGAGAACTTTCTTGTAAGCATCGAAGCCGGTAAAACACGTATCTGGCTTCACCTTGATCTTCGCCGCGGATTCCGGGGCTTTCTTCAGGATCTCGAGCGAAGCCTGGATTCGATCGGCAAACATATCACCCATCGCCACGAGCTCAACGCCCGGGACGGACTTCAGGCAGGCGTCCATGTCTCTCGTTCCCTGCCCGCCGCACCCGACGAGACCCAGGCGAACAGTATCAGAACCCGCGGCGTACACTCCTCCACCGACGGCGCCAAGCGCGGAAATGGATGCAGCGGCGGCAGCCGACGTTCTAATGAAGTCACGGCGGGACACGGTCGATACACTACTCGATGTTTCCATACTCGTCTCCTGTTCCTCGTTGTTTGTTAACCCGCGACTATCTTATGCAGGAGACGCCCCGGGTTCAATCGACAAGAAAGAGGCGCAGCAGAACAACAGCCCTCAAGGCGAGCACCACCCCACCCCAGAACACGCCGGTCATTCCCCCAACGATCAGGACTCCGCCCATCAATAACGGACCGAGCGTCTGGCCCAGGCGAAGCACCATTCCGTTCAGAGACATGAAAGCGCCGCGGTTGCCGTGCGGCGCTAATGCTGTCAGCAAACCGGGAACGGTGGGGGTGTTGATTCCCATGGCGGCACCGAAACACGACGTCGACAGCAAAACGTATTCGAGCCCGGGCACTAAAGGAATGGAGCCGAGCGAAACGGCGAACAGTAGATACGACGTCCGCACAAGCTTGCGCTCCCCGAACCGTGCCGAAAGTCTGCCCACCTGCGTGGCCGTCAGGCCGGATGCAATCGATGTGCTGGAAACGATCAGACCTATCCACAACGAGGAGATCGCAAAACGCTGCGCCAGCCAAAGCGGGACGAACGTCAAGTAAGGACCATACAACAGGATGAACGTAAATGTGCTGGAGGTGAAAAGAGCCAGCACTCTGCGGTCGAACACCAACCGGGCCGTCGTCTTCAGATAGTCGGTCAGCGTCTGATCCGTCCTGGGCGGCTCCGGGTTTCGCAGCGAGCGCCAGACAAGCAGCGCGACCGGGATCCCCACCAGGTGCAGCAGGAATGGGTAATTCCACCCTAGAAGCGCGAGTGCTCCACCGATCGATGGATATGCCGCGGTACCCATGCTCAGGACACTGGCGTTGTATCCCAACGCGCGAGTGCGTTCCCGGCCCGAGTAGATATCACCGATGACCGTGTGGTTCAGGGAGCCCAACGGGGCCGCACCGATACCCTGAACGAAGCGGAGAAGCAGCAACAGCGCGAAATCGTGGACCCAGAAACACCACGTCCCGGCCACGGCAAACACGAAGAGAGCCGGAACCAGGATCTTTTTCCGGCCATAGCGGTCGGCCAGAACTCCAAAAATGGGCGTTAGAAATACCCCCGGCAAGGTAAAAACGGTGACCAGCAGCCCGATCGAATGGGTCGAAATCCCAAGTTCCCGCACCACGCTCGGAAAGGCCGGAGTAATGCTCGACACACCAAGCACCGCGACCAGCGTGATGGAGAATATGATCTGCAATGTCGGATCGGAGTACCTGGCTACCTGAGTCATGGCGGCGTCGCGGGACCAATAATAAACCACCTGACCAGCTGACCGGCTGACCAGCTGACCGGCTGACCAGCTGACCGGCTGACCGGCAAGCGGCTCGCCAACCGGGCCGAAAAGCGGCGGATTCTGAACCGCGAATCCGCCCTACGACCGCTCGACATGCGAATGCAATCAGTCGTAGGGCGGATTCGCGGTTCAGAATCCGCCGCTTTTCGGCCCGGTTGGCAGTATTCGCTCTTGGTCTGACGGTCAACCGACCGGTCGATCAGTCCGACTCCCGGTCTCCCTGCGGGCGAAAAAATCCATCCCGTCCGCTTGTCAAGAGAAGCTATCATGTTTCACCAGGAGGGCTGCTATATGGCCGAATCCGTCTCATTCCGACTGAACGGGAAGAGGGTCCGAGTGAAGATCGATGGTGAACGTCCCTTGCTCGCCGTCATCCGCACGGATTTCGGGCTCACAGGCACCAAGTACGGCTGCGGGGAGGGGCTCTGCGGGGCCTGCACCGTGTTGGTCAACGACGAACCGGTCCGTTCCTGTCATATGGCTGTCAAGGACGTGGAGGGGAAGCGCGTCTTGACAATCGAGGGATTGGCCAAGAACGGAAAGCTTCACCCGATCCAACAGAAGTTCATCCAGCATAACGCTTTCCAGTGCGGGTTCTGCACCTCGGGAATGATCCTGACCGCTTACTCCCTCCTGCTCAAGAAGCCGCAGCCGAACTTGGACGAAATCGTGCAAAGCCTCGAGTCCAACCTGTGCCGATGCGGGGCTCATCCCAGAATCATCCAGGCGGTGCAGGACACGAGCCGACCGGCTAAGGAGGCATGACAATGACTCGCAAGACGACCGTCACCCAAACGCGCCTCCACATGGCCGACTCCTGGACCGAGCCCGCCTCGTCCGGCGTAGGTCCGACTTCCAAGTCGGACAGCGGGAATGCGGAATGCGGAGTGCGGAATGCGGAATTAATACCGAAAGGCCACGATCGCAGGGATTTTATTAAGGCGGCTGCGGGTATCACGATCCTGTTCGCGCTCGATCCGTTCGACGTCCTCGCCCAAAGACCCGGAGGCCGGCAGGGCTATCCGACCGACTTCAACGCTTATCTGCACATCGGAATCGACGGCCGGGTCCGCTGCCTGGTCGGAAAGATCGAGATGGGCCAGGGAGCCAGCATGATGCTGTCTCAATTTCTGGCCGAGGAATTGGAAGTCGCCATAGATTCCGTGGATATCACCATGGGCGACACGGATCTCTGTCCGTGGGACGCCGGAACCTGGGGCTCTCAATCCAGCCGGATCTTCGGACCGGTACTGCGCGCGGCTGCCGCCGAAGGGAGGGAAGTCCTCCTCCAGCTCGCCTCCGAGCGCCTTGCAGTCTCTCGCGACAGACTTAAGGCCGAGAACGGCGTCATTTTCGACTCGACAACTCCCTCGACGCGCCTGACATACGCACAAATTGCGCAGGGGGCGCGGATCGAGCGTTCCCTCCAACAGAAGCCCGCACTGAAAACCCCAAGCACCTTCAAAGTGATCGGAAAGTCCGTTCCCCGGCGGGACGCCGTTGCCAAGGTGACCGGGGGCGCAAAGTACGCGGGCGACGTCCGGCTGCCCGGCATGCTCTATGCACGAATCCTCAGGCCGCCTGCTCACGGCGCTTCCCTCAAGAGCCTGGACGTTTCAGAAGCGGAGCGCATGGCCGGTGTCAAGGTTGTCAAAGACTCGGACCTGATCGCTGTTCTGCACGAGCTCCCCGACCAGGCGGATCGCGCCATTGCAGCCGTCCGGGCGGAGTGGGATATCCCCGAACCGACCGTCGACGACAAGACCATTTTCGACCATATCGTGAAAGCCTCGCCGGCGGGCCAGGTTGTGGCCGAGAGTGGGAATCTCCAGGAAGGGGCCAGTCTCGCCAAGACGACGTGCGAGGCGACTTATTACAACTCCTACGTGGCCCATGCGGCAATGGAGACACATACCGCACTGGCCCAGCTTGAAAACGGCAAGTACACGCTCTGGGTTTCGACCCAGTCGCCGTTCGGCGTAAAAACGCAGGTGGCCCAAACCGTCGGCGTGGAGCCGGACAAAGTGCGGGTGATAACTCCGTACGTGGGCGGAGGTTTCGGAGGTAAGAGCGCGTCCCGCCAGGCGGTTGAAGCGGCCCGGCTCGTAAAGCTCACTGGACGCCCGATTCAAGTCTGCTGGACCCGGTCGGAGGAGTTCTTCTTCGACACCTTTCGGCCCGCCGCCGTAGTTAAGATCCGCTCCGGCACCGATACGGCAGGGAAAATCGTTCTCTGGGATTTCGATGTTTTTGCAGCAGGGGATCGTGAAGCCAAACAGTTTTACGAGGTTCCCCACCAGAGGACCGTATCGCACGGCGGATGGGGCGGTGGCGGCGGAGGAACTTCGATCCACCCCTTCTCCACGGGTCCCTGGCGGGCCCCCGCTGTCAATACGAATACCTTTGCACGCGAATCGCACATCGATGCGATGGCTGAAAAAGCCGGCCTCGATCGCCTTGACTTTCGGTTGAGGAACCTGAAAGACCCGCGGATGATCCGGGTTCTGAAGGCGGTTGCGGAGAAGTTCGGCTGGGTCCCGGGGGTCGGCGCAAGCCGGCGCGGGCACGGAATTGCCTGCGCCATGTACCTTGGCACCTACATCGCCACCATGGCCGAAGTGGCAGTCGATTCCAACTCGGGCCAGATCAAGGTGAAAAGAGTCGTCTGCGCACACGACACCGGCCTGATCATCAACCCGGAGGGCCTGCGACTCCAGGTCGAAGGATCGTGCATGATGGGATTGGGATATGCGCTGACCGAGGAAGTCCATTTCCGTAGCGGCCAGATCCACGACCGGAACTTTGATAGCTATGAGATCCCGAAGTTTTCGTGGGCTCCAAGGATCGAGACAATCTTGATCGATGCTCCCGAGCACCCGTGCCAGGGCGGAGGCGAGCCGGCCATCGTCTGCATGGGCGCGGTGCTCGCCAGCGCCGTGTACGATGCTGTGGGGGCAAGGCTGTATCATCTGCCGATGACGCCGGAGCGGGTGAAGGCGGCGCTGGGGAAGAAGACTTAACACGGACTGGAACTCAGGAACACGGACCGGGAAGGGCATTCAGCAAAATCTGTCCGTGTGAGTCCGCAGTTGTCCGTGCCTGTCCGTGAAAAAACAAAAGGAGAAGGCATGAATCGTCGTCAGTTCTTGTGTACTACAGGGGGCGGACTCGCTTTTGCGAGATTCGGTTCCTTCACCGGCGTCTTCGCGGACGAGAAACCGAAGCGCGTGGGCGTGATCGGAAGCGGCTGGTATGGCAAGTGTGATCTTTTCCTCCTCATCCAAGTCGCGCCTGTCGAGGTGATTTCGCTTTGCGACGTGAACAAACAGACACTGGACCAGGCGGCCGACATGGTGGCGACGCGCCAGGCATCCAAGAAGCGGCCCCGAACCTACGGCGACTACCGCGAGATGCTCAAAGAGAAGGACCTGGACATCGTCCTGGTGGCGACTCCGGATCACTGGCATGCGCTGCCCATGATCGCTGCCATGCAAGCCGGAGCCGACGTCTGGGTCCAGAAACCGATCAGCGTCGACGTGATCGAAGGACAAGCGATGGTGGCGGCGGCCCGAAAACATGGGAAGGTGGTCCAGGTTGGGACCCAGCGCCGCAGCACGCCTCACCTCGTCGAAGCCCGGGACGAATACATCCGGTCCGGTAAGCTCGGAAAAATCGCCTTTGTGGAAACCTACTGCTATGCCGGTTCATGGAACAGGGGACGGCGCAGACAGACGCCAACCAATCAGCAGCCGATCAGCCCACCGGCTCATCTGGACTACGAGATGTGGACCGGCCCAGCACCGATGCACCCGTATAACCGGCTTGCGGGCACCGGCTGGAGATCCTACATGGAGTACGGGAACGGCATGATCGGCGACATGGGGATTCACATGATCGACATGGCCCGCTGGATGCTTGATCTGGGGTGGCCAAGCCGCGTTTCCTCCACCGGAGGGATTTTCCTCCTGAAGGACCGGCCGTCGAACATTCCCGATACCCAAATGGCGACGTTCGATTTCCCCGAGCTGACTATGACCTGGGAGCACCGGATGTGGGGCGACGCCCAAGACCCCAAGTACCCATGGGGCGCCACATTCTACGGCGAAAAGGGGACGCTGAAGGCGGGCGTCTACGGTTACGACTTCATTCCGCTCGAGGGTGGTCAGCCCGTACATCGCGACGTGACGTACGAGCTGGAGCAGTACCCCGAGGACAAGACCGAGCCGCGACTCGAGCACTTCGCCGCACCGGCGATCCGCTATCACATGAAGAACTTTCTGGCCGCGATCGCGAACCGGGGAAAACCGGTGGCTGATATCGAGCAGGGGCACATTTCCACGGCCGCCTGCATTCTCGCGAATCTCTCGCTTCAGCTCGGCAGAAGCCTGACGTGGGATACGGGCAAGGGCCGGGTGGTCGGCGATGACGAGGCGAACAAGCTTCTGGCCCGTCCCTACCGTGCGCCGTGGGTGCACCCCGAGCCGGAGAAAGTCTAGCGAAGACTGGGAGACAAGGAGAGGGGGAGACTGGGAGACTAGGAGACTAGGAGACAAGGAGACAGGGAGACTTGGGGCGGACATGGCGTTGGTTCGCGGACATCTTGTCTTGGAGCGCGGGCATCTTGCCTGCACTGGGTTCGCGGACGTCTCGTCCGCCCGGCGGGCATCTTGCCCGCGGTCTCGAGTTTATACATTTCTTCGGCCTGAAAGGCCGAGACATATTAGCCCAGGGCGGAGCGTGTCTTTCGCGTAGCCCTGGGTTTCGGGCCGGTCTGACGCAGA
>Ga0105104_10002791_pt1 | contig 12604 bp, 26 predicted proteins | sample PPLLaktember2015_3_FD_87034 | JGI IMG/M metagenome (GOLD analysis project Ga0105104, IMG submission 87034) | Freshwater sediment microbial communities from Prairie Pothole Lake near Jamestown, North Dakota, USA - PPLs Lake P7 Core (6) Depth... | ecosystem: Environmental > Aquatic > Freshwater >...
GTTCGTCGCGGGAGAAGATACGTTTCATGGTTCGTCACTCAGGTCTGGGCGGGGAGCGTCGTTCGTCATAGCGTTCTCTCGGCTTGTCGGCAGACAGGATCGACTCCATCGCATCCAGCGCCTGCCTGCTGACGCGGTTGAAGCCCTCCATGTCGCGCTGCACGGTGTTCAGCAGGGCACGCAACCGCACGATCTCGCGGGCCTGCATGATGATGATCTCTTCGTCGGTGGGCTTTGGTGCGGCCTTGCTCACTCTCTGTACTCCGTTGGTTTGTACGGTTTCAGCATCTCTGCGGGGACCAGCCAGCATCCCCACTCTTCCTTCCAGAACTGGTCGAGCTTGCCCTTGCGACACCGCATGTAGCCGTAGACGTCGGCGATCAGGCCATCGATGCGGATCAGGAAGAAGAACTTGTCGTCGTCATCCTTCTGGTACAGACGCAACCCACCGTTCGCGTGGAAGGTGGCTCTGGCCTGAAACGTCCCGACGTCGTCGGCACTGAAGTCACCCAGAGCGCCGCTCCAGTACTTGCCGGTGGCCTTCGCCAGCGCAAGCTCGCCCAGAGCGCCGGAGATGTTCGCGGTCCAGCAGTCGTTGCCGACGCCGAAGATCGGCTTGCGGTTCTCGATCAAGTCCTGCGCCTGCCGCTGACCAGCGACGAGGTAAGCGTGGAGGATTTCGGAGGTCGTGTACTTGACCCTCACTTGACGGCTCGCAGGGGACGCAGCGAAGGGTAGACGTTGTACAGAGTCTCGACCTTGGCCTTGTCCTGCTCCAGCCGCGCCTTCTCGGCCTGCGCCTGCTCCTTGCGGATGCGAGCGAAGGTCGTCTTCAAGTCGGTGTGCTGGTAGTCCACGTGCTTGAAGCGTTCGTTGTCGTTGAGCTTTCCCATCATGCCGCCTTCCTTGCCTTGCGCTCTGCGGGGAGCGGGTAGACCTCGTCCTGCACCGACTTCAGAATCTTCAGCGGCTTGCGACGCATGAAGTACTTGATCGCGTTCTGCGCCTTGAGGAACGCGTCACGCCACACGTCGCGACTGCCGAAGCCGTGCGAGGTATGGATGGCTACCAGCATGTTGCGCAGGGCGACGGCGGCGCTGTCGCTCTCGTCTTCCATGAAGCCCTTGGTCAGGACGTGGCAGAAGGCGGTCAGGCGCTCCTTGTCGTCTTCGTGATACCAAGCCCGGGCGATGGCGGCGAGGACCAGCGAGTGTGCGAACGCACGCGTCTTCGGACCATGCTCGATGGCCCAGCGCGCCGCTTCGCCGTGAGACTCGATGTAGCCCAGCTTGGTGGCGTTCGACGTGCCGAAGCGCGAGTTGTCGCCGCGCAGGCCGGTGGCAACGGCACGGGTCACCGCGATCAGGAGGTGGGTGACGCCGTCGTTCACGCCAGCGATCTTGGAGGCGTCCACCAGCGAGCGGTTGAAGCCGGTGTCGATGTTCAGACCAGACGCACGGTCCAGTCCACGCACCACGATGAAGGTCTGCGGAATCTTGGTTTCCACGATGGCCCACAGACGGTGCTGGCCGTCAGCGATGTCGTGGCTGTTTTCGTAGAACGCAATCGGATCGGTGCAGTGCGTCCACTTGCCGTTGCGCATGTCGGCGGCGTACTTCTCCACGATGCCGTTGCGCAGCTTGCGGTTCAGCTTGTTCTTGTTCAGCAGCTTCTCGGCCTTGGCCGGAGTGATCTTTTCTACGGTGACTTCCACGGTGGCTCCTATGGTTTAGACAACAGACGTTGACAGTGTAGGGCGTGGCGAGCGTCCTGTAAACCCCTACGGCAGTTGCTTGCCGCTCTTGCCCTTGCGCCAGCCACGGTTGGTGGCCTCGCTGACCACGGCGAGGTTGCCCTTGCCGTTGCCGCCGCCCCTGATTAGCGGCTGCTTGTGGTGGACCTCTTTGCCGTCGCCCTTGTGAACCACCCCAGCGCGTTCCATCGCACGGCGCGCGGCGTTGCGCTTGGCTCTGTTGTCGATCTGCTCCGGCCTTGCGCCGTACGCACGGTTGCTGATCTTCTGCTGCGCTGTCTTCGGCATGTGTCCCTCGCTCTGTAAGGCAGCGGGCACCCGCCCGCCGCCCGATGGTACGACTACGCCTCCTCTTCCTCCAGAGGCAACTCCGACTCCTCCTCCTTCGGCTTGGGATCGACACCCGGGAGGCGCGGCTGACGCGGGTCAGCATCGATGTCCACGATCTCCACCCCGGCCTTGGTCGCCTCGTACAGAGTGTTCTGGTCGGCGTACTCGCAGACAATCGACATCTGCGCGGCGTAGGTGATCGCACCCTGCTTGGTCTTCGCCTTGATCAGCATCTGCTTATCACCTACCCAGACGCTGTAAATCTTCGACTTCAGCTTGTTAGCCATGTGGCTCCTCGTTATCGGATGTGCGGTTGCAACGCTGCAAGAGCGGCCATCCTGCGCTTGGCCGACTCGGACTGCTTGGCCCGTCGGTTGGTATCCGGCACCCACTCGGTGAGCAGCGTGTTGACCGGGATGCCCATGCGACGCGCCAGCACTGCGGCGATCTGGAACGACAACCGCCCCCTGCTGAACGCCACGCTGATCGCTTGCCGCGTAGTGCCTGCGGCCTTGGCGATCTCGACCTGCGTGATGAAGTGATCCAGCAAAATCTGGCGTGGCGTGAGGTTCGGTGGTGGCGGCACGATCTTCTTCGGCACGATCTTCTTCTGCTTGACCTTGCGCTTGATTGCCTTCCGCCTCACCACCTTCTTCACCGCCTTCTTCCGGCCCCGGACCCAGCGCACTCCCTTGCGGACTTTCTGTACTCGCTTCATGCTGCTTTCTCCAATCCAATCAACAACTTTCAGAACGGAAGATCGTCGTCGATGTCCTGCGGCTCGGCCTGCGGTGCCGGTGCGCGCCGGGGCGGCGGCGTTGACTCTGTAGGGCTGCGCGTGTCTTCGCGATCCTTGGCTTGCAGGAACAGCGTGACCGACTTGCCAGCCGCGAACCACGCCAGCGGGACCGCGTCGATGATGATCATCTTGATGCCCTTGGCCGACTCCACTAGACGCCCGATGGTGACGTAGTTCTCCTTCTCGGCTCCGTTGCGGTCGGTGTAGGTTTCTCCGGTTCTTGCTCTGACGAAGTGAGTGATTCCCATGCGTACTCCTTGTAGATCAGTCGAGTCTCGACTGATGCGTTGATCTTCGGTTTGGTGCCTCTGCGAAACGTGGGTGGCTCGACGTCGGCATCCATGTACGCCCAGAAGTCGGCGATCAGGATGTGTAGCTGCGCCCAGTACGAGCGCGATCTGTAAACCCGGGTGATGGTGTACTCGTCCGGTGTCCACACGATGAAGTCCCACCAGTTCCGGTCGGTGATCTCCATCAGCCCCTGCATCTGGGGCATGTAGTACGACGGGATCGACGCGTACAACTGGATCGGGCACTTCACCTCAAGCCCGCCCAACTGGCCGGAGTGGTAGGTGAAGCCCTCGACCAGCGCGTCGGGTGAACCGCCGATCCAGTCCAGCGTCGGGTGAACGAGGAAGCCTGCCGACATCACCTTGTTGCCGGTGACCTGCTCGTACAGAGCGACCGCGACCTGCTCGTAGTCGATGCCGCTCTGCATCCGCTCGGTGGCCCGCTGCCCCGGCTCGCGTCCGGTCAACTCACGCCACAACCGCTTGCGTGAGCCGATCAGACCGATGGCCTCCCCCATGCGCGAGGCCGTCATCTTCCCGGCCCGCGCGCTATGCCACTCGGTCGAACGCTGCTCCATCACTCTTCCGCCGGTTCCTCTGGGGCGGGGGCGGCTGGGGCGATCACCGCCTTGCGAGCGTTCACCAGCTTGTTGAACACCTTGCGATGCGCCTCCGGGATGTCGTCGTACACCTTCTTGAGCGCGTCCAGCGTGCCCGCACCCTTGATCGCCGCCGTGTGCTTGGCGACTTCCTCGGCGTTCGGCTTGTCTTCCGGTGGCGAGACGGTGCGGCCTTCTGCCCGCTCGGCGTCGTCGTCGCTGCCGTCGTTGGGCGTCAGCATCAGCAACGGCTGGAGGCTGTAGCGGCGGAAGTAGCTGATCGCCGAACCGATGGCCTGCGGGCCGATGTTCTCGGACGTGCCGCGCAGCACGTTGGTGATCCACTCGCCCGACTCACCGTGGATCACCGTGGTGCTGATGGTGATCACGCCGATGGTCTTGCCCTTCAACTCCGACGTCGTGAAGGAAGGCGACTGGATGACGGCGATGCCCTCGTCGGAGAGCGCGCCACGCACCACGCTCCAGACCTCATGCAGGTCCGCGTACTTCGACTTGAAGAACGGGTTGGCGGCATCCTTGGTGGGCTGCTTGATCACCTTCTGCACCCGGGCCAGCGCCGCCGCGATCTTGCCAAGCGTAGGCGAGGTCAGAAGCTGCGGCGACGACTCATCGACGCGGATTGCGTGACGCGGAGAGGTCAAGGATTGCGGGGACCACAACGCATCGTCATGGTCCTGCGGATCGACAGAAGGCACTGATTCGACTGACGTTTCGTCGGTCATCTGGTTGGCTCCAAAGGGTTGATAAGACTGCAAACGAATCATCGCATCGTGTCAACGGCGTGTCAACAAGCGTTGTCGTTTTCATAGTGCAGGCATGGTGCGCTTCCTCTGTAGTGGCGATGAAAGCATGTGAAATCAGGCACATAGGAAAAACTTGCATGTAGGGGTTGCGCCGACAAAAAAGCGGGGGTAGATTCGGGATCAGCAGCAGAGCCAACCCGATTCGTTTTTGGGTGACGTACCGCAGCGAAATCGTGAGCAGATCACCGCTCTCTGTAAGCACGCGTACTCCTCACGCGAACACAAGCAAGCACCTACCCGGGTGGCGAGGAAGAGAACGGTATCCGGCGGGGTGCAACTCCCATACGACCGGACGGCGGGTCGATTACCGCGCAGGCCGAGGGGATACGGATCGCAGTACCGTACCAAACACAGGAGCGCGTATCCCGCGAAAGCGGGGGTGGAGCCTAACCCTTCCCAATCCGCAGCCGTCGCGCTGGGGTTAGGGGGGCCGTTTGGGTGGAAGTTGTAGTTGAAGTGCTGTTGCTGTTGCTGTTGGATGACCGTAAGCACTCACTCACATACAGGAGCCACCGTGCCAGACGACTCGCCACCGTCGCATCGCAACATCGTCCTCCGGGACTACCAAGTCGCAACGCTGAACGCCGCAGTCAAAGCCACCGCCACCCACGACCGCGTCTGCATCTACGGACCGACCGGCTCCGGCAAGACGGAGCAGGGGATGCGCCTCGTCCAGAAGCTGGTCCAGCACGGCAAGCGGGTGATGTGGGTGGTCAACCGCATCGAGTTGATCAACCAGACGTCGCGTCGCTTCCTCGACCACGGCATCGACCACGGCGTGGTGCAGGCCAGCCATGAGCGCACCGACATCGGCAAGCCGGTGCAGATTTGCAGCATCCAGACGCTGCGCAAGCGCAGCCTGATCCCCAGCTTCGACGTACTGATCATCGATGAGGCGCACGGCGCGATCTCGGAGTCATACAAGGCGTTCATCGCCAAGCATCCGGTCAAGACCTTCGGGCTGACCGCGACGCCGTTCTCCAAGGGACTCGGCAAGGTGTTCCAGACGCTGGTCCATGAGGTCACCGTCGCCGACCTTACAGAGCAGGGCTGGCTGGTACCGGCCCGCTTCTTCGCGCCGGAGCGTCTCGACCTGTCCGGGGTGAAGATCGTGGCCGGAGACTACGAGGAGGGGGGGTTAGAGAAAGTTGTAAACCAGAAAATTTTGATTGGAAACCTAGTTGACGAGTGGCTGAAGCGTGCCAACGACGTCCGCACCATCGTCTTCGCCACCAGCATCCTGCACAGCAGGAACATCGCCGACCAGTTCACCTTCCGGGGCGTGCCTGCGGAGCATATCGACTGCAACACCAAGGACGACGACCGCAAGGCGATCCTCGACCGATTGCGCGACGGCACCACCCGGGTGGTCAGCAACTGCTCTGTACTGGCGGAAGGCTTCGACCTGCCCGACCTTGAGTGCATCGTGCTGGCGCGTCCCACGCAGTCGATGATCCGCTACTTGCAGATGGTGGGACGGGTGCTGCGTCCGGCTCCGGGCAAGGACTCGGCGCTGGTGCTGGACCACAGCAACACGGTGGAGTCACTCGGATTCCCTACAGACGAGTTGCCGTTGGTTCTGGATGACGGCAAGACCAAGAAGAAGGGCATCCCCAAGGACAAGCTGCATACCTGCCCGAAGTGCAAGGCAGTCAGCCAGCGCCGACCGGACCCGTGCAGCGAGTGCGGCTACCGACCGCCGCGCAACACGACGTTCAACATCGACCAGCGTGAGGGCACGCTGCGCGAGATCAAGCGCACGCCGACCTCGGTAAACGAGCGTCAGGAGTGGTACTCCGGCTACGTCACCCTGTGCCAGCGCCACGGCTACAACCCGGGATGGGTTGCCAACAAGTTCCGGGAGAAGTTCGGTGTGTGGCCGCGCAACATGGACTGGATCGCCGGTCCGCCGCCGCGCGGCATGATCTCCCAGATACAGGAAGACCGGCGCAAGTACTTCCGCGCCAAGCAGGCGATGGAGCGTGTCGCGTGACGCCGGAACAGCGGCGTGCTGCGTTTCCAGAGACGGCAAGGGTGGTTGACGAGTTTCGTGCGGTGTTCGGTGACGTGAGGGTGAGATGGTTCAGGGAGAACGGTCAGGAGTTCGGGACGCGATGTCCGAGTGGTGTGCCAGCCAGTCCTTCGGGCATCGCGAGGCGGAAGCCGCTTCCCGACTCTGTAAAGCCCTCCGCGCCGGTCCGCAAAGCGATCCGGGGGTAGAAGCCAGACGCCAGTGGTGGATTGGATACGCCGCTGGCGTGCTGGGGCTGGTGCGCTTCCAAGCGGTATCGCAGGCGTGTCAACGCATGTAGTAAGATCGCGCAGCCACTAGGAAGGAGCCACCTTGAGCAGGATGACACCGACGCAGCGCAGCCTTGCGCTACTCCGAGAGAGAGGCTATCTCACGGCGGTTGTCGAACGCTGGAACCCGCACGCCAAGATTCGCCAAGACCTGTACGGCGTCGCCGACCTCATCGCGGTGCGACCGCTGGAGGTCATGTTCGTACAGACCACCTCCGGCGATCACGTCGCGGAGCGCATCGCCAAGGTCAAGGCGCACGCAAACTACGAACGCATCATCGAGAGCGGGATTCTGTTTTTCGTCCACGGCTGGTCGAAGCTGAAGGCCGGTTGGACGTGCAGGGAGATCGAGCTATAGCTCGACGTAGCCACCACAACCAGAGAGAGCCACATGACAGAGATTGTCCAAGCGTCAATCGACAACGTCGATCACAACCCGTTTCGCCTGTTACAGAAGTACCCGTTCGTGGAGCGCAAGGTCGAGGCGCTGATGCGCTCGATTGACGACGTCGGACTTTGGGAGGGCGTGATCGCGCGCAAGGCTGGGCGCGGCTACCAGATCGCGTTCGGGCATCACCGCATCGAGGCCGCGCGTCGCAACAACATGAAGCGCGTGCCGCTGATCGTGCGCGACCTGACCGACGAGCAGATGCTCCAGTTCATGGGGCGGGAGAACGGCGAGGATTACAACGCCGACTTCATCATCATGCTGGAGACGTGGGAGTCGGCAGCGAAGTTTCTCGCGACATCGAGAGAGAAGATTCAACGGCTTGATGTTGCTCGCATTCTCGGCTGGACGAGAGCAGAGAAGCGGGGTACAGATCAGCTTTCCGATACCGCAGTCGCCTGCGCCTCCGCGCACGCGCTCATCAGTGGCGGGTATCTGAAGCGCGACGACCTTGCTGACCTGACGGTCAACGCCGCGCGCCTGATTGTCGAGCGGTCCCACGCGCGCATGGAGCAGATCGAGAGAGTCGGCTCGCAGAACAAGCGCCCCGCGCGCGAGATCGAGCAGGCCAAGCGTCACGTCGGCAAGGCCGCTCGCCAGACCGCACAAGACTCTCGCGCTGGCAGGGTGGCGCAGCGCGATCTGCGCGGCAAGGTTGACGTCCACGCCTACCGCAACGCCAAGGATGCCAAGCCCACCCCGTTGTTCGCGGTGTTCGGCAAGGCTATCGCCGAGAGCATCAGCAAGATGGTCTGTACCGATACCGTCGCCGAGAAGCTGGAGGAGATCGTCAAGGTCGTCGGCAAGGTCACGCTGGAGGAGGACAAGGCAAGCCTGCGGCACATCGACTTTGCGCTGGCCGAGTTGGGCGAGCGCAGCGGCAACTGGCGTAAGCGGCTCGCGCCGAAAGGCCAGAACGTGGTTCCTCTCAAACTGCTCAAGCGAGGCTGAACATGAAGAAGCTCGACTACGCGAGACGGGAAAAAGTCAGGCTATGCGTAATCCATCAGGCGCTGCATCAAGCGGGCCTCACGCGGTTCGGTGCCGACGGGTTCTTCGCCCATGACGATGTGATGGACGATGCCGGATTCCACGGCATCTCGAAAGATTCGATCCGCTGGGACTACCTGCGCGAGTGGTGGCAGGAGGTTGTCGGCTTCGAACTGGTGCCTCTGTCCAAGGAGTGGTTCATGTCGGTCCGGGCGCGCAAGGCGAAGGGCATCCCGCCGCCGGAGATCGCGCCGCAGAAGTACGTCGCCATCGGCAACGGCAAGGCGACCGTCGGCTATGCCAGCGTCGCCTTGTGCGAGGGCAAGCTGGCGATCTGCAAGTTCCAGCAAAAAGTCGCCGTCGCGACCGGCACGCAGAACGCGGTCGAGAAGTACCAGAAGATGCTGACCACCCACGACCTGCTCCCCCCGCCCCCGGGCAACAACGGCATCCTGCCGGTCATCGAAGCTCCAGACGCTGTCTAAGTCGGACGTTCACCTGAAGGAGGCACGCATGGACCTGATTGGCTTGCTGGTAACGGTAATCATCGCTGGGCTGATCTTCTGGGTGCTTTGGTACATCGTGCGGATGCTGCCGCTGCCAGAGCCGTTCCGCACCGTGGCGATGGTGGTGCTGGGCTTGATCGCGGTGGTCTTCCTGCTCTCTCTGTTGTTCGGCGGCTTGAGCCTGCCCAAGTTCAGGCTCGGCTAGACGTGGAAGGCGACGACCTGCAAGCGGATTTACAGAGCGTCAGCAAGGCGCTGGATTGGATGTCGCGCAACGTTGACGCTCTGTCGCAGGCCGTCGCCGACCGGCAGCACATGGAGAACTGGATCAAGGTGGTCGAAGCGCAGGAGAAGGCGCGCAACAAGAGCGAGCCTGCGCACGCGCAGGAGCGTGATGCCCGCGCCAGCGCGGCGTACGGCACCGCTCTGGAAGCGTTCCGCGATGCCTCGCGCCGTGAGCAGAAGCTGCGCTACACGTGGCAGCTTTGCCAGACCGTCATAGACGTCTTTCGAACGAAATCCGCTAACGAACGGAGGGTGTGATGGGATTCTTCGAAAGACTCTGGGCGATGTTGCCGGACAAGTGCGCGCGGCGTGGCTACGGTTGCCTGCGTCGCGGTATGCGCGGCAACGAGAACATCATCGACGGCGAGGTTCTGTGCGACGACTGCTCGGTGATCGTACAGAGGCAGAAGGAACGCGACATGCGTCGTCACCAAGCTAACGGGAGATTCAAGCCATGAACGCCGCCGAAGGTGCCGTGGTCTGCTACCTGACCTCTGTAACCAAGCCCGGGATCAGGGGCTGGCTGATGAAGTACGACGTCGAAGCCTACGACGGTATCGGCGACATCGTGGTGACGCCGGATCGTGCCCGGGCTATGGTCTTCAAGAACGGTCTGGAAGCTCTGGCGGCATGGAAGTCTGTACCGAAGGCGCGACCGCTGCGCGACGACGGCAAGCCCAACCGACCGCTGACCGCGTTCCACATGGAGATCAGCCTCGTACCGCTGGCCCCGGAATCGTGGACCGAGGCTCTGTACGAAAGCAAGCCAATCAAGGTCGAGGGTGATGCCCCGCAGATCGCCACCGAAGACCAGCGCGACTCCGGCGCGTGGAGACGCGAGCGGTGAACGACGCGCCTGTCATGGAGCCACTACCGAGACTGCTTATGAAACCGATACCACCCGGGATGTCTGTACGCGAGGCGCTCCAGAACGGCTACGCCACCGTTCGCAGCGAGGCGTACATGGCGCGCGTGCGCCAGCTTCCATGCTGCGCGTGCGATGCGCCGCCGCCGTCCGACCCGCACCATCCGCACGGCGCTGGCTACAGGGGAGCCGGGACCAAGTCACCCGACATCTGGGTGATCCCGCTCTGTAGAACGCACCACGATGAGTTGCACCACTCGGTGCCGGAGTGGGAAGAGAAGTACGGCACGCAGTTTGAGTTCGTGGCCCTGACGCTCGCTGCGTTGTGGCTGAAGAGCGAAGTGACTCTGGGAGGGTGAACCGTGGAGACGTTGTCGCTGAAGAGGAAGCGGGTGGTGACCGTCAAGGAGCCGACGCCGGTCAAGGCAAAGGCGGTGATCGACAAGGCTGCGCGGGTGGATGCGCCGGTACAAAGCGATGGCCCGATGGACTTCGCGGGTGCCCTGCTGGCGTTGAAGCGTGGCGCGCGGGTGGCGCGCACCGGATGGAACGGGAAAGGGATGTTTCTGTTTCTGGTGCCGGGGAGCGTGTTCCATGTCTCCAGAGCGCCCCTGCTCGGCATCTACCCACGGGGGCGGGAGATACGCTACCGACCGCACATCGACATGGTGGCGGCGGACGGCAGCGTCGGCACGTGGGTGGCTTCCCAGAGCGACCTTCTGGAAACCGACTGGGTCACGGTGCCGGGGGACGGCGCGGAGGTGGAGGCCGCATAGGCTCATCCTCCCAGTAGATGCGGTTCGGGGGCAGGATGGCTAGGGTGCTGGCTCTGTAGACCCAGCAGTTCTTGACCCGGATCGCCCCCCGAACGCGGCCCTGCTGCGACAGCCAGCGGATGCGCTGGCCGGACACTCGGTACAGCTTGGCGACCTCTGCCACGGTCAGCAGCTTGATCATGCGCGGCTCCTTGGGTATGCTTGTAGCACTCTCTGGGTGGCTCCTAGAGGTGCTGTAACGTCCGCCTCCGGGCGGACTGAGGTACGGTCCCTGCCAGTCTTCTCTCACCCGGAAGCTCGCTTGGATGGCGACCTCCCAAACAACAACGCCCCAGCGGTCATAGATCGACCTCTGGGGCGTTTTCACGGGCGGGTGGCTCCTACCCCCGCAGCACGGCCTGATCGGCCTCCTGCGCCCGTTCCAGCGCGTCGGCGACGCCAGCGTTCCAGTGCCCGCGCGTGCCGATGTGTTTCCGCGCCGCGTCGGCGATGTCCTGCAACGCCTTGATCAGGCCGTCGTGCGCCACGAAGCGACGCGCGACTTCCTCGGGAAGGTTGGCGTGAACGACGCCTTCCTCGGTACAGACGTCGAACGTCCCGTTGTCGCACTTCCACATCCAGTACTTCATGCCCGCTCTCCTTCCATCATGTAGCTGGTGACGATGGCCCCGTCGTCATCCGACAGGTACGTGCCGTCCGGCCACTGCACCGGCACGTCGCCGTTCTGTACGGCGTTGATCGCCTCCGTGGTGTCATCCGCGAAGACCTCGACGCGCGCCATCTGGGTGACGGTGCGCTTACAGAACACTGTGTACATCCTTGCCATGATTGGCTCCTAGAAGTTGTCGAAGCAGTTGCACCCACCGGCAGTGTGGGCACGCAGACGATCTTTGAACTCGCGCAGCTTCCTGCCGGGAAACTGCCGCCCCATGCGGCGCACATCCGCGTACGTCGCTTCCTTCGTGTCCATCCCGGCACGCTTCCAGTTGCCCCCGGGTTGGCGGCGCATCCAGAGCTTGGTGGCGGCACGCTCGCGTCTGTGGCTGAACACGAAGTGCAGCGGGTTACCTCTGTGTTTCATGGTGGCTCCTCTGTAGGGTGGAAACGATTGGCCGGGAGCGGCTTTGCGTGCAGGCTTGGAACTTCACCCCGCCCCGCTCCCGTTTGCTCCCGGCCCGCCGACTCCGCGCTGCCCTATCGGGCGGCTTTAGCGCGGCATCCACTCGGCGTGTGGTCAGTCTCCTAGACGTCCCGGAACGGCATGTTCCCGTCCATCGCGGCGAGCAGGCGGTGCTGGTGGTTCTGCGTCGCGTCGCGGTACATCTGGGTGGCGATGTCCAGCAGAATCCTCGCGTCGTTCATCGCGTCCAGAGGATCGCGCTTCAGCATGTCTCCGGCGGCTCGCCGGAGCCAGAAGGAGGCTGCGGCGTCGTCTTTCAGCTTGGCTACCATCTGCTCTGCGTCGTCCATCTGTGGCTCCTCGGTAAAGTTGAAGTGTAGCTCCGGCTCGCACGTCATGTCAACGAACGTTGACACAAAGCCGCACGCGCCTTCCTGCGCAAGACTCTGTATGGCCCGCAACAGAGCGCCCTCGCCGTTCTCCGGGACCGGGATCACCCTCGGGCAGAACGCCTTCACGTTGATCCATGCCTTGTGGCTGACGAGGCCGGTACGGACGACGGCGACGTCCGCTCGACTGGCCTTGCGTCTCCAGACCTGCGCCTCGGCGTCGCTGGGCAGGTAGTCCAGTTGCAGGCCCAGACCGACGCAGGAGTCCAGCGCCCTCTGTAGACCGCGCTGCGAGCCGCCCCCGATGAGTACCTTCATCGCGGCCTCCA
>Ga0105104_10002792_pt1 | contig 12602 bp, 10 predicted proteins | sample PPLLaktember2015_3_FD_87034 | JGI IMG/M metagenome (GOLD analysis project Ga0105104, IMG submission 87034) | Freshwater sediment microbial communities from Prairie Pothole Lake near Jamestown, North Dakota, USA - PPLs Lake P7 Core (6) Depth... | ecosystem: Environmental > Aquatic > Freshwater >...
GGCGCTGGTAAAAACATACATCTTGATAATGGACTTGCATACTGATTTTTATCCGGAAAATCTGGAAGGCCGGTCCTTTTGATCGGCCTTATTTTACATTGTAAAAGAAATATCGATAACTTGTGCGGTCAGTGTGCGCAAGAGCTAGAATATGGTATTATCAGTTCACCATGAGAGAGATTTCTGGCGACAGACCCACAAGTTTTGCTGAAAAACTTCTTTACCTGGGATATAACCTGCTCCGCGGAATTGCAGGTCATTCACCAAGATTCAAACCACGATACTGGCATTCTGGCATTCTGGATGCAGGTGCAGACTCCCCGGGCAGAAAAAAAATAAATCAGTTTTTTTACAAGGAATTGCCAGGGATTGTTCCAGCAGGTGAACTGAGCGTTCTTGATGTTGGGTGCGGTTCTGGATATTTAAGGAGTATTCTGGCTGAATCTGGTTATCATGGTTTATACACTGGAATCGATATCAGGCAGCGCAAGGATTTTTTACACTATGAAAACAGTAAATTTAAAAGCACTTTTTATGAAACTGGAATTGAAAACTATAATACACATTTGAAATATGACCTTGTCATTACCAATACAGTATTGGAGCACATTCAAGATGATGAATTCGCCTTGAAGAAGTGCCATGCAATGTGTGCAGATGAAGGCTTCCAGATTCATATCGTGCCGACCTTCTGGTCATTGTTACTTTATCTGTGGCATGGCTACAGGCAGTACACTCCCCGGCGCATGATAAAATTGTTTTGCAACAAAAAAAATCAGGTTTACAGGCTGGGCGGTGTGTTTTCATTTTTACTGCATTTGCTTTTTATCACTTTTCCGGAAATTTTTTTTAGATCCGGCAAATTGAGAGAGTCATCCATTTACACGCGGCTGGTCGAGATTTGCAGTAAAATGGACAGGATTATTCCGGTCTGTTCTTCTCTTTATGTTGTTGTTATCTCACGCGCTGTGCGGGAAGCATAACAATTCCATGCCCGGCAAAACAGGGGTGTTCTGCCTGGATTTGACAGCAGAAATAATATAAACGAAAATTATGTTTACTGGAGGAAAGTCCATGAAAACATTTCTTGTGTCTGGTTTGATTTTTATTGCTGGAATACTGTCTTTTGCAGAGCATAATGCCGCACAGGACTGCATTGTATTTGATGGTGTCTATAAATACGGTGCAGAGAGAGTCGCCGGGGGTTTTTATTATACCGCGGATGGTTTGATACAACGGATTCCTGAAAAGTTGAATAGCGCATTCAATGAAAAGGCACCCAGTCCAATGCTTTCAGCCGGGCAGGGAGATCCGGGTTTCCCGGATTGATCAGGAGGAATGTCGCGTACTTGCTTTGTCGCCATCCCAGAAGAAGATACTCTATGTCTGTAAAAGCAATGAAAAATATCTATTATGCACTGTGAATGTCGATGGAACCGGTTTCCGCGAATCCTTTCAGGTCATGGAAGCTGATTCAACATGGAATATCGATGGCTGTTTTGCCAATGAGAATGAAATCGTATACTGGACTTCTTCCCAGTTTAGAGTCTACAGGGGAGACCTTGCCTCCCGGACAAATTCACTGCTTGCAGAATTTGCAGGAAATGGAAGTTTTTCATCCAACAATCTGAGCGCGACAAAAATAGCGCTCTATTCAAGCGATGCCGGCAAATGTTATGTTCTTGACCTTCAGCAGATAAAGGTGACAGTCTCCAATTTTCTTCCATTCATGAAAGGCCAGTGCCTCTGGCTTGAGAACGGGGCAAGTGTGCTGTATGTTACAAGTGCCGAGCAAAATGAGAAAAAACAGGAATTCAGACTTTACGATACACGGACAGGGGAAGAAACTGAGATAATTGCTCTGTATGGCTATTACTGCAGTCTCATGGGGACAATCGCAAATGGGACACAATGCCTTTTCTATATAGTTGATGCTGAAACTTTTGAGGGCACTATTTATGGTTTTGATGTGAAGACAAAATCCATACGAAATCTGTCTGCGGCATTCTCTGTTGTCAAATCGGGCGGAAGGGCATGTCCATTTCTCTCTGCCGCGGTTACTGGCAGCTTTGTTAGACTTGGTGAAGTCCTGGAAAACATAAACAGGAAGGAGCTGGAACGTACCGAGAAAAAGGTGCTTGCCCCTGTAGCGCTGCAGAACGGGGTAGTGAAAATAAAGATTGAAGAATTACGTTATGAGACAACATATTTAGACAATATTGCCATCAGGTCAATGGGCAGACTGTATACCCCGCAAAATTGTCCAGAGTCGCTCTCGATGATTGACGGGAATTACTATATTCTGAAAAGGGGTGAATCGATTGAACTTGAGTTCAGGGTTGCTGAAGGTACGGAGATGGTTCTTGAAACAACAGGATATTACATGCCACTGTACAGATAGAATATGGAGTCATTTATGAAAAGGCAATTCCGATTTGCCACTGTGCTTTTTGTGCTGTTTTCCATTTTCATGGCAGCAGGGTCACAGCCCATGCCTGATGATTTTCTTGTGCCGTTCCGCAAGGGCAATCTGTGGGGATATTGCACTCCAGCCAAGAAAATAGTGATTACTACAAAATATGATTACGCGTGGCCTTTTTTCAAAGAGGGATTGGCAATGGTCATGCTGGGCAACAAATACGGACTTGTGGACAAGAACGGCTTTGAAAAAATACCAGTTCAATACGACAGGGTGTGGTATTTTCAGGAAGGACTCGCGGTTGTCTCGCGTTCCGACAAGTGGGGTTTTCTTGATAAAAACGGCCGGGAAGTAGTGCCATGTAAATATGAAATGGCTGATTTTTTAGTAGATGGCCGCGCAATTGTCGGTCTGGCTGGCAAGCGCGGATACATGGACCAGAACGGTGTTGAAGTGATCCCCCTCAAATATGACATGTCGGAACAATTTTTTGACGGTTTTGCAAAGGTTGGGGCAGCAGGGAAATGGGGCATTATTGACAAGACGGGCAGGGAGGTGACTGCAATAAAATATGACCGCGTAGAATACTTCAGTGAAGGTCTGGCGTCAGTTCAGCTTAACGGCAAATGCGGTTTCGTTGACATGTCCGGGCGTGAAGCAATACCGCTGAAATATGACGGGGCAGCATCTTTTACCGGGGGAATGGCGGCAGTATGCCTTGCCGCTGAATGGGGTTTTATTGACAGGACAGGACATGTAACAATACCCTGCAAATATGAAATGGCAGCGCCATTTAGCGAGGGCCTGGCGGTTATTTGCATTACTGGCAAATGGGGATTCATTGACAATACAGGCAAGGAAATAATTCCACTTAAATATAACTGGGCTGGATCATTCAGTGGGGGATTGGCGGTGGTAAGGCAGGCAGGCAAAGATGGTTTTATTGACAGAACAGGCAAAATTGTCATCCCTGTAAAATATGAAAATGCATGGGATTTCAAGGAAGGGCGAGCGCGCGTCTGTTACGAAGGTAAATTCGGATTTGTCGACACTGCTGGAATGGAAGTCATTTTGCCCAAGTACGATTGGGCATTTTCGTTTGATAATGGACTCGCTTTTATCACGCTTGGCGGCAAGTATGGATACATAGACAGGTCTGGCACGGAATTTTGGGAGGATTAATCACCGAATAAGGTTTTCCCCGATGTGTTTTTCAATTGTTGTCTGCAGAAGTTCGACCTCCGGACTGAAATAATTGGGGCCGAGGGACAATTTGTTTTTTGTGCCGATGATTTTAAAGCGATAGGCCTGACGCTTGTTTATCCTCCAGTTAGCACTTGACTCAAAACCCTTGTAATCGGCGACCGCAATTTCTTTGGTTTGCGTGATGAAAGCCAGGTGGATGGTTTTCAGAATTATGGACCCGCGTGCGAGTGTGAGTTCACGTTTAGTTCTAAAAAATATTCTATAGATAACCGGAAATATGCCCGAGAGAAAGACCCAGAGCACGTCCGTGAAGACAAGCTTCAGGCCGAATTCCTTTTTTGTCTGGAACATAGTGGAAATATTGATGCATGCCCCGAAAGCGGCCCAGATAAGCATAATGACGCCGAATTAGAACAGGATCTGGCTTGCAACCTCTGTTGCGGGCAGAAACAAAGTGGTCGTTCCGTCTGCCACATCAATTCTGAAACGGGTGGCGGGCGCAGTTTCCAGTTTTGGCACCTTGACGTTTCCTTGCAGACAACAATTTTTCCTGTTTCCGTGTCTTCTGCCAGGAAGGTCTCTGCCTGGCCGCCGTGGCCAGGTGAACGGATAGTCCGATACCTGTTTTTCAGGAGAATTTTCTTGTCGATCATTATGGATTTTCCTCCTCGCCTATCTCATCTTCCAGAAACAGCTTGAGAGCTGCTGCATGTTCAACAGAAATCCTGCCTGCCTTCGCAATATCGCCCGCTTCAGCTTCCATGATTTTTTCCAGGGAACCAAATTGTGTAAGAAGCATCGCGGCCTTTTTTTTGCCTACGCCCTTTGCTTTTTCAAGGAAAGATCCGGCCAGCTCCTTGTCGCGGAGCAGTTTGTGGAATGTTGTGGCAAATCGGTGCGACTCGTTTCTGACTGCCACCAGCACGCGCAATGCCGGGGAAGTGAGCGGGAGAAGAATCGGATCTGTTTTGCCCGGGACAAAGAGCTCCTCGTGCAGCTTGGCCAGACCGGCGATCGGCACATCACCCAAATCAAGCGTGCGCAGGATCCCAAGCGCCGCTTCGAGCTGGCCTTTACCGCCGTCAATCAGTATCAGGTCGGGCAGGGACTCGCCTTCTGCCACAAGGCGGGAATACCTGCGGGCAATCACCTCGCGCATGGACTCAAAGTCATCGACCTTCGCGACACGTTCGTCGCCGGCAAGTGTTTTTATCTTGAACCTGCGATATGACTGGGGGTCAGGTCTTCCCTGGAAAAAACTCACCATGGATGCGACAGTGTGAGTGCCTGCCAGATGTGCGATATCAAATCCTTCAATGCGTACAGGAAGAGAAGGAAGCCCCAGGGTCTCGCGCAACTGGACCAGGCCGTCCACGTGAGAGATGCGCATCTCCTGGTCAGCGTTGACCACAGCCATGCGCAGTGTTTCATATTCCTTGCCGCTTTCAGGCACTAAAATATTGATCTGTTGTTCAAGCCTTTCGCCAAGAGCGGTCCTGAAATCTGCGCCCAGGTCCAGCGGCACGTATGCTTTTTCAGGAAGTCTGGCCGCGCGCAGATAATACTGGAATAAAAACTCAGCAAGAATTTCCTGTGGCTCCTTTTCAAACACAGGCGAACGGAAGACCTGCTTTGTCAGTATGCGTCCCTCCTGTGTGCGCACTACTACAAAGCAGACGAAGTCGTCCTTGACAGCGAGGCCGATGTAGTCCTCGCGTGGATTTGTATTGGCGAGCACGCTCGGCGTCTCACCGAACAAGGCGAGTGCTTGAAGCTGGTCGCGGAAGAAAGCGGCCTTTTCAAAATCAAGCCTGGCTGATGCATCCTCCATTTTTGCCCTGATGTCTGCCTGCAATTGTGTGGTATCGCCTTCAAGCAGCCGGATTACCTCGTCCACACGCCTGGCATATTCCTCTTCCGTTATTTTTCCTGCGCATGGCCCGGCGCAGCGGCCTATGTGAAAGTACATGCACGGATTGTTGCGCTTTTTAAGCTGCCCACGGCACTTTCGCAGTGGATAGAGCTTTTCTATCAGTTCGATTGTGATGTCCAGCTCCTGCACGCTTGGGAACGGGCCAAAGTAGCGCGAGCCGTCCAGCACCAGCTTTCGGGTGCGGAAGATCCGGGGGAAGGGCTCGTTAGTGATGCGTATTAGCGGGTAGGTTTTTCCGTCCTTGAGGTTGATGTTGTACTTTGGCTGGTTCTGCTTGATGAGGTTGTTCTCGGTGATGAGCGCTTCGTGCTCATTGCGTGTGATGATCACTTCAATATCCGCGACATGACTCAAGAGCTGGCGGGTCTTGATGTCCTTTTCACCGGTCCAGTATGATGAGACACGCTTGCGCAGGCTCCTGGCCTTGCCGATATAGATGATTTTTCCGCCATCGTCTTTCATTATATAGACGCCTGGCGCATCCTCGATTTCCCTTATCTTGGCCTGGATTTCCGCGGCTTTTTCCATGGATCAAATATACAGCGTTGCGCGGTTTTTTCATAGGAGATGTAAGGCTGTCATAGCGTGAAAAACAGTCTTATCCCAACGGCAAAGAGCGCAAGAGCAAGTGCCCTGATTATCCAGGGGCCTTTGATTTTACCGGAGAGCATGGCGCCAAGCTGTGCGCCCAAAAGAACGCCAACGGCCAAAAACGCAGTTCGCCGCCAGCCGCTTGAGAACTCACCGCTGATGATGTTTACAATGGTGGCGGTCAGGGCCATGATGGCAAGGACAAAGTGCGAGGTTGCGGTGGCAATGTGCACTGGAAACCTGAACACGCGAGAGAGAAGGGGCACGTGGATAATCCCGCCGCCTATGCCCAGGAGGCTTGATAGAAACCCGACTATTGTGCTCGTTCCAGCGCATCCCGGCAGGTTGAATGAATAATTGTGCTCGGTTCCGTCCTTCTCGACTATTCTCCGCGGGATCTCTCCCGACCGCACCTTTTCCGCGTTTTCAATCTTGTTTTTTGCCGTGAACAGGATGAGCAGGGAGCCGAGGGTGAGCATTACGCCGAGCATGATGTTGAAAACATTCCGTGGGATGATGTCGACAAGAAGGGTGCCCCCAATGGCGCCGGGGATAGTTGCCGCGGCCATTATCAGGCCTGACTTGTAATCTATGCGCTTCATGCGTGCATAGGCTGCTGATCCAGAAAGCGCGTTGACAAACACAACTGCGAGCGAGATGCATGTGATAATACCGGGATTTTCATCCGGATACAGGAACAGCAGCACTGGAACGAGAACAAAGCCGCCGCCTGCACCGATGAGAGTCCCATACATACCCACGGTAAAGCCGAGCGGGATCAGAAGGAAATACTCAAGCGGTGGCAAACAGGGTTCTCCTTACAAGGATTGTACTCTTGATGATTCTGATTCAACTTACTATTCATGTATACAAGGTGTCAACAATATGACCGACGGTTGGCTGAAAAAAGGAATTATTGTCTAACCACGGTTTTTCTGATTGACAGACCGCGCATTTTTTCAGTAGAGTTTTGGGAATATGCAGAAATATTCTATTGAAGGCAATCATCCTCTGAAGGGAACTGTAACCGCGAGCGGCAACAAGAACGCGGCACTCCCGTGTCTTGCCGCAACGCTTCTGACAGATGAAGCGGTTGTTCTCAAAAACATTCCTGAAATTGAAGACACGCATGTCATGATTTCAATATTGAAGCTTTTGGGATCCAGTGTGACCAAGCTGTCTGAAAATCAGTACCGCATCCAGACTTCCAGCATTACAACCAATGAAATACCAACAGCTGAATCCCGCAAGGTCCGTGCCTCCATTCTCTTTGCAGGACCGCTTCTGGCCAGGACAGGCAAGGTCATACTCCCGCCGCCTGGTGGTGATGTAATCGGCCGCAGGCGCATGGATACCCATTTTGACGCATTTAAAGCACTTGGCGTGAATATACAAATAGACGGAATATTCTCGCTTGAGGCGAAAAAGCTCACTGGAGAGGACATCTTCCTTGACGAAGCTTCGGTTACAGCCACGGAAAACACGGTGATGGCCGCGGTGCTCGCCCGGGGAACAACCATATTGCGAAACGCGGCTTCAGAGCCGCATGTCCAGGACCTGTGCAATATGCTCGTCTCCATGGGAGCCAGGATTTCGGGCATAGGTTCCAACATCATAACCATCGAGGGAGTCAAAAAACTCCGCGGTACAGAGTATGCAATCGGCAGTGATTATATTGAAGTGGGTTCCTTTATAGGCCTTGCCGCTGTCACCCGCAGTGAACTGGAAATATGCAATGCATCACCAGAGCATTTACGCATGGTGAAAATAGCATTCGGCAAACTCGGTATTTATTGGGAAACAGATGGACAAACCATACATGTATCAGGAACGCAGGGTCTGCGAGTTTGCCCTGACATGGGTGGCATGATTCCCAAGATAGATGACGCTCCATGGCCTGGATTCCCCACTGACCTCATGAGCATACTGCTCGTTGTCTCCACGCAGGTTGAGGGGACGGTGCTCATTCATGAAAAGATGTTCGAGTCACGCATGTTCTATGTGGACAAATTGATAGGCATGGGCGCGAGGATTGTACTCTGCGATCCGCACCGCGCGGTCATTTCCGGACCAGCGCGGCTAAAAGCTTCGGAACTCACATCTCCGGATGTCCGCGCCGGCATGGCCATGGTAATCGCAGCGCTCTGCGCTGAGGGAAAAAGCACTATTCACAATGTCTACCAGATAGAGCGCGGTTATGAAAAACTCGTCCCGCGATTAGTATCACTTGGTGCGCAAATTAAGTACCTCCAAGAATAAATAATCGGGTGCGCACCGGCGTATGTACGCATACGCACGGTGCATCAGATAAAATACCTACAGGAATAAAGAAAAGGATATAACTCCATGGTTGGCCAACCACTAGCTTGTAAAATGCTTGCGTGTGTACAGTATTAATGAGAGGCCTATCAGTCCGATGTTCAGAAGAACTGCTGCACCAATTCCAAAGACCGGACCCATTGAGTAATAGAGAAACACGGATGCCATTCTGTGGCTATACATCAAAAAGCCCGTGAAGACTGAAAGCACCAGGGGAAAAAGTGGTATGAACAGATAGAGCACACGACCCCGGTCTGTGGCATATGTCACCTGGTTTCTGATTCCCAGAATGCTGAAAAACAGCACAATCGCAAAAATGAAAAGGGGTTCGAGCATTCTGATCAGTATTTCAACCGTGATGAGATCCTGAACCTGTGCATGCTCCTGCATAACTCCAGCCAGTCTCCAGAGATTTCCCGTGTTCTCATACTTGTAGCTTTCCTGCGATATTGCAAACATTTCAAGGTCATCGGGATTTATTGACAGCTTGATCCCGGCTGTTGGGTCCAGAGAGGGTGTTCCCTGATATACGGCGGGTTTTATCCTGTCTGCTGCATTATCCGGATTGATGCCGTTTATATTGATAAAACCGCCAATGACTTTTCCGACAGGGACATTATAGTGATACTGGATGCGGTTTCCCGGCAGAAAACCAATCACCTCAATATCACGCATGAATACACCGTCCACAATGCGGACAAGCTCCCGGATTGAAATCAGTTCTCTTACAGGCTCTTTGGAGTCTGCCGGTATCTGAAAATTGAAAAAAACGATATTGCGTTTTTTAATCTCATCAAATGAAAGAATAAACTGGGCTTCCTGCGTATAAAACGAGACTAATGGAAGTTTTGACCTGGCTTCGGAAAGATATTTTTTCACAGATTCCTCGTTGGGATTCTTGTTGTATAGATCGAGGAACAAATAGTAGGCACGGATATAATCCGGAAATTTGTCAGTAAGCAGGCGGTATCCAGCCTGGATCGTTCTGGCGAGTTCCCCTGCCTGTGATTCTGTACGTGCTGAAATGCTGCGATAATCGCGTTCCAATGCAACAGCTGTGATGCGCAGGGCTCTACTGTTGGTTGAATCATTCTCAAGGACCTGTTTGCCCAGGAAATATGCCAAGATGTAATTCCCCTGATCAAACGCGGACTGGGCTCTGCGCAGGAGCTCCCCGGTGTCAAATTCCTTGAGTGTCTCAATGGGAACAGTCATTGCCTTGTACCTCAGGTACTGGTTGTCATCAAGCAGGGCGAGGAGCCTTGCGTGTTCGGTTATTTTTTCCGGATTGGTCCTGTTAGTATCCAATGCCAGTCTCATGTAGTTTACAGCCTCTACAAGATTGCCCTCGCGTTCCCTCTTGCGGGATTCATTAAAAAGCGCAGTAGAAAACCTGCTCAATTCCGCTTTTTCCTGGAGGTTTTTCCGGACACCAGGTTCCAGCGTTTCCCTGAGTATGAAGAACAGCAGAACCAGAACCAGTACAGATATAATGTCCTTGAAGACGGCCTTGAACACCCGCTGGTGGTTGGGATGACGGTAGGTTTGGATGAAAAGTGAATAGGCAATCATGGCGCCCGAGCACAGAAGCGCAGGAAAAACATCCATAAACCGCAGAAATGCATTGCCCCACAGCTCCTGTGCACGCATCTGTTGGAGCATGTCTGATTTTTCCGGGAAAATGAGTCCTGTGAGAACGAAAAAAAGAAACCCCAGGATGAGTATGCCAAAAATAATCGATGACGGTGTTGTCGCGGGATTACGCATCGGGCAGGCTGCTCCTTCGCATGGGGAATAAAATGAAATCAAAAATGAAGAATAGACCTGAGAAGAATGCAAGCAAGGCGTACGGGATGAGTGTGAGCAAAATATTATCCCCCATAACTTCCCGTGCCTGTGACACAAGCGAGAGGGCAACGGAACTGTACAGGACAAGAAGCAGGTAGAGTATCGTCAACATAAACATGATATTTGCCGAAAGCCAGCGGGAAAGGCGCAGAAAAACCGATGAACTTAACACTAATGCAACCAGAAGCGCTGACAGGATTACAAGTTCCTCGTATTTTCCGGTTGAGAGAGTGAGATATTGCGCCCCTAGCGGCGTAAGCATTCCGAAAATCCCCTCCAGTGTTGGACCAGGTTTGAATGGTTCAACCTCCTCGGACCTTGGTGAAACGGAAAACGCGCTTTTTCCATCAGGGGAGAAGAACTCAGGTCTTCTCCCCGCAAGAGAAAGCGATACTGACCTGTATGCGCTGATACGGGGACTGTTTCCCGTATTGTTGATATGGATGACCGAGGAGAGTGTGGAACCCTTTACTTCCTCAAAATAAAAACTTCCTTCACGTGTTGCAATGATGCTATTGGGATAAACCAGGTCCCGCAAGCCATAGGAGAGTTCTTCGGTCTGCAGGGTTTCCACTATCCTGGGGTTGATCATTGTACGGATTGTCGCAGGTCCGGACAATAGCAGGATCATTGAAAGGCTGGCCAGGGCCGCATAGGAAATGATGCGTATACCTGGTTTCCTGCGCATCCGCACGCTTGCCACAAAAAGGGCAAAAAGTGCTGAAGGCAAAAGCATCTGGAGAAGGGCCTGTGGGAAAATGGCAAATACATAACCAGGTTTAATGACTGGAAATGAGGGGAGGTTCAGGCCTATCTGGGTAATGCTGAAAAGAAATGCGGTGACAATTACTGTGCCAATGAAAATGACGCAGTACCAGAGAATCACTATAATAGTATCTTTCATAATTTTCCCTTAATATCCGCCCTTTGTAGATATTTTCGTCATTTTACAGGCTTTTCTTTTTAAAAAAAACTAGGAAATTGTTGATTTTCCATGGAAGTAAGTATCCATAGCTTACGACTTTACCTTAAGGAGTATTTATTGTATTCTGGTTCCCGCTGTGGCCAAAATATTCTCCAACATCATAAAACACAGAAAAGTGATCTTGCCGGTCATCTATCTCGTACTCCTTCTGGGCGGTATCCTGTTCTTCAACCTGGTTGTTGTTGATTATATTGAAGGCTTCATGGTGTCTGTCAATAATGTTGAACTTGGTATTGTGAAAAGCCGAGGGGACATAATGGCTCGCCTGTCTGTACTGGAGAGACAAATTGAGCATGAGAAAAATATAGATATCGTCTTTGACGAACATCTGATCTCGTATAATCCGCTGGAAACCACTCTGGACAAGCTTGCTCCACAGGAGCGGCTGGATTCCAATCTCCGCGATCATCTGACCTACAAGTGCAGGGTCTGGGCATTGGTGGTGTCAGGCAAAGAGACGGTCTACTGCCGTACCAGGGAAGAAGTGGAAAATCTGGTCAAGCAGCTCGAGCAGAAGTTCACCCCCAGGGAGTTGGGCGGGGAAAAGATCGAGGACTTGCAGCTCACAATCCTGGAGCAATACACAATAGAACCCGCCCTGTCGTATTTCGACGCAATCCGCAAGGACGAGTCGGCACTGGAATACGCACTTGCTGGCATGCAGGATGTCAGGACCTATACTGTACTATCCGGAGACAACTTTTTTTCAATCGCCATGGCGCATGGGATTGATTTTCAGACTGTAGTGGCGGCAAATGAAGAAATCCAGCCAGACAAGCTGAAGCCGGGTGACCGGATCAAGCTCACGGTCACCAACCCTGTCTTAAGCATTCAGTCAACCTATCGCCTCATCAAGGACGAGAACATTCCCCCGCCTGTTATCGTAAAGATGGATGGAACGCTTTTACGCACGCAGCAGATAGAGGAAGTTGCGGGTGAAATGGGGAAAAAGCGGGTTTACTCGGACCGCGTAGTTGTAAATGACAAGGTGATTGAGGTGAATATCATCAGGGAGGAAATCTTGAAGGCGCCAAGAGTCCGGGTTTTGCGCTTTGGCACCCAGCGCACTCCAGATGACATCCTGGTCGCAGGCGCTTTCCTGCCGCCTGGTATTGGCATCATTTCATCACCCTTTGGTATAGTACGCTGGAACGGAAAGGTGCATTCTGGCATAGACGTTGCAGTGGGCGAGGGCACAAGCGTACTGGCTTATGATGCCGGGACAATAAAGCTGACAGCCTATGACGGAGGAGGATACGGCAACTATGTTATCATACTTCATGACAATGGCGTTGAAACAC
>Ga0105104_10002794_pt1 | contig 12600 bp, 11 predicted proteins | sample PPLLaktember2015_3_FD_87034 | JGI IMG/M metagenome (GOLD analysis project Ga0105104, IMG submission 87034) | Freshwater sediment microbial communities from Prairie Pothole Lake near Jamestown, North Dakota, USA - PPLs Lake P7 Core (6) Depth... | ecosystem: Environmental > Aquatic > Freshwater >...
GGTAAGCATGTAGAAGGTTATTCCTTTTTCTTCAGATGCTTTGATGATGCCTTCCTCGATCATTTCCATGATACTATTCTCGATCTTAGGCCTGTTTTCATCTTCATCCATCGCGTGAATAACTGCCAGTTTGCTGAATCTTCCATTGGGATGTGCCGCGAAGAACCGCAGCAGGCCCAGGCAGCAACGATTACTGACAAGTTTCTTCATGAGTTGGCCCATGTAAGAATGACTTTTTACCTTGGTTACTTCGATGATCGTCATGGGTTTTCCTTTCCTGATTTTCTGTTTACTTGTTAGTTCACTCTGCCTGTTACCGGCCGCTGTGTTCTATAGGCATCGCGCTGACGTGAGAATGAAGGAATATCAAGATCATCGTCTTTAATGCTCTTCAATATACTCGTCAGCTCTTTTTCTGATTCGGCTCCGTTCATGGTTTCCCTGGTTTTGAAACCGGTCGCTATCAGGGTTAGCCGTACATCTTTACCCATGTTAGGGTCGAGTACAACACCGAATATTACGTTTGCCTGCGGATCCACTGACTGTCGGATAACCTCAGCGGCATTATTGACTTCATAAAGAGTCAAATCTGCGCCGGCGATGTTGAAAAGTACGCCCTTGGCGCCCTGCATGGAGACATCCAGCAATGGGCTGGCCAAAGCTTCCCTGGCGGCGTCTGTGGCACGGTTTTGTCCCGTACCCCGCCCTATTGACATCCAGGCTGGTCCAGCGTCTTTCATAATCGCCCGTACATCCGCAAAATCCAGGTTAATAAGGCCGGGTACGGTAATTACCTCGGCTATTGCCTGGACGCCGTGGAGCAGGACTTCATCGGCTAACCGGAAAGCCCCATCGACACTTGTCCTCTTATCGCACAGGTCGAGAAGTCTATCGTTGGGGATAATGATTAATGTATCAACGTTTGGCATTAAAGCTTTAATGCCTTCATCGGCCGTTCTGGCGCGATGGGCACCTTCAAAAGTAAATGGCTTGGTAACGACAGCGATAGTTAATGCCCCGGACCTCTTGGCTACTTCCGCGACAATAGAAGCGGATCCGGTACCGGTACCGCCGCCCATACCTGCCGTTACAAAAACCATGTCAGCGCCGGATACCGCGTCCGCGATCAAGTCCCGGCTTTCTTCGGCCGCCTTATGGCCGATGGTATGATCGCCGCCGGCGCCGAGGCCGCGGGTTATTTTTGCACCGAGTTGAATACGCAGCCCGGCTTCCACTAATTCCAGTGCCTGCGCATCCGTATTCATCGCGATAAATTCTACGCCTCGCAGGTGGTCGCGAACCATCCGGGAAATAGCATTGCTGCCTGCCCCGCCCGTGCCTACAACCTTGATTTTCGCACCGCTGGAAGCCATTATCGATTTAGCCATTAGAGCCCTCCAAATAATTCACTTTAATATTCCATTACCTGATAAACTTGAGCATGCGTGTGAAAACACTCTGCGCGCTGTTTTTCTTGGTCATAGGCGCTTCCACGTCATGATTTCTTAGCTTCCAGAGGAGCAGCCCTACTGCTGTTGCATAGGCCGGGTTATCCAGTGCGTCGGATACGCCATTGAGTTTTAACGGATAGCCAACCCTTACCGGCATCCTGGTTACTTTCTGCCCGAGTTCTGCAATACCGGGAAGATTGGCGCCGCCGCCGGTTATGACAAGGCCGGCCGGGATAAGTTTATGATAATCACCCTGGGGGAGTTCCAGCATGATAAGCCGCAGCATTTCCTCGATACGTACTTTAATAATTTCAGAAAGGTCGTTATAAGAAATACTGTGCCCGTCACCGGAAATGGCAATTTCTTTTGCCGCCGGGTCGATTTCTCTCGGCGTAACATCGCCGTATCTCTTTTTCATTTCTTCAGCCATTTCATGGGTAATGCCGAGCCCTACAGAAATGTCTCTGGTTACCTGGTAGCCGGCAACCGGCAGGACGGAAGTGTGATAAATCGTATCACCTTTAAAGAGTGCCAGGTCGGTAGTCCCGCCGCCAATATCAGCAAGCAGAACGCCGTCCATTCTTTCATCTGTGTCCAGCACTGCTTCAGCACTGGCGAGAGGTTCCATCACAAGGTCTTCAACATCTACGCCAAGAGCGCGGATGCATTTGGTCAGGTTCTGGATAGAAGTTACCGCTGCGGTAATGATGTGTGTTTCCACGTCAAGCCGTGTTGCGTGCATCCCTACCGGGTTCTTAACACCGGTCTGTCCGTCAACGGTATATTCCCGCGGAATTACATGCAGTAATTTCTGTTCGGTAGGTACTTTAACAGTGCGGGCAACTGACAGGACGCGTTTTAAGTCATCCGGGCTGACTACCTGGTTATTGCGGGTAATTGATACCGTACCGCGGTTATTCACCGATGAAATATGCCTGCCCGTAACGCCGACGAAAGCTGACTCCAGTTTGCGCCCTGCCATTTGTTCTGCTTGACCGACAGAATGTCTAATAGATTCTTTAGCTTCATTAATATTAACAACGAGGCCCTTATGCAGGCCTTTTGAAGGTACTACACCGACCCCTAAAACGCGGAGATCTCCGTCATCAATGACATCTGCCATTATGGTACAGACTTTGGTGGTCCCTACATCGATTGCGCCTATCCGTTCTCTTTTCATTTTTTTCCTTTGCGGTTTTGAGCCGCTTCCCTTTCAGATAATTACCTATATATATAATAGAGGTAACTACCTACTAATATTATTTGCCCCTCGTCTCACGAAACCGCACGTTCCATTTGTTGCAAAGAGAAAGAAGGTGCTCCTTGAATTCGGCGTTCGGGATCCTGTACAGTTCAGCCAGGAAACCATGGAGTAATTCGCCGCCCGTCATATTGGGTGCTGCCTCTTCCGGCCCCGGAAGATTGATGTACACGATTTCGGTCATTAGTTTCTGGTACTCGATAGGTGTGCCCATAGGATTTAAATTCCTCCTTAAAATTTGTTTGTGTGCCGCTTCGGACACTTTTTTCTTAACGTTACCTCAATTTTATAGCGTCCTATAAGTAACTACTAAATATTGTCCTTTCTATTTCGTTGGTGTCCTAAAGTAATTCCATAGAAATTCCATGAAATACGGTTGTATCTTTTATCCTTTTAGAATATAATGAAAACTAATAGAGTGAGGGCTTGAAGTGACCACTGAAAAAGGACGAAAACACCTGCCGCCTTACGTGTCCTACCGCACCTTTTATAACTTCATAGAGCGCTTGCAGCAGCGTATGCCTTCACGCATAGACCGTTCTTATTGGGGCGAGCTTCTTTCCGGCAGCAACGGCACACAATTGATGGCCGCTCTCCGTTTTCTTTATTTGATTGACGTTAATGGTAAGCCCATGGAGATACTAAAGCGGCTGGTTGAAGCCAAAGGCGAACAGAGGAATAAAATACTAGGAGAAATCGCGGAAGATTCATTCGGGTTTGTTCTAAAAAGTTCCCTGGATCTGGAAAGTGCCACTTACGCGCAACTGGTAGAGGTGTTCCATAATACGTTCCAGCTAACCGATGATGTCAGCCGGAAATGCGTTAAATTCTTTATTGCCCTTGCCAATGATGCCGGATTAAAAATCTCCCCGTTTATTACCAGAAGGACTCGTTCCACTCGTTCCGGCACCGGGACGAAGTTAAGTACCAGGAAAACGGCAGAAAGGACAAATCGGAATTTAGTAGTTCCACAAGAGAGGGACGAAATTCCAAATACTTCTTCCTGGCATGGAATGCTTTTGTCCAAGTTCCCCAACTTTGACCCGTCCTGGCCTGATGAAATCAAGTTAAAATGGTTTTCGGCATTTGATGAAATGCTTAAAAAAGGCTTGTCTAAAAACTAGCATTCCGGCATTTTTCTAACTAGATTTTTTCCTGTACGTCACAGGGCATTACTCTACCCGCGGAAATAATCATTTTTATTGCTTCATCCACTGTAATCTTTGTGCGGGTAATATCCTGTTCTTTTACTATTTCCATAAAGCCTGATGTCGGATTCGGGGCGGTGGGTATCAATACGCTGTAAGACCGTTCTCCGTCTTTGTCTATTATTTCATTAGTTATAAAGGCCACCGCTTTCATCCCTTTATGAGGAAAATCCACCAGCACAACCTGCATAAATCCGGTATTATCCGGCACGGAAAAGCTGGTCATTATTTGCCTGATACTGCGATAGAGCAGATTAAATATCGGGACGCGGTAAAGCAAGTTGTCAAAGTAACGTAGAATCCTGAAGCCGATGACATTTCTCACCAATATACCCGCCATGAATATCAAAACAATCGTTACCCCAAAACCAACGCCAGGGATATTTTGCCCCCATATCCGGTTGATAACCGGCTGTAAAATATCATCGATAGAATTGAATATCCAGATTAAGATCAGTATGCTAGCCCCTAAAGGCACGATAACCAGCAGCCCTGCCGTGAACTGCTTTCTTATCTTTTTACCAATTCCTTCTTTTAACTTGCCTTGCTCATCCATGTTAAAATCCTCGATTGTCATTCATGTAAAATATCTTTCTTTTTCGGGGGCCATAAAAATGATGCGAAAGCCGCTAACCCCAATATCCCCACCACCGCCCCCAGGGATATAGGTACCGGTATGTGGAACAAATCTGAACCCAGCATTTTGATTCCAAGTAGTACTAAAATGGCTGCCAATCCATAGTTTAGGTAGGTGAGTTTGTTGGTGGCATGTGCCAGCGCAAAATATAAAGAACGAAGCCCCAAGATGGCAAAGACATTAGAGGTATAAATCAAGAACGTATCAGTCGTGATAGAAAGAATAGCCGGTATTGAGTCCACGGCAAATACGACATCAGTTGATTCTACCACTAACAACACGAGGAAAAGGGGTGTTGCTAACATACGCGCGTTTTGTTTGGTAAAAAATTTTGTTTGGCAATAATCGTCACACACCGGGAGGAATTTCCGTGCAATCCTGAAGATAATATTTTTCTTGGGGTCGACATCTCCTTCTTTCTTTGTCGCGATCTTGATACCCGTATAAACAAGAAATGCCCCGAAAAGGTATATGACCCAGTGAAGTGCTTCTAGTATAGCTATACCGGAAACAATAAATACAGCGCGCATCGCCAGCGCCCCGATAATACCCCAGAAAAGCACCCGGTGCTGATATTCCGCTGGTACACAAAAAGTTGAAAATATCAGCATGAACACGAACAGATTGTCCATACTCAATGAAAGTTCAACTATGTAACCGGTCAGGAAGGTAAATGCTTTCTGCGAGTCCAGCATAAAATAAATGAAGCCGGCAAATATCAGTGCAAGAACCACATATCCAGCAGTGCCCAATAGCGCTTCTTTGACTTTTGGGGTATGTGCTTTACGTTGTAATACTCCCAGGTCAAACACAAGTACTACGGGTATTAAAATCGCGAAAACTATCCATAAAATTGTTTCATTAGACATGACTCATTCATTCCTATCCTGGTGTTTTACCGGCATTTCCCCGGTTCCTCCTAAATATCTCCCTCGTAGTTGGCCGCACCCGGCATCGATATCCTGCCCCCGTGATAAACGCAGCGTTACATTTACATGGAGTTTTTTAAGTTCATCCTCAAAAGCCAGCACTTCACTCTTTGACGGGGGTTTGTAAGTTGGATCACCCGTTTTGTTGGCAGGTATCAAATTGACATGGCAATTGAATCCGCGTATCAGCCCGGCTAATGCTTTTGCCTGGTCTAAGGAATCGTTAATGCCGTTAAAGAGAATATACTCGAAACTCAAGCGGCGGCCCGTAAGACGGCTGTACTCCCGGCAAGCGGGTATCAATTCTTCTAACGGGTACTTACGGTTAATCGGGACCAACCTGTTCCGTAAAGCATTATCCGCAGCATGGAGAGAAACCGCCAGCCCAACTTGCAGTTTTTCCCCGGCGAGCCGTTTTATTTGGGGTACCAGGCCGGAGGTGGAAATGGTCATACTCCTGGCGCCAAGCATGAAACAATCCGGTGAGTTCAACGTCCTGATAGTCTGCAAGAGATTATTATAATTTGCAAGCGGCTCACCCATTCCCATGAATACTACATTGGATACACGTTCCTCTTTATCTTTGTTCCCTTTCTGATCCTGGAGATATCTTGCAAAATATAAAACCTGGTCAATTATTTCACCCGGCGTCAAGTTACGCTCATAGCCCTGTTGACCAGTAGCGCAAAACGGGCACCCGATGCCGCAACCTGCCTGTGTGGAAACACAGACTGTCCGCCTTTCCTTTTCCCCATCACTGCCATAATACATCAGCGCTGATTCCAGGGTATTACCATCAGCGCAATTAAAAAGGACCTTCATCGTGTCATCACGACCGGAAGAGCGCTGCACTATTTCAAGGCTGTGAAGCCTGGTTTCATCAACCAGTTTTCGGCGCAATGATAACGGCAAGTCTGACATTTCATTATAATCAGCCGCAAAATTCTGATAAACCCATTTTTTTATTTGACCGGCCCTGTAAACCGGTTCCCCCATAGAAACCAAAAGGGTATCTATTTATTTACAAGCAAGGTCAGTAATATTTCTTAAGGCAGCCATGTATTAAGTCCCGCTCCGGATTCTGGTTGAAAAACTACTTGTATCCCGATTATATCATGTGAGTAACAAATTCCGAAACGCTATTAACCAATCCGCGTATAGACGTTATGAAACTTCCCGGGATTGCCTGCTACCATACCGATACACAATATGTTCACCCTAAAGATGTTCAGGATTAAAACGATCTGGCATATTCCCGATGAAAAAAATAAAAAATATCTTCAACGTGTAGTGAAAATTACAATAAAAGGGTATATAATTGGTATATACCTATGGATTTATCAATACGGAGGATATATGATACATATATCTTTTGTATGGTTTTTTTTTGACGAAAGTACTATAATAATCACTTAGAGCCTTTCAAGGTAGCGAAATGCTGCCCGTGATATATTAGAGGCAAATGAAGGAGACCGCAAATGGTTGCTAAGACTGTTGGCGAACCGGAACAGAAAAAGGTTGGTGTTGTACCACCAGCAAAAATAATGAGCAAACCGCTCCCCCAGATTCTCGATGAGATGGATGATAACATCCGGGCAGCGGCAGAGGCAGCCCGTAAAGCAGAAGAAGCGGCGAGAGCCGCCAAAGAGGCTGCCACCCAGGCAACTAAAGCCTCGGCGGAAGCAGAGAAACGGGCTGAAGAAGCTAAACGGGCCGGGCAGATGGCCGCCGAGACAGCTACTAGAGCTGCCGCAGAAGCTGCCCGTAAAGCAGAAGATACTGCTAAGGCTGCCCGTTTAGCTGCGGAAGCAGCCGCCAAGAAAGCTGAAGCTGCCGAAGCTACCGCCAAAGCCGCAGTTGAAGCAATGAGAAAGGCTGCTGAAGAAGCAGCCAAGAAAGCAGCGGATGCCGCCAATGCCGCCAGAGCTGCTGCCGAAACCGCCGCCAAATCAGCCCAGAAAGCCGCGTCAGATTCTACCAAGAAAGCAGAAGACGCCGCCAGAAAGGCTGTTGAAGCTAGTGAAGCCGCAAGGCTCGCCGCGGAAGAAGCTGTCAGGCTCGCCAAGGAAGCCGGAGCCAATGCCGCTAAAGCTGCTGCAGAAGCTGCCCGAAGAGCTGAAGAAGCCAGCAGAGCTGCTACCCTCGCCGCGCAAGAAGCTATGAGAGCCGCTCAAGAAGCTGCTGATGAAGTTACCCGCAAGATGGAAGAAATAGATCTGGCTGCCAAGGCCGCCCTTGCCGCTGCTGAAAGAGCCGCGGAAGAAGCCGCCGCTCGCGCGCAGGAAAGAGCCGCGATTCTTACCCAGTCTGTTCAGGATGCCATCGAAGCCGCTAATGCCGCCGGCAAAGTCACTGATGAAGATGCCAAAGAAGCTAAAGCTGCCGCCGCCGCCCTTGCTAAATCATTAACTGCAGACACGGCGTCCAAGGCAGAACAATCAGGTAGAAAAGTTAAACGATCCGCCGCTGCTGCATACCAGGCCGCGGATACCGTCCAGATACGTGCCCAGGCAGCCGATAGTGCTGGCGACGAAGCTCTTGATGCCGCTGCCAGAGTTACCGGCCGACTTGCTGAAAGAGTAGAACAAGCTGGTACAGAAGCTAAAGAAGCTGCTGCCAAAGGTTTACAGGTGGCAGATAAAATCCGCAAGAAGGCTGCGGCTGCAGATATCGCCGGTGATGAGGCTATCGAATCTGCATCCCAGGCTCTGCATCAGATGGTCAAACAGGCTGAAGCCCTTTCTAAAGCCGCTGAAGCTGCCGCTGATGCGGCAAAAGCCGCATCTCTTGAAGCTGAAAAAACTGCTAAAGCAGCGATGAAATCGTTCAGCGAAGAAGCTGCCAAGAGAGCTGCTGAAGCCAAGAAAATAGCTGAAGATGCCGCGCGGAGAGCTGAAGAGGCTTCCAAAGCTGCCAAATTAGCCGCCGAAGAATCCGCTAAAGCGGCCCGCATGGCTGCAGAAGAAGCCGCGCGCAAAGCCGAAGCTGCTGTTAAAGAAGCCAAAGAAGCCGCTGAAGCTGCTATTAAAGCAATAGGTGAAGAAGCCGCCAGAAAAGCGGAAGAAGCAAAACGCGCTGCTGAAGAAGCTAAAAAAGCCGCTGAAGCAGCCGGTTTAAAAGCACAAAAAGCTGCTGAAGATGCTGCACGGAGAGCTGAAGAAGCTTCCAAAGCTGCCAGATTAGCTGCTGAAGCTGCCGCCAAGGCAGTAGGTGAAGAAGCCGCCAGAAAAGCAGAAGAAGCAAAACTTGCTGCACAAGAAGCTGCCAAGAGGGCTGAAGAAGTTGCCAGGGCTGCCCGTGCTGCTGCAGAGGAAGCCGGAGAGCGACAGAAGCAGCCGCTGCCCGTGCCGAACAAGTAGCTAAACAGGCCATTGCCGCTGCAGAAGCTGCCGCCAGGGCTGCTGAAGAAGCAGGCCTTAAAGCCGCCGCCGCATTACCCTCTGCGTTGGTAAAGAAAGTCCTTAGTTCCTGGACATTTATTCTTGTTGCGGCAGGTATCGTTCTCGCATCAGTTTTTGCCGCGGTTTCCATCAGCGTAGGTTTATCACTACTCAATCCTTAAAAATTGAATTACTGTAAATAAATTTAAATACGGGGGGAAGGATGCGTTACCTATAATGGTCCTTCCCTACTTATAGTTAGTTTTTTCCGTTACATATGACAATCTGAAACCAGATTGGTGTGTAACTATAATAATATATGTATAACCATGGTTCATTATTAAGCAATTATTATATCGAACCTACCCCCCATGCCCTATCGCATACGTGTTTTTCACGTTATACTATATGTGTATACTCATATTTAAAATAATTTCTAAATAGTTTAGAATTAATAAGAGCCTCATCTAAAAGGAGATGAACTAATGAATAAGAATCCCAAGAAACCTTCTGATGATAAGGAAGGCACTGAAATACAGCCGGCAATTATGACAAAACCTCTCCCAGTAATCCTCGAAGAACTCGAGAATTACATCAAACGGGTCGAGGAAGCCGTAAAAGAAGCCCGTTCTGCCGCTAAAGACTCCCGTGAAGCTGCTGAAGAAGCCAGACAGAGCGGTGAAAGAGCTGCCGAAGCCGCTAAGAAAGCTGCTGAAGCTGCAGTTGCTAAAGTACGCGAAGAAGCTGCCAAGGCAACCGATGTTCTGCGCGCACAGGTTGAAAGAAACGTTGATGCCCTTAACGGGCGCATCGATGAAGTAGCTGAAAACCTGGCCGGCCTTGAAGACAAAGTCAAACAGGAAGTTATTGCCCTTGATGATTCCTTCCTGGCTCTAAAAGACAGGCACATGGAGCAGTCTCCTTTCTACAAGGAAAAGTAACAGGCCTTAACAGCCAATAACCTTTACTTGCAGTGTTTTCCCCTTTTTCCAGGGTGTAGAAGCGTTTGATTCTATTTAGCTTGAGAAATACTCCGGTTAAAGAGAAATTATAAAATTGTTTTCCGCTACGCACTTCAGGAGAGTCGTTTTCTCATCTACGCAACGTACTTGTTATCATTATTAGCAATGTATTCTGTCAATTGTTAATTTTTGTAACTTAGATGTTAATAACGTTTGATATACCTTTCTTTGTTCACTTTATATAGAAATATGGGTTTATGTTATAATACCTTTGTATTAAAATCCCTTTGGTGTTTTAAAGAGAGGTCATCTCCTTGAAGAATCTTAATTTCTGGTTCCTAGAAACACGCCCCCAATTTCTGATCCTGTCCGTAATATTGGCATTCCTCGGTACAGCCGTCGCCTGGTATGATGGTAATATAACAATATGGTACGCACTGTTTGCGGGCTTTGGTCTAATCCTGACACATGCCAGTGTTAATATCCTTAATGATTATTTTGACTTCCGCAGCGGGATTGACCAGGCTGCCAAGCGCACCCCGTTTAGCGGCGGCAGTGGTATTCTCCCCGCCAAGTTACTCACTCCCCGCCAGGTATTATGGCTGGGGATAGTGTGTTTTGTTTTGGCGATACCAATAGGTATCTTTTTTATAGCCGTGAGCGGCTGGGAGCTCTTGCCTTTACTTCTCTTCGCTGCTTTCTTCATTATTCTCTACAGCCCGCTCATCCTCAAACACCCATGGCCGGAATGGGCCGCCGGAGTCGGCCTGGGTGCTTTACCAATACTCGGTATGTATTTTGTCCAGGCAGGCGGGTATACTTTTAACGCCTGGATAGCTTGTGTCCCATCCGCTTTACTTGTACACAACCTGCTGCTGCTTAATGAGTTCCCTGATGTTGAGGCCGATAAAGTAGCCAACCGCACTACCCTGCCTATCGCCATTGGCAGGAAAAACGCCGCTATCATATATTCAGCCGCAAATATCGTTACTTACCTCTGGATCATCACCTGGGTAGCCGCCGGGTTCTTCGGCTGGACCAGTACATGGGTAATGCCGCCATGGGCGCTATTAACTCTTTTAACCCTTCCGCTCGCTATCAGGGGCATTAAAAGCTCCTTTAATAGTAAAGATCCGGCAAAATTCATGCCGGGTATGGCTGCCAACGTTTTGACAGTTTTAGCAACTCAACTCTTTCTGGGAATAGGCTATATCCTCGGCAGGTAATATAATACGGATATGATGAATCAAGAAAATCAACAGCAGCCCTTACCGCTGCATGGGATGTTTACCGCCGTCCCGCCGCGTTATGACCTTATTAATCACATTATTACGTTGGGGATGGATACTGGTTGGCGTAAATTAGCCGCGCGCACCTGTACGGAGACAAAACCCCAGCGGATTCTTGATATCGGATGCGGCACGGGCGATCTTTCTATCAATATCGCCAAATTAGCAGCAAAAGAAACGGAAATCATCGGGCTTGATTACAGCCAGCCGATGTTAGACATCGCCAGGCAAAAAGCGGAAAAAGCAGGGCTTGGCGGGCGTATAAGCTTTACATTTGGCGACGCCTCCCAACTCCCCTTCCCCGATGAGTATTTTGATTGCGCCGGTATATCATTTGCCTTCCGCAACTTAACCTATAACAACCGTTTGTGTCCGCAGCACCTTGCTGAAGTTAAGCGTGTCCTGAAACCCGGCGGCCGTTATGTTATCGTGGAATCCAGCCAGCCGGGAAACCGCCTGATACGTACGTTCTTCCATCTTTACTTACGCGGATTTGTCAGTCCGGCAGGCATGTGGCTTTCAGGGAACAAGGGAGCTTATAAATACCTGGCGGAATCAGCGGTGCATTACTATATGCCGCGCCAGGTTAAAGGATTGTTAATGGGCGCCGGTTTCCACGATATCCGCTACCGCCCGCTGTTCTTTGGCGCTTCCGGCTTACATATCGCCTACAAGTAGCTACACCAGGCGTTCAATGAATTTTTCCCGCAGCGTGTTGAGAGAAGCAAAGAAATCACGCATCATTACACTCACCGGGTACATGCCTTTTTCAGTAACGCGCATTATTTCTCTACCTTGAACGATCCCGGCCATCTTAAAAAACGCGTTCTCCAATGGGAGCTTGCTGCTTATACTGCCACCAAATCGCCGCCGGAACTCTTCCGTATCCACCTTTAACCCGAATAGCTTGGTAAGCAGGTAATATCGCCTGTTTTCTTTATCTGTGAGTTTCCGCCACCCTACCACCGGAAAGTGCTCACTATTCACCAGTTCGTGATATTGTTCCAGGGCAAAAGAATTGACGTAGAAATTCCCGCCTGCCATACTTACGGAGCCCGCCCCGATCCCGATATAATCATCAGACTCGATGATGTATTCGTCAATCATTCGCTCGCCGCGGGAGAAACACCACGCCGTGGATGCTTTATAATCGCTCTGATAGAATTCCTTCATTATCACATCGTAAAATAGTCTTTCACGGGAATTATCCACTTTGTTGAAGCGGCGTTCCATCGCGTCTTTTTTATGCGGCGAGGCCATTAACGGATAAAAAGTCGCCTGGTCTATTTTCATCTGTTTGAATACCGCCACATCTTCGGCAAATTGCACTACCGTCTGGCCGGGGAAATTGAACACAAAGTCCACGTTGACAGTGTCGAACTTACCTTCAGCCGCGAGTAACTTTGCCTTAACCTCTTCCAGCGGCCCGTTTTCCCGCCCCATGGATTTGAGTACATCACCGTTAAAGCTCTGCACGCCTATA
>Ga0105104_10002795_pt1 | contig 12594 bp, 6 predicted proteins | sample PPLLaktember2015_3_FD_87034 | JGI IMG/M metagenome (GOLD analysis project Ga0105104, IMG submission 87034) | Freshwater sediment microbial communities from Prairie Pothole Lake near Jamestown, North Dakota, USA - PPLs Lake P7 Core (6) Depth... | ecosystem: Environmental > Aquatic > Freshwater >...
ACCGCTTTAGGATTTTTGGAATCTATTGAAGGAGCAGGAGATCCAAAATTCTCAAAGCGGCGACCAGTCGCCGCACTCCATATCCTAAAGGGCTTTTTCAACACCCTCGCTCCGTGCGCGGCTCTGTAAAACCGGTGCCGCTTTCGTCGGGGCCGTCTGCATTAGCGTGAACCTTGGACTGCCGACCTATTTGGGCATCAAGGAAGTCACCGGCTGCTCCTCTTCAATGATGACCAGGTCCCAAGGCGCGAGGGTCACGAGCTCCGAGGCTTGGACTTTGCGCTTGGTCAGCAAGTCCGTCCCCGCCAGGTAAGGGTATTTAAAACTACGCGGGTCACGCGAATAGTTGAAGTAATAGTGAAGCTTCTTGCCCGCCCGGTTTGACCCGTGTTTGACCCGGACTGTTTTCGGCAGCTCCTGGTCGACCCCGGTCAAGCCTGCCGTCCCCAGGACCTCCGCCAGGACTTTCTTTTGAAGCCCGTCGGAAAGCACGGTGCCTTCGTATGTGAGGGTTCCGTTGCCGAACTTGTTGTGCGTCAGCGCCGGATACTGGCCGAAGAAGTGATGATCGTACCGGGCCAGGACCGTTGCGCCTTCAGTAATCAGCATTTCCGCCCAGACCGACACTCGATTGTCCGGCCCCGCTTTGTACGGATCGTCCTTGAGCGCCAGCGGCTTGGCCAACGTAGAAAACTCCTGATAGGAGAATCCGGCCGCCTGACGAAAGCCCGCCGGCATCCGACTCCACCGCACCCGGTCGTATTCGTCGCAGAATCCGCTTTTGAAAGTAAGGACGAGATGGCCTCCGTTTTTGACGAAGTCGACCAGGCGAGCAATCAAGTCATCGCTGGCGATGTAGAGCGCCGGGGCAATCACGACCTTGTACTTATCAAAGCTCTCAGTCTGAGGGAAAAGGATGTCTGTCTGGATGTTCAGGTCGTACAGAGCGCGATGGAATTGTTCGAAGACCGTCATGTAGTCGGCTTTCGCATCGTATCCCTCGAACGCCGTCATCACTCCGTTCTTCTTATTGAAGGGCATGGATTCGAGGCCGTGGTACGAATCGACGCTGTACAACAGGCCAACGCGGTTGTCCTGCTTGAGATCGACCAGGCTTGGCCCGATCTCTCGAAGCTCCTTACCCACGCGGGACATCTCCCCGTAGATCCGGTTCGGTTCGAGGTCATGGGAAAGGATTCCCTTCCAGAACGTCTCGTTCCCGTAGTGGATCGAGTGCCAGTGCCAGTAGGCGACCATGTTCGCACCAGAAGCGAGGTGCGCGTAGGCGTTTAACCGCAACTGTCCGTCGTAGGGCGGGAACTGGTAGGACGAAGAGGCCCAGCCCACGGTTTGAGCATTGGTTTCGACGATGAAGTAATTATCCCGCTTCAGGGAACGGCACAAGTCCCCGTTCAGAGCAATGAACCAACCGTCCAGGTCGTCCTGGACGAGGTGATAGGGATTAACGCCGGCGACGTCCAGAAAGCGGGCAATTTCGTACTCGTCGCGATCCGTGCGCATTCCGCCGTCGAAGTTGTGGAGGATGACCTGTCCGGGTTTTTTGTACTCATTGACGATTTTGGCCTGCCACTTGAGGAAGTTCGTCACGATCCGGTGTTCGTACCGAGTCCACTCGAGCTTATGCCCGGGGTTCACAATCCCATCGCGTGGCGGGATTTCGTCCCAGTCGTTCACAAGCTGTCCCCAATAGGCCAGGCCCCACACTCGGTTTAACTCATCCGGGCTTTTGAACTTGGTCTTGAGGTAATCAATGAACCCGCGCTGGACGTTCGGGCCGGCTGTCCCATAGGATTTTGTCTCGTTGTCGATCTGATAGCCGATCACGGCCGTATGCGAGGCAAAGTGGGAAACGATCTGTCGAATCAGCCTCTCCGAGTAATAGAGGTAGGTCGGGTGCGTAATGTCCATGTTCTGGCGCATGCCGTAGAAGGCTTTTCCGCCGCCCAGCCAGGTGACAAGGATCTCCGGGTGCTTGCGGTAAAGCCATGGTGGAATCGAGTAAGTAGGGGTCCCGAGAATCACTTTGATGCCGGATTTGTGCATCCGGTCGATAATCCGTTCCATCCAGGCGAACTCGAAGACTCCCTCCCGAGGTTCCCAGTTGCTCCAGGTCGATTCTCCGAGCCGGACCACCGAAACTCCGGCCTTCTCCATCAGTTGGACATCCTGTTCCAGGCGCTCGTACGGCATGTACTCGTGATAGTAGGAAACGCCATAGAGCGGGAAATCAAGCTTCGGCCGCTCGGCCTGAGCCCACTCGCCGGAAAATCCGACGAGCGCTAAGAGCCCGTAAAGTGTGAATCGTCCTATCCCCCGGCTCACCTTGTTCCCACGTTTCATGAACGCACTCCTTGATTAGCGCCGATAGTGGTCGCGTCCGCGTCTTTGCCCGTGCGCGCGGCGGTTGAGTGATTCGCAGAAAGCGCGAATCACTCAACCGCCGCGTGGAAATCTCGCCCGGAATACCCTAGAACTCCACTTTCACTGCGAACTGGATCATGCGATTCGCGAAAGAAGTGGCGCTTGATCCGTAGTTCACCGGATTACGGGTGTGCGTGATCCGGCTGAAGGCAGTGTCACTCATCGCGAGAACCGGCAAAGCAAAGTGCGGGGTGTTCGTAATGTTGAACGCCTCAACACGGAACTGCATCCGCACCTCTTCCCGGAGCGGGATTTGTTTGACCAATCCGATATCGACGTTGCGGTGCGAAGGTCCGCGCAGGATATTCCTGCCCGAGTTTCCAGCAATCAGGTTGCCTGCCGCATCCCGGTTGGCTTCGAACGCGCTCGGGTTGAACCATCGGTCGACGGATTTCTCGGAATCCGGAAGGTTCGGGTCTCCCACTAGATTAGGATGTGCATCTCCTCCCGGAATACTGGAGCCGACGACAACCGTCCCTGGAACGCCGGAGCTGGCGACAAAGATGCCGGTCATCTGCCAGCCTCCAAGGATGGCGTTCACTGCTGCCGGGGAACCGGCGAGGTAACGGCGATCTTTGCCGAAAGGCAGATCGTAAACGTAACTGAAAGCAAACCGATGCGGGATGTCCCAGTCGGACACGGCCCGGTTCGAGCTGGGATCGAAGATATTCTGGATTCCGCCGGCACCGAAGTTAGGCGAAGTGACATCGTCGATCGATTTGGACCAGGTGTAGACCGCCAGGAAGAACAGGTCCTTGCCGAAGCGACGCTCTGCCTTAAACTGCCCGGAGTGATAGACACTCGCGCCCATGTTCTTTGTGGTTGTGATGTCTCCGATTTCAGGCACAGGCCGCGGTTCGCCGTGGCTTCCCAGCTGGTTCTGATTGTAAACGAAGGCGAGCTTGTGGGACTGGGAACCGACATAGGCAGCCTCGACGAGCAGGGAACCGGGGAATTCCCGCTGGAACGCCAGGTTGTACTGTTCCGAGTATCCCGTCCGGAGGTTCTTGTCGATGTTGTTGATGCTGTATCCGCTCGGAAAATCGCCCGGATCCTGGAACTCGGGTGGCGCATCGCTCCAGAAGTTCCATGTCTGCCAGGTGTCGTACTGACGGTAAAAGGGCGGGTTGAACTTGATGTCATCCCGCTTGTTGTTGGAAGGATCGAAGAAGACGCCGAAACCGGCCCGCGCGGTCGTTTTGGAGTCGATCTTCATGGCCAGGCCCAAGCGCGGCATCCAGTTGTTCTTGTCCGGGTTGACGATGTAGCGAGACACTCCGTTTTTTCCCGCAATGAGAAGCTTCTGGGTATCCATGTCAAACATCGACATTTCATTAGTCGGGCTGTAGAACGGGGTCGCATACTCGTAACGAAGCCCGAGGTTCAGCGTCACACGCTCGGACAGTTTCCAGTCGTCCTGGAGGAAAAAGCTGTACTGCTGGTCCCGGAGCAGCGGGCTGCCGAATCGGCGACCGTGGTATCCGCCTGCGGGAACGCCGAGCAAAAGATCGGCCAGCTCATGGCCTTGGGACCAGGAGCGTTGGAAAGACGTGCTTTCGTTGCCCACGTAAAAAGCTCCAGCCGGAAAGGTGACGAAGTAGTGGTCCTCGTTGCGCCTTCGGTACTCCACCCCGGTCTTCATCGAGTGCTTGCCGAACATGTAGGTCACGTTGTCGTTCAGCTGGAGGAAATGCTCTTTGAAATACAGTGGCTTCCAGTCGTCTCCTCCAATCGACGTGTAGTTGTCCAGGTAGATGATCGGCAGGCCGGAGAATTCAGGCGCGGTGTTGACGCCCTTCAACCCGAATTTCTCCGCGAGATTCTGCCCGTACGCGTGCTGCACAACGTCCAGGTGATAGCGATGGAACCCGGCGCGCGCCTCGTTGATCAGGTTGGGACTGAACATGTGGACTTCCGACACAACCATGTTGTTGTTGCGGTCCCGGTGGGTGCCTCCTTGGACAATTCCGCGGCTGTTGTTGCCGACCTCAAGACCAATTCCAGGCATCGGACCATCCTGTCGAGCCAGCGGATCGGCCGTATTCATCAAGCTGTCGTTCCAGCGGTAGCGGACGAAGGTGTTGTCGTTGCTCGAGAAAACGTGATCGAGTCGGACTCCCGCTTCGTTTCCCGTGATGTTGTGCCGCTGGTTGATGAAGTAGTTGCCCAAGGGATAGTCGTTCGGAAGGTTCGGCAAGGCTACCGCATCGAGCAGTGCCTTCCCGAAGGGGTGGAACCGCGTCACAGGGATGATGTTCAACCCTTCCGGATTACCGGGCGTACCGCGCGAAGGGTCCCTGAACTGCTCCTTGCTCCCGGTGGCTGGGTCGAAGATCTTTGTGTCAGGAAGCAGGGAAGAGAAGTCTCCGCTGCGGAAAGCGACCTCAGGCACCTTCGCAAAGGCTTCATTGTTCCTGTGAACGCGATAGCCCTGATAGTCAATCGAGAAGAACGTGCTGTTCTTCCGGATTGGCCCGGAGACTATTCCCCCGAAAACATTTTGCTTTAAGGGGGCCTTGTCGGGGTTTACCGGATTCCGGAAGAAGTTGCTCGCATTCAGAGCCTCGTTGCGCAGAAACTCGAACACGCTGCCGTGCAGCTCGTTGGTGCCGCCCTTGCTCTGAATCGAAATGACGCCGCCTGCAGTGTGCCCGTACTCCGCAGAATAAGCGGACGTGAGGACTTTGAATTCGCTGATCGCGTCCAGGTTCGGGCGCATGTCCACGTCTGACTCACGCACCGACGACATCTCAATGCCGTCAAGGGTGACGGAGTTGACCTCGGGCCGCGCCCCGTTCACCGAAAAAGTCACGTTGGTAGTTGCGCCGCCCACGTCATTCGATGTGTCTTGAAGGCCGTTGCTGAGCATGAGCAATGAAAAGAAATCCCGTCCATTCAAGGGCAGCGCCTTGATTTCCTTCTCCTGCACAATCTGGTTGATGTCCGGTTGGGCGGTTTGAAGCAGCGGAGAGGCCCCTTGGACTTCAACCACTTCGCCTTCGGTTCCAACCGTCAGGACAAAGTCCGCACGGAGTTTCTGATCGACGATCAAAGTCACCTGAGTCTGGACGACCTTGAACCCAGGCATGTCGGCCTTGACCTGATAAGTGCCAATGGGCATGTTGGTGAACGCATAGTTGCCCACGTCGTCGGTCGTAGCGGTCCGGGTAAAGCCCGTGTCCAGCTTTGAGGCTGTCACGGAAGCCCCCGGTACTACGCCGCCGCTCTGATCCGTAACAACACCGAGGATCGTGCCCGTCGTTACCTGTGCGAGTCCGACGGTTGCCGATAATGCGAAAAAGACCAGGCAGAACAGCCAGGTAGGAATCAGACGCGAGTCCGCTGTCCGGCCTGAAGGTGGGGTGCAAATCATTTTCGTTTCCTCCTTTTCGGAACCTGAATCGAGAGGCTTGGGATGCGGATTCAGCTTGGTCCCGGAAAGGCAGGCGCGGGAAGGTTATCACCGTTAACCCGTGTTGTTAACGTCTGTAAGTCGTTGTTTAATAAGGAAAACTTACTATTGCCGCGACTCCAAATGCCGATGGCTTCAGGCTAGTTCGGCCCAATCCAGCCCAATCCGTCAAGGAAGTACGCGTCCTCGTTAACTGCAATTTACCGGCTGGTTAACGGTAAACCATCTCTTTGCATGCGAACGGGGACACATTTTGAACAGAGTCGCTGGGAGGTGACGCCCTTTCAGAAATGGGCTAACCGGGAGATGGGTCGCGAGTCGGACCAAGGTTTTAACGGATGTGCCCGCCCGTACAATCCACCGTGTCTCCTCCGGCGCGAAGATCTTCAATACCCTTGCTGCGGACGCGGATGTGTTCAAAAACGTGCCGTCAGCAGGCCCGGTTTGTGATTTTCGAGCAGCGGATGTAATCTAAGCGCGGAACCTCGCCATGGACTCGATTTCTGCCTATCAGAAACGAGAAGAATTGCGCCGGATCCTGCAAAGCCGGCACTTCGTTCGAGCTGACAAAAAGGCTCGCTTCCTGGAATTCGTCACCGAAGAGACCCTGAAAGGGAACTCGGGCCAGCTGAACGAGTACCTGATAGGCATAGAGATCTATGAGCGTGGTCCTCAATTCAATCCGCAGACCGACCCGATTGTTCGTGTCCAGGCGCACCAGATCCGGCGTCTGCTCGAGAAGTATTACGAGACGGATGGCAGGGACAGCCAGTTAAGGTTGGAACTGCCGGCGGGACACTATGTCCCGGTTTTCCGTTCCGCACATGAAGCGCCGTTGGTCCAGATTGCGATTCCTCCTGGTCATCGCTCCTCGTGGCGTGATCCGCGCAACCTGCTCCTCCTCGCGTTGGTCATCGCTTGCGTGTCTGTCACCGTTCTCTGGTATCGAGCGCAAAAGGCGCAGCGGGACGTGACTCCGCAAGCTTCTGTCCGTTCATCGGCAAATCTCGATTGGTTTTGGCGGCCTTTTCTGACCTCTTCAAGGTCGCCTCTCGTAGTCATTCCTGTGCACCCTCTCTTGCGTGCCGCTCATCGGGGTGACAGCGCGCAAACCATGTCGCATGGCCACTTGATTCCGAAGCAGTCTCTGCCTGAATTCCTTGACACGATTCATTTTCGCGAGCTCGATGAATTTTATTTCGTCCCCTCAACCACGGACTTCACCGCTGTCGGTGAGACGCTCGGACTGGTGCGGCTGGTGCAGCTCTTCGCAAAGATGAATCAGACTCCGGACGTGAAGCCGTCGCGACTGGTTAATTTTCAGGAAATCAAGAGCCGGAACACGATCCTGCTTGGCGGGAACCAGGCGTGGAGCGGACGGATCTTTCTCTATTCCGAAGGTTTCCGCTTCTATCAGGGCGTGATTTGGAACAAGACACCGAAACCCGGTGAGTCTCCCGTCTACAAGCCGGAGTTCGATCCCGTGACCAACAACCTCATTCGCGACTACGCTCTGATCCTCATGCTCCCGAACGAGAATGCGGAGGACAGAATTCTTCTGATCTACGGCATTTACACTCAAGGCTCGCAGGCAGCGATCGAGTACGTGACGACGGAGGAGCATCTGGCTGAGCTTCACCGAGCACTCGCGGAAAGCTCAGCCGACAAGAAGACCCCGCCCCCGCTTTTCCAGGCTTTGCTCGAGACATCCGTTGAAAACTCGGTCCCAGGGCGCTCTCGACTAGTCGGAGTACGCACTATCCCAGGCTCGGCGAATAGTCGAGGTCAATAGTCGACTCACTTCAGCGGATGCGCGCGGTTTGGCAGGGGAAAGGATACTCTTGCCTGCCGGAAGTGGGACTCGTAGACAGCTTGCAGCATTTCGAGCGAAACAAGGCCGTCTCTGAGGCTGACCTTCGGGTCCCGGTCTTCTTCAATCGCGAGCAGCAGATCATCGACGATCGGCGCGTAGCGCGCGGCCCTCGGGTTGGGACTTGCCACTTCCGCGGGAGCGCCAGGCAGGGCCTCCCAGCTTTGAATGCGGCCGAAAGGCGCCCAGGAAGGGTCGCGAAGTAAGCCGACCATCGGCTGCATGTCGGGACGGATGGTCACCACGCCGCGCGAACCGAAGATGTCCAGTCCCCAGCGTCCTCCGTTGCCGTCTTCACTCGCCGTCGAGGCGAAGTAGCCTTTGACTCCGTTTTTGAAGGCATAGGTGGCCTGGATGCGGTCGCCCACGACTGGTCCCAGAGACTCTGTCGCTTCGTGGACGTCCGACTTGCTTGCCGGCCGGCCGCCGACCGTGATGTCTGCCTCGCACCACAGCGGGTCGCCCACGAAGGAGCGCATCAGATCGGTGATATGGGAGCCGAGCACGAGCATGTCCTCACCGCCCGCGCGACGGTCCTCTTTTCCCCGGCCGCGTACTTCAAGAACCTGCCCGATCAAGCCCTCCTGGAGGATCAGCCGGCGGGCGTGCTGAACGATAGGCGTCGGTCTAAAGTTGTAAGCGACAGCCCATTTCAGTTTCCGGCGGGAGACGGCGGCCAGCATCTCATCGGCCTCGCTCAACGTGTCGGCGATTGGCTTTTCAATCAGGCCGTGGGCGCCTGCTTCGACTGCGGCGAGCAAATACTCCCGATGCCGGACTGTGTGACGCGGCGCAATGACAACGAGGTCAGGCTTCTCTGTAGTCAGCATCTCGTGGTAATCGGCGTAGGTCCGAGCGGCCGCGGCCTCGGCGGCATGAGAGCGGCGTCCAGCTTCGTCCTGGTCAGCCAGACCGACAATTTCGACGTCCGGCCGCAGGGCGAAGACCTGGTGCAGGTTGTGCCCGTAGTCGCCCTGGCCAGTCGCCCCAATGATGCACGCTCGACACTTTCGGTCACGGGCCGGGACGCCGAATAGGGGTGACTTGAATAATCCGGTTGCTGGGAAAAAAGCGGCGGTTGCGATGAATTTCCTGCGTGTGGTGGGCATATCCATCTCCTGTCCTCTTAACCATCGAGGATGAGCGTGAATCTAACCTTCAGTCGAGAATCGCGTCAACTACTCGTCTGTGCGTTGCTCAGGGTTTACACTAAACGCCGTCGCGACTCCTGCCTTTGATCGCGTGGCAAGGGAAGGAGTTCTCTTTCGAAACGCCTTTTGCGCCGCGCCGCAGTGCAGCCCGGATCCTCGCTACAGCCCCATGCGTCCGGAGCTGGGAGGCTTCGCCGCGGAAGGCAAACACAACCCGAGTTACGCGGGCCAAAAAAGCCGTAGCTACCGGTCTTTTCTTTCTTACACGTGAAACTTCCACACAAATCGTGTAGTCTTAGGAAGTATCTCCTCTCTTCGCGATCATTGTTTGATCGGTCCACGCCTAGGAGCTGGCAGCGACGGTTGGGGATAGTTGAAGAGAATTGAGAACAATTTGAAGCGGCTCGTAAGAGCATTAGGGACACTTTCGCTGCCACGAATTCCGTAAGGTTCTTCTAATTCAGCTTCTAAGGAAAGGTAACCAAACAATGTCAACAAAACTTTACGTAGGCAACCTGTCATTCCAGACTTCAAGCGGAGACCTGGAACAACTCTTCGTCGGAGCCGGCACTGTCGAGTCCGCGAATGTGATCACGGATCGAGACACCGGCCGGTCCCGCGGCTTTGGGTTCGTTGAAATGGCATCTGACGCGGAAGCGCAAGAGGCCATCAACCAGCTCAACGGCAAGGAAGTGGACGGCAGGGCGCTGACCGTCAATCTTGCACGTCCGCGCGAAGAGGGCGGCGGCGGCAGGCGAGGTAACACCGGCAACGGTGGTCGCGGCGGATACAACAAGCGCTGGTAAGACGCCACTGACGCGGATTTAAAAGCCCTGGCAAGGAAGCCTTGCCAGGGCTTTTTTGTTTTAACGCTTTTCAACAGAGCCGTGAGCGAAGCGCTTTTGCGCAGCGACCCGGCCCGTAGGGTTGCAGCAACGGGCTGGCGAGTCGGCTGCAAGCTGCACGGGCCGGGTCGCTCCGCAAAAGCGCTTCGCTCACGGCTCTGTTGAGAGCGTTTCTGCCCATTGTGCCCGAGTGCGAAGTAGCTCCAGGGACGAGCACGGACGAACACGGACCAAGTCGCAGGTCCGTGCCCGTCCATGTTCGTCCGTGCTCGTCCGTGTTAGTCCCGCCTATTTCTGCGGTTTCGGCGGGGCGTCCGGCTGCTTTCTGTCGGAGAGGATGTCGAGCATCTGCTGCAGCGGGTCGGGAGGTTTCTGTTCTTTCTGCTGTTCCGCAGGCTTTGCCTGGTCGTTGCCGCCCTTGCCCTTCAGGATGTCGCCGACAATCCCCGCCAAACCCGCCGCCGGATTGTCCGATGTCGGTATGATTCCCTTCAACTTCATCTGGGCAAGCGCTTTGACATCGGGAGAAACCTGCGGGTTCTGAAAAGTCCCGGTCACAAGCACTGGAACCACCAACTCTCCCTGGCCGTTGGCCAGAACCGTTTTCATATAGCCGCCGATCGACGTGCCCCCAACCTGTTGGCTGACTTTTGGCGCGACAACCGCGTTGACGTGCAAATTCAACTGATGCGTGACAAGGTCTGCAGTCCCGGCGATGCCTATCGTCCCCAAGTCCAGCGCGGCTTTCAGATCGTTAGTCTCCGCAACGCCGTTCTTGATCGTCAGGCGCCCCGTCATGGTCGAAATATCGGTGACGCCTCCCTGCTTGGAGCCCGCGGGCTTCAAGAACCCCCCGACCTTTGAAATCTCCTGGCTCAGATTTGTGCCACTAACCCGCAGGTGGTTGAAATCGACGATGCTCACCCCGGCGAGCCCGCGCAGCATCTGGTCGCCTGTCAGAGAGTTGACGGATCCTGCCAGATGCACCTTCAGGTTCAGCGTACCCTCGCCCTTCAAGTTGTCGAGCGCTTTCACACCGTAGGCCTCGGCTATGCTGAGGATGGCAGGAAGTTTTGCTCCGGGTGCCTCCATATTTGCGTCGACCATCGGGTTCTCGGAAGTGTACCGGGTCACCGCGACTCTGCTTTTGATCGATGTGCCGTCATAGTTGACGAGGAAATCGTCCGAGCGAATCTCGGTCGGGGTGAGCCTGAAAGTGACCGATTTGATCTGCGCGGGTATCGGCATGTCTTTTCCGCTCACGTGGATGTCGGCCGCTGACACAATTCCGCTCAGCTCCGGGTTGTCCGTGGTGCCACGGACCTCGATCTGCGCATTCGCGCGCCCCTTGACCGTCGTATTTGGCGATAGCGCGACTCCAAAGCCGGCAGCCAGCCGGCTTACTTCGGCCAGAGAGATGCCCCGAGCTACCACGTCGAGTTGCAGCTGCCCGGGACTCGATCTCATATCCACGGTACCAGCCAGAGCAAGCGGGGTCTTCCCCAGCCTCAGCGTGGCGTCGGTGATAGACAGCAGCCCGCCTTTAAGATCGTGGCGCAGCTTGTATTGCGCTGTGATCAGGTACCCCAGATCGATCTTTCGGACTCGCGGATCTTGGATGTGGAGACTGCCGACGACGGAGCCGATTTCCGGTCCGATGTTGATATCCGTTGTTCCGGTAAGAACGCCGTCCAGGCCGGCTAGCGCCGGGCTCTTAAGGAATTGTTGCAGCCCCGCCAATCGGACGCCGTTCAGGTCGAGTGTTCCGCGGAACGGCATTGACGAGAGGTCCGTCGGCGGAACGGGTCCGCCAGTCCCCTCGAGCCGGAATTCCTGGTTGCCCTTGCCCGGCAAACGCACCGCGACTTGTACTGAAAACTGTTGGTCCGGGTCGAAATCGGTCAAGGTCATGTCGATGTGATCGTAAACGGAGCGCGGCTGTCGCACTTTTCGGTCCGTCATGGCGATTTGACCGTCCTCGATTACGAAGTTATCGAGCGAGAACGATCTTTTTGTGGACGGCTCTTTCGCCTCGGGAGCAGAAGCAGGTCCCAGCGTTGCGAAGTTCCACACTCCTTGTTCGTTCTTGATCAATTCGACTTGCGGCCGGGTAAGAGTGAGTGACGTTATTTCGACCGAGCGGCGAAGGAGGGGGAACAACTTCACGGAAACACCCAGTTCTTCAGCCTGTATGAACGGTCGCGGATTCCCGAACTGGGGATCGTCGCCAATGATCACCTTCTCGACCTGAAAACGGGGCGGGAGAAGGTCCAGTTGCATTACACCCAGGGTCACCGGGCGGCCAAGTCGCTCCTGGAGGTTGGACTGAATCGGTCCGCGATACCTGTTGATGTCGAATGTTGCCCAGAAAATCAGAATCGCAACAGCGACCACCGCCGCAATGATCCCGACGACGATTAACGATTTTCGCATGGTGTCATTTATTAAGATGTTAGCGCTGGCGAATAGTACCTCGTCTACTAACAATCAAATTACAAGGCGGTGGATGGTGTTACTCAAATCCTACCAGAGCCGCGCACGGAGCGGAGGGCTGCGGAGCGTTTTGCGGCGAAGCAGCCTGGAGCGCAGTAAGCGGACCACCCAACGAGCCGTTTCAGTTCGTTCGGTGGTCCGCTTACTGGGCTCCAGGCTGCTTCGCCGCAAAACGCTCCGCGCAGCCCTGCGCTCCGTGCGCGGCTCTGGTAATAAAAGGCGCACCGGCGCCGTTTCCCGCAGACCGTTCGCTGGTCGACCCCGAACGGATTTCGGGGCCACTTCCGGACGCCCGTATCACTGATGGCAAAGCTTTGCCTACTTCCCCAGCTTCCGCCAGGCTAGCAGCTCGGGTTCAAAGGGGACGTTGACCACGCGGCG
>Ga0105104_10002797_pt1 | contig 12592 bp, 2 predicted proteins | sample PPLLaktember2015_3_FD_87034 | JGI IMG/M metagenome (GOLD analysis project Ga0105104, IMG submission 87034) | Freshwater sediment microbial communities from Prairie Pothole Lake near Jamestown, North Dakota, USA - PPLs Lake P7 Core (6) Depth... | ecosystem: Environmental > Aquatic > Freshwater >...
AATGCGGAAAATAAGGTCGATTTCCGCGTTATTTTCTCCGATTTTTAGAAAATACTATAGAACGATGACCTTCAGAGCTCCGACGATGAGGTTCGGAGGTCAGATTGATGCTTTTTTTGGCATGTTTCTTGCTATAGTTTTCATTTTCACGAAAATATGAGGGCAATCCTCCTACTTAAACGGGCTCATCGCGGGCAATTTTTTGTGAAGTAGTGCCGGGATATCTTGCACCTCTCGTGGGATGGTCAGGCTCCATGTTTAGTGGACTTTGTGGACGGGTGGACCATGTGGACTGTGTGGACTCAGTGGACCATGTGGACGCTGTGGACAAAATATTCGTTCGAAAAATTAGATTGATTCGAGCCTAATGATTTGGCCCTAATGTAGGGGCGTGTTCCAATCACGCCCCCCAAAATAGAAGTTCATCATTACTCAAGTTTACCCACTACCTCCCCATAACTCTCCAGGAAAAAATCTTTCACCGGTTTCCCCGTGTTCTGCAAAAACCGGACCCCCACTTTCCCTGCATAATAATCCTCCAACACCCCCATATAAAAGAACGGCACAGGTATATTCGCCATCACACCCTGCATGTCCGCCTCCTCTCCCCTCATCCGCATCAACATATCATAAGACCCCATCAACGAATTATACACAAACGGAGATAAACGCAAACCCTGGGCTTTCAACCCCATATGCCCCTTGACTACATAATTGTAAAAATTGAAATTGTTCTCCCGGATAAACCGCTTGTACGCAACAAAATCCTCCATCATCCGCTGCGGCAACCTGGACTCATCAAACGAAAACAACAGGGGTATCTCATCGGGAAACTCACCGATTATATTATTAAAAGCCGATCCTTTATACACCCTGCCGGCTGAAACAAACGTAATAGGCGCACACTCCACCGACATCAACCGGGATATGAACTTGCCGTACGCCAACAACACGACCTCCTCATAATGCTCACGATACACTTCGGGAATCCTCGAAATATCGAGATCAAAAACCTCAACAAACATCGAACCAGGGTCGAAATTCTTGGAAACCTCCTCACACGCACTCAAATACCGATCCGCAGATAAATAACTCGCTAAATCGATATCCCGATAATCCTGCTCCTCCATGAAACGCACATAATCACGATAATAAACCCCAAACGGCTGGATTTCACCCGGTTTCACTTTCCCCTCTTCATACTGCTTGATCTGCCCCTCCAAAATCCCGATACTGGTCCCATCAAAGATCAAATGATTGAAAAACCCGATTAATTTGAAAATGTCTTGATCGATTCTTACTAAAACCATCCTGAACAAAACATGATCCAAAACCTCGATGGGCCGGCGCAAAGCTTGATTAATGAACTGCATGACCTCCTTCTTCACAGGAGTATCAAACATGGAAATATCGATAACCGGGACCGGGATATGCGAAAAAGAGGAATACTCCCGGATAAAATGACGGGCTTCACCCCGAACAATCACAGACCGCAGCAAGGGATGAATATTCGCCAGGTCAAGGATAATGCGGTTGATTGCTTCAATACTAATAGAAGATGGAAAATCATGGGAATAATAAATGAAATTGGAAGAAGCATTCCGATACGGCGGGATCAATACGGCACACTGCACAGGCGAAACACTGTATAAATGAACCTCCTCACCGGCTTTCAATATGCCCGTGAAATCCTCGTTGATCTTTAATCGCTCCAGGATCTCCGCCCGGTCCGGCTCATCAAAGGCCCCTTTTAATGGAACTCCCGACGCTGAACCGGGAACAGGAACAGTAGCAGCCGGAACAGCAACAGGAACAGGAACAACGACATTCCTGCAAATCTCCCGGATACTCTGATACGCCAATATCTGCCGGAACGTCACTTCTACCCCTGACTTGCGAATCAAACCGGCAAGCTGCACAGAACTCAACGAATCACCTCCCATCTCATAAAAATTATCCGACACACCGACAGGCCGAAACCCAAAAAAACTCTCAAACAACGAAACCAGAACCTTTTCGGTTTCATCCGCAGGCCCCGCATAAACCGTACTCAACGGCGGCCGGGAAAGACCAGGGGGCTCTTTTTGTAAAAAGCCGCCCCCTGGACCCCCGGAAAAACTTTTGTTATTTATTTGATTATTTATGGATTGTTCCTGGACCTCCAAAAGCTTTTGGTTAGGGGTCACTTTAGGCGCGGAATGCAAATCCAATTGGTTTGAATTAGGTGTACGGGTCAGGCATGCCTGACCCTCATTTTGATTATCCGCGAAATTTGGCATGATTTCATTGAAATTCACAACAGCGGGATATACATACGGGTCAAACGAATACGTGGGCAACGGAATACGCCTGCGGCGCTCTGCTTCATAAAAGGCCTTCCAATCGACGGAAACACCACTCCCCCACAACTGGACAATTTTATTGAATAAATAAAAGCGGTCCGTAACCCGATCCCTGGGATGCCTCACCAAATTGAGCGCCACTTGCTGCGGTTTCCGCTCTCCATGCTGCATCACAAAGGTATTCAACGCATTACCGGGGCCGACCTCTACAAATAAAACATCATCCCGCTTTAATAATTCGCCAATACCATCGGCAAAACGCACGGCCTGCCGCAAATGCTTAACCCAATACGACGACGACACGGCATCCGATGCGGTAATCCACGTACCGGTTACATTGGAAATATACGGAACCTGGGGCTTATTTAATTGAAGACCCCTGAAATGACGACCAAACTCATCCAAAATGGGATCCATCATGGAAGAATGAAACGCATGAGAAGTATGAAGTACCCGACTCTCGATCCCTTTCTCCCTTAACCGGCTCTCAAACACAACAACCGCCTCATGCGGACCGGATACGACACTGCGACCGGTGGTATTCAACGCGGCAACGGATAACGAAGAATCACTAAAAGAAGATAATAAAACCTTCAACTCCTCCTCCGGCAGCGGGACACTCAACATGGAACCGGGAGGCATCGACTGCATCAACTTCCCCCGCTGCACAACGAGCTTCAACGCATCTTCCAGGGAAAAAACACCGGCCAAACACGCGGCCACATACTCCCCAATACTATGACCGATCATGGCATACGGCTGTATCCCCCATTTTATTAATAGTTTTGAAAGCGCATACTCGAAAACAAAAAGGAGGGGCTGCGTAAATTCGGTAGCATCGATTGGCGATTCTTTTGATTTAGCCACAGAGGACACAGGGGGCACAGAGTTCCCAAACGGTGGGGTTTCGTTTGTAGTGCGGTTATATTGTGCTGCGTCCGCCGTATGGTCAGGCTCCATTTTGTTTTGAGAAGTAATGGAAGAAGTTGACGATGGAAAGAGAATATTTTTGAGATCGACGGCCATTAAAGGTTTTAAAATAGCAAAGCAGCGGTCCATCGCCTCCCTGAACACACTTTCCGTTCGATACAAATCGAGACCCATATTTTCATATTGAGAACCCTGGCCGGGAAACATGAATACGACTTTTTTGTCCTGCTCCTTCTCCGGGACAGTATTAAAGGCGGAAGCAGCCTGGTTGGTCAACGCTTCGACAGCCCGCGACATGTCCGAAGCTACAAAAAAACGGCGATATGGAAATACCTTCCTGCCGACCTGCAAGGTATACGCGACATCGGCGAGATCGATACGGGGATTGCTTTTCAAATACGCGGCGAGGTCCTGGGAAACCCGATCCAAAGCAGTACCGGTTTTGGCAGAAAGCACAAATAATTGAAACTCCCTGGATTTCGACGAAGGCTCCAACTGCGGGGGCTCCTCCATGACAATATGGGCATTGGTTCCCCCAATCCCAAAAGAACTCACACCGGCTCGTAGCGGATAACCGGAAGACTTCCACTCCGAAAGTTTCGCATTCACATAAAAGGGACTGTTCTCAAAATCGATTTCCGGGTTCGGAGTTTCAAAATTCAACGAAGGAGGGATCAAGCGATGTTTGAAGGCCAGGATGGTTTTAATCACACCCGCCGCGCCTGCCGCAGTATCCAGGTGCCCGATGTTGGTCTTTACCGCACCCAACGCGCACGAGTGTTTCGCTTTCCCCTCGAATACTTTCTTTAAGGCATTAATTTCCACCGGGTCCCCCAACCGTGTCCCGGTTCCGTGCGTTTCAATGTAACCAATGCTCTCGGGTTCGACTTCCGCCATTTGCTGGGCAGCCCAGATCACCTCGGCCTGGCCTTTGATACTGGGAGCGGTAAAACCGACTTTGCGGTCGCCGTCATTGTTAATGGCCGTACCTTTAATCACGGCGTGAACGGTATCTCTATCTTTAATGGCGCGTTTCAACATCTTCAATACCACAAGGCCGACCCCTTCGCCCCGGATCGTGCCGGACGCGCCCGCATCGAACGCGCGGCAATGTCCATCCTTCGACCCAATCATTCCCTCCTGGTACAGGTAACCGACTTTGCCCTGGTGAGTCAACGCCACACCTCCGGCCAAAGCCATGCGGCACTCGCTGTTAATCAACGCCTGGCACGCGAGATGTATGGCGACTAACGACGTCGAACAAGCAGTCTGCAAATAAAACGCGGGACCCTTTAAACCCAATTTATACGAAACACGGGAACATAGATAATCTTTCCGTAAATACGAAGCGGCATACCCAAGGAGAGAAGAGGTCTTTTGAGAAAAGAAATGATACGCCTCCCAATTCAACGCAGCAGACGCACCGGCATAAAGACCGATTAAATGCTCGTAAGTCGAGGGGTCATAACCGGCATGCTCCAACGCATGCCAACAGCATTCATGGAAAATCCGGACCTGGGGGTCCATGACCTCGGCTTCCAATGGGGTATAATTGAAGAAAGCAGAATCAAAATACTCCTGGTTTTGGAGCAAACCCCTGGCTTTAACATACCCGGGGTTTTGAAACACTTCGGGACTAACTCCCGCAGCCTGTACTTCTTCATCGGAAAAGAAAGAAATAGTCTCGCGGCCGTTTTTCAAATTCTCCCAGAACTCATCGATATTATTGGCTCCGGGAAACCGTCCGGCCATGCCGATCACAGCAACTTCAAAACCGGTTTCATTCGTCATCGGAAAAACCTCCTCTTCGATTTCTATTCATTCTCTCTTTCATCCGCGCTTTCCCTTCGTCCATATCCTCGGATCTCTGCGCGACAACTTCAATAAAGCTCTTCTCTTCGCTCTCCTTCCGCAAATGCTCGGCCAAAGAATGTACGGTGGGATACTCGAAAAGAGTCATCACCGGGATTTCTTTTTGAAGGATTTCATTCAACTTCGCATTGACCTGGATAATCTTCAACGAATTACCGCCGAGCTCAAAGAAATTGCTGTAAGAACCGACTTTATCGGTTTGAAGAACTTCCTGCCAAACAGCGGCTATGGTTTTCTCCAAATCGCTGCCAGGCTCGACAAAATCCGATTGACCCACTGCCGAAACTTCAACAGCTTCCAACGCTTTCTTATCGACTTTCCCATTGGGCGTCAAGGGCATCCGCTCAAGAAAAACAAAATACGAGGGAACCATATAACCGGGCACATACTTCTCCAAATACTCCCTCAACAACGAAACCTGTACCTCTTTCGAAGTCACAATATAAGCACATAAATACTTCTGGGATTTATCATCGATATCCCTGGCCGCAACCACAACCTCCTCGATACCGTCATAACCAGCTAAAACCCTCTCAACCTCCGCAGCCTCTACCCTGAAACCGCGAATCTTCACCTGCGTATCCACCCGCCCTAAGAATTGTATATTCCCATCCGGCAACCACCGCGCTAAATCGCCGGTGCGGTATAAAGAGCCTCCGGCGGCCAGGAAACCCTTTCGTGAAAGGGTTTCCTGGACCTTCCCAAAGCTTTGGTTAAGGGGTGTATTTTGGTGAGGAGTATTTTCGATATTATCGGAGTCAACAAATGAATCGAAAGAAATTCCAATATCATTGCTCTGCAAACGCCCCCCCACGCAGTGGGGTTCATCATTTACTTGCCTGTCTCCTTTTTCTTCACAGGACTGCAAATCATCTCCCCTTCTCAAAAGTTTTTGGCCCCACCTTTTTACAAAAAGGTGGGCAAAAGAGCCCCTGGTTAATTCAGGGTGGTTGAGGTAACCGAGGGCGAGGCCTTTGCCGGAGATATAGAGTTCACCGGGTACTCCGATGGGGAGGAGTCGGTGGAATTTATCGAGGATGAAAGCCTGGGTATTGGCGATGGGTTGGCCGATAGTGGGAGTCTGGGTATATTCTTTCCAATGGTGAAAATCGATGGTCCGGGCGATGCAGCCGATGGTAGATTCTGTGGGTCCGTAGTGGTTGATAATTTCGAGGTCCGGGCAGATGCTGTGGAGTTTTTCGACCACGTCGAGGTTAATCGGTTCGCCGCCCACCACGATTAAACGTAAATGGTGGGAGGTTTCATTGGAGAAACCGGGGTTTTGGACGATGACGGACAAGAGGGAGGGGGTTACTTTCAAATACGTAATGCGGTTTTCTTTGATATAATCCAGCAGTTTGCCCGGCATCAAGATGGTGTTCCTGGGGATAATGTGCAGGGCGGCTCCTGCGGCCAGGGCCGGATAAATGGAAGTATAACCGAGATCAAAAGCGTAAGAAGAAGTTAAAATGGAGTTATCGGCGGGTGTGAGCTTTGCTTTTTCCATGAACCATTGGGCATAGTTCACCAGGTTGTTATGGCAGAGGATCACTCCTTTCGGTTTCCCAGTTGTCCCGGAGGTATAGATCACATAAGCCGGGGAGTATCCGATGTCCGTTAAGTCGCCGGGTGAATCGGGTTCCGTAGGCTCTGCCGGTTCCGGGCAGGTCAGTTTGTTAATGGAATTGAGGAGGATAGTTTCGCCGTTCCAGGTGCTGACTTTTTCCGCAGCGCGGGAGAGGCCGTTGGAGATGAAGACGATGGGGGCGCTGCTGTCGTTTAGCATGAATTTAATGCGTTCTTCGGGGTAATCGGGGTCGATGGGGAGGTAAGCGGCTCCGAGTTTGAAAATTCCCAGGATCGTGGCCATCATTTCGATGGAAGGTTCGATAACGATCCCGACGATGGAACCGGGTTTAACCTGTTTGGATGACAGCATACTTTTCACTACTTCGGCTTTTTGATTCAATTCGTTGTAGGTCCAGGAAACGGGGATACCGGTTTGCGCAGCGGATGGGGTGGAAGGGGTGGAGTGGGGGGGTTCGTCCATATCCAGGGCGATGCCGGCGACTGCGGTTTTATTTGGGTTTTTCAATACCTGGTTTTCGAATAACCGATGGAAAGGAATTTGATTAACTTCCTGGGTATCGGTATTGTTGAATTGGAACAGCAGGCGGTTTTTTTCTTCGTCGGAGAGGATGTCGATTTCAAAAATGGGAGTGTGGGGGTTTTCGCCAATGGAGGAGACGATATTTTCAAAGTAAGCGATGAAACGCCGGATGGTTTCTTCTTTAAAGAGGTTGGTGGAGTATTGCATATTAAAGAACAATTGGTTGTTGTTTTCGGCGGCATAGAGGGTGAGGTCGAATTTAGTGGCCTGGTGTTCGTAGGTGTAGGGTTTAAGGTTTATATCCGTCAAACCGGGTTTGCGGGTGTCCTGGGTGAGGCTGGAGGTATTTTGGAGGACGAACATGACGTCGAACAGGGGGTTGCGGCTCATATTTCGTTCGATTTTCGAGAGTTCAACCAGGTCTTCGAAGGGGTAGTCCTGGTTTTCCAGGGCTTTGACTATTTTTTCTTTGACGTGATGGAGGAAAGTGTTGAAAGTAGAATCGCCGGGGACCTGGGTGCGGATGGCGAGGGTATTGACGAACATGCCGATGATTTGTTGTAAATCGGCGTGTTGGCGTCCGGCTGAGGGGATACCGACAATGATATCGTCCTGGTTACTGAGTTTGGAGAGGAAGACATCGAACGCGGCGATTAAAACGGCAAATAGAGTGGCGGAGCCGGTTCGTGCGATGTCGTGGAGTTTCTTTGTTTTTTCGGGATTCAATTGGAAGAATATGGAGTTCCCGGCATAGTTTTGAATGGGGGGCCTGGGGAAATCGTAGGGAAGGTTGATGGCGGGGATTTCGCCGGGGAATTCTTTTAGCCAGTATTGTTCTTGTTTTTTAAGGGCGGTTTTGGCTTTTTCGCCTTGCTGCCATTGGGAGTAGTCTTTATATTGAAGGCGCATGGGCGGGAGTTCTTCGCCGGCGTAGAGGGAGATGAAATCGTTGGTCAATATAGCCTGGGAGGTTCCGTCGGTGATGATGTGGTGCATGTCGATCACCAGGATGTGTTTGCCGGGGGCTTCGGTGATGAGGCCGGCGCGGAGGAGTGGGGGTTTGGAAAGGTCGAAGGGGGCGATGAAACTTCTAATGGTATTTATAACGGGCCCTGGGGTGAGTTCGATAAATTCCAAATTGAAATCGATTCCGGGGTGAATGACCTGGGCGGGTTCGGCGTTGATGATGTGGAAAGAGGTCCGGAGTACGGCATGTCTTTGGATCAATCGGTTGAAGGTATCCCGGAGTTTAGCGGGGTTGGGTTCGCCTTCCAAAATAAAGATGCTGGGTAAGTTATAGGCTGTATTTTTGAAACCGATGTGCTGTAAAAGAAATAAGCGTTTCTGTGCGGAAGAGAGGGGGTAAAAGTCTTTTTCTTCGGCGATTTCAAAGGCGAGGAATTTTTCCTGGCGGGATTTATCGATGAACCGGGCGAGGCCTTTGATGGTGGGTGAGTTAAACAATTCGGTGAGGGGAAGGGGTACGTCGAGTTCTTTGTGAATTTTGGCAGCGAGGGCAGTGGCTTTGAGGGAGTCGCCGCCGAGTTCGAAAAAGTCGTCGGTTATGCCGATGCGGGGGATGCCGAAGAAAGCTTGCCAGGTTTTAGCCAGGGCTTCTTCCGTGGGAGTGGAGGGAGCGGCGTAATTATTATTATAGTTTGATTGCGAGTCTTGCTGGGCGGTATCATGAAGGGAAGATGAAGACGTGGAAACCTCGACGGCCTGGGGTCCTTGTGCGGCCAGGCCGTTTTTCAATTCCATCCAATAGCGTTTCTTTTCGAAGGGGTAAGCCGGCAATGGGATGCAGCGTTTGTTGTGTCCATTGTAGTAACCTTTCCAATCGATGGTTTTACCTGCGAGCCATAAGAGGCCCAGTTTCTCGGTTAGATATTTTTGGTCCGAGGTTTCTTCATTGGGGTGCCGGATGAGGTTCACCACCGGGTGGCCCTGGGTTTTACCCGTATGTCGGTTGACGAAGGTGCTCAATGTTTTGCCCGGTCCCACTTCGATGAAGATGGCGTTTTCCAGTTTTAACAGTTCTTCGATGCCTTTTGAGAACAAGACGGGTTTTCTCAAATGGTTTGCCCAATAAGCGGGGGAGGAAGCTTCTTCGATGGTGATCCAGGTGCCGCTGACGTTGGAAATATATGGGATGGTGGGGGACTTGAAGGGTATTGCGGCGGCCTGGGTTTTAAATGAATCGAGTATGGGATCCATCATGGAGGAGTGGAAAGCGTGGGAGGTGTGTAGGAACCGGGTATCGATGCCTTTTGAAGATAAATCTGCGGCGAAACGTTCGAGGGGTTCGCGGGGCCCGGAGAGGACGCATCCTGAAGGGCTGTTGACAGCGGCGATACATATATCTTTATTATTATGAATATGCGTTTGAAGTTCAGTGGGAGGAAGGGGGACGCCGAGCATGGAACCGGCAGGCATGGACTGCATGAGTTTGCCGCGAAGTGCCACGAGTTTTAGCGCGTCTTCCAGGGAGAAGACGCCGGATAAATGGGCGGCAATATATTCGCCGATGCTGTGACCGATCATGGCATAGGGTTCGATCCCCCATCGGATGAGTAATTTGGAGAGTGCATATTCGAAAACAAAAAGCAGGGGCTGGGTAAATTCGGTGCAGTCTATTTTTTTTGCAGGGGAATTAGCCGCAGGGTCCCCACTGCGTGTAGGAGGAAAGAGAATCTCTTTGAAATTTGTGCCGGTTAAAGATTTAAGAAAGTCGAAACAGCGGTCCGCTTCTTCCTGGAAAATGCTTTCCGTTCGATACAAATCGAGGCCCATGTTTTCATACTGCGCGCCCTGACCGGTAAACATGAATATCACGGGGGGGTTCCCTGTGGAAGTAAAAGATGTTTTCATATTTTCATGGTTGGGATTTTCAAGAGTTTCCAGGGCTTCGTTAAAATCCGAAGCAACCATCATCCTGCGGTGGGGGAGGTTTTTCCTGCCGGTTTGGAGAGTGTAAGCGATACCCGGTAAGAGGTGGTGGTTCTCGATATATTCGCGGTTTTTACGGGAATGATCCGCGAGGTTTTGGGTCATGCGGTCGAGGGCGGAGGGAGTTTTGGCGGAGAGGAGAATTAAATGAAAGGGCCGTTTTTCATGATCGTTTAAATCCTCTTCTTCCATTGTAACTGGGGGTTCTTCCAAGACGGCGTGTGCGTTGGTGCCGCCGATACCGAAAGAGCTGACGCCTGCTCTTAGCGGATCGCCGTTGGCATTGGGTTTCCATTCGGTTAATTGGGTATTCACATAAAAGGGGCTATTTTCGAAATCGATTTTAGGGTTGGGTTTTTCAAAATTTAAGCTGGGGGGAATGAGGCGGTGTTTGAGGCAGAGGACTGCTTTAATAAAACCGGAGACGCCTGCTGCAGCGTCGAGGTGTCCGATATTGGTTTTCACGGATCCGATGGCGCAGGAGTGTTTATTTACATTCCCGAAAGCCAATTTCAGGGCTTCGATTTCAATGGGGTCGCCCAGTTCGGTGCCGGTGCCGTGGGTTTCGATATAACCGATGGTTTGTGGGTCGATGTCTGCGACTTGTAGGGCAGCGCGGATGGCTTCGGATTGACCCTGGATGCTGGGGGCGGAGTACGCGCCTTTTCGTTGGCCGTCGTTATTAATCGCCGTACCTTTAACCACGGCGTAAATATGATCTTTGTCTGCGATCGCATCTTCCAAAGCTTTCAAAACCACAACACCCATGCCGCCTCCCATCGAGGTCCCGCTGGCTTTGGCATCGAAAGCACGACAGTGGCCGTCCCTGGACATAATCATGCCTTCCTGGTAGAGGTACCCGGTTTTGTTGGAGGCATCGATGGACACACCACCGGCCACTGCGATATGACATTCGCCGTTGAGTATGGCTTGACATGCGAGGTGAATGGCCACCAGGGAAGTGGAGCATGCGGTGAGAACGGTAAACGCAGGGCCTTTTAAATTGAGTTTATAAGAAACCAATGTCGAGAGGAATTCCCTGCCGGTTAAATGTGCAGAAGCAAATTGGCCCAGCTCGTTTCTTTTGCCCGACATGAGGGTTAAGCCTTCCCAGTAGAAATTCGATGAAGCGCCGGCATAAAGACCGATCAAACCGTTATATATTCCAGGGTTACAGCCTGCGTTTTCGAGGGCTTCGTATACGCCTTCATGGAGTTTCCTGGCCTGGGGGTCCATGATCTCGGCTTCCAGGGGCATGTACCCGAAAAGAGGGGCATCGAAAAATTCTTTTCCTTCGAAAACACCGCCCCTGGATTTGACAAAATCCGGGTTTTGCAGTAATTCGGGTGAGGTCCCGGAATCCAATACTTCCTGTTCTGTAGTCAGTGTAATGGATTCAACGCCGTTTTTTAGGTTTTCCCAGAATTTCTCGATATTATCGGCACCGGGGAAACGTCCGGCCATACCGATTACAGCGATTTCCAAACCTGTAAGGTTATTTTCATTATTTTGATTCGACATTTAAATACCCCGCAAACGTTTGTTTTTTTGTAACATGCGTCTATCTTTGGCTTTTTCGATCAGGTCCGAGCGAACCTCGGATTCTTTCTCCAAAGCCTCTTGTATTTGTGTGGGTCCGCCTGGATTTTGGGCGGTTAAATACCCGGTAAAGGAGTGAATGGTCTGGTATTTGAACATATCCACCATTGGAATATCTTGATTGAGTGCTTTTTTTATTTTGCTGTTTAATTGAGTGACTTTTAGCGAGTTTCCTCCCAGTTCGAAGAAGTTATCATGCAAGCCGACTTTTTCTACGCCGAGAACCTCCATCCAGACGGCAGCGATGGATTTTTCCATGCCGGTGTTCGGGGCCACGAAGGTATTTTTCACTTCCAGGAGGTTGCCGGTTAGGGCCGGGAGTTTTTTCCGGTCTGTTTTCCCGTTGGGAGTAAGCGGGATGTTTTTAATTTCAATGAAATAATCGGGGATCATGTAACCGGGTAATTTCACGGCCAGGTATTCCCGCAGGGCTTTTTTATCGAGGGAGCCGGGGGTGTGAGGAACAACATAAGCGCACAGGCTATTTTCTTGCCTGTCCCCTATTTGATTTTTTACACAAACTGCGGCTTCTTTAATTTCTTTATACTTTAATAATTCGTTCTCGATCTCTTCCAGTTCAACCCTGTATCCGCGGATTTTAACTTGTTGATCGATCCTGCCTTGAAATTCGATGTTCCCGTCGGGTAACCAGCGGCATAAATCACCGGTGCGGTAAAGAATTCCCAGGGGCTCTTTTTGTAAAAACCGCCCCTGGACCCCGTAAAAACTTTTATTAGAGTTATTATCAATTAACAAAAGTTTTTGGCCCCACCTTTTTACAAAAAGGTGG
>Ga0105104_10002798_pt1 | contig 12589 bp, 9 predicted proteins | sample PPLLaktember2015_3_FD_87034 | JGI IMG/M metagenome (GOLD analysis project Ga0105104, IMG submission 87034) | Freshwater sediment microbial communities from Prairie Pothole Lake near Jamestown, North Dakota, USA - PPLs Lake P7 Core (6) Depth... | ecosystem: Environmental > Aquatic > Freshwater >...
GCCATCCGGCGGCCTCCTTAATGGTCAGCCGCTGCAAAAGGAGGAATGCAAAAAAGGATACAGGCAAGAAATATCCCAAACGCTCCCCCATGTTGTGGTGTCCACTACGTCCACTATGTCCACCGGGTCTACTTCGTCCACAAAAGTGTTATCAATTATCAATGAAAGCAGACTGGCTTACATTATTTACACCTCCGGCACCACGGGCAAACCTAAAGGCGTCATGGTGGAGCACCGCGGTTTGGTGAATTTCATCTCCTGGAGAATCGCTGGACTAGATTTTACCCCCAATGACCGCACCTTGCAAGTTCTATCCCCCGTATTCGACGGTTTTGCTTCCAGTTTCTACTCCCCGCTATCGAGTGGGGGAGTCATGGTCCTGGGTTACAAACGATCCGGCCTGGACCGGGATTACCTGCTGGATGTGATGGACAAAGAATGCATTACCAATACGGCGTTGATTCCTTCCATCTACCGGCTCATCGTGGAAGGCGCAGAAGAACGAAACCTCTCGCTGCGGAGTTTTCGCCTCGTTGTCTTGGCCGGCGAAAAAGCAGGAGAAAACCTGGTCCGGTTGAGCCGCAAAATCAATAAAAACATCCTCTTGGTCAACGAATACGGACCGACTGAAAACACGGTTTGCACCACTTTCCATAAAAACATCGAACCGGACAAAACCGGCATCATCGGCAAAGGAATCCGGAATAACTTTATAATCATCGTCGATAAAAACGGCGGCTTGGTTCCTATAGGCGTCAGCGGCGAAATCCGGGTCACAGGCGACAGCCTCGCCCGCGGCTACCTCAATCGCCCTGAATTAACCAGGGGCTCTTTTGTAAAACCGCCCCTGGACCCCGCAAAACTTTTGCTTAATTTTGATGGGGATAAATCATCAATCATCAATCATCATTCATCATTCTATAAATCGGGTGACCTGGGTCGTTGGTTGGAGGATGGGAATATCGAGTTCCTCGGTCGCATCGATTTCCAGGTGAAAATCCGCGGTTATCGCGTAGAATTGGGGGAGATAGAGAGTGTGTTGTCCCGGTTTCCGGGTGTAAAGGAAGCTGTCGTGATGGATATCGTTCTTCCTGGTGGGGATAAAGATTTATGTGGGTTTATAGTTTCGCCGGGTGTTACGCAGCAGGATGAGCCGTATAAAAATCAAATCCGGGAGTATTTGGAGGGCAGTTTGCCCCGGTTTATGGTTCCCGCTAATATTGTGATCCTGGAGGAAATCCCGTTGACTGCCAATAAAAAAGTAGACCGGAGGAAATTGGAAGTTTTATTTAGAACTTTAGGTGAGAGTGTTGTGTCTGTATCTGTGCGGCCCGGTACGGAAACGGAAGAGAAGTTGGCAGCGATATGGTCCCGTATTCTCAATAAAGAGGTTGTAGGAATCGGGATCGACGATCATTTTTTCCAAACCGGCGGCAATTCGCTACGGGCTATGACGTTGGTTTCGCGCATTCACAAAGAGTTTGGTGTAAGAGTCATGTTGACTCACGTTTTCAAATATCCTACGATTCGCCGGTTGGCTTCGGTAATTTTAGATCGCAGTCGTGGGGAAGGGGTTTCCCCTCAGCCCGGTTTTCGATCTATCCAGTCGGTGGAAGAGCGGGAGTATTATCCCGTATCGTCGCCGCAGAGGCGGTTGTATTTGTTCCAGGAGATCGCGCCCTCCAGTTGCAATTACAATATGCCTACTGCAATGGTTTTTCCCGGTCCCGTCGATGTCGGCCGGTTCGAGCTTGTTTTTTCAACACTTATAGGCCGGCATGAGAGTCTGCGCACCTCGTTTCGTACTATAGATGGCCAGGTCGTCCAGGTTGTTCATCAAGATATTTCTTTTCGTATGGATTATTTCGAAGACGGATCGGATGAAGCGATTCAAAAGTATATAAGGCCGTTTGATTTGTCCGCCGCGCCGCTGCTGCGTGTCGGTTTGTTTTTGCAGTCCCGGGGTTTGGTTATCATGGTAGTGGATATGCATCATATCGTTTCCGACGGTGTTTCATCTGCGTTACTGGAGCGAGAGTTTACCGCGTTGTTATCCCGGCAAGACCTCCCGTCTTTGCGTATTCAATACAGGGATTATGCCGTATGGCAGCATGATGCGTATGGAAAAAGCCGCGATGAGTACCTGGAAAAGGAGTCGTTCTGGATGAAATACCTGGAAGGGAAGCCCTCTTATCTTCCGTTACCTTATGATTTCCAGCGCCCTGTTTTGCAGGATTATCAAGGCCGGCGTACAGCTTTCTATCTGGGTCAAGTGGAAACCGGGGTGTTGAAAGAGATCGGGAATGAAACCGGTTCGACGCTTTACATGGTATTGATGGCTGTTTGCAGTATTTGGTTGTCTAAGCTCACGGGCGGGGAGGATATTGTTATGGGGACGTTGGTAGAGGGGCGAAACCATGCGGATTTAAAATACGTGATCGGTATGTTTGTCAATACGCTGGTTATGCGTTATTTCCCCGGGCCTTTAAAAACCTTCGTGGAGTTTTTATGGGAAGTAAAAACCAAAACGTTGGAGGCGTTCGAGCACCAGGATTACCAGTTCGAGGACCTGGTTCGTTCGTTTCCGTTTGTGCCTGATCCCGGTCGCAATCCTCTTTTCGATGTGTTGTTTACTTTGCAAAATATGGAGGCGGATGCGCAGTATATTCCCGGTATGAAAGCGGAAGAGCGCGGTCCCGGTTCACAAATCCCGGGTGAAGTCCGGCCTTATCCGTTGGAGAGTACCGTATCCCGGTTCGATTTAACCATAGCAGCGCAGGAGGTTCCTGGGAATATAATGGTTTCCATCGGGTATTCCACCTCGTTGTTTAAGGCGCCGACCATCGAGCGGTTTGCCGGTTATTTTAAAGAGATCGTGGAAGCGGTAACAACCGATAGAACTATTTTAATAAAGGATATTGCTGTTTCGCACGGTTTAGTGAAAGCAGGATTGGAAAACCCTGAAATGGAGTTGGAGTTCTAATTAACGCGAATGGCCGCAGTCATGCGAATGCACGAGGCAGAAATGGGAATTAAAACACCTGGTTTTAATCTTAAAATCCCCCGTTTTAATCTTACAATCCCCGGTTTTAATCTTAAAATCCCCGGTTTTAATCTTAAAATCCCCCGTTTTAATCTTACAATCCTCAATTTTAATCTTAAAATCCCCCGTTTTAATCTTACAATCCCCAATTTTAATCTTAAAATCCCCCGTTTTAATCTTACAATCCCCCGTTTTAATCTTACAATCTCCAATTTTAATCTTAAAATCCCCCGTTTTAATCTTACAATCCTCAATTTTAATCTTAAAATTCCCCGTTTTAATCTTACAATCCTCAATCATTACCGCGGGGTAAAAACCAATAACCAATAGCAATAAAACGGCACTGCAAACGATTTTTAATTATCGATTCACAATTCACAATGAAAGAAACAACGAAACGAAATATCGCACGACCCACCCGGTTTTATTTTTCTATTTTCTTTTGGGTTGACATGAAACGAATTGGTGATATAATTTAATTTTAATTGAATGAAAGATTTAAATAATCGATATCGAAAGAAAAGAAATTTGAAAAAACAGCAAGGAGGTTTAAAAGAAACAAAATGAAACGAGTAGGCTTAATCATAATGCTTTTTCTCCTGGCCATTTCTTTATTGGCCCAAAAAGCCAAGTTGGAACGGATCGACCAATGGAAGTTCGACCATGACCCACTCATTTATATTAGTAACACTTATATTTCTGAAAATAACTCCATCATCGGATTTATGGGAAATGTGGTGGCAGCCGAGATCACCAACGCGGGGATAAATCAATTTATCGAGTATGGAGAAGGACCGAACCAGGTCATTATCCCGACGCTAATATTTCAACATGGGGATGACATCGCTATCGCTGAATTGGTTGGGAGAGTGAAAATTTTTTCAAAAAAAGAAAAGGGCTATACGTTTAAAGAGTCCAAATGGCTGAAGAAGGGTCCACTTCCATTTTTCCCCAGGGAGTGTGTCTTTAGAGAAAACAAATTTTTTATCAGTGGTTTTCACATCCTATCCCAGACGAAAGAAATTGTTAATGCAGCCCTGGTTTCAATTTTTGATGAAAAGGGGAAACTGGTCAAAACACTGCTGGAAAAAAAATGGAGCGTGTATCAACTCTATGGAAACTTATTGTTTTATATATCCAATTTTAAAAACGACCAATTGGCTTTTATACCGGAAAATGAACCCATTGTCACCCTCATCTCCCCAAAATCCATGGAGGTGGTCAAAGAGGTCCCGCTTCAAATACCCTCATTTTACAAAAAAATGCCGGAGGATTTTTGGTCATATAAATTGATGAACACTGGGGATAGTGGATATTTAAGAAAAATGCGAGAAACTTTTTATACCGGGTATTCGCGGATTAATAATCTCTACTTTGATCAAAACCGGCTGATCTTGCAGATGCGAACCTGCGATAAGAAATTGAAACGGTATGCCATCCTGTTATACAATGCGGATACCTTCAAGCTGGAACATACCTTATACACGGATGATTACCTGGTGGGGGTCAAGGACGGGAAGTTCTATTGCTTCGCTAACGGCAACCCCGGTTGGGACGGAGATATCGACGACGTGGTTTTCAACATCTACCGACTAAAAAAATAGTAAAAAAAATAGTGCCAAAATAGCCGAAAAACATTGACTAAATCAAAATAATGTGGTACAATTTCATTTAAAAAAAAACAAAAAAATATCGATAGGAGATCAAAAAATGAAAGTAAAAAAATTCATCTTAACTTTCCTGATGGGATTGATCGGAGTTTTGACATTAATCCCGGGGCCGACACAAGCTGCATCAGGAGGTGGAGGACAGGCAATACCTGGCATAAAGGGAAAGTATTATAACTATGATTCATGCATATGCCTTGCTTTGCCTATACAGTGCGTTTGTATTATTATAGTCGATCCCGAAGGATAGTGAACTGGTTTAAACAAAATGAAAAGGGTATATGATAGGCATTCCGATCATATACCCTTTTTTAAAAGCAAAAACGAGGAGATTTGAACAAAATGAAACAAATAGGCGTAATCATTATCTTTTTTCTCATGGCCCTATCTTTACCGGCCCAGAAAGTTCAGTTGGAACGTGTCGATCAATGGAAGTTCGACCATGAACCCTTTGTTTGGGTAGGACAAGCATTTATTTCTAAAAATAACTCCATCATAGGAATAATGGGAAATGTGGTGGCAGCCGAGATAAAAAAAGATGGAATTAATCAATTTATCGAGTTAGGAGAAGGACCGAACCAGGTCATTATCCCGACGCTCATCTTCCCCTATGGAGATGACATCGCTATAGTAGAATTAGTTGGGAGAGTGAAAATTTTTACACAAAAAGAAAACAGCTATACATTTAAGAAATCCATATGGCTGAAGAAGGGTCCCCTTCCTCTTTCGCAGAGGGGATGCATTTATAAATATAACAAGTTTTTTATCAGCGGTGCAAACTACCTATCCCAGGACAATGAAACAACAAGAACAGCACTTGTTTCGATTTTTGACGAAAAGGGGAAGCTGATCAAAACACTCTTGGAAAAAAAGTGGAGTACAAATCTATCCATTTATAACATATTGTTTCATATTGAAAATTTTAAAAACGATCAATTAATTTTTATACCGGAAAATGAACCTACCGTCACTCTTATCTCCCCGAAATCCATGGAGGTGGTCAAACAAGTGCCGCTCACTGTACCCTCCTTTTACAAAAAAATGCCGACAGATTTTTGGACCAATAAATTACTCTACAAACCAGGGGACAATGCGCATTTTGATAAAATGAGAGAGCTTTTTCTAACCGGGTATTCCATGATTTATAATCTCTATTATGACCAAAACCGGCTGATCATCCAGATGCGAACCTGCGATAAGAAATTGAAACGGTATGCCATCCTGTTATACAATGCCGATACCTTCAAGCTGGAACATACCTTATACACGGATGATTACCTGGTGGGGGTCAAGGACGGGAAGTTCTATTGCTTCGCTAACGGCAACCCCGGTTGGGACGGAGATATCGACGACGTCGTTTTCAACATCTACCGACTAAAAAAATAATAAAAAAAAAGTGCCAAAATAGCCTGAAAAAATTGACAAAATCAAAACAATGTGGTACAATTTAATTTAAAAAAAAACAAAAAAATATCAATAGGAGATCAAAACATGAAAGTTAAAGTGATTATTCTATCGCTTCTTTTAGGAGTAGCAGCTGTTCTTGCTTTTTTACCAGCACCTATGCAAGCTGCGGGCCCCATTATTAAAGAGGGATTCCTCTCTGAATATAGAGGACTAATGACATGCGTTTGCCCCCCATCAATACCCCAGCCCCAATGCTATTGTGCTCTTATAAAATAGTATAATGGCTCATTAAATTTCAAAGAGAAGGGCATATGTTGTTGATAACCAGTTATTTTAAATATGCCCTTCTCTTTGAAAAATTTTGTTCATCAAATTTTTTTCGCTTTTAATGATAATACAAAAAGGGAGATATAAAATGAAATCAATATACATTACGGTTATTTTTTTGCTGTTGGCTATGTCGCTATCATCACAGGAAGCAAGGTTGGAACGTGTCGATCAATGGAAGTTCGACCATGACCCGATCGTTTTTATATCTGATACATTTATTTCAAAAAATAACACTATTATTGGATATTTTCGCGATGAAAACATAGCCGAGGTTACTCCTAAAGGAATTAAGCAGGTAATCGGCATTGGAGAGGGTCCCGACCAGGTAATCTTCCCTTGCCTTATATTTCGATATGGAGATGGGGATGATATCGCTGTCTCTGATCTGGCCAATCGAATCAAAATTTTTTATAGGAAGGATAGAGGCTTTACCTCAAAAAAATCATTTTGGTACAAAGTTGATAGCTTTGCCTTGGTTGCAAGAGAATGCGTTTTCTCAGATAATAAATTTTTTATAACAGGAACAAATATTATTTCTCAAAACAAAATCGGTTCTAAAGTTGCTCTAATAACAATTTTCAATGAGAAGGGAAAACAGCTCAAAGTACTACTTGAAAAGAAATTGAGCGCACAGCAAAGGTATGATCTGATGTATTATCATATTATTAATTTGAAAAAAGGCTTGCTGGCCTTTATACCCGAAAATGAACCTACTGTTACTCTCATCTCCCCGAAATCCATGGAGGTGGTCAAACAAGTGCCGCTCACTATACCCTCCTTTTACAAAAAAATGCCGGGAGATTTTTACACAATAAAAAAGAAGATCAAACCAGGTGACTCAGGAGCATTTATTTTGCAAATGCTGGAAACCTTCAGAACCGGGTATTCGCGGATAAATAATCTCAATTTTGACCAAAATTGGCTGATCTTGCAGATGCGCACTTGCGATAAGAAATTGAAACGGTATGCCATCCTGGTATACAATGCGGATACTTTCAAGCTGGAACATACCTTATATACGGATGATTACCTGGTGGGGGTCAAGGACGGCAAGTTCTATTGCTTTGCGAACGGCAACCCCGGTTGGGATGGCGAAATCGACGACGTGGTTTTCAATATCTACCAATTAAAAAAATAATACCATGAAAAAAAAGGAAACGATTATCAATATTGCGATTGTGATAGTGGTCATCCTGATTATCGTCATCGTAAAAGTCAAATTTTTCAGCGGCGGGAATCCCCAGGCAGGCTATATCCAGGATATGGAGAAGATGACGGTTCTCGACCTCAAAGGAAACGCGGTCAAATTCACCTCCCTTCTATCCGGGGATGACGAGACTTTTGTTTTAATCCTCACTGTTTACGACTGCCACACCTGTATTTTGAAAGGGCATGAGCAATTAAAATCTTTGAAAAAGGAAGGTAAGCAGGCAATAGGGCTGGTAGTCAGCGATGATGTCCCGGACATTGCATTGTGGGCCCAAAACTATGAATCCGCCGCGTTTTATGTAATAAAAAAAGTGGACTTTTACACCCACATCCGGGCGCAGCAGCTCCCGGTCATGTTCACTATCGAAGATAAGAAAGTAACCGGGAGTAAAGCCATTACCACAGAGCCGTAATGCGATTAACCTTTTATCGATTCTTTTATGGAGGATAACAAAATGAAAAACAAATTATTTCAACTCAATAATACTGCTTTTGCGGTTATTGTCGCAATCATTGCATTGGTATTGGTTTTTTTTGTAGTCTTCTTTCAAAAAAAGGACGGGGGCTCAAAAATCACCGGGATAGAAAACATCATACTGTCGGAAATGAATGGGAAACAAGTAAAGATGGAACCCCTGCTCAAACCGGGAGAAGAAACGTATATTTGCTTCTTTTCGCCCAAAGATTGCTTTAACTGCATGAACAAAGGAATAAATGATTTAATCTCGCTGGCAAAATCCGGGAAAACATGCCTGGCTGTCGGGGTAGATAACGATGTGGATGCGGTTTCCAAATTAGCGGATCATTACTCCTTGTCCTTTAAAGCGTTCTATGCGATCCGGGTCAAGGATTTTATCAAGCATTTCCCCATCAAGGTTCTTCCTGTCATGATGGTGGTCAAGGAAGGCAAAATCGAGAATGTCACTTATTTAAAATAGAATCACCCTATCGTTTGGCCCCGGATTTACGCGGAGAAGCCCACAGATTAAACAGGTTTACACAAATAGCATCACATGCCCATTAAATCATTGTTCCCATCCAGTTACAATTCTTCGAACCCATACTTTGTCCATATAGTCCACAAAGTCCATACAGTCCATATTCCTTTGCATAATGGCCATTGGCAAAAAAAAATAGTCCATAAAAAATTGCCGGGTTATGTTGCATTTTCGGACAAGTTCATTTAAAATAATACCCATGCGCTGTATTTATTTCTATGAAGGAGTTAAATATGAATAAGTTTTTTAATACCGCAGGGTTATGTTTTCCCGAAGATCATTATATGGTAAACCCTCTTAAACGTTTAACGGAAGTTGAGGATTTGATCGGTAAAAAACTCTATTTCACCATCCATGCACCGCGCCAAACCGGGAAAACCACTTATTTGTATGCACTATCAAAAAAACTGAACGCTGAAGGAAAATATATCGCTTTGGTAGTATCTTTCGAGGAAGCAGGCTATGAAAGCATCACGGTTGAAAAAGCCAATGAAGCGCTGATTGATTGTATTTATCAAATGTCATTGGATCAATTACCCCAGCAGCACCAACCCGATGATCCAACAAAAAACGAATATCGCAACCTGAAAAATTATTTGAAAGCCTGGGCTAAAAGTCAATCCAAACCTATCGTTCTCTTGATCGATGAAATCGATGCATTGCTGGATGATGTACTGATTTCAATCCTGCGTCAATTAAGGGACGGCTACCAAACCAGGCCCAAGCATTTCCCATCATCTGTGGTTCTTATCGGCTTGCGGGATGTACGGGACTATAAAATAAAAACCCGGGAAGATCAAAAATCCATGGGCACGGCTTCTCCTTTCAATATAAAAGCCGAATCGGTTTTCATGGGCAATTTTACAAAAGATGAGACTTTTGAATTATTGGAACAACATACCTCAGAAACCGGGCAAGTCTTCCTGCCGGAGGTAAAAGAAGAAATCTTCTCCCTCTCCCAAGGCCAGCCGTGGCTGGTCAATGCACTGTCCAATCAAATCGTATCTAAAATACTGAAAGATAATTATTCCAAAGAGATAACTCTCGAAATTGCCCGGGAAGCCAAGAACCAACTGGTTTTACGCCGGGATACCCACCTGGACAGTTTGATCGATAAATTAAAAGAAGAAAAAGTAAAATCCATTGTTCAAATGATTATCAACGGGGAGAATATTCTCTACGATTCATTGAACGACAGCATTGCATACGCCCGGGACCTGGGCATCGTTTCTCAAAAATCTCCCTTGAGGTTTGCTAATCCCATTTATGCCGAGATCATCCCGCGCGTAATGGCTTCCGCTTTCGAAGAATCGCTGCCGATGGAGATCGAAACTCCAGGGTTTGTTAATCGAGACGGGACATTGAATATAGAAAAAGTATTGAAAGAGTTCCAGGAGTTTTACCGAAGAAACAGCGAATCCTGGTTAAGCCGGTTCGAGTTTAAAGAGTCGGCTCACCATCTTTTGTTGATGGCTTTTCTACAACGGGTGGTCAATTCCGGCGGCGAAATCACCAGGGAAATGGCTGTAGGCAACGGACGCATCGATCTATTGGTCAAATTCGATAAACAGGAATACGCACTGGAATTGAAAATCAAACGGGATAAATACACCATCGCTGACGGGAAAAACCAACTATCCCGGTATCTAGACAAACTGGGCTTAAAAGAAGGTTACCTGGTCATTTTCGATCCAGGACCCGGCGAATGGGAAGATAAGATTTATTACAAAGAAATCTCGCACGACAATAAAAAAATCATCTTGGTCGGCCTATGACCCCCACTGCGTGGGGATTTATCATGGCACGTAGAGACGCAAAATCTTGCGTCTCTACGATAAATCATTACCGCGAGGTAAAAACCAATAACCAATAACAATAAAACGGCACTGCAAACGATTTTTAATCATAGATTCACAATTATGAATTATCAAATATCAATTATTAATTGTTAATTGTTAATTAACAATTAAACCCCACGCAGTGGGGCCCCACGATGTGGGGAGGCTAAAACATGACTAAACCGACAAAAAAAACAACACTTAAAAATATCTACGGACTCTCTCCCATGCAAGAGGGCATATTGTTCCACTCCCTGTTAGACCCCCAATCTACCGCTTACGTGGAACAAACCATCATGACCCTCGCCGGCGAGATCGACCGGGTTCTATTTGAAAAAACACTTCAAAAACTGGTAGATCGATACGAAATCCTTCGAACGGTTTTCGCTTACAAAACCACTAAACGCCCGAGACAAGTCGTTTTAGACAACCAGAAAATCGATTTAACCGTGGAAGATATCTCCAACCGAAACCGCGAAGAACAAGAAACATTACTCAAGGACTTCATTTCCCAGGACCGGGAAAAAGGTTTCGACCTGGTTCGAGGCCCTTTAATGCGCATTTCCCTAATCAAATTAGCCCCCCAAATCCAAACCCTGGTATGGACCTTTCACCATATATTAATGGACGGATGGTGCATCGGGATATTATTAAACGATTTTACCCGCATTTACGCAGCAGCAGTAATGGGAATCCCCCCACGCTTAGAACCCGTGACTCCCTACAGCCTCTATATTCAATGGCTGGAATCCCAGGATAAGCAGGAAGGTTTATCTTACTGGAAATCGACATTAGAGGGCTATGAACAAGGAGTATCGCTGCCGAGGTTCAAAAACACGGGAAAAAACAAGGAATACATCGACGGGAAATTAGAATTGGAATGGGATGAAACGATTTCCAACCAGATCCGACAGGTAGCCAGGAAAAACCAGGTGACGGAAAATACGGTTTTCCAGGCGATGTGGGGAATCCTCCTGCAAAAATATAACGATACGGACGACGTGGTTTTCGGCGCAGTGGTTTCAGGCAGACCCTCGGAAATACCGGGAATCGAACGAATGGTGGGACTCTTTGTCAATACGATCCCGGTCCGAATCACAACAAGCCAAGACGAAACCTTCTCCTCTCTCCTGCAAAAAATCCAATTAAACACAGTCGGGTCCAAACAATTCGAATATATTCACCTGGCGGAAATCCAGGCAGCTTCACCGCTTAAAAACCAATTGTTCGACCACATCGCCGCTTTCGAGAATTACCCGATCGAAGAACAAATCAAAAAAGAAAAAGAAGGAGAAGGAGAAAGAGAAACAGGAATCGGCGGGGATAGTACATCGCCGGGCCCGTCGGCTTCGATGGGAATCTTCAATATCCAAATGGTGGAACAAACCAATTACGATTTGAATCTATTAATCGCCCCAAGACAGGAATGGAGCATCAAATTCCTCTTTAACCGATTGATTTTCGAAACAGGTTTCCTGGAAAAAATCGGGAACCAATTAATGAATATCATACGCCAGGCAGCAGAAAACCAGGATATACTTATTGAAGCGATAGATATTTTGTCGGAAGAAGAAAAAAAAGAACTGCTGGAGGATTTCAACCGGGTCTATTCGACCTCATACGGCGATAAAACCATTACCGACATTTTCGAATATTATGCGGACCATAACCCGGATTACATTGCCCTGGTAGGCCAGAGTTCGGGGGAAACGGTTCACATCACTTACAGGGAACTGGATACCCAGGCCCACCAACTGGCTGTGACGCTGGCTGAAAAAGGAATTCGAACCGATTCTATCGTCGCACTCCTGGCCCATCGATCCATCGAAATGATCGTTTCCATCATGGGTATCCTGGAAGCCGGCGCCGCCTACTTACCCCTGGACCCCGAATACCCCGCGGAACGCATCGATTACATGCTGAAAGATAGTAACGCAGCGCTGGTAATCGATGAATGCGGGATGATGAATGCTGCCCCACTACGTGGGGATTTATTATGGCACGGAGTCCCCGTGCCATCCGGCGGCCTCCTTAATGGTCAGCCGCTGCAAAAGGAGGAATGCAAAAAAGGATACAGGCAAGAAATATCCCAAACGC